>Ga0164242_10000805_pt1 | contig 37599 bp, 38 predicted proteins | sample OricomgcompostMG_FD_108783 | JGI IMG/M metagenome (GOLD analysis project Ga0164242, IMG submission 108783) | Miracle-Growth compost microbial communities from Emeryville, California, USA - Original compost - Miracle growth compost (MG) ... | reverse complement strand
CTATCCCGATCAGGGCGTCGCCAGCGTCAACGAACTGGTGATGCCGGTAGGCGCGCCGGTCCGCTTCTCGCTCACCTCGGCGAGCGTGATGAACAGCTTCTTCATCCCCCAGCTCGGCAGCATGATGGCGACGATGAACGGGATGACCACGCATCTCAGCCTGCAGGCCGACAAGCCCGGAAACTATCTGGGCGAATCCGCGCAATATAGCGGGGACGGCTTCACCGACATGCGCTTCGCCGCGCGCGCCGTATCGCCCGCCCAGTTCACCGCCTGGATCGACGCCGCCAAAAGCCAGGGGCCGGTGCTCGACATCGCCGCCTATCACGAGCTGATGAAGCAGAGCCTCGACGTGCGGCCCTACTCCTATCGCGCCGTCCAGCCCGGGCTGTTCGAGGCGATCGCGGCGCGCCGGCTGCCGTCCGGCCCCGGGCCGACCGAAGGCAGGCCCAATCCCCAAACCTCGCCTCGGCCGGAGCATTGAGCATGCTGGGAAAACTCACCTGGGCCGCCATCCCGCTCGACAATCCGATGCCGATCATCGCCTCGCTGGTGGTAGGGATCATCATCCTGGCGGTGCTGATCTGGGTGACGGCGCGGGGCTGGTGGCCCTATCTGTGGCACGAGTGGATCACCAGCGTCGATCACAAGCGGATCGGGGTGATGTACGTCATCCTTTCCGTGGTGATGCTGATCCGCGGCTTTTCCGACGCGATCATGATGCGCACTCAGCAGGCGGCGGCCTTTCATTCGGCCGGTTATCTGCCGCCGGCGCATTACGACCAGGTGTTTTCCGCCCACGGCACGATCATGATCTTCTTCGGCGCGATGCCGATGATCATCGGGCTGATGAACTTCGTGGTGCCGCTCCAATTGGGCGTGCGCGACGTGGCCTTCCCGACGCTCAACTCAGTGAGCTTCTGGCTGACCGCAAGCGGGGCGCTGCTCGTCAATGTCAGCCTCGTCATCGGCGAGTTCGCGCGCACCGGCTGGCTGGTCTATCCGCCGCTTTCCGAGCTCAAATATTCGCCCGGCGTGGGCGTGGACTATTATCTGTGGGCGCTCCAGATATCCGGCGCGGGCACGCTGATGGCGGGTGTCAACCTGGTGACGACCATCCTCAAGATGCGCGCGCCGGGCATGGGGTATCTCAGGATGCCGATGTTCTGCTGGACGGCGCTCACCTCCAACATGCTGATCATCGCCGCCTTTCCGATCCTCACCGCCACGCTCGCGATGCTGATCCTCGATCGCTACCTCGGCTTCCATTTCTTCACCAACACCGCCGGCGGCAACATGATGATGTTCATCAACCTCATCTGGTGCTGGGGGCATCCGGAGGTCTACATCCTCGTGCTGCCCGCCTTCGGGGTGTTTTCCGAGGTCGTCTCCACCTTCTCCTCCAAACCGCTGTTCGGATACCGATCGATGGTGGCGGCGACCCTGTTCATCACCATCGTCTCCTTCCTCGTCTGGCTGCACCATTTCTTCACGATGGGGGCGGGCGCGAACGTCAACGCCGCCTTCGGCATCGCCACCAGCGTGATCGCGGTCGGCACGGGCGTGAAGATCTACAACTGGCTGTTCACCATGTATGGCGGGCGCGTGCGCTTCACCACGCCGATGCTGTGGTCGATCGGCTTCATGGTGACGTTCGTGCTGGGCGGGATGACCGGCGTGCTGCTCGCCGTGCCGCCGGCCGATTTCGTGCTGCACAACAGCCTGTTCCTGGTGGCGCATTTCCATAACGTGATCGTCGGCGGCGTGATCTTCGGGGCGTTCGCGGGGATCACCTACTGGTTTCCCAAGGCGTTCGGCTTCCGCCTCGTCGAAAGCTGGGGCAAGGCCGCCTTCTGGCTGGCGCTGATCGGCTTCTGGGTGACGTTCGCGCCGCTCTACGTCACCGGGCTGGAGGGCATGACCCGGCGGCTCCAGCATGTCGACGTCGCCGAATGGCATCCCTGGATGCTGGTGTCCGTGGCGGGCGTGGCGATCCTGATCGCCGGCGTGATCTGCCAGGTGACGCAGCTCTTCGTCAGCATCCACCGCCGCGAGGAACTGCGCGACACCACCGGCGATCCCTGGGACGGCCGCTCGATGGAATGGGCCACCCCCTCGCCGCCGCCGGCCTTCAACTTCGCGGTGATGCCGAATGTCGAGAATGAGGAGCCCTACTGGACGATCAAGCGCCGCGCGATTGAGGCGCAGCGGCTCGGCCCCGAACCGCATTACGAACCCATCCATATGCCGAAGAATAGCCCCACAGGCGTCGTCACCGCCTTCTTCACCACCTTCATGGGCTTCGCGATGATCTGGCATATCTGGTGGCTGGTGGGCGTGGGTTTCGTGGGCGCCTACGCCACCTTCGTCGTCTTCGCCTGGCGCGACGTGGAGGAATATGAGGTGCCGGCCGAGGAGGTGGCGCGGATCGACCGCGCACGGCGCAAGGCCCGCATCGAATGGATGGAACGCGCGGGAGAAGCGGCGTGAGCGCGGCCGGAACGCTCCCCGATCGCGCGCCCCACGGCGGACAGCGCGATCCCTATAAGATCGGCCACCACGGCGGCGGCCATCACGAGGCGACCGGGCACGGCGAGGGCGGGCCGGCGTCGAAGCGGATCATCGTCGGCTACGGATTCTGGATTTTCCTGCTGTCCGACATCGTGCTGTTCTCGGCCTTCTTCGCCACCTACGCGGTGCTGGCGAAGGCCACTGCGGGCGGCCCGAGCGGACGCGACCTGTTCGAGTTGGACCGCGTCGCGATCGAAACCGCCTGCCTGCTCGCCTCCAGCTATCTCTGCGGGCTCGCCTATGTCGCGGCGCAGGCGAAAAACATGCTGTGGACGCAGATCGGCCTGCTCGCCACCGGTCTGCTCGGCTTCGTCTTCGTGCTGCTGGAGGTCCAGGAGTTCGCGCAGATGGCGGCCGAGGGCGCGGGGCCGCAGCGCAGCGCCTTCCTCACCGCCTTTTTCTCGCTGGTCGGCTGCCACGGTCTGCATGTCTCGCTCGGTCTGCTGTGGCTGGGCACGATGATGGCGCAGATCTGGGCCAAGGGCTTCCGCCCCGCCATCATGCGGCGGCTGCTCTGCTTCAACCTGTTCTGGCACGCGCTGGACATCATTTGGGTCGCGATCTTCACGATTGTCTATCTGATGGGAGCGGGCGCATGACCGACACCGGACGCACCGACGGCGAAGACGGCCATGACGAGGAGGATCTCGCCCCGGGCGAGGAGGCGATCGGCGGCAGCGGCATCGCCCATGGCATCAGCGGCTACACGCTGGGCCTGGTGCTCGCGACGCTGCTCACCGTCGGTTCCTTCTATTTCGCAGGAAGCCGCGGACTGATCTGGGGGCCGGGCATCCCGGTGGCACTGATCGTGCTGGGCATCGCGCAGATCGGCATCCACCTCGTCTTCTTCCTCCACATCACGACAGGGCCGGACAACACCAACAACGTGCTGGCGCTGGCCTTCGGCTTTCTGATCGTATTCCTGGTGGTGGTGGGTTCGCTGTGGATCATGGCGAACCTCAACCACAACATGACCTCGATGGCCGACGTGATCGCGATGCAGCGATGAATCAGCCCTGCGCGTCGAGCGCGTAGCCGGCCGAGCGGACGGTGCGGATCAGATCGGGGCGGCCGCCTTCGTTGAGCGCCTTACGCAGGCGACGGATATGGACGTCGACGGTGCGGGGCTCGATCTCCGCGTCGTGCGGCCAGACCAGATCGAGCAGCCGCTCGCGCGAGAAGACGCGGCCGGGATGCTCGATCAACTGGCGGAGCAGGCGGAACTCGGTGGGGCCGAGCGCGATCGGCTCGCCTTCGCGGCGGACCTTGTGCGCGGCGGCATCCAGCTCGAGATCGGCGTAGCTCAACAGCTCGCCCGCCAATGCCGGCCGCACCCGGCGCAGCACCGCGGCGACGCGCGCCATCAACTCGCGCGGGGAGAAGGGTTTGGTGACGTAATCGTCCGCGCCCGTCTCCAGTCCGCGCACGCGATCACTCTCCTCGCCGCGCGCCGTCAGCATGATGATCGGCACGTTGGCCGTGGGAGGCTTGCGGCGCAGCCGGCGGCACACCTCGATTCCCGATATGCCTTCGATCATCCAGTCGAGGATCACCACATCGGGCGCGACCTCCTCGGCGAGCAGCAGCGCCTCCTCGCCGTCGGCGGTGCGGTGGACAGTGAACTCCTCGCGCTCGAAATGCCAGATCAAGAGCTCCGCGAGCGTCTTGTCATCCTCGACGAGAAGGAGGGTCTTGGCCGTCATCGCGCCGCCGCCGGATCGAGCCCGCGCGGGCGCTCGGGCGGGCGCTCGCCGGTCGCGGCGAAATAGACCATTTCGGCGATATTGGTGGCGTGGTCGCCGATCCGCTCGATATTCTTGGCGACGAACAGCAGGTGCGCGGAAGGCCCGATCAGATGCGGGTTCTCCATCATGTGGGTGAGCAGCGCGCGGAAGATGCTGTTGTAATAATCATCGACCAGCCGATCGCCCGCGCAGACCGCGAGCGCTTTTTCGGCGTCGCGGGCGACGAAGGCGTCGAGCGTCTCGCGCACCTGCTCGGCGGCGATGCGGGCCATTTCGGGCAACAGCGCGATCGGCTCGATCCCGCCGACATTCTCCATGAGCGGCGCGCGCTTGGCGATATTCTTGGCATAATCCCCGATCCGCTCGACCACGCCGGTGATCTTGAGCGCCGCCACCGCCTCGCGCAGATCGTCCGCCATCGGCGCGCGGCGCGCGATCAGCTCGATGATGCGCTGCTCGGCTTCCGCCTCCATCGCGTCCAGCCGTCGGTCCTGCTCGACGACGCGGGCCGCGCCCTCCAGATCGCGCTGCATCAGGCAGCGGATCGATTCCCGGATCGCCTCCTCCGCCAGACCGCCCATCTCGCTGATGAGCGCGCGGACGCGATCCCGCTCCTCGTCGAAGGCCTTGAGCGTGTGGGCGGCGGAATCCATGTTGCTCTCCTCAGCCATAGCGGCCGGTGATGTAATCCTGGGTGCGCGTTTCCCGAGGATTGGTGAAGATGCGCGCGGTTTCGTCAACCTCGATCAGCCGCCCCATATGGAAGAAGGCGGTGCGGTGCGAGACACGCGCGGCCTGCTGCATATTGTGGGTGACGATGACGATGGTGAAGCGGTCGCTCAGTTCCTGGATCAGCTCCTCGATCCGCGCGGTGGCGATCGGGTCCAGCGCCGAGGTGGGCTCATCGAGCAGCAGGATTTCGGGGCGGACGGCGATGGTGCGCGCGATGCACAGCCGCTGCTGCTGCCCGCCCGACAGCGCCAGCGCGCTCTGGCCGAGCTTGTCCTTCACCTCGTCCCACAAGGCCGCCTGGCGCAGCGCGTCCTCGATCCGGTCGGCGGTTTCGGCCTTCGGCAGCCGCTCGTAATGCGACAGCGCGAAGCCGACATTGTCGCGGATCGAGGAGGCGAAGGGGGTCGGCTTCTGGAACACCATGCCGACCCGTCGACGCAGATCGGCGAGATCGGCGCCGGGCGCGAGGATGTCGCGCCCGTCGATCAGGATGCTCCCTTGCGCGCGCTGCTCGGGGTAAAGTGCGTAGATGCGGTTCAGCGTGCGCAGCAGTGTCGATTTGCCGCAGCCCGACGGCCCGATGATCGCCGTCACTGCGCCGGCGGGAATTGCGAGATCGACCGCATGAAGCGCCTGGCTCGCACCGTAGAAGAAATCGAGGCCGCGGACGTCGATCTTGGCGGCGCGCGCCTCGTCGGCCGAAGCCGGCGCGGGAGCAAGAAGCGTGTGGTTCATCCGTGTCGTCCCTTTCGCGCGGCGAGCCGCACCAGCAGACTCAGCGCCAGCACGAAGGCGGTGAGCACCAGCGCGCCCGCCCAGGCGAGCGCGTGCCATTGGTTGTAGGGGCTCATCGCATATTGGAAGATCACCACCGGCACGTTGGCGAGCGGCCGGTCAAGGCTCGCGCTCCAGAACTGGTTGTTGAGCGCGGTGAAGAGCAACGGCGCCGTCTCGCCGGCGATCCGGGCGAGGCCGAGCAGCACGCCGGTCAGGATGCCGTTCATCGCCGCCTTCATCAGGATGCGCGCCGTCACCTTCCAGCGCGGCAGGCCGAGCGCGAACGCCGCCTCGCGCATGCGATCGGGCACCAGCCGCAGCGCCTCGTCGCTGGTCCGCACCACCATGGGCACCAGGATGATCGCCAGCGCAAGCGATCCCGCGAACCCGGAGAAATGCCCGCTCGGACGCACCACCAGCTCGTAGACGAACAGGCCGACCACGATCGAGGGCGCGCTCAGCAGTATGTCGTTCACGAAGCGGACGGCGGCGGCGAGCCGGGTGTGGCGGCCCTGCTCGGCGAGATACACCCCGGCGGCGAGCCCGATCGGCGTGCCGATGGCGAGCGCCAGCAGCACCATCACGGCGCTGCCGTAAAAGGCGTTGGCGAGCCCGCCTTCCGCGCCGGGCGGCGGGGTCATCTCGGTGAACAGCGCCGGCCCGATCGCGGCCCCGCCCTTGCTGATCGTGGTCCACAGGATCGAGGCGAGGCAGGCGAGGCCGAAAGCCGTCGCCAGCCCGGCAAAGCACAGGGCGACAATGTCGGCGAGCCGGCGGCGAAAGAGGATCCAGCGCATCGTCAGTGCGCCTTGCCCAGCGTCCGGTCGATCCGCCGCAGCATCAGCTTGGCGGCGGCGAGGACGAGAAAGGTGACGACGAACAGCAGGAAGGCGAGCGCGATCAGCGCCGAGCGGTAGAGCGCTGTGTCGGCCTCGGTGAACTCGTTGGCGATCGCGGCGGCGATCGAATTGCCCGGCATCAGCAGCGAGGCGGAAAGGTCGTGCGCGTTGCCCAGCACGAAGGTCACCGCCATCGTCTCGCCGAGCGCGCGGCCGAGCCCGAGGAAGATCGCGCCGACGATCGCGGAGCGCGTATGCGGCAGCGTCACCCGGCGCAGGATCTCCCAGCGTGTCGCGCCCAGCGCCACCGCCGCCTCCTTGAGCGGCGCGGGCACCGCGGCGAACACGTCGCGCGCCACGGCGGCGATGAACGGCACGATCATGATGCCGAGCACCAGCCCCGCGGTCAGCATGCCGATCCCGATCGGCGGGCCGGAGAAGATCGGCCCGATCAGCGGCGCGAGGCCGAGATGGTCGGAAAGCCAGGGCTCGACATGCGTGGCCATGAACGGGGCGAGCACGAACAAGCCCCACATGCCGTAGATGATGCTCGGCACCGCGGCGAGCAGTTCGATCGCGATGCCGATCGGCCCACGCACCCGCGGCGGCGCGATATCGGTGAGGAACAGCGCGATGCCGAGGCTGACCGGCGCGGCGATCAGCAGCGCGATCGCCGAGCTCGCCAGCGTGCCGTAGATCGCCACCAGCGCGCCGAACCGGCCGCTCGCCGGATCCCAGGCCATGCTGGTGAGAAAACCCGGCCCGAACGTCGCGAAGGCCAGCCGCCCGCCCCACGCCATCGCGACGGCGATGGCGAGGAGCAGGAGCAGCACCAGCCAGGCGGCCCCCCACGTGACGAGCCCGAACAGCGCGTCGCGCGAGAAGCCGGCCGGGCGAGCGCGGGCCGGGGAAAGCACGGCCGCCGTCACTTGATCGCGGCGTCCATATAGGCTTCCACCCGCTTCACCAGCGAGGCGGGCAGCGGCACATAATCGAGCTTCTGCGCCTGGGGCTGGCCCTTTTCGAGCGACCAGCGGAAGAAATCGAGCGCCGCCTTGCTGCGCGCCTCGTCCTTCGGCTGTTTGTGCATCAGCACGAAGGTGGTGGCGGTGATCGGCCACGCCTCCGCGCCCGGCGCGTTGGTCATCACCAGATGGAAATCCCGCGCGTGCGCCCAGTCCGCGCTCGCCGCGGCGGCCTGGAAACTGGCGCTGCTCGGCGCGACGAAATGGCCGGCGGCGTTCTGCACCGAAGCCCAGCTCATGCCGTTCTGGAGGACGTAGGCATATTCGACATAGCCGATCGAGTTGGGGATTTGGCGGATATAGGCGGCGACGCCCTCATTGCCCTTGCCCCCCACGCCGGTCGGCCACGCGACCGATGTGCCCTCACCGGGGCCGCTTTTCCATGCCGGACTGACCTGGCTCAGATAGTGCGTCCAGTTGAAGCTGGTGCCCGAGGAATCCGAGCGGTGGACCACCGCGATTTTGGCGCCCGGCAGCTTGAGGCCGGGATTGAGCCGGACGATCGAGGGATCGCTCCATTGCGTGATCCGGCCGGCGAAGATGTCCGCGAGCATCGGGCCGGTGAGACGGAGCTTGCCGGGCTCGACCCCGCTGATGTTGACCACCGGCACCACGCCGCCGATCACCGCCGGAAACTGGGCGAGGCCGGAGGCGGCCAGCTCCTTGGGATCGAGCGGCTTGTCGCTCGCGCCGAAATCGACCGTGCCCGCCTTGATCTGCGAGATGCCGCCGCCCGATCCGATCGACTGGTAATTGATCTCAGCGCCGGTCTGCTTGCCGTAATCCGCCGCCCAGGCCGAAAGGACCGGATAGATGAAGGTGGAGCCTGCGCCGGTAATGGCCTGCGCCGTCTGGATTCCTTTGCCGCCGCCGTTCGCGGGGGCGCTTTCCTTGCCGTGGCAACCGGCCAGCGTGAGCGCGGCGGCCCCCGCCACGATCGAGAGAATCTTCAACACGTCCTCCGTCGGAAGCTTCGGGGACGGCGGCAAAGCCCTTTCTCTTCGGGAGAGGGAGTTGCGTCGTCCTTCACCACGCCGATTAGGGAGCGTCGGCGATGCTTTCATGACGCGCGCGTTACACTTTTGTGACGGCGGGTTCGGCCGGAAGCAGGACAGTGACGGTGGTGCCCGCCCCCACCGTGCTGACGATGTCGAGCCGTCCGCGATGGCGCTCGACGATATGCTTGACGATGGCGAGGCCGAGGCCGGTGCCGCCCAGCGCCCGGCTGCGGCTCGAATCGACGCGAAAGAAGCGTTCGGTGAGGCGGGGGATGAGCTCGGCTGGAATCCCCTCTCCCTCGTCCGCGACGGAGAGCCGCGCCATGTCGCCTTCGCGGGCGAGCGTCACCGTCACCGGGGTTCCCGCCCGCCCGTAGCGCAGCGCGTTGGCGACGAGATTGTCGAGCAACTGGAGTAACTGGCCGCCGTCGCCGATGACCGGCGGCAGACCGGGCTCGGCTTCGAGGCGCAGGTCGCTGCCACGTTCGTCCGCGGCGCGTCGATGCTCGGCCAATACCTGCTCGGCGAGCGGAAGCAGCGCCACCCGCTCGGTTGGCGCGCTGAACCGCTCCGCCTCGATCCGCGACAGCGAGATCAGATCCTCCACCACCCGCTGCATCCGCCGCGCCTCGTCATGCAGGATGGCGAGGAAGCGGCCGCGCGTCGCCTCGTCGATCGCCGCGCCCTGTTCGCGCAGCGTCTCGGCGTAGCCCATGATGGTGGCGAGCGGGGTGCGCAGCTCGTGGCTGGCATTGGCGACGAAATCGACCCGCATCCGCTCGGCGGCGTGCTCGGCACTGCGGTCGATCAGCCGGGCGAAGCGCGCACCGCCCGGGAGCGGAGCGACATGGAGCAGCCAGCGCCGTTCCGCGCCGCGAAGCCCGACAAGCTCGATCTCGCCCGCCTCGCCCTCGGGATCGGTGAGCCGGGCGATCGCGGCGGGGTGGCGGATTGCCAGCCGCACGTCGCGGCCGTCGATCGTTTCGCCCAGCAGCGCGCGCGCCGCCGCGTTGCTCGTCCGCACCAGCCCGTCCTCGACGATCAGGCTCGCCTCGGCCAGTCCTTCGATCAGCGCCTTCAGCCGGTCGTCGCGCGGCACGCCGTCACACGTCGAGATTGGCGACCGAGAGCGCATTCTCCTGGATGAACTCGCGGCGGGGCTCCACCACGTCGCCCATCAGCCGGGTGAAGATCTCGTCGGCGACATCGGCCTGCGAGACTTCCACCTTGAGCAGCGAACGGTTGACGGGATCGAGCGTCGTCTCCCAGAGCTGCTCGGCGTTCATCTCGCCCAGCCCCTTGTAGCGGGAGATGGCGAGGCCCTTGCGCCCGGCGGCGAACACCGCCTCCAGCAGCTCGGAGGGGCGGCCGACGGCCACACCCTTGGGATCGGCGGGCGTGTCATCCTCATCGCCCTCGGCGCGTTCGGCCGACTTGATCGAGACGAGACGCGAAGGCGTTGCATAGGCGTCCGCCTGCTCGGCGGCGAGCGCGTGCAGCTTGCGTGCCTCGGCCGAGCCCAGGAAGGCGGCGGCGACGACATGATGGTCGGAAACCCCGCGCCATTTGCGGACCAGATGATAGCCGCCCTCGGCCGAGGCCTCGCCGGTCCACTCCGCTTCCGGATCGGCCCGGCCCAGCCATGCGGCGACGACGGCGGCCGCCGCCCGGCGATCCACGTCGGGAGCGAGCGCGCCGGTCAGCGCCAGCGCCTCGATCATGGCGGGTTCGTAGCGACGCGGCACATATCCCATCAGCGTCCGCATCCGCCGGGCATGATCGATCAGTGAGCGCAGATCGGCTCCGGTGCGGCGGCCCTCGGCGGTGTCAAGCGCCATCGTCGCGACGCCGGCCTCGACCAGATATTCGTCCAGCGCCGCCTGATCCTTGAGATACACCTCGGAGCGCCCCTTGCTCACCTTGTAGAGCGGCGGCTGGGCAATGAAGAGGTGCCCGCGCGTGATGAGCTCGGGCATCTGCCGATAGAAGAAGGTGAGCAGCAGCGTGCGGATATGCGCGCCGTCCACGTCGGCGTCGGTCATGATGACGATCTTGTGGTAGCGCAGCTTCTCGATGTTGAAATCGTCCCGCCCGATGCCGGTGCCGAGCGCCTGGATCAGCGTGCCGACCTCCTTGGACGAGAGCATCCGGTCGAAGCGCGCGCGCTCCACGTTCAGGATCTTGCCCTTCAAGGGCAGGATCGCCTGGTTGTGGCGGTTGCGGCCCTGCTTGGCCGATCCGCCGGCCGAATCGCCCTCGACCAGGAACAGCTCGGATTTGGCAGGATCGCGCTCCTGGCAGTCGGCGAGCTTGCCGGGGAGCGAGGCGATATCCATCGCGCCCTTGCGGCGGGTGAGGTCGCGCGCTTTCCGCGCCGCCTCGCGCGCGGCCGCCGCGTCGATGATCTTCTGCACCACGCTTTTCGCGTGCGCCGGATTCTCCTCCAGCCATTCGGCGAGCTTGTCGGCCATCAGGCTTTCAAGCGGCTGCCGCACCTCGGAGGAGACCAGCTTGTCCTTGGTCTGGCTCGAAAACTTCGGATCCGGCAGCTTGACCGAGACGATCGCCGTCAGCCCTTCGCGCATGTCGTCGCCGGTGAGGCTGACCTTCTCCTTCTTGAGCAGGCCCGACTTGTCCGCATAATTGTTGAGCGTGCGGGTCAGCGCCGCGCGGAAGGCGGCGAGATGGGTGCCGCCGTCGCGCTGCGGGATGTTGTTGGTGAAGCAGAGAACCTGCTCGTAATAGCTGTCGTTCCACTCCAGCGCGACGTCGATGCCGACATCATCGCGCTGGCCGGTGATCGCGATCGGATCGGGGATCAGCGCCGCCTTGGCGCGATCGAGATATTTGACGAAGGCGGCGATGCCCCCTTCGTAGAACAGCTCGATTTCCTTCACCTCGTCATGCCGCGCGTCGCGCAGGATCAGCCGCACGCCCGAATTGAGGAAGGCGAGCTCGCGGTAGCGGTGCTCCAGCTTTTCGAAATCGAACTCGGTGATCTTGAAGGTCTCGGGCGAGGGCAGGAAGGTGACGCGGGTGCCGCGCTTGCCCTCCGCCGGGCCGACGACGCGCAAGGGGGCCACCGCCTCGCCGCGGGCGAAGCGCATGAAATGCTCCTCGCCGTTGCGCCAGATGGTGAGATCGAGGAAATCGGAAAGCGCGTTCACCACGCTGACGCCCACGCCGTGCAGGCCGCCGGAAACCTTGTAGGCGTTCGAATCCGCGTTGTTGTCGAACTTTCCGCCGGCGTGGAGCTGGGTCATGATGACCTCGGCGGCCGACACGCCCTCTTCCGGGTGGATGCCCGTCGGGATGCCGCGGCCGTTATCCTCGACCGAGACGGAGCCGTCCGGATTGAGGGTGATCGTCACCCGGTCGCAATGGCCGGCCAGCGCTTCGTCGATCGCGTTATCGGAAACCTCGAACACCATATGGTGCAGGCCAGATCCGTCGTCGGTATCGCCGATATACATGCCGGGGCGCTTGCGCACCGCGTCGAGGCCCTTCAGCACCTTGATGGAAGAGGCGCCGTACTCGTTCTGCTCGGGTGATGTTGCCATGCAGCGGATATAGGGATTGGCGCGCCCGAACGGAAGCGAAATGGCGCGTCAGAACAGGCGCAGCGAAACCCGCACGAAGGGCGCGTGTCGGGTATCGACATGGATCGCGAGCACGCCCCGGCCGCAGGGCATGGCGCTGTCCCCCGTCACCGTCCGCGCGATCGAGCAGGCGCCTTCGTGCAGCCGTCCGAAGGGGAAGGCGAGCACCGCGATCAGGATCAGCAGGGCGAAGGCGAGCGTGGCCAGCGTCTCGCGGCGGTTTCGATCATGGCGGCGGCGCATTATAGGCCCTCCCATTGTGCGGAGCCCATAGTGCATTTCTTGCCGAGCCGCCAGACATGAACATAGGTGAAGGCGTAGCTGCCGGGTTGGCACCGGATCGGCGGCCCGCCCTCACCCCCTCTCCTCGAGCAGGAGAGGGAATGGATCACTCAAACTCGCTGGCCCGCCTGCCGAGAAGGGTGATGTCGACGCGGCGGTTGAGGCGGCGGCCGGCGGCGGTGGCGTTGCTCGCCACCGGATCATCCTCGCCGTGACCGCGCACGCGGAAACGGGCGCGGACCACGCCCATCTCGTCGAAGGCCGCCCGGACGCTTTCGGCTCGCCGCTCCGAAAGAATCTGGTTGTGCGCCCGCGTGCCGCGCGAATCGCAATAACCGTCGATCGCCACGCGCACGCCGGGATTGTCGCGCAGATAATCGGCGAGAGCGCGCAGCTTGTCGATCGCGTGCGGGCGGAGTTCGGCGCTGTCGGTGCGGAACAGCACATCCTCCTGCATGGTCATCCGCGCACCCTCGGGCGTCTGGCGGAAATGATAGGCCCGCATCGCGCCGCGATCCCACCGGCCGGGCGGGAGAGGGGGCGGCGGCGGAGGCGGGGGCGCAGCCGCGTAGCGGTCCCAATCGAAATCGGCGCGGTCGACTCCGGCGATCGTTTCGAAGGCGCGGTTGGCGGCGCGCGCCTCGCGCGGGCTGATGAAGCCGTCATGATTGACGTCGAAATTGCGCATCACGAAGGCGCGGCCGCGGCGGCTGCGGCGGAGCTCGGGATCGAGCATCGGCACGCCGCGCCCGGCCAGTTCGTATCGGCGATGATCACCCGGGCCGCCGCCCCAATCCCAGTGCCTTTGGGCCGAAGCCGGCGCGGCGATCGCGCCGGCGGCGAGCGCCGCGACCAGTGCGGGCGCGAGAAGCGAACGAGTGGCTGTCATCCTCACATCTCCTCCTCTCCCGCTCCTTTTCGCTTCTTGCGCCGGGGCGATTGAATGAGGCGTGAGCGCGCGCGAAAGGCCGGGTTCAGGCGGGAGCGACGGCGCCGTTCGCGATCATCAGCCGGATCGCCGGGCCGATCCCTTCGAACAGGGCGGGTTCGGTGCCGGACATCCACACCTGGCCGCCAAGCCTGTCCAGCCGCTCGAACAAGGCGGCGCGGCGGACGGGATCGAGGTGCGCCGCCACCTCGTCGAGCAGCAGCAGCGGCGCGCGACCGAGGCGATCGGCGACCAGGCCGGCGTGCGCGAGGACGAGGCCGAGCAGCAGCGCCTTCTGCTCGCCGGTCGAACAGCGCGCGGCGGGCTGGCCCTTGGCGAGATGGGCGACGGCGAGATCGGAACGGTGCGGGCCGACCAGCGTGCGCCCCGCCGCCGCATCCCGCCCGCGCGAGGCGCGAAGCTCGGCGGCGAGCCCCGCCTCGTCGATCGCCGCCCAGCCTTCTAGCGCCAGCCCGGCGCGCGCGAACGGGCCTTCCGGCTCCTCCGCCAGCCGCGCCGCCAGCGCGTCCACGGTGCGGAGCCGCGCCGCCGCGATCGCCGCGCCATGCTCGGCCATCGCCGCCTCCAGCGCGGCGAGCCAGACGGGATCGGCGGCCTCCGATTCGATGAGCAGCTTGTTGCGCGCGCGCATCGCCGCTTCGTAGCGGTTGGCGTGATGGCCGTGGCCCGGCTCCAGCGCCAGCACCAGCCGATCGAGAAAACGCCGCCGCGCGCCCGCGCCCTCGGTGAACAGCCGGTCCATCGCGGGGGTGAGCCACAGTACGGATAGATAATCGGAAAGCGCGTTGGCGGAAGCCGGTGCGCCGTTGATCCGCACCTGCCGCCGCTCGGGCGCGGCGGCGGTCGCGCCCGTGCCGATCCTGATCTCCCCCTCCCCTTCAGGGGAGGGCTTCAGGCTCGCCGCCACGGCGAAGCCGCCCGGCCCGTCGGCGCGCGCCATCTCGCCGAGCATCGCGCCGCGCAGACCCCGCCCGGGGGCGAGCAGGGAGATCGCTTCAAGGATATTCGTCTTGCCCGCCCCGTTCTCGCCGGTCAGTACGACGAAGCCGGGCGCAGCCGCGATCACGGTGTCGCGCCAGGAACGGAAATTGGTGAGCGCGAGGCGGAGGACGGGCACGCCCTCTCCCTAAGGCTTCGCCCCGGCCGTTCAAACCCCGCTTTCGCGCAAGGGCCGCGCGCGGCTATGGTGCCGCCGTAACGACAAGGGGAGGGGTCCGATGGGCGTGCTGGCCGAGCTTCGCGAACTGAACCGCGATCAATGGAGCGCGGTGGTCGCGAGCTTTCTCGGCTGGACGCTGGATGCCTTCGATTTCTTCCTGCTGGTGTTCATGCTGAAGGCGGTGGCGGCGGAGTTCGGAACCGATGTGCCGCATGTCGCGCTCGCCGTCACGCTGACATTGGCCGCCCGGCCGTTCGGGGCGCTGCTGTTCGGCTGGCTCGCCGACAAGCATGGCCGGCGCCCGATTCTGATGATCGACATCCTTCTCTATTCGGTGCTGGAGTTCCTCTCCGCCTTCGCTCCCAGCCTCACCGCGCTGATTGTGCTGCGCACCCTGTTCGGCTTCGCGATGGGCGGCGAATGGGGGATCGGGGCGAGCCTGGTCATGGAATCGATCCCCGCCAATACGCGCGGCATCATCTCGGGCCTGCTCCAGGAAGGCTATGCGGTCGGCTATCTGCTCGCCACGATCGTCTATTATTTCCTGTTCGATACGATCGGCTGGCGCGGCATGTTCATGGTCGGCATCGCGCCCGCGCTGCTGGTGGTGGTGATCCGCTTTTGGGTGAAGGAAAGCCCCGCCTTCGAGGCGAAGCGCGACGAGCCCAAGCCCAATCCCTTCCGCCTGCTGTTCGGCCACTGGAAAATCGCGCTCTACGTCATCGTGCTGATGACGGCGTTCAACTTCTTCAGCCACGGCACGCAGGATCTCTATCCCACCTTCCTGCAGAATAAGGGCTACGGCACGCACGAGACGGGGATCATCACCGCGATCATGAATGTCGGCGCGATCACCGGCGGGCTGATTTTCGGCGCGCTTTCCGATCGGATCGGGCGGCGCTGGTCGATCATCGCCGCGGCGCTGCTCGCCTTGCCGGTACTGCCGCTATGGGCGTTCAGCCACACCGCCGCGCTGCTCGCGGTGGGGGCGTTCCTGATGCAGGTGGCGGTGCAGGGCGCGTGGGGCGTGGTGCCGGCGCATCTGAACGAGCTTTCGCCCGAAGGCGCGCGCGGCATGTTTCCGGGCTTCGCCTATCAGGCCGGCAACCTGATCGCGTCGGTCAATGCGCGCTGGCAGGCGGGCATCGCCAAGGAGACCAGCTACGCGCACGCGCTGGCTATGATCGCGGGCGTGACCGCGGTGGTGCTGGCGATCTGGACTTTCCTCGGCCCCGAGCGGAAGGGCGTGAAGCTGGATTGAGCCGCACGCTTCGGCGCGTATCGAACTATCTTGGCCCGAATTGCGCTAAGTCTCCCGCATAGGGCCGGGGAGATATGCGATGATAAGCATAGCGCGGGTGGCAGAGATCGGAGCGCTGGTCGGCGATCCGGCGCGCGCCGGGATGCTGACGGCGCTGCTAGACGGCCGCGCGCTTTCCGCAGGAGAGCTTGCGGCCTGCGCGGGGGTGAGCCCCCAAACGGCGAGCGGACACCTCGCCCGGCTGGCGGCGGCGGGGCTCGTCACGGTCGAGCAGCAGGGGCGCCACCGCTATCACCGGCTCGCCTCGGCCGATGTCGCGATGATGCTGGAGAGCATGCATGTGGCGGGCGAGCGTGCCGCTCCGCGCCCGATCCGCACCGGCCCCGCCGACGAGGCGATGCGCGCGGCGCGGAGTTGCTACGATCATCTCGCCGGCAGGCTGGCGGTCGATCTCGCGGACGCGCTGACGGCGCGTGGCTGGCTGGAACTTGATCAGGGCGATGGCGGGCTGAGCGCGGCCGGAGCCGAAGCCTTCATGGGCTGGGGCGTCGATATCGCCGCGCTTCGTTCGGTCAAACGCCACTTCTGCCGGCCCTGTCTCGACTGGAGCGAACGCCGCCCACACATCGCCGGCGCGCTCGGCGCGACGATCCTCGACCGCAGCTTCGCGCTGGGTTGGCTCCGCCGCCGCCCCGGCACCCGCGCGCTTGTCGTCACTCCCGAGGGGGCAAACGGCTTCCGCCGATATTTCGGCATCAAATCCTTGACCCTGACATGATGTAAGACCCTATATGCACGCGGCACAGAGGAGATGCCCGTGGCCGATCATGCCTACCTTCACGCCGAACATGCCTGCTGCGGCGGGCACGGCCCCCGGCCCGCCCCTGACGCGAAGACTATCGATCCCGTCTGCGGCATGACGGTCGATCCGGCGACCACGCCCCATCACGCCGAGTATGAAAAGCGGGATTACCACTTCTGCGGCGCAGGATGCCGCGCCAAGTTCATGGCGCATCCGCAAGCCTATCTCGGCGGCGCGCCCCGGCCCGAGCCCAAGGCGGCGCCCGGAGCGATGTGGACGTGCCCGATGCACCCGGAAATCCGGCGGGAAGGCCCGGGCACCTGCCCGATCTGCGGCATGGCGCTGGAGCCCGAGGAGCCCTCGGCCGAGGACGCGCCCAATCCCGAGTTGGTTGATTTCACCCGCCGCGTCTGGGTGGCGGGAGTGCTGTGCATACCGCTGCTGATCGTCTCGATGGGCGCGGACATGTTCGGGTTGCGGATCGTCCCGCCGACGCTCTCGCCCTGGGTGCAACTCGTTCTCGCCGCGCCGATCGTGCTGTGGGCAGGCTGGCCTTTCTTCGAACGCGGCTGGATGTCGCTCAAGACGCGCCATCTCAACATGTTCACGCTCGTCTCGATCGGAGTCGGCGCGGCGTTCGGCTACAGCCTTGTCGCCACGATCGCGCCGGGGCTGTTCCCGGCCTCCTTCCGCGCCCACGGCACGGTGCCCGTCTATTATGAAGCGGCGGGCGTTGTGGTGACGCTTATTCTGCTGGGCCAGGTGCTCGAACTGCGCGCCCGCGCCGCTACCGGCCGCGCTATCCGCGCGCTGATGGACCTCGCCCCCAAGACGGCGCGGCGGGTGTCCGATACCGGCGAGGAGGAAGTGCCGCTGGGCGAGATCGTGGCGGGCGACCGGCTGCGCGTGCGCCCCGGCGAGGCGATGCCGGTCGACGGCGTGGTGATCGAGGGCCGCTCGCCCGTGGACGAAGCGATGCTGACCGGCGAACCCGCGCCGGTGATGAAGCAGGCCGACGACGCCGTCACCGGCGGCACCGTCAACACCACCGGCAGCCTGCTGATCGAGGCGCGCGCGGTGGGCGCGGACACGGTGCTGGCGCGCATCGTCCGCATGGTCGCGGAGGCGCAGCGCAGCCGCGCGCCGATCCAGGCCGTGGCGGACAAGGTGGCGGGCTGGTTCGTACCGCTGGTGGTCGCGGTGGCGATCGCCACCTTCATCGTCTGGAACCTGGCCGGTCCCGAGCCGCGCTTCGGCCACGCGCTCTTGAACGCGATCGCGGTGCTGATCATCGCCTGCCCCTGCGCGCTCGGCCTCGCCACGCCGATGGCGGTGATGGTGGGCACCGGGCGCGGCGCGCATGCCGGCGTGCTGGTCAAGAACGCCGAGGCGATCCAGCGCTTCGAGACGGTCGATACGCTCGTCATCGACAAGACCGGCACGTTGACCGAGGGCAAACCGAAGCTGGTCGCGATCGAACCGGCGAACGGATTTTCCGAGGAGGGACTGCTGCGTTTGGCGGCGGCGGTCGAGTCGCAGTCGGAGCATCCGCTGGCGCATGCGATCGTCACTGCTGCCGAGGAGCGGGGGCTAACCCTTCCGACGGCGGCGGACTTCGTCTCCGAGACAGGGCGCGGCGTCTCTGCGCTCGTCGATGGCCGCAAGGTGGCGATCGGCAACGCGGCGATGATCCGGGCCGCGGGTGCCGACCCCTCGGCGTTCGATGCCGCCGCCGACGCGCACCGGCGCGAGGGCGCGGGCGTGATGCTGGCCGCTATCGACAGCCGCATCGCCGGTTTGTTGGCAGTGGCCGATCCGGTTCGCGAGGGCGCGCGCGAGGCGCTCGCCGCATTGCATGAGGAAGGCCTGCGTATCGTCATGCTGACCGGCGACAGCCGCGCGACGGCCGAGGCGGTCACAAGCAAGGTGGGCGGGATCGACGAGGTCTGCGCCGAACTCACGCCCGAGGACAAGGCTGCCGCCGTCGAGGAGTTGCGTCGCAAAGGCGCGCAAGTCGCTATGGCGGGCGACGGCATCAACGATGCCCCGGCGCTCGCCGCCGCCGATGTCGGCCTCGCGATGGGCACTGGAACGGATGTGGCCCTCGAAAGCGCGGGCATGACGCTGACTCGGGGCGATATTGCCGCGATCGTGCGCGCCCGCCGCCTCTCGCGCGCGACGATGCGCAATATCCGCCAGAACCTGTTCTTCTCCTTCCTGTTCAACGGTATCGGCGTGCCGATCGCGGCGGGCGTGCTCTATCCGGCGGCGGGCATCCTGCTCTCGCCGATGATCGCGGGCGCGGCGATGGCGCTGTCTTCTTTCACCGTCGTCACCAACGCGCTGCGCCTCAATGCGGTGAGGTTGTGAACATCGGCCAAGCCTCGCGCGCGAGCGGCGTCTCGCAGCGGATGATCCGCCATTATGAGGCGATCGGCCTGATCCCCCCGCCCGCGCGGCGCGACAGCGGCTATCGCGATTATGCTGAAGCCGATGTGGCGCGGCTGCGCTTCATCGCCAACGCGCGCGATCTCGGCTTCCCGATCGAGGAGATTCGCGAGCTGCTCTCGCTCTGGGCCGACCGCGCGCGTTCGAGCGCGGAGGTGAAGGCGCTCGCCCTCACCCGCGCCGAGGAGCTGGGCCGCAAGGCGCAGGCGCTGGAGGCGATGCGCTCCACCTTGCTCGATCTCGCCCGCCGCTGCCACGGCGACGAACGACCGGACTGCCCGATCATCGACAAGCTGGCGGGCTGAACCGGTCAGGTGGGAACCTGCCCCCTGTGCGGGGCGGAGAAGGTCTGCTCGGGCGCGTATGCGCGGCAGGGTTCGATGCCCACCATCGCGCCCTGCTGGCCGATCAGGCCGCCGTTGCCGACCTTGCCCGTCGCGACGCCGAGGCACAGTCCGCCCTGGCCGCTGATCGCGCCGCTCATGTGATAATGGAAAATCTGCGAAGGCGCGGCGAGGCAAGGGGCGGCGCTCAGCGTCTTGCCGTCCGCTCCGATCGAGAGACAGGCGTCGCCTTCCGCCTGGCGGATATGGCCGTCGCTCTCCATCCGCCACTGTTGGGCGGGGCTGGATGAGCAGCTTTCGACGGTGAGCACGCCTTTCTCGCCCCCCTGAAGGCAGAGCGGCGGCCCGGCGAAGGCGGCCTGCGCGGCGGCGATCTGGCCCGAGGGTGTGACGGCGAGGCAGGCTGCGGGCGCGACGCGCACCATCAGATTGTCGTGCGCGCCGATCCGGCCGTAGAGCGCGCCCCGCGCGTCGATCCTGCTCGTCTCGCCCGTCCAGAGATCGGTCACGGCGAGCGGGCAGGCGCGCTGCGCGATGCCGAGCCGCGCGAAGGGCAGCGTGTAATCGGCCGCGATCGGGCCCTTGTTGAGGACCAGCGCCGCGAAGCCGCCATCGGCCAAAGGCTTCATCACCACGTCAAAGCCCATGTCGTCGGCCGAATGGTCGCGCAGCACGCGATAGCCGCCCGCGCCGAGCGGATCCTGATCGACCGCGATCACGCGCCGGTTACCGAGCATGGCGAGCGAGGCGGCGAAATGAGGATCGCTCCGCTCCCGCGCCAGCTTGCGCAGATCGGTGCTGATGATGAGCGGGGCGGCCATCATCGCCCAGAGCCCCATCTGGCTGCGCTCCTCGGCCGTGGTGAGGCCGTTGTCGCCGATCAGGAGCTGATCCGCATCATTCCAGTTGCCCGGCCCGACATAGCGGGAGAGCGCGACCGTATCGGTGAAGGCCTGATAGACGCCCTCCTCATAGCCCTGCGCGGCGTCGTCGAAGCTCCAGGGATCGTAGAGCGAGCGGCCGTCCGGGCCGGCATGGTTGATGCGGATGTCCGGCGCGACGCGCCACATCTGGCCCAGGGGGCGCACCCACGCCATCGCCTGATATTTCATCGGGTCGGTCGGCGCATATTGGGCGGGAGCGGATTCGTCGAAGAGGATCTTGCGGGGGCTTTCCGCCGTCGCCTTGCCCAACGCCTCGGCCATTTGGCGGAACAGGCCGGGCAGCTCCGCGTCGGACGCGCCGCAATTATCGAGCTTGAGGAAGTCGACGCCCCAATGCGCGAAGCGCTCGGCGTCGCGCGCCTGATGCCCCTCCTCGCCCGCCGCGACGCGCTGGCAGGTGGTGGTGCCGGCGGTGTTGTAGAGGCCCGCCTTCAGCCCCAGCCCGTGCAGCGCGGAGACATAGCCGGAAAGATCGCCGTCGAAACCGGGCTGGCTGCTCGGATGCTTGTAGGAGCCCCAGTGGGCGATGCCGTGCAGCTCGCCGTCTTTGCCCCGCTCCATCCAGCAATCGTCGACCACGACGGTGCGATAGCCCGCCGCTGCCAGCCCGGTCGCGACCAGTGCCTTGCCCTGGTCGAACATGAAATCCTGAAAGGAGTAGGAAGCGCGATCCCGCCCGTCGAGCGGAGCTTGAGGCAAACACTGGAAGCGCGCCCAGTTGTTGAAGCCCATCGGCGGCGTCAGCGCGATCGGCGCGTTCGTGTTGAGCGCGCGCGGATCGGCCGAGACGGGGCCGGAAAGGCCGAGCGTGGCAAAGGCGGCGAGAAGCGGAAATCTCCAGACGCGGCGCATGTCATCTCCGGCGGGGGCTGCAGTGCCAATGCACGCTAGCGCAGGGGGCGCGACGCGTCAGCCCTCGACCAGCGCGGCGATCTCGGCGGGGCGAAGCTCGCGGACAAGCTGGTCCTCGGTGCATTGGGCGGGCACCTTGTCGGGCCGCCAGCGCAGGAAGCGCGTGCCGTGCCGGAAGCGGCCGGCGGTGATCTGGTCGTAGCGCACTTCGGCCACCCGCTCGGGCCGCAGCGGGGTCCATTCGGTCGAACGCTCCGTCGCCCAGCGGCTCTGCCCGCCCGGCGCGCGGCCGGTGAAGCCGGGCGGCTCGATCAGAGGCGCAAGCTCCTTCCGTAGCGCCCGGCGCTCCTCATCGGAAAAACCGGAGGTGAAGCCGACATGGTTGAGCAGGCCGTCCGCGTCATAGAGGCCGAGCAGCAATGAGCCGACGCCCTCCCCGCCCGTGCTCTTCCGGAAGCCGCCCACCACGCAATCGGCGCTGCGCTGCTGCTTGACCTTGAACATCGCCCGCTCGCCGGGCTGGTAAGGCGCGTCAAGCCGCTTGGCGACTACGCCGTCAAGCGCGCCGCCGCTCGCCGCCAGCCAGCGCCGCGCCTGCGCAACGTCCCGGCCGGCGGGGGACAGCAGCAGCATCGCGTTACCTTCCCGAGCGTGGAAAGCCTCCAGTTCGGCCCGGCGTTCGGAGAGTGGAGCCTCCATCATCCCCTCGCCCCCGATCGCCGGCAGATCGAACAGCATGAGCTGCGCGGGGGTTTCGCGGGACAGCCGGTCGATGCGACTCTGCGCGGGATGCAGCCGCGCCTGGAGCGCGCTGAACGACAGCACGTCGCCGATCGGCAGGACCAGCTCGCCGTCCAGCGTGAAGCGGCGCTCCCTGGTCGCGGCGAGCGCGGCGATCACCTCCGGGAAATAGCGGCCGAGGGGCTTGCCCGCCTTGGACCAGATTTCCACCGTCGCGCCCTCACGGACGGCGATCGCACGGAAGCCGTCCCATTTGGGCTCATATTGCCAGCCTTCGCCTTCGGGAAGCTCGGCGACGATCCTCGCTTCCATCGGGGCGAACGGCGCGGTTTCGGTGGCCATGAGCGGAGAACGAGCTGGGCCGGACCGGGTTGCTTATCCGCCTGAAGGCGCGGCGGTCTTGGGCGGCAGCGCGAACAAAGTGACGAAGCGTTCGGCGATGCGCCGGTCCCCCTCCAGCCGCAGCGTCCCCGCCGCTTCGGCATCGGCAATGGGCCGGCCGCCATAGAAGATCGGAACGAGCGTTTTCGGATCGGCGGAGAAGACCGCGTCCGCCCCCTCCGGCTGGCCGCGCGCGATGGCGAGTGCGCCGCCCTCGATCCGGGCGACGAATGCTTCCTCCCCCATCCGAAGGCCGATCGTCGCCGTCCAGTCGCCCGCGCGCTCGGGCGCGAACATGGTGCGGAGCGACATCATGAGCGAAGCGCTCGACAGAGGCAGGGTCGGATCGTGCAGCGGCGATCGCACCGCCCAGCGGCCGAGCTCCTGCATCGCCGTCTCGCTCTCATAGCCCCAGGGGGTGAGCTCATAGACCTGCACCGAAGCCGGCGGCGGCAGCTTGCGCTTCCCCACGATGCCGACGCGCTCCAGCCCTTCCAGCCGCTGGGTCAGCACATTGGCGCTGATGCCGGGCAGGCTCGCGCGCAGCTCGCCGAAACGGCGCGGCCCGAACATCAGCTCGCGTACCACCAGCAGCGCCCAGCGCTCGCCCAACAGCTCCATCGCCAGCGCGGTGCCACAGGCATCGTCATACCATCGCTTCGTCGTCGGCTTCCCTCGTTTGGTCATTTTTACTAACTTCTCGGTTGTCATTTATAACTTATGGGCGCATCCCATGCAAACCCGATTCGCAAGGGAGGAGAGATCCGATGCCGAGGATGATCTTCGTTAACCTGCCCGTCACCGACGTCACCCGTTCGACCGCCTTCTACGAGGCGATCGGCATGACGCGAGACCCGCGCTTCTCGAACGAGGTCGCCTCGTCGATGCTGTGGTCCGACACAATCGTCTTCATGCTGCTCGACACGTCCTTCTACGCGACGTTCACGAGCAAGCGGATCGCCGACACGCACGAGACGAGCGCGGCGCTGCTCTGCCTGTCCATGGACGGGCGCGAGGCGGTGGATGCGATCGTCGGGAAGGCGGCGGCGGCCGGCGGCAAGGCCGATCCGGGGCCGAAGCAGGACATGGGTTTCATGTACGGCCGCAGCTTCGAGGATCCCGACGGCCATGTCTTCGAGCCGATGTGGATGGACCCCGTGGCCGTCGAGAAGATGAGCGCGGGCGAACTGGCCGACGTCTGAGCATCCGGCGGAAGGAGATCAACCATGACGCTTCCTACCATCACCACCTTCGCCCGGGTGCCCGATTTCGCCCGCGGCTTCGTTCGCGACATTCGCGCGCGCTGGGCGTTCGAGGAGGTCGGCCAGCCTTATGCGGTCGAGTTGGTCCGCGACGCCAAGGGCGCCGAGCACCGGGCGCGCCAGCCGTTCGGCCAAGTGCCGACCTATGCCGACGACGAGATGCAGATCTTCGAATCGGGCGCGATCGTGCTGCGCATCGCCGAGCGCGGCGGCGCGCTGCTGCCCGATAATCCCGCCGCACGGGCGCGGGCGATCCAATGGCTGATCGCCGCGCTCAACTCGGTCGAGCCGTGGGTGATGCAAATCGCGGTGGTCGATCTGTTCGAGGCCGACAAGCCCTGGTCGGCCATGCGCCGCGATCAGGTGGTGGCGGACCTCAACGGCCGGCTCACCGATCTTTCCGCCGCCTTGGGCGACAGGCAATGGCTCGACGGCGACGCCTTCACCGTCGGCGACCTGATGATGGTTTCGGTGCTCGGCCAGCTCCGTAATACCGACCTGCTGATGCACCATCCCAACCTCGCCGATTATGTCACGCGCGGCGAGGCGCGGCCGGCGCACGTCAAGGCGATGGCGGATCATCTCGCGGTTTATGACGGTCAGGCGGCAGCCTGACACGGCACAAGAGGGAGAGGAGCAATGACCTACATCCAGGGCTTCGTCGTTCCCGTGCGGCACGACAAGAAGCAAGCCTATCGGGACGCCGCCGCCATGGCCGCGCCCATCCTGAAGGATTATGGCGCCCTCAGGATCGTCGAATGCTGGGGCGAGGACGTTCCCGAGGGCAAACAGACCGATTTCCGCCGCGCCGTGCAGGCGGGAGAGGGCGAGAATGTCGTCTTCTCCTGGATCGTCTGGTCCGACCGCGCGACCTGCGACGCCGCCGCGCAGAAGATGCAGGCCGACGAGCGATTCCAGACGATAGACGCCATGCCGTTCGACGGCAAGCGCATGATCTTCGGCGGTTTCGCGCCGATTTTCGATACGGAGGATTGAGCCATGCCCAACCCACACGGAACCCCGATCTGGTACGAGCTGATGACTACCGATCCGGATGCGGCCAAGGCCTTCTACGATGCCGCGATCGGCTGGGCGATCGACGCCGAACCCGCGATGCCGGGCATGGACTATCGCATGATCGCTACTGCCGACGACGGCCATGTCGGCGGCGTGATGCGCCTGACAGACGACATGGTGAAGGGTGGCGCCAAGCCCGGCTGGTTCTTTTACATCGGCGTCGATGATGTCGACGCCACGGTCGAGAAGGCGCTCGCCGCCGGCGCGAGCGTCATCATGCCGGCCTGGACGATCGAAGGCATCGGCCGGATGGCGCTGCTTCGCGATCCGCAGGGCATTCCTTTCTACGTCATGCGCGGTGCGAGCGAGGAGAACAGCACCGCCTGGGACCGCACCGGCATGGGCAAGTGCAACTGGAACGAACTCAGCACCGACGATCAGCAGGGCGCGCTCGATTTCTATGCCGAGGTGTTCGGCTGGACCTATCCCGACAAGATGCCGATGGGCGAGATGGGAGATTACGTGTTCATCGACGTCGCCGGCCAGCGGATCGGCGCGATCATGCAGCGGCCCAAGGACAGCCCGCCCGCCAACTGGCGCTTCTATTTCCGCAGCCCCGATGTCGACGCGGCGGCGGACAAGGTGAAGCAATGCGGCGGCACCGTTCATATGGGGCCGATGGAGGTCCCCGGCGGGGATCGTATCATCGTCGCGAGCGACCCCGAAGGCGCGATGGTCGGCATCGTCGGCCCGGGCGAGTGAGGGGAGCCGCAATGAGCAAGATGATCACCTGCCTGTGGTTCGACCACGGCGAGGCGCGCAAGGCGGCCGAATTCTACGCCAGCGTCTTCCCCGACAGCCATGTCGGCCCGGCACATACAGCGGCGACGGATTTCCCCGGCGGCGAGCAGGGAACCGAACTGACGGTCGAGTTCACCGTGCTCGGCCAATCCTTCGTCGGCCTTAACGGCGGCCCCAATTTCAAGCCCAACGAGGCGGTCAGCTTCATGGTGCTCACTGAGAACCAGGAAGAAACCGACCGTTATTGGAACGCGATCATCGACAATGGCGGGCAGGAAAGCGCGTGCGGCTGGTGCAATGACTGCTGGGGCTTCTCCTGGCAGATCACCCCGCGCGTGCTGCTCGAAGCGACCACCGACCCCGATCCCGCCGCCGCCAAGCGCGCGATGGAGGCGATGATGACGATGCGCAAGATCGACATCGCCGCGATCGAGACCGCTCGGAGGGGCTGATGCCCCTTTTCGTCATGCCGGATTATTCCGGCATCCACGGTCGTGCGAAATCATCGACCCATGGACGTATCCGCCGGTGGACCCCGGAACAAGTCCGGGGTGACGTGAGAAATCAAGCGGACGCATCGCTAACCGAGGGGAATGATCATGCGTAGGATCATCGGCAGCGTCTTCCAGTCGCTCGACGGCGTGATGCAGGCGCCGGGCGGCCCGAACGAGGACTGGACCGGCGGTTTCGAGCATGGCGGATGGCTGTGGCCGCTGGGCGACGATGCCACCGATGCGTGGATCAGCAAACTGTTCGGCGGCGCCTATGACCTGTTGCTCGGGCGCAAGACATACGAGATTTTCGCTGCCTACTGGCCCTATGCCGATGCCGAACACCCCATCGCCAGAGGTTTCAACGCCTGCGCCAAATATGTGCTGACGCGCGGCGATGATCCGCTCGAATGGGAGAACAGCCGCCGCCTCGCCGATGTGGACGCGGTCACCGCGCTCAAGAATGGCGACGGCCCCGATCTGATCATCCAGGGGAGCAGCACGCTTTATCCGACACTACTCGCCGCCGGGCTGCTCGATCGGCTGACGATACTGACCTATCCGCTCGTCCTCGGCAGCGGCAAGCGCGTGTTCGGCCCCAACACCCCACCGCGCACGCTCGAGCTTGTCGGCCACACCGTCTCCCCCAAAGGGACGATCATCGCGCATTACGAGCCCAAGGGCGCGGTCGAGACCGGCAGCTTCGTGGCGATCGAACCCAGCACACGCGAGAAGGCCCGGCAGGAGCGGATGAAGCGGGAAGGTGCGCCATGATGTTTCAAATCTTCGGCCATCCCTTCTCGTCCTATACGCAGAAAGCGCTGATCGCGCTTTACGAGAAGGAAATCGCGTTCGAGTGGAGGCCGCTCGACCCGGAGCATCCGGACAATGGCGCAGAACTCGCACGGCGCTGGCCCGTGGCGCGGTTCCCGCTGCTGGTCGACGGCGAACGGACGATCTTCGAAGCGACCTCGATCATCGAGTATCTCGACGCCGCGCATCCCGACATCGTCCGGCTGATCCCGAGCGATGCGTTCGCTGCCATCGAGGTGCGGATGCTCGACCGCGTGTTCGACAATTATGTAATGACGCCGATGCAGCGGATCGTCGGCGATGCGCTGCGGCCGGCGGCGGCGAAGGATTCATTCGGCGTCAGCCGGGCCCGCGCCATGCTCGATACGATCTATCTCTGGCTCGACCGGCGCATGGCGGATCGCGCCTGGGCGGCGGCGGACGACTTTACATTAGCCGACTGCGCCGCCGCGCCGGCGCTGTTCTATGCCGATTGGGCGCACCCGATTCCCGACCGCCTCACGGCTCTCCAAAATTACCGCGCCCGTCTCCTCGGCCGCTCCAGCTTCGCGCGCTGCATAGAGGGAGCGCGGCAGTATCGATCATTATTCCCGTTAGGCGCGCCGGATCGGGATTAAATGCTCCACCTGGGGAGATGAGAAGCCGGACGGCATGGTGGAGAGCCATGCCTAACGATTGAAACAGGCCGCCAGCTCGACATGGGTGGACCAGCGGAACTGGCCGACCGGCTTGATCCATTCAATCCGCCAGCCGCCGTCCGCCAGCATCCTCGCGTCGCGCGCGAAGGTGGCGGGGTTGCAGGAGACGTAGGCGATGCGGGCGCAGTCGGCGCGGGCGAGCTCGGCCGCCTGCTCCTTCGCCCCGGCGCGCGGGGGATCGAGCACGACGGCCTCGAAGCGGGAAAGCTCGGCGGCGGCGTAGGGGCGGCGGAACAGATCGCGGTGATCGGCGACAATCGGCCGCCCGGCCTGCGCGGCGGCGGCCTTGAGGGCGAGGATCGCGTCGCGCGCGCCCTCCGCCGCCAGCACCCGCGCGGAAGCCGAGAGCGGCAGCGCGAAGGTGCCGACCCCGGCGAACAGATCGGCGATGATCCGCGCCTCCCCCACGCCCTCGCGCACGGCGGCGAGCAGCGCGGCCTCGCCGTCCGCGGTCGCCTGGAGGAAGCCGCCGGGCGGCAGCGCCACCGGCGCGCCGCCGAGCGTGACCGTCACGGGGCGCGGCTCCCAGCGCGTTTCGGGGCCGTAACCGCCGTCGATCGACAGATGCGCGAGGCGGTGCGCTTCGGCGAAGCGGGTCAGCGCCTCGGCGGCGGCGAGGCCGGCTGGCTCGATGCCGGCAAGCAGCAGGTCCACCCCCTGATCGGCCAGCGCCATCTCCACCCCGCAGGCGCGGCGATCGGGGAGCAGGGCGGCCAGCAGAGCGCGCAACGGCCCGACCAGCGCGAACAGCTCGGGCCGCAGGATATGGCATTCGAGCATGTCGACGATGCGGCGGCTCTTCGCCTCGTTGAAGCCGATCGAGACGCGCTTGCCCTGCCGTTCGGCGCGCAGCGAGGCGCGGCGGCGGCTGTTCGGCGGTGAGAGATGCGGGCGGGCGATCTCCGCCTTCAGCCCCTGGCTGCCCAGCGCGCCGGCGATGCGATCGACGCAATAATCGGCATAGGCTGCGTCATCGACATGCTGGAGCGCGCAGCCGCCGCACAGCGGGAAATGGCGGCAGGGCGGGGTCTGATGATGCGGACCGGGTTCGAGGCCGCCGTCGGGGAGGAGCGCGTCCCCCGGCGCCGCGAGCGGGACGGCGCGGCCGTCCTCGGCGATGCCGTCGCCCCGCGCGGCGAGGCGGAGGATGCGGTTGGGCATGGGCAGTTCAGTGCTCCTGCGACAGCAGGAGTCCGGTCCGGCGGTGAAAGCTGGGCTCCTGCTTTCGCAGGAGCATGAGCCCTTTCCTACGAGCTAGTAAAGTTGGGTGGTATCGGGCTGGTCCGTCATTGCGAGCGTAGCGAAGCAATCCAGCCCCGGCCTGGATTGCTTCGCTACGCTCCTCGCAATGACAACGGGTAAAGCTCATCTTGTCCTGCTCTAAAGACACGCCGCCACCGCCTCGCGCAGATGCCCGATCAGATCGTCGGCGATCAGCAGGGGGCCGGCTCTCCGGGCCGCCTCCGCGTGGAGCCAGACGGCGGCCCGCGCCGCCGCGAAGGAATCGCCGAGCTGGGCCAGCATCGTGCCCATGACGCCCGAGAGCACGTCCCCCGTTCCCGCGCTCGCCAGCCAAGAGGGCGCGGGCGGATCAATGGCGGCGCGGCCGTCCGGGTGGGCCACGACGGTCGCCGCGCCCTTCAGCACCATGATCCCGCCGCTGCGCTTCGCGCCCTCGCGCGCGCGATCGAGGGCGGAGCCTTCGAGTTTGCCGAACAGCCACTCGAACTCGCCCTCGTGCGGGGTGAGGATCGGCAGCGGATCGAGATCGGCGAGCGCGTTCAGCCCCTCCTTCGCCAGCAGGTTGAGCGCGTCGGCGTCGAGCACCAGCGGCCGCCCGGCGTCGAGCGCGCGGCCGAGGCGGCGGCGCGATTCGTCGTCCGTGCCGAGCCCCGGACCGATCACCAGCGCGGCGATGCGTTTGTCGGTGAGCGCCTTGTCCTCCCAGGCGCGGCGGACCAGCGCGTGCGGCGGGCCCTGATGCGTATCGCCGAGCAGTTCGACATAGCCCGCGCCCGCGCGCTGGGCGGCGAGCGCCGACAGCAGGCTCGCGCCCGGCATCGAACCGGCCGCGATCAGCACCTTGCCGCGCTTGTACTTGTTGCTCTCGAAGCCCGGCGCGGGGACGCGGGGGCGGGCGATCTCACGGGGGATCTGGGGATCGTCCGGCAGGGCGAGGCCGATATCGGCCACCACCGTCTCCCCGCACAGCGCCATGCCGGGCATCAGCCGGTGCGCGCGCTTGAGCGCGCCCAGCGCCACGGTGAGATCGGCGGCCGGAAGCGCCGTCAGCACCGCGCCGTCGTCAGTCGCGATCCCGCTCGGCAGATCGACCGCGACCCTATGCCGCGCCGCTTCCGCCAGCCGCTTCGCGGGCGCGGCGATCGCCTCGTCCAGCGGACGGCCGAGGCCGGTGCCGAACAGCGCGTCGATCAGCAGCGGCGCGGGTTCGGCCTCCGCCAGAGCCTCGACCGGGCCACCCCACGCCGCGCGCGCCGCCTTCGCGGCCTCGCTTTTCGGCTCGCCCGACGCCGCGACGCGCACCGCGACGCCGCGCTCGCGCAGCCGCCGCGCGACGACATAGCCGTCCCCGCCATTATTGCCCGGCCCGCACAGCACCAGCGCCGCCTGCGGGCCGAAGCGGTCCCACGCCGTATCCGCCACGGCGCGGCCGGCGCGCTCCATCAGCTCCGAGACGGAGACGCCGCGCGCGAACACGGCCTCCTCCGCCGCCTTCGTCTCGGCGGCGGTGAGGATGACGCGGCCTGGCTCTCCGCCGCTCATCGCTGCGGCAGCGGGCCGCCCTTGACGGTGGCGGGCAGCCGGTAACGATCGTCGCCGACCGCGACCTCGATGGTGCCGGGATCGACGACAGAGACCTGCGCCTCCTCCGCTCCGTCGGCGGTGACGACCCCGCGGCCGTCGGTGGTGACGAGCAGGCGGCGGAAGCCGCCGTCGGGATGGTGGATGACGAGCATCAGCCCGTCCCCGGTCTGCCTGCGCTCGACGGTGCAGCTCGTGCGGAAGATCGGCGATCCGCCGAGCGCGCAGGGAATATGCGCCACCCCCGCCTCATTGTGCGTGGCCTCATTCCCCAGGGTCCGGCCGTGACAGCCGGCGAGGAGCAGCGGGGGCAAGGCGAAAAACGGCAGGAGAGCGCGGCGATTCATGCCCGCTTCTTAGGCTCTTGTCGGCTCCGCGTCATGCCCGGATTGCGCCAGCGCGTCCCGAACCGCGCCAATCACGGGCGCGAGCTTCGTCGCCCAGCGCGCCACGCCGTCCGCATCCCCGATCAGATCCTGCCGCACCTCGATGCCCAGATAGGGAAGGCCGTTCGCCTCGCCGTGGCGGTTCATCGTCGCGTTGAGCAGGCGGCCCGAATAGGGCTGGTTGTCGCCCGTCACCACGCCTTCGGCGGCCAGCAGCGGAAGCGCGATGCGGGCGGCGCGATCGTCGCGATTGTAGAGGACGCCGATCTGCCACGGCCGCTCCTCGTCCGGCCGAGCGGCGAGCCGGGGCGTGAAGCTGTGGAGCGAGACGAGCAGGGTCGGCCGCTCGGCTCTGATCGCGGCGGCGACGGCGGCGTGATAGGGCCGGTAAAAGCGCGCGATCCGCGCCGCGCGCCCCTCCGCGTCGAGCCGATTGCCGGGGATTTCCACCCCGTCGCTCTCGATCGGCAGCAGGCCGGGCGCATCCTCCTCCCGGTTGCAATCGCACACCAGACGCGAGACGCCGCCGAGGATCGCCGCGCAGCCGGTGGTCGCGCACAGCGCCAGCGCGAGCGGGGCGACGCCGGTATCCACCGCGATGTGGCGGGTGAGCGCCTCGGCCCCGATACCGAGATCGATGTCGGCGGGCACCCGCGCGGAGGCGTGATCGGCGACGATCAGCACGCCCGATGCGTCGCCCGGAATCAGGCTCCAGGCTTCCGCGCCCATTCCCCCCTGCATGTCCATGCGCGCCATGTTGCCGTGGCGCGCGCGGGATGTCACGAGGGCGCGGTTGTTCGAGTGAGGGAGGGCGTTGATGGGGCGGACGCGGCGCGAGGCGATGGCGATGCTGGCGGGCGGGATCGCGTTCGGGGCCGTGGGAGCGCGGCTGACGGCCGAGCCGCCCGCGCCGGCCGCTCCCCCGCCCTGCCCCGGCCTCGCCGCGATCGAGGCGACCGACGCGCCGATCCTCGCCCTGCTGCCCGAAGCGGCGGTGCGCGCCGGGCTGCCGGAGGCCGCGAACGGCGGCGAGGCGGCGGCGCGCTGCGACAATTGCTCGCCCGACGGCGCGGCGGCGCTGGCGCTGGCGATCGCGGCGGCGCGCGGCGCGATCCCGGCGAGCGGATGTGACGAGGGCGCGCGCCAGGTCCGCGCCCTGCTCGACGCGGCGCACGCCACCGACGACCAGCGCTACGGCCGCAACGATCCGCTGGCGGCGATTCACCGCCCCTATCTGGTCAGCGCCTATGCCGGCCCGCATCTCGACACGCCGACGGCGATGCGGCTGTGGCAGCGGCTCGACACGCCCGCCGCGCTCGACGCCTGGGTGGCCAAGCTGGAAGCGTGGGGCGAGGCGCTACTCGGCGCGGCCGAGCGGGTGCGGGCGGACAGCGCGGGCGGCTGCGTCCCGCCCGTCGCGACCGGCCGCGCCGCGCTCGTCCAGATGGACGCCTTCCTCGAGCTGCCCGCGACCGAGGCGCATCCGATGCTCGCCGCGATGGCCGCGCGCGCCGCGGCGGCCGGGCTCGATCCGACGCGGATCGGCGCGGCGCGCGGCAAGGCGGCCGACAGCATCGCCGATCATGTCCTGCCCGCGATGGCGATCCTGCGCGACACGCTGGCGACGGCCACCCGCACCGGCCGCCCCGAGCCGGGCGTCTGGGCGCAGCCGCAGGGCGAGGCGCTCCACGCCGCCAATCTCGCCCGCGCGGGCGATACCGGCATGAGCCCGGCCGAGGCGCAGGCGCTGGGCCGCGCCGAGGCGGAGCGCGTGGCGGCCCTGCTCGATCATCGCCTCGCCGCGCGCGGGCTGAAGAACGGCAGCCTCGCCGAGCGGATCGCCGCCGCCTTCGCCGCGCACCCGGAGTTCATCGTCGGCGACGACGAGGCGGGGCATGCCGACCTGCTCGCGGCCGCGCAAAACAGCCTCGATGCGGCGCACGCGGTCCTGCCCAGGCTGGTGGAGAAGCAGGCGGCCGATCCCCAGCCGCTCGATCTGCTGCCGCTGCCGCCCGGCGGTAAGGATATGGCGGCGGGTTCCTTCTACCTCCCCGCCGCGATCGACGGCGGGCGCGCGGCCGCGCTGTGGCTCGACAACCGATCGGCCTATGCGCTGCCGCTGCCCGGCGTACCGCCGATCGCGTTCCACCTCGGGCTTCCCGGCCTGCACCTCCAGGCCTCGACGGCGCGGATCGCATCGGTCGCGCGGCCGATGCTGGCGCGGATCGCGGCCTGGCCGGCGGCGACCGAGGGCTGGGGCTGCTATGCCGAGCGGCTGGCGGCCGAGCAGCATCTCTTCGCCCACGGTCCCTGGGCGGACATCGCGCGGCTTTCCGACGAGCTGCTGCGCGCCGCCCGGCTGGTCGTGGACGTCGGCGTCCACCAGCAGCGCTGGAACTACGCCCAGGCCGAAGCCGAGATGACCGCGATGACCGGCGCGCCGCATCGCGCCGCGATCGACCGCATCGCCGCCATGCCGGGCAAAGCGGCGAGCGGCACGCTGGGGCTGCACCGCCTGCTGGACCTGCGCGATCGCGCCAAGGCGAAGGCGGGCCGGCATTTCGCGCTGCCGGAGTTCCATCAGGCGGTGCTGGCCGAAGGCCCCCGCCCGTTCGCGCAGATCGAGGCGACGGTGCTGGGGTGAGGTGAGCGACATTAAGCTCCCTCTCCCGCTTGCGGGAGAGGGCTTCTTTGCAGTCACCGCAGCCGGGTCGGCAACCGCCACCAGCGGGGGTGTTCAGCGGCGATTTTCGTATCAGCTGCATCCCGCGCGCCCGCATCCTCGAACAGCGCGAAGCAGGTGGCGCCGGAGCCGGACATGCGGGCGAGGCGGGCGCCGGGCGCGGCGGACAGCCGCTCCACCACCTCGGCGATCACCGGCGCGACGGCGCGGGCGGGAGATTCGAGATCGTTGCGGCCGGCGAGCGCGGCGGCGAACGGATCGCCCTCGCCCAGCGCGCCTCTGTCCGCGCCGTCCCAGGCGGCGAACACCGGCCCGGTGGGCACCGCCACGCGCGGATTGACCAGCAGCACGGGCATGCCCGCGAGCGCGCCCTCCCCGATCGGGCGGAGCGCATCCCCCCGCGCCTCGCCGCGGCAGGCGGCCGAAGCGAGGCAGGCGGGCACGTCCGCGCCGAGCTTCGCCGCGATCGCGTGGAGGCGTTCGGAAGGGAGCGTCACCCGCCACAGCCGCGCGAGCAGGCGGAGCGCCGCCGCCGCGTCGGCCGAGCCGCCGCCGATCCCGGCCGCCACCGGCAGGCGCTTCTCCAGCCGGATCGCCGCGCCGCCCCGCACCCCCGCTTCGGCCCGCAGCGCCTCGGCCGCGCGCAGCACGAGATTGCCGCCGTCCGCCTCCAGACCCGCCGCGAACGGACCTGCGATCGCGAGGCTGAGCCCGTCGGCGGGCGCGGCGCTCAGCCGGTCGCCCTCCTCGCAGAAGGCGAACAGCGTCTCGATGTCATGATAGCCGTCCGGCCGGCGGCGGCGGACATGGAGGGCGAGGTTGATCTTGGCGTAGGCGATCTCCTCCGCCGGGGGGTCGGCGGTCACGATCGCGGCTTCGGCCCGAAATCGATCTTGGCCTTGAGCCGATCGGCGTCCTTCGGATCGGCGACGACCAGCGACCTGCGCCACGCGTAGCGCGCCTCCAGCCTGCGCCCCGCCGCCCAATAGGCGTCGCCGAGATGCTCGTTGATGTCGGACTGGGTGGGCGCGCCCTGCGCCGCGCGCTCGAGCAGTGGGATCGCCTTCTTCACGTCGCCGCGCACATACCAGGACCAGCCGAGCGAATCGGTGATCGCCGGATCGTCCGGCGCGAACGCGCTCGCCCGCGCGATCATCGCCGCCGCGGCGGGGATGTTCTCGCCCCGCTCGACCTCGGTATAGCCGAGGAAATTGAGCAGCTCGGGCTGATTGGGCGCGAGCTTCAGCGCCGCCTCGGCAAGCCCGCGCGCGCTCGGCCAGTCGCCCGACTGGAGCAGCGCATTGGCGCGCTGGAGCATCAGCGGCCAAGCGACCTCCCTGGGGGCCTTGTCCCCGCCCGACAGCGCCAGCGCGCGGCCATAGGCGTCGGCGGCTTCGGCGTAGCGATCGTCCTGCGCCAGCAGATCGCCGAGCCGCGCCCAGTCGGTCGCCTGCGCGCCGGGATCGTGCGCCGCCTGCTCGGCCACGGCGAGCGCCTCGTCGTCCCGTCCGTCGCGCCGGAGCAGCACCACCCGCTCGTCGCGCGCCGCGCCGATGAAGGGATCGCCCGCGCCGACATGATCGAGCGCCGCCAGCGCGGCCTGATCGTCGCTCCGATTGGCGAGCAGCGCGGCGCTCAGCAGCCAGGTCTCGCTGTCCTCGGGCGCGAGATAGGAGCCGATACGCGCGAAGGCGAGCGCCAGCGTCGCCGTCTCCTCATGGTGGAGATCGGCGGCGACGCGGGCGTATAGCTCGGCGACGCCTTCGGCCGGGTTGTCGACCGCGCCGGGCAGATCACGGCCGGCGGCAAGGAGCGCGCGGGCGCGGGCCAGCGAGGGCTCGGCGCCCTGGAGCAGCGCCATCGCCTCGTCCTTTTTGTGGCGGCGGGCGAGCTCGGCGGCGCCGGCGATGCGCAGCCGCGCGCCGCGCGCGCTCTCCGCCCCGGCGAGCGCGGTGATCGCGGCGATGCCCTCCTTGTCGTGACGGGTGGCGATCAGCAGCAGCGCGCGATGCTCGGCGGCGTAAGGGACGGCGAGCTTGCTGACGGCGGCCGCCCCGGCAAGCGGCGCATAGGGATCGCGATGGCGGCCATAGGCGATCCAGGCGCGCATCACCGGCGTCACGAAACCGAACAGCTTTTCGGCCACGATCCGGTCGCACAGCGCGTCGGCCTGCTTCCAGTCCTTGCGGCGCACCGCGTCGGCGGCGAGCAGCAGCGTGCCGTCCGGCGGCAGCGATCGCGCCTTGTCGAGCGCGTCGGCCGTCCTGAGCGCGAGCGCCATGTCGCCCGCCGCGATCGCCTGCCGATAGGTCTGGATCGCGAGCATGTTGCTGGAGGGATCGGCGGCGAGCGCGCGCGCGAAGCTGACGGCGGCGACGTCGAGCTGGCCTAGATCGTCCGCCGCGCGCGCATGGACATAGGCGTCGAGCGGATCGACGCTTCCGGCCGGAACCGGCGCGCTGGCGCGGGCGGCGACGGGCAGCGCGAGCATCAGGGCTGCGGCGAGGAGGGCGGGGGCGGACTTCATCATGCGGCGCGGTTCACTCGTGGGATCGATCGGCCCCTTCGCCCCTCTTTCCCGATCCGCCCGGCGCGCGCAAGGGCCCGCGCGAAAGATCGCGGCCCTTTGCTCGTCCTACGGCCGGACCCTGCTATCAGCTTGGGCTTGCACTTACCCTTATGCTAGCCTTACATGATAGCATGAACAGCAAGCAGAAGAAGACGCTCGCCGCCGTCTTCGCCGATCCGGTTTCCGGCTCGATCGAGTGGAGCGCGATCGAGAAACTGCTTGTCGCGGCCGGATGTCAGGTGATCGAAGGCAGTGGATCGCGCGTCCGGTTCGTCAAGGACGGCATGGTGGAGACGTTCCACCGCCCGCATCCCGCCAGGGAAGCGAAGAGATATCAGGTCCACGCCGCCCGCGCCTACCTGATAAGGCTGGGAGTAAGGCCATGAACAACGTATTGCGTTACAAGGGCTATAGCGCCCGCGTCGAGTTCGATCCCGATGACCTCATCTTCTTCGGCCGGATCGCCGGCATCGAGGACGGCATCGGCTTTCATGCCGATACTGTCACCGGCCTCGTCGCCGCATTCGAGGAGGCGGTGGATGATTATCTCGAAACCTGCGCGAAGATCGGCAAGGAGCCCGAGCGGGCCTATTCGGGCAAGGTTCTGCTCCGCCTCGACCCCGCCGTCCACGCCAGGCTGGCCAAGGCCGCCGCGCTGACCGGCAAGAGCATCAACCAGATCGGCGAGGAGGCGATCACCAGGGCGCTGGGCTGACAGGAAGAGGGCGGCCGCAAGCACCGCCCGCCGCCGAGTCTCCCGTCACATATTCGGATAGTTCGGCCCGCCGCCGCCTTCGGGGGTGACCCAGTTGATGTTCTGGGTGGGATCCTTGATGTCGCAGGTCTTGCAGTGGACGCAGTTCTGCGCGTTGATCTGGAGGCGGGGTTCGCCTTCCTCGCGCCCCACGATCTCGTAGACGCCGGCCGGGCAGTAACGCTGCTCGGGCGCTTCGTAGAGGCGGAGATTGACGTCGATCGGCACGCTCGCGTCCTTGAGCGTCAGATGGATCGGCTGATCCTCCTCATGGTTGACGCCGGAGAGGAACACCGAGGAGAGGCGATCGAAGCTGATCACCCCGTCTGGCTTGGGATAGGCGATCGGACGGACCTGATTGGCCCGCCACAGCGTCTCGTTGTCGGCATGCTTGTGGCGGAGCGTGAAGGGCAGGCCGATCCCCAGATGGCGCATCCACATGTCGACGCCCGCGATCAGCGTGCCCGCGCTGCCGCCGAAGCGCGCGACGGCCGGCTCGGCATTGCGCACCGTCTTCAGTTCCTTCGCGACCCAGCTCGCATCGAGCGCGTCGGGATAAGCGGCGAGTTCGTCATGCTGGCGATCCGCCGCGATCGCATCGAAGGCGGCGTCGGCGGCGAGCATCGCGGATTTCATCGCGGTGTGCGTGCCCTTGATCCTCGGCACGTTGACGAACCCCGCCGAGCAGCCGATCAGCGCGCCGCCGGGGAAGACCAGCTTCGGCACCGACTGCCAGCCGCCCTCGTTGATCGCGCGCGCGCCGTAGGAGATGCGCCGCCCGCCCTCCAGCAGCGGCCGGATCGCCGGATGCTGCTTCCAGCGCTGGAACTCCTCGAAGGGCGAGAGCCAGGGG
>Ga0164242_10000804_pt1 | contig 37614 bp, 35 predicted proteins | sample OricomgcompostMG_FD_108783 | JGI IMG/M metagenome (GOLD analysis project Ga0164242, IMG submission 108783) | Miracle-Growth compost microbial communities from Emeryville, California, USA - Original compost - Miracle growth compost (MG) ... | reverse complement strand
TCGCCGATCACCGGCAGCTTGGGATTGGCGAAGATGCGCAGCAGCTTTTGGAAACGGCCGCCGTCACGCAATCGCAGCCGGCCCCGCTTGTCGCGGATCCAGCCGCCACGCCACCGCTCCTGGTCCTCGTAGGTGCGCGGATAGCCTTGTCCCGGACGGGTTTCGACGTTGTTGAACCACACGTATTCGGTGCCCGACCGGTTGGTCCAGGCCTGCTTGCAGGTCACCGAGCAGGTGTGGCAGCCGATGCACTTGTCGAGGTTCATCACCATCGCCAGCTGCGCCATGACCTTCATGTCAGTACACCACCTCTTGGCTGCGACGACGGACGATCGTCACCTCGTCGCGCTGGTTGCCGGTCGGTCCCAGGTAGTTGAACGCGAACGCGTGCTGGGCGTACCCGCCGGCCAGGTGGCTGGGCTTGATCCGCACCCGGGTCAGCGCGTTGTGGTTGCCGCCGCGCTTGTCGTTGGTTTCGGTGCGCGGGGTGTCCACGGTGCGCTCCTGGACGTGATAGACGTACACCACCCCGTCGGGCATCCGGTGGCTGACGATGGCCCGGCACACGTAGATGCCGTTGGCGTTGACTGCCTCGACCCAATCATTGTCGCGCACTTGGATTTTCGCCGCGTCTCCCGGGCTCATCCACATGGTCGGGCCGCCGCGGGACAGCGACAGCATGTACAGGTTGTCCTGGTAGGTGGAGTGGAACGACCACTTCGAGTGCGGGGTCAGATACCGCACGGTGAGCCCGATTCCGTCCTCGCATGCGCCCAGCCGCGGCTGGCCGAACAACCGCGCCATGTCCAGCGGCGGTCGGAACACCGGCAGATGCTCGCCGAGTTCCTCGACCCAGTCGTGCGCCAGGTAGAAGTGCATCCGTCCGGTCAGCGTGTGGAACGGCTTGAGGTTCTCGATGTTGATGGTGAACGGCGCATACCGGCGGCCACCCGTCTCGCTGCCCGACCATTCCGGGCTGGTGACCACCGGAACCGGCCGCGCCTGGGTGTCGGCGTAGCTGATGCGCTTGTCCTCGCTGCCCTCGGCCAGATGCACCAGCCGCTGCCCGGTGCGTTTCTCGAGCTCGTGGAAACCCTCGACCGCCAGCCGGCCGTTGGTGGTGCCCGACAGCAGCAGCAGCACGTCGGCCATCCGCGCGGCGGTCGTGATGGCCGGGCGGCCCGCCGCCACACCGGATTTCAGCACCCCGAACCGGGCGGCCAATTCCTCGACCTCGCGGAACGGATGCACGGTGACGCCCTTGGTGGTCAACCCGAACTTGTCGACCAGCGGGCCGAGCGTGCGCCACTTGTCGTAGACGGCGGCGTAGTCGCGCTCCACCACGGTGAGCTTGCCCATGGTGCGTCCGGGCACCGGCGTTGCCCCGCTGCGCAGCCAATCATGTTCGGCGCCATCGGGATAGGCCATCGCGTCGGGTGTGTCGTGTTGCAGCGCGGTGAGCACCACGTCGGTGCGGGTGCCCAGGTGCTCCTTGGCCATGGTGCTGAACGCGCGGGCGATAGCGCCGAAAGCGTCGAAGTCCGAACGGGTTTCCCAGGGCGGGTCGGTCGCCGCGCTGAACGCGTGCACATACGGGTGCATGTCGGTGCTGGAGATGTCGGCCTTCTCGTACCAGGTCGCCGCCGGCAGCACCACGTCGGACACCAGCGTCGTCGAGGTCATCCGGAAGTCGATCGACATCATCAGGTCGAGCTTGCCCTCGGGGATGTCCGCCCCGCAGGTCACGTCGACGGGCCGCACCCCGTCCTCGGGCGGCACCGCCGACGCGTTGGAGTCGGTACCCAGCAGATGCCGCAGGAAGTATTCGCCCCCCTTGCCCGACGAACCGATCAGGTTGGCGCGCCACACGGTCAGCACCCGCGGCCAGTTGACGGGGTTGTCCGGATCGGTCACCGCGAGTTTGAGGTTGCGGCGGCCGAGCTGCTCGGCGACGTACTCGGCGACATCGCGGCCGGCGGCGCGCGCCTCGTCGGCGACGTCCAGGCTGGACCGGTCGAACTGCGGGTAGTACGGGCTCCACCCCATCGCCACCGCCGAGGCCAGCAGGTCCATGGTGTGCCTGCCGGCGAACCGGCCCCGGCCCACCGGGCTGGCCAGCTTGTCCGCCCCGTAGCCGTCGTACCGCCATTGATCCGTGTGGGCGTACCAGTACGAGGCGCCGGGCACCTGGCGCGGCGGGCGCACCCAGTCCGTCGCCATCGCCATGGTCTGAAATCCGGTGAGCGGGCGCACCTTTTCCTGGCCGACGTAGTGCGCCCAGCCGCCGCCGTTGCGGCCCATCGACCCGGTCAGCATCAGCAGCGCCAGCACCGCGCGGTAGATCGCATCGCTGTGGAACCAGTGGCAGATGCCGCCGCCCATGATGATCATGGAGCGGCCGCCGGATTCCTCTGCGCTGCGCGCGAATTCCCGCGCCACCCGGGTGGCCTGGGCGGCCGACACGCCGGTGATCGCCTCCTGCCAGGCCGGGGTGTTCTGCTGGGTCGCGTCGTCGTAGCCGGTGGGCCATTCGCCGGGCAGCCCCGGCCGCGCCACCCCGTATTGGGCGAGCATCAGGTCGAAGACCGTGCACACCAGGTGTTTACCGACGCGGCGCACCGGGACGCCGCGCGCCACGGTCGTCCCCTCGCCGTCGACGGTGTCGAAGCTGGGCAGGTGCACCAGCGCCGTCTCCCCGTCCTCGGTCGGGGCGGCCCGCACACTGAGCGCCGGCACCAGGTCGCCCAGGTCCAGGTTCCACTTCCCCACGCCCGACTCGCCGTACCGGAAGCCCAGCGAACCGTGCGGCACCGCAACCGAATTGGTGGTCTCGTCGAGCAGCGCGGGCTTGAGCGCCGCATTCTCGACCGCTTCGCCGAGGTCGGCCGCGGTGAGGTTCTTGCCGGGCACCAGCATGTCGCCGCGCTCTTCGAGCTTGATCAAGAACGGCAGATCGGTGTAGCGGCGGGCATAGTCCGTGAAGAACGGAACCTGTTTTTGCACATAGCATTCCGAGAGGATGACGTGACCCATCGCCATCGCCAGCGCCCCGTCGGTGCCGGCGGCGCAGGGCATCCACTCGTCGGCGAACTTGGTGTTGTCGGCGTAGTCCGGGCTGACGGTGACCACCTTGGTGCCGCGGTAGCGCGCCTCGGCCATCCAGTGCGCGTCGGGCGTGCGGGTGATCGGGACGTTGGAGCCCCACATCATCAAATACGCTGCGTCCCACCAGTCCCCGGATTCGGGGACGTCGGTCTGGTCGCCGAACACCTGGGGCGAGGCCACCGGCAGATCGGCGTACCAGTCGTAGAACGAGGTCATCGGTGCGCCGATCAGCTCGAAGAACCGGGAACCGGCGGTGTAGGACACCATCGACATCGCCGGGATCGGCGAGAATCCGGCCACCCGGTCGGGGCCGTAGGTCTTGATGGTGTGCACGTGGGCGGCGGCGATCAGCTCGGTGGCCTCGGCCCAGGTGATCCGGACCAGTCCGCCCTTGCCGCGGGCCCGCTGGTAGCGGCGGCGGCGCTCGGGGTCGGCCTGGATGTCGGCCCAGGCCAGCACCGGATCGCCGAGGCGTGCCTTGGCTTCCCGGTACATCTCGACCAGGACGCCGCGGGCGTACGGGTAGCGCACCCGGGTGGGCGAGTAGCTGTACCAGGAAAACGACGCGCCGCGGGGGCAGCCCCGCGGCTCGTACTCGGGCCGGTCCGGACCCACCGACGGGTAGTCGGTCTGCTGGGTCTCCCAGGTGATGATGCCGTCCTTGACGTAGATCTTCCACGAGCACGACCCGGTGCAGTTCACCCCGTGCGTGGAGCGAACCACCTTGTCGTGGCTCCACCGGTCGCGGTAGAACACGTCGGCCTCGCGGCCGCCCTGCCGGGTCACCGTGCGCAGGTCGGCGGAGAACTCGCCCGGCGTGAAGAACCGCCCGCTGCGCTCCAGCAGCTCCTCGAGCACTCCACCGACGTGGGGTGTGGCAGTCAAGAAGTACTCCTCCTGGTCGATAGCGTCACGCCGCGAGCTGGGCACGCTCTCAGTTGTGACCGGCGGGGTGGACCCACCCGTCCACACCAGCCCGGATCGGCTCATCCGTCGGCATTTCAGGCCCGCGGGCTGGGGGCGATACGGGCCCAGCATAGGCCGCCGCCGCCGCGGCGAGGGCGCGCGACCGGCTGGCAAAACACCAGGTGAGCCGCGCCGGTATGCGGGCAGCGGGAAGCCTGCCGGTCCGGCACCGAAGCCGGGACGGCACGGTCGGAACAAGCACTCGGCTCGCTATCGGCACGCACATCCAGGGCAGACTCGTGTGGCGTCGTTATTACAAGTCATATTGTTCTATTCAGTTCACTGCGACGACCTGCAACACGGCTGTGCGTCAGCTGCCGGAAGTCTGTGGACTTGGTTAAAGGACCCGCGCCAGGTCGCCCAGCCAGCCGCGATCGGCCGGCACCCAGTCGAGGTCGTGCAGCTGCGCCGCGGTGATCCAGCGCAGGGCCCGATGGTCGCGCGCGTCCGGTCGGCCGCGCAGCAACCGCACCCGGTAGGCGCGCAGCGTCATCCCACCGTCGACCGCGATGTCCCCGCCGAGCCGGTCGCCCACCGCGATGTCGCCGACCCGCAGACCCAGCTCCTCGGCCAACTCGCGGGCCAGCGCGTCGCGCTCGGTCTCCCCGGGCGCGACCTTGCCGCCGGGGAGTTCCCAGCGCCCGGCCAACTCCGGCGGGCGGGCGCGCTGGGCCACCAACAGGCGCGAGCCGCGGATGAGGGCCCCGGCGACCACGATCTGGGTCGGCATGGCCAGTGACGGTATACCGTCGGCGCGCACGCCGCCCGCCTTACCCGCGCAGCACACCCAATTCCCTTGCCGCACAACAACTCTCTTACGGTTTCGCGGAGACCGTGGAATACTTGACGGTGGCCGGTGTGGCCTCTGCCAGGCACTTTTGCAGAATGGGGGTTGGCACATGATCACCGAACCCGCAACGGCGTTCTCACGCGTGTTCCGGGGCTATGACCCCGCCGCGGTCGATGCGTACGTCGAGGCGTTGCTGGCCAAGCAGAAGCTTCTGATCGACGAAGTTCAGAACCTCAGGGCGCAGCGAAACGAATCCGGCGACCAATTGGCCGCGCTGCGGATCGAAGTCGCCTGCCTCAAGGACGAGGTTGCCCACCTCTCGGACACCTCGCCGACGCCGTACGCGATCCAGCATCGGATGACGAAGATGCTGCGCCGCACTCTCGAGGAGATTTCCCGGATGCAGGCCGAGGCGCAGGCCGAGGCGGAGTCGATGATCGCGGCGGCCGCGGCGCAGGTCGAAGCATCGCATCGAGAGCACCAAGAGCTGTTGGCGGACATGGCCGCACAGCGAGAGGCGTTGGAAACGGAGCGCGAGGAAGCCAAGAAGGAACTCGAGGCCGAACTCGCGACGATGCGTGCGGAGGCCCGAGCGTCGATCGACGAGGCGCGCCGCGAAGCTGAGCGTGAGTGCGCGCGGCTCCTCGCCGAGGCGAAGCAGAAGGCCGATGATCTCGATGAGCGGGCACGGCGCACGGTCGAGGAAGCGAATCAGCAACGCATCATGATCTTGGAGGAACTGATGGACGTGGCCCGCGACCTCCAAGGTCTTCCGGCCAGCCTGGAATCCGCCTATCAGGAACGAACGAGCCCTTCGGAAGCCAGCGTCGTGGTGCCCTTGGACCCGAAGAATCAGGCGCCGGGTCCCGCGGTCGCCTCGTAGTCGACCGGCCGCTGGGGTTCACCGCTCGTTCGCGACGTGTCCTGTACATCTGGTGACGGGAAACTAAGCTGGGGCGTGGTGGACGGTGGACCCGGCACCCCTACCGCAAAAGCGCCTTGAGGACAGAGCTATGGCTGTGTTAACGGATGAGCAAATCGACGCCGCACTGCCCGATCTGGACGGATGGGAGCGTGCCGACGGCGCGCTGCGGCGGTCGATCAAGTTTCCCAGCTTCCTGGACGGCATCGACGCCGTGCGCCGGGTAGCCGAGCACGCGGAAAGCAAGGATCACCACCCCGACATCGACATTCGTTGGCGGACAGTGACTTTCGCGCTCGTCACGCATTCCGAGGGCGGTATCACCCAAAACGACGTCGACATGGCGCGCGACATCAACGGCATCGTCGGCAGCTAGCCCTCGCCTGCCCTCGCCTGCGCCGGCGACGGTCACGCTGGCGTGACGCTCGGCGGCGGCGGTCACGCTGGCGTGACGCTCGGCGCGGTGACCTGGTGACCGGCGCGTCGGCCGGCGGCCGCGATCCAGACCAACGTCGCTACCGCCGCGACGATGTAGACCAACCCCGCCCAGGCCAGATACCACGGCCGGCCGATCTGCCAGATGTTCGGTTGCGCGAAGCTCAACAACCACGGCACCCCGATGACGGTCAGCGCCAGCCAACCCCACCCCACGAGGCGCGCGCCGCGCCAGGCGCGCACCGGGCCGTGGATCGCCCAGATCATCAGCGGCACCAGCCACACCCAGTGGTGTGTCCAGGAGATCGGCGAGAGCAGCAGCCCGAACACCTCCACCACGATCAACCTGCCCAGCCGGTCGGAGCGGTCCAGTGCGCGCCAGGCCAGCACGGCCAGCACCGCGGTGCCCGCGACGGCGGCCACCAGCAACGGGCCGAATCCCACGTCGTGACCCAGGATTCGGGAGAGACCGCCGCGCCAGGACTGATTGAACGAGGTGGCGATGGGGCCGACCCGGTGGGCGTCGCCGAGCAGCTCGGTGAAGTAGTAGCGCGTCTGGTCGCCGACGACGAGGACCGAAATCCCAATGGTGGCAAGGAAAATGACGGCTGAGAACACCGTCGCGGCCCACCGCCGGGCACCGGCCAGGTACACACCGGAGACTGCGGGAGTCAACTTGATGCCGGCCGCCAATCCGACCAGCAGAGCCGACACCCACCATCGCGTGCTGTAGACCGCCCACAGCACCGCGGTCATCAGCAACACGTTGACCTGGCCGTAGTCGAAGGTGCTGCGCAGCGGCTCGATCCAGATGGTGACCGCCGTCCACACCATCGCGACACGCCGGCCGTGGGCGCCGGCCGGCACGCCCAGCAGGCGCTGGCTGATCCGGACGGCGCCGTACAGCGCGGCGATGGTCGCCAGTTGCCAACCCAGGGCCACCAGGCCGAACGGCAACAGGTGCAGCGGGTAGAAGACGATGGCCGCGAACGGCGGATAGGTGAACGGCAGCGGGAAGTCCGGCGTCTGGTCGGCGTAGACGTAGCTGTACAGCGTGCCGGGGTGGTCGAGCGCGGCCGCTCCGCCGAGGTAGACGTGCAGGTCGACGAAGTTCGCGCCGTTGGGGACCAGGTACGTCCAGGCCAGGCGCGCGGCGACGCTCGCGACGAGCAGCAGCGGGGCCGCCACCGCGAGGACGTCCGCTGCACGCCGGGTGCTGGGTGCCGCCGGGGCGGCCGAGGTGGTGTCTATCCGCCCGACTTTAGCGATCGGGGCGCGCGCCGCCGTGGCCTCGGTGCCCAGATGACCCGTTTTCAAGCGGTTTTCGCGCGACCGGTCACCGCTGTCGCTCGTATCGGTAACGATCAAATAAATGCCACACGTGTCACTTGAGTCCCATCTGCATCAAAGTAGCTTCGGCGGCGGGACCTGTAATCGATCAACCAGGGAGAGTCATGCCAACCATTTGGACTTACTTGCGTGCAGCCGCCGTCGTGGTCGGCTCGTCCGCAGCGCTACTGACGGGCGGAATCGCCCACGCCGACCCCGTGCCCACTCCGCCGGTGCCCAACATCCCGCAGCAGCTGATCAGCTCGGCGGCCAACGCACCGCAAATCCTGCAGAACCTCGCGACCGCGCTGGGCGCCACGCCGCCGGCGCCGCCGGCCACCCCGGGCATCAGCTTCCCGGGTGTTCCGGCGGCCGGCTCGCCGGTGAGCGCGTCGTCCCCGGCGGCCGTGCCCTCCATCCCGGGCCTGCCGCAGGCGGCGGCGCCCTCGGCGCCGTCGACGGCGACCGGTGGCATCCCCGGAATGATCCAGGGATTGACGGGCGCGCAGCCCTCGGCCGCGGCTCCCGCCGCTCCGGCCTCCTCGTCGATCCCCGGCCTGCCGGCGATCCCGGGGTTGTCGGCACCGGCGGCGCCCGCCACGCCGCCCGCCCCGCAGCTGCCGCAGGCGCAGGTCAACATGCCGGCGATGCCGGCCGGCCTGCCGGTCAGCGTGCCCGCGCAGGTGACGCTGCCCAAGGATCTGCCGGCGCTGGCGTCGGGGCAGGCCCCCGGCGCACCGGCGGCCCCCGCCGCACCCGCGGCACCCGCGCCGGCGGCCAGCCCGGCCGGTCCGGTGGCACCGCTGCTCGCTGCCCTGCCTTGAGCAGCACCGTCAATCGGCTAACCCACTACTGAGAACCGGAGGACACCGTGGCAACCACTTGGATTCTGTCCAAAGGTTTGGCCGCTGTCGTCACGGCATCGGTTGCCGCGCTCGGGCTGTGCCCGGGCGCGGCAGCCGACCCGGCGGCGGCGCCCCAGCCGGCACCACCACCCAACGCCGCCCCGCAATTGCCGGGCCTGCCCGCCTTGTCGCAGCTCAGCCCGCTGATCCAGCAAGCGGCCACCGACCCGCAGCAAGCCACCCAGCTGCTGATGGCCGCCGCGCAAGCCTTCAGTCACAACCCGACCGCGCCCACCGAGTCGAAGAACGTGGCCGCGGCGGTGAACCAGTTCGTCGCCGAGCCCGGCTCGCCGGTGCCCAACGGCGTGACCCCGCCGGACGGCGCGCCGGTCCAGCACGTGCCGGCAACCGGCATCGAACCCGGTCTGCAGGCTCACCTGCCGACCGGCATCGACCCGGCGCACGCGGCCGGCCCGGCACCCGCCGCCGCTGCGCCGTCGGCTCCGGCACCCGCCGCCACCCCGCCGTCGGCTCCGGCACCCGCCGCCACCCCGCCGTCCGCTCCGGCACCCGCCGCGGCTCCCGCGCCCGGGCCGGTTCAGCCGGCCACCGTCCCGGCCGCCGCACCGGTTCCGCCGCCACCGGCGCCGGCCGCCGCGGCCCCGGCAACCCCGGGCGCACCCGACGCCGCGCCGGCCCCCGCGGCGGCGCCCGGGTTCGGCGCCGACGCGCCGCCCACGCAGGACTTCATGTATCCCTCGATCGGCACCAACTGCCTGGCCGACGGCAGCAGCGCCATCGCCACCGCGCTCTCGGTGGCGGGGCCGGCCAAGATCCCCGCCCCCGGCCCGGGCCCCGGCCAGACCGCCTACGTGTTCACGGCGGTCGGCACGCCCGGGCCCGCCGAGGAGCAGAAGCTGCCGTTGAACGTCACCTGGGTCAACCTGACCACCGGCAAATCCGGAACCGTCGCGCTGAAACCGCGGCCGGACATCAACCCGGACGGGCCCACGACGTTGAGCGCGATCGCCGACACCGGCTCGGGCAGCATCATGTCGACGATCTTCGGGCAGGTCACCACCAAGGAACGGCAGTGCCAGTTCATGCCCACCATCGGCTCCACGGTGGTGCCGTAACGGCGTCACCGCTGCACCGCCCGCGAACGCGCGCGTCCCGGCCCGGGGCGGGCGCGTTCGCGCTCAGTAGGCCATGAACAAGATGGCGTCGCGGTCGTATTCGAGGCCAGGATGAACGCTGGCGAGGTGAGCCTGGGTCAATTCCACCAGCTCGTCCTCGTCCTTGCCGACGATGGCTTCGCCGCACGGACACGTTATGTGTGTCTTCACGTTGTCGCCCTTCCCTTCCGTGCACTCACTACTTGGCCGCCTTGGCCGCCGCCTTCATCTGCTTCTTGTAGGACCGCACCTGCCCGAGCGACCGGGCGTCGACGATGTCGGCGACAGACAGGTAGGTGCCGGCTTTGCCGAACTCGCCGGCGGCTTCCCGCCAGCCGGGCGGCGTCACCCCGTACTGCTTGCCCAGCAGCGCCAGGAAGATCCGCGCCTTCTGCTCGCCGAAGCCGGGCAGCCCCTTGAGCCGGCGCAGCAGCTCCTTGCCGTCGGGCTCACCGGCGGTCCACAGCGCGGCGGCATCGCCGCCGTAGCGGTCCACCAGCAGCTGCGCCAGGGCCTGGATGCGCTTGGCCATCGACCCCGGAAACCGGTGTATGGCAGGCCTTTCCGAACACAGTGCGGCGAACTTGTCCGGGTCGTAGTCGGCGATCGTCGCGGCGTCCAGCCCGCCCATCCGGTCGGCGATCTTCTTGGGGCCGGCGAAGGCGGTCTCGATCGGCACCTGCTGATCGAGCAGCATGCCGACCAGCAACGCGAACGGGTTCTCGTCCAGCAGGGCGTCGGCGGCCGGCTCTTGGACAAGCTGCAGTTTCGGCACGCAGACAGTCTAGAACCGCGCCCCGGGCCCCGCGTCCAGGGCGTTCACGCGGCGGGCCGCACGCTCGCCGCCGCGGAATCCCCACCGCGCCGGCCGTCTCGCACTGAGCGATCACCAGCGCCGAAACGCGTTGGCGCACAACATGATCGGCTATAGAAGCATCAGCCGCTCTTGCGGCGGAATTCCCGGCGGCTCTCCACCGGACCGTGCGCCCGCGACTGCTTGCCGGCGCCGTCCTTGTGCTCGGAGCCGCCGGTGGATTTCGCCATCTTGCGGTCCAGGGCTTCCCGGAATCTGCGCTTGGTGTCGTCGTCGGACTTCGACGATCCGGCGCCGCCCGAAGACTTCGACGACGTTGAACCCTGCCGGGCACTCGATGCAACCATAGCGGCAGCCTAGCCCCGGACCACCCGGCGGGCAGGGCGGGACAGCGTGACGGCGCGGCTAGCGCATCCCGGGCGGCATGCCGTAGACGTGCGAGATCGGCAGCGTCAGCAACACCCGCCGATCGGTGACCATCGCCTGCCGGTACTCATCCCAGTCCGGATGTTCACCAGCGATGTTGCGGTACAACGCAATCAGCCCCTGCACGGTGTCGTCGTCGGGCGCGGCCGCCGGCGGGGTGAGTTCCGCGGTGCCCTCGGCCACGGCATAGGACCATCCGTCGTCGGCGTCGACCAGGATCGATGCCCGCGGGTCCCGGCGCAGGTTACGGGTCTTGGCGCGCGGCTCGGTGATCGACACCTGGATCACCAGGCTGCGCGGGTCGAAGTGGTACTGCACATTCGACAGCTGCGGTCGCCCGTCGCGTTTGATGGTGGCCAGCACCCCGAGAGAATTTCCACTGATGACGGCCAACAGTTTGTCGTCGAAGACTTGGCGTCCCATGCCGAAAGCCTACGTCGCACGCCGACCGGCGGCCCCCGATGGTCGTCACCGGGCCGGGCTGGTGGAATCGGGGCATGACCGAATACGCGGCGTTTCTGCGGGGCGTCAACGTCGGCGGCGTCAATCTCAAGATGGCCGACGTGAAAAAGGCCCTGACCGACGCCGGCTTCACCGCGGTGCGGACCGTCCTGGCCAGCGGCAACGTCCTGCTGCAGTCGAAGGCCGGCGCGGCGGCGGTGCGCGCGAAGGCCGAAGCCGCGTTGCGCGAACGGTTCGGCTACGACGCCTGGGTGCTGGTCTATGACCTCGACACCGTGCGCCGGGTGGTCGACGGCTATCCGTTCGAGCGCGAGGTCGACGGCTACCAGTCCTATGTCACGTTCGTGGCCGACGCCGCCGTGCTGGACGAACTCGCCGCCCTGCCGGCCGGGCCCGACGAGAGGATCCGCCGCGGCCCCGATCCGCTTGGCGTGCTCTACTGGCAGGTGCCCAAGGGCAGCACCCTGGACAGCACCATCGGCAAGACGATGGGCAAGCCGCGGTACAAGTCGTCGACCACCACCCGCAATCTGCGCACCCTGGTCAAGGTGTTGAGCTAGCCGTCGCAAAACCCCACGGCGGCAAGGCTTTTCAGCCCCCGTCCGGGCTTCTCACTCGTCGGGCACCGATTCGATGTAGCGCACGGCGTCGGCCTTGTCCAACCCCAGGCCGCGTGCCACCCGGACGTACTCGCGGGCCGCGGCCGCCATCGCGGCGTCGGTGGGGTCGTAGCGGGCGACGAAAGTGCCGAAGCGGCCCCGGGTTTCGATGATGGCGGCCGATTCCAGCTCGCGGTAGGCGCGGGCCACGGTGTTGACGGCGACGCCGAGCTGGCCGGCCAGCTCCCGCACGGTGGGCAGCCGGGTGCCGGGTGGCAGCGCGCCCTCGCGCACCCCCTCGATCACCTGCGTCCTGAGCTGGTCGAAAAGCGGCTTGCCCGCCTTCATGTCGACCCGCAACCAGTCACCCAGCTCCACTCGTTCAGTATCGCTCAGCCGCGGCTATCTTGGTGGGATGCGCATAGCGGTGCTCAGCGGCGCGGGCATCTCCGCGGAGAGCGGGGTGCCGACCTTTCGCGACGACAAGAACGGACTGTGGGCCCGCTTCGACCCCTACGAGCTGTCCAGCACCCAGGGGTGGCGCGACAACCCGCAGCGCGTCTGGGGCTGGTATCTGTGGCGTCACTACCTGGTGGCCGACGTCGCGCCGAACGCGGGTCATCGCGCGATCGCCGCCTGGCAAGACCACGCCGAGGTCAGCGTCATCACCCAGAACGTCGACGACCTGCACGAGCGGGCCGGTAGCCGGCCCGTGCACCACCTGCACGGCAGCCTGTTCGAATTCCGTTGCGCCCGTTGCGCAAAGCCCTACACCGGCGAGCTGCCGGCGATGGCCGAACCGGCGCTGGAGGTGCAACCCCCGGTGTGCGGATGCGGCGGCCTGATCAGGCCCGACATCGTGTGGTTCGGCGAACAGCTGCCCGACGAGCCGTGGCGGCGTGCCGTCGAGGCGACCGAGTCCGCCGACGTGATGGTGGTGGTGGGCACCTCGGCGATCGTGTATCCGGCGGCCGGGCTGGCCGAGCTGGCGTTGTCCCGCGGCGCCGCCGTCGTCGAGGTCAATCCCGAGGTCACGCCGCTGTCGGCCAGCGCCACGCTCAGCATCCGGGAGACGGCCAGCCAGGCCTTGCCCGGGCTGCTGCAGCGGTTGCCGGCGCTGCTCAACTGAGCGCGGACTAGGCGGGCCGGTGCGCGCGGCCCAGCAACAGCTCCGACACCGGCATCGGCGACCAGGCCGGCAACGTCCACTCCCGCCGCGACGCGTCGACGTCGAACCCCGCCTCGACGATCGAGCGTTCGGTGTCGCGATGGGTGTGGCAGTTACCGAACAGCCGCGGCCACAACGTCGCATCGACGAAACGCTGAAAGCGACCCCGCGCGCCGGCACTGGCGATGTGCTCGAGGTAGCGCAGCTGCCCGCCCGGGCGCAGCAACGAATACAGGCGCCGCAACACGTTCTGAGGGTCGCGCACCGAACACAACACCAGCGAGCACACCACCGCGTCGAACGGCTCGTCGCCGCCGACCGCTTCGGCCGTCTCGCCGGTCACCACGACCCGAACCGGCACCACCTGCGCCGCGGCGCGGGCCCGGTCGGCCAGCCGCGGCTCGGGCTCCACCGCGATCACCTCGTCGACCGTCTCCGGGTAGAGCGGAAAGTTGGTCCCGATGCCCGCGCCGACCTCCAGCACCCGGCCGGTCAGGCCGGCCACGTTCTCCCGGCGAAGGGCCCGCACCGCCGCCGTCTCGTGCGTGGCGACGACCGGCCAGATGCGCGCGAAGAACGGGTTGTCGACGACCACCGTTGTCATGCCTGTGTGCACCTTCCGCCTCGAATGAGCCTCAGAATAGGGTCCGACCGCCACACTCGACGGGCGGTTGGCCGAACGGCCGTCAACCGATGTTGGGCACCGGTTCGGCGACCGCGCCGCCGGGCAATCCGACGGATCCGACGGGTCCGAGGGCAGGCTCGGAGGCGGGGTTCTTCGTCGGCCGCCTCGCTGATGCCGAACCGGTCGTGCAGCCACGCCAGCGGCTTGGGCGCCCACCAGTTCCACCGGCCCATCACATGCATGAACGCCGGCACCACCACCATCCGCACCAGGGTGGCGTCGGCGAACACGGCAAGCGTCAGGCCCAGGCCGAACATCCGCATGAACGAGACGTGGGCGGCGATCAGGGCGGCGAACGACATCGACATCACCAGCGCGGCCGCGGTGATGACCCGGCCGGTGCGGGCGACGCCCAGCGCCACGCTCTCGTCGTTGGCGGCGTGCGCCCGCTTCGGGGTCGGCCGGGCCGGCCGGGCGGCGCCGGAGGCCAGCCAGTACTCGCGGATCCGGGACAGCAGGAACACCTCGTAGTCCATCGACAACCCGAACGCGATGCAGAACAGCAGCACCGGCATGTTGGCCACCAGCGTCCCGCTCGGCGTGGTTCCCAGCGCGCCGAGGTGGCCGTCCTGGAAGATCCACACCAGCGCGCCGAACGCCGCGGTCAACGACAGGAAATTGCACGCGAGCGCCTTGGCCGGCAGCAGCACGCTGCCGGTGAGCAGGAACAGCAACACGAAGGTGATCGCCGCCATCAATCCCAGCACCAGCGGCAGCCGGTCCGTCACCGCGTCGACGCTGTCCCGGTTGACCTGTGCGACCCCGCCCATCTCGACCGACCGGCCGGCCGGTCCGGGTACCTCGTGCAACCGCTTGAGCTGGACGTCGTTCGCCGTGGAGAACAGCGGCGCGGTGCTGCTCACGGTCAGAAACGCGCTGCCGTCGCCCAGCCCGGTGGCCCCGGCCGGTGGGCCCACCCGGGTGCCGCCGGTGAAGGTGCCGCCCGGGGCCGACACCGCCGACACGTCGGGCACCCGGGACAGCGCGGCGGCGTAGTCGTCCAGGTCGGCCGGGCTCAGGCCGGCGGCGTCGGGGATGACGACGGGCACCGAGGTCGCCGAGTCGTGGGCGAAGCCGCTGCGCAGCCGGTCACCGACCTGATGCGCCGATGCCGACCGGGGCAGCACCCGGTCGTCCGGGAACCCCCACTTGACCGAGAAGAACGGCAGCCCGAGCAGCAGCAACAGCCCGACGACGATCAGGCCGACGGGCGCCCAGCGGCGCATCACGAACTTGCTGGACCGGTACCAGAACAGCTGCTCGACGGGTTTGCGCACCGGTTGGGCGCGCCGCAACGCCCGCCGCAGCAGCCGGCGCACGTCCAGCGCGTCCAGCCGGTCGCCGAGCAGCACGATCGCGGCCGGGGTGATCACGATCGAGGCGGTCGCCACGAACGCGACGGTGGCCACGCCGGCATAGGCGAACGACTTGAGGAAGTACATCGGGAAGGCCACCGTCGCCGACATCGACAACGCCACGGTGACCGCGGAGAACAGCACGGTGCGGCCCGAGGTGGCCATGGTCCGGATCAGCGCCTGGTCCCGGTCGTGCCCCTCGGCCAGCTCGTCGCGGTAGCGGCTGACGATCAGCAGGGTGTAGTCGATGGCCAGCGCCAGGCCCAGGGCGGTGCTGAGGTTGAGCGCGAAGATCGACACCTCGGTGGTGAAGGTGATCAGGCGCAGCACCGACATGGAACCGACGACGGCCAGCGCACCCAGCGCCATCGGCAGTGCCGCGGCCAGCAGCCCGCCGAATACCCAGATCAGCACCAGGAAGCTCAGCGGCAGCGCGATCATCTCCATCACCAGCAGGTCGGCCTGGTTCTGGGTGTTGATCTGGGCGTACTGCATGGCCGCGCCGCCGGCGCGGACGGTGACGCCGTCGCGGTCGTGGACGAATTGGTCGGCCAGGGTTTGGGCGTTGTTCTGCACGAAGTTCTCGCCGCCCTTGAGGTTGACCACGATGAGCCCGGACTTGCCGTCGCGGCTCACCAGGTCCGCCGAGGCCTGCGGCGGCGCGGTCCAGGGCGAGGACACGTTGTACACCAGCGGGGAGCGCTGCAACTGCTCGACCAGCTCGGTGCCCACCCTGCGGGCCGGGTCGCTGTTGCTGCCGCCGGGGGCGGTGACCAGGATCAGCATCTGCTGGCCGCTCTGGCCGAACTTGTCGGTCAGCACCCCGATGGCCCGGGCCGACTCGGAGTCGGGGTCCTGGAACCCGCCGGGTGACAGGCTCTTGGCGACCGGGATGCCGAAGACGGCGGCGGCCAGGAAGACCAGCACGCCCAGCGCGATGATCCGACGCGGGGCCGCGATGGCGACTCGGGCGATTTTCTGCAGCATTGTGAGCCCTTCCGCTGCCGGTGCGCCCCATTGCGCTGGCCGCTGGATTGTCCGCGACAACCTAACAAACGCTAATTTTCACGCGTCCAACAGTGTTCTCTTTAGAGACGCAGCCGGGCGGTGTCACCGTTCAACGGCGGCTCTCAAACCTGTTCGACAGTAAGAGTCCGCTCAGAAAAATATGCGGCAATTAAGCAGCTCACGGCGCATTTTGCGGCGCTGACGGCGGCGAACCTACCCGGAAGTAAATTGCCAACGTTTTCCGAATCGTGACTCAAGGATTCCTTAATGGTGGCCCATACGCTCAGTGTCATGTGGATCGACGACACAAGTGCCGACGTCATCAAGGTTGACTTCGAGGCCCTCTACCACGGCGACGTGCTGGTGGAAGGCGAGACCTCGGAGCAGTTCGACGAACTGCAAGCAGCGAGCTGAGCCCGACCATGAGCATGCTCGCACGGCTGTTAATGGCCGAACCCGCTGTCAGTCGATGGTTCCGCAAGTAACCATTGTTCTCCCGAATGGGCCCCCGCGGATGCGGGGGCCCATTCGTTTGCGTAGCGGTGTGGCTCAGCGGGGCGCCATGCGAATGGCGCCGTCCAAGCGGATGACCTCGCCGTTGAGCATCGGGTTCTCGACGATGTGCACGGCCAGGGCGCCGTACTCGTCGGGATCGCCCAGCCGGGCCGGGTGCGGCACCTGCTTGCCCAGCGAGGCCTGCGCCTCCTCGGGCAGCGAGCCCAGCAGCGGGGTCTTGAACAGCCCCGGCGCGATGGTCACCACCCGGATGAGCTCGCGGGCCAGGTCGCGGGCGATGGGCAGCGTCATGCCCACCACGCCGCCCTTGGACGCCGAGTAGGCGGCCTGGCCGATCTGGCCCTCGAACGCCGCGACCGAGGCGGTGTTGATGATGACGCCGCGCTCCGGGCTTGTTCCGGGCCCGATCGGCTCGGTCTTGGCGATCCGCTCGGCGGCCAGCCGCAGCACGTTGAAGGTGCCGATCAGGTTCACCCCGACCACCTTCTTGAACGCGTCCAGCGGGAACGGGCCGTCCTTGGACAGCGTCTTGATGGCGTTGCCGATGCCGGCGCAGTTGACGTTGATGCGCAGCGGTCCCATTGACTCCGCGGTGTCCAGCGCCTTGCCGACGGCGGCCTCGTCGGTGACGTCGGCCTGCACGAACCGCGCCCGGTCCCCCAGCTCGCGAACCGCGTCTTCGCCGCGCAGGTCGATGACCACCACCTGCGCGCCGCGGTCGAGCAGGCGTTTGGTGGTGGCCAGACCCAGACCGGAGGCACCCCCGGTGACGACGGCGACGGCGTCCTTGATCTCCATGCGAGTCCTTCCTGAATTCCCTTCGAATCCCGAGCCCTAGCCAGCCAACTGGTTGGTCGGGACTATACCCACTCGTCGAGTATGGCCGTCGCGTCGGTCACCGGCGCCGCGGGGCGCGGCGTCTCCGGGGCGGTGCGGGAGAACCGCGGCGCCGGCAGCGGCTGCAGTCCCCCGTCCACCTCGTAGAAGGTGTTGCGCTCGGTGATGTGCGGCTCGGTCTGCACCTCGCCGAAGGCCAGCACCGGCGTCACGCAGGCGTCGGAGTCGGCGAACACCTTGGCCCAGTGGTCGCGGTCGCGGCTGGCGAACTTCTCGGTCAGCGCGGCGCGCAGCTCGGGCCAGCGGCTGACGTCGTTCTGCCCGGGCAGGTCGGCACCGTCCAGGCCCAGCCCGGCCAGCATCGCCGCGTAGAACTGCGGCTCGATGGCGCCGACCGCGACGTAGCGCCCGTCGGCGCACTCGTAGGTGTCGTAGTAGGGCGCGCCGCCGTCGAGCAGGTTGGTGCCGCGCGCGTCGGTCCACATCCCCGAGGCCCGCATCTGCCACATCATCTGGACCAGCACGCTGGAGCCGTCCACCATGGCGGCGTCGACCACCTGGCCCTTGCCGGAGCTCTGCCGCTCCCACAGTGCGGACAGGATGCCGAGCAGCAGGAACATCGAGCCGCCGCCGAAATCGCCGACCAGGTTCAGCGGCGGAACGGGGCGTTCGTTCGCCCGGCCGATGGCGTGCAGGATGCCGTTCAGCGAGATGTAGTTGATGTCGTGGCCGGCCTGCTGGCTGCGCGGGCCGGTCTGCCCCCAGCCGGTCATCCGGGCATAGATCAGCCGGTCGTTGACCTTGGCGCAGTCCTGCGGGCCCAGGCCGAGCCGCTCGGTGACGCCCGGGCGGTAGCCCTCGATCAGCACGTCGGCCTTGGCGACCAGTTTGAGCACCAGCTCGCGCCCCTGGTCGGATTTCAGGTCGGCGGTGACGATGCGGCGATTGCGGCTCATGGCGTCCTTGACGACACCGCCGGGGGCGCCGGATGGCCGGTCGATGCGCACCACGTCGGCGCCCAGGTCCCCCAGGATCATCGCGGCGTGCGGGCCCGGCCCGATGCCGGACAACTCGACAACACGCAGTCCCTGCAACGGTCCAGCCATGATCCATCGACCTTTCGTCCGCTCTGACGCCGTCGACCGTTCGCCTCTAACAACCGGTCGATCGACATCTTCGCAGCCGTGCCGAAAGCCCGCGCACCCCGGTCACTTATGGTGAGCCCATGCCTTCATCCGCGATCGCCACCCTCGCCCCCGTCGCAGGCCTCGACGTCACGCTGTCCGACGGCGTGTTCTCGGTGACCATCAACCGGCCCGACAGCCTGAATTCCCTGACCGTTCCGGTGATCACCGGGATCGCCGACGCGATGGAGTACGCCGCCACCGACCCCGAGGTCAAGGTGGTGCGGATCGGCGGGGCGGGCCGCGGCTTCAGCTCCGGGGCGGGCATCAGCGCCGACGACGTCTCCGACGGCGGCGGCGTCCCGCCGGACGAGATCATCCTCGAGATCAACCGGCTGGTGCGGGCGATCGCCGCGCTGCCCCACCCGGTGGTCGCCGTCGTGCAGGGCCCGGCGGCCGGCGTCGGCGTCTCCATCGCGTTGGCCTGCGACGTCGTATTGGCTTCGGAGAACGCGTTTTTCATGCTTGCCTTCACCAAGATCGGGTTGATGCCCGACGGCGGCGCGTCGGCGTTGGTGGCCGCCGCGGTGGGCCGGATCCGGGCCATGCAGATGGCGCTGCTGCCCGAACGGCTGCCGGCCGCCGAGGCGTTGTCCTGGGGGCTGGTCACCGCGGTCTACCCGGCCGACGAGTTCGAGGCCGAGGTGGACAAGGTGATCGCACGGTTGCTCAGCGGTCCGGCCGTCGCGTTCGCCAAGACCAAGCTGGCGATCAACGCGGCCACGCTCACCGAGCTGGACCCGGCCCTGCAGCGTGAATTCGACGGACAGTCGGTGCTGCTGAAGTCCCCCGACTTCGTCGAGGGCGCCACCGCCTTCCAGCAGCGGCGCACCCCCAACTTCACCGATCGCTGAATCCCGTTGCGCCGCAACGGCGCAACGGATTGGTCAGAGCCCGAACACGGGCGGCAGGGCCAGCACCATGATCAGGCCCCACCCGCAGTGCGTCAGCACCGGGGCCAGCACGCCGCCGCTCGCCCGGCGTTCCAGCGCGCACACCGTACCGAGGATCACCGCGGCGAATCCGAGCATCGGGTTGCCGGCGGCCATGGTCGCCGCCGTGTACAGCAGGGTCGAGATCAGCACCGGGTGATACCGGCCCAGCGCGGTGTACAGCGCGCCGCGGAAGAACAGTTCCTCGGCGATGCCGTTGATCACCGTGATGGCCACCACCAGCGGTAACCATCCGTGGTGGGCGTACAGCAGCACCCGGGTGATCAACGCGGACACGGCCGGGATTTCCCGGGCGATCAGCCCGCCCACCACGAACGCGCCGCCGAGCAACAGCCCGACGGTCGTCCCGGTGATGACGGGGCGTTGGTTGCGGCCCCGCCAGCAGATGCCGCCCAGGTGCAGCGGGCCGGAGCTCAGCGCCCCGACGGTCCACACCGCCGCCAGGCCCAGCGTCAGCCAGTAGAAGCTGGACTCGCCCGGATGGCGGCGCAACGAGTAGCCCAGCACCGCGGCCCCGAGCACCAGGGTGATCGCCACGACGACGCGTCGGCGCCGGACGATGGCCGGCGGTTCATTGTGGGGCACAGCAACATTGGTGATGGCGCGGCGCAGCTCGGCGAAGACGCTGGTGTGGTACGGGCTCGTTGACTGGCTCATGCGGGACGCACCTTCGGGGTCAGAGCGATCAGGATGTCGAGGCCGGTGCGAACCGCTCCGGCCACCGGACCGGGGACCTTGTTCACCAGCCCCAGGGTCGGCCGTGCGATGGCGGGGGTGACCCGCCCGGCGAGCTGGCGGATGCGCCGCGCGTCGCCGCCGGCCCACCCGGGATCGGTGTCGGCGAGGTGGTGCGGATCGGCCAGCGCGTTGACCGGCCGGGGCCGCCGGTACGACCGGTCGTCCAGCGCCCGGGCGATGGCGTCGTCAACGCCGAGCAGCCCGCCGGGCGGGTCGGGGACCCGCTGCCGCAGATCGCTGCCGGAGGCCACCATCGGGTGGTCCAGCGACTCGACCAGGTCGCCGGCCAGCCCCGGCGGCACCGGCAGCGCGACGCCGGTGACCAGTGACGCCAGCCCGGTGTCCACCCGACCCACCGGCAGCCCGGTATGCCACCGGCCGGACAGCCGCGCGTAGGTCTTGAGCAGCCGCCGGTAGGACGTGGTGTCGGGGCCGGCGATGTCGTAGGCGCCGGCGGGCACCAGGTCACGGTCGGCGGCGGCGAGCAGGTAGTGCAGCACGTCGCGGATGGAGATGGGGTCGATGGGGTTGTCCATCCAGCTCGGTATCGGCATGAGCGGGAAGCGATCTCCCACATACCGCATCATCTCGAACGACGTGGAGCCGGCGCCGATGATCATCGCCGCGCCCAGCCACACCAGCTCCGGGCCGTCCGGCACCGCGAGCGCCTCGGCCACCTCGGCCCGGCTGGTCAGATGCTCGGACAGCACCTCCCCGGCGGGCACGAAGCCGCCCAGGTAGACGATGCGCCGCACCCCGGCGTCCTTGGCCGCGGCGGCGAGGTTGGCGGCCGCGGCCTTGTCGGCGTCCCGGAAACCGGGCTGGCCGATGGCGTGCACCAGGTAATACACCACCTCGACCGGGCCGCATCCTGCGAACGCCGACCGCAGCGACGCCGGATCGGCCGCGTCGAGAGGCACCGGGGTGATCTCGTCGAACCAGCCGAAACGCTTGAGCCGCAACGGGTTTCGGGTCGCGGCCAAGACGTCGTGCCCACCCGCCAGCAGCGCCGTGACCAGCCGCGATCCCACGTAGCCGGTGGCGCCGGTGACCAGAACCCGCATAACCCCCGACCCTAGCCCAGCCCGGCGGCGGGCCGGAGTTCCCACCGCGTACGGAGGCGGGGTTCCCACCGCGTACGTAGGCGGAGTTCCCACCGCGCGCGTAGGCGGGGTTCCCACCGCGTCCGTAACGTCAGGGCGGTTTTCGGGTCGAATTCCCGCCGTGGCGTTACGGGCGCGGCGAGGCGAGGCGCGTTTGAACCATCGGCGCGGCCCCGTCGTCACCGGTACATGGATCAAAGGGGGAGCCGCGATTTCGTCGGCACGAGCACAGTTTCATGGGACATCGTGGGGGAAAGTCCGTCGATCACCGGTGTTGCGGTCAAGTTTCCGCCCAACCGCTACACGCAGAGCGAAGCCATCCGGGCGCTGACCGACATTGCCGGCCCGGAGTTTCGGCGTTTCGCGCACAGCAGCGGAGTCGAGTTCCGCAACACCGCGTTGCGGCTGCCGCGCTACCGCGAGTTGAGCGGCTTCAGCGAGGCCAACGACGCCTACCTCGAGGTCGCGCTCGACCTCGGCGAGCAGGCGCTGGTGGCGGCGCTGGACCGGGCCAAGGTCAAGCCGTCGGAGGTCGACATCGTCTTCTCGACGACGGTCACCGGGCTGGCCGTACCGACGTTGGAGGCGCGGCTGGCCACGCGGGTGGGGCTGCGGCCGGATGTCAAGCGCGTCCCGCTGTTCGGCCTGGGCTGCGTGGCCGGTGCGGCCGGAGTGGCGCGCATGCACGACTACCTGCGCGCATTCCCCGACCAGACGGCCGCGCTGCTGGCGGTCGAACTGTGCTCGCTGACCATCCAGCGGCACGACACCTCGATCGCCAACCTGGTCGCCACCAGCCTTTTCGGCGACGGTGCGGCCGCGGTGATCACCGAGGGCGCCCGTCGGGCCGGCGCCGAACACACCGGCCCGCGCATCCTGGCGACCCGCAGCCGGATCTATCCCGACACCGAGGAAGTCATGGGCTGGAAGATCGGCGGCGACGGGTTCCGGATCGTGTTGTCCGCCGACGTCGCCAACATCGCCGAGAAGTACCTGGGCGAGGACGTCCGTGACTTCCTCGCCGACCACGGGTTGGCGCCTCGCGACGTGACGACGTGGGTGTGCCACCCGGGCGGGCCCCGGGTGATCGAGGCCGTCGAGTGCGTCTTGGACCTGCCCGCCGACGCGCTCGACCACACACGAAACTCATTGCGCGAGAACGGGAATCTGTCCTCGGTATCGGTGCTGGACGTGCTCGCGGCCAACCTGGCCGATCCGCCGGCCCCCGGCTCGATCGGCCTGATGATCGCGATGGGCCCGGCGTTCTGCTCCGAGCTGGTGCTGCTGGCCTTCTAGGACTGGTAAAGACTGTAGCCATGTATTACCTGCTGGTGCTGGCGGTCGGGCTGGAGCGGGTCGCCGAGCTGCTGGTGTCCACCCGGAACGCGCGCTGGTCGTTTACCCAGGGCGGCAAGGAGTTTGGCCGCTCCCACTACCCGGTAATGGTGTTCATCCACACCGCGCTGCTGGCCGGCTGCCTGGTGGAACCGTGGGCGCTGCACCGGCCGTTCCTCGGCTGGCTGGGCTGGCCGATGCTGGCGGTGGTGGCGGCCAGCCAGGGGCTGCGCTGGTGGTGCATCACCACCCTGGGCCGACGGTGGAACACCCGGGTCATCGTGCTGCCGCAGGCCCCGCTGGTGCGCGACGGCCCCTACCGTTGGCTGCACCATCCGAACTATGTTGCAGTGGTGGCCGAAGGACTGGCGTTGCCGTTGGTACACACGGCGTGGCTCACAGCGGCGGTGTTCACGCTGGCCAACGCCGCGCTGCTGAGAGTGCGTCTGCGGGTGGAGAATTCGGCCTTGGGTTACACGTGAACGACCGCGCCGGCGACGATGCGAAGCAATGCGAGGAGGAGCGGCGCTGATGGCCTACGACGCGGACCTGTTGGTCGTCGGCGGCGGTCCGGGCGGGTTGGCCACGGCGTTACACGCTCGCCGCCTTGGGCTTTCGGTGATCGTGGCCGAGCCGCGCGAGGCGCCCATCGACAAGGCGTGCGGCGAGGGCCTGATGCCGGGCGGGCTGGCCGCGCTGACCGCGCTGGGTGTGGACCCGGCCGGCATGCCGTTCCAGGGCATCGCCTACCTGAGCGAGCACCGGCGGGCCCAGGCCCGGTTTCGCGACGGGCCCGGCCGCGGAGTGCGTCGCACCACGTTGCACGCCGCACTGGCCGCGCGCGCCAAAGAGCAAGACACCGAATGGATCCGGGCGCGGGTGAGCAGCGTCGCGCAGGATGCGCACGGCGTGTCGGCCGCCGGTGTGCGCGCGAGGTGGTTGGTGGCGGCCGACGGGCTGCACTCGACCGTGCGGCGCGCAGTCGGCATCGCGGCGACGGCGGGAACGCCGCGGCGCTACGGCGTGCGCTGGCACTACCGGGTGCCGGCGTGGTCGGAATTCGTCGAGGTGCACTGGTCGCGCTGGGGTGAGGCGTATGTGACGCCGGTCGAACCGGACCTGGTCGGCGTGGCGATACTCTCGCGCGCACGTCCCGACCTGGGCTGGTTCCCGGGGCTGGCCGAGCGACTGCGCGCCGCCGATCGTGGCCGGCCGCGCGGCTGCGGCCCGTTGCGGCAGGTGGTTTCCCGCCGCGTCGCCGGGCGCGTCCTGCTGGTCGGCGACGCGGCCGGCTATGAGGATGCGCTGACCGGCGAGGGCATCAGCCTGGCGGTCAAGCAGGCCGCCGCGGCGGTCCGGGCCATCGTCGACGAGAGGCCGGCGTCATATGAAGCCGCGTGGCACCGGATCACCCGCGACTATCGGCTGCTCACCCGCGCGCTGGTGCTGGCCAGCACGCCGCGGGCGGTGCGGCGCGCCATCGTGCCGGCCGGCGCGCTGTTGCCCGGCGCGTTCCGCGCCGGGGTGAACATTCTGGCCCGCTAGGGCGTGGGTTCAGCGCGCCTGCCAGACCGGCTCCCGCTTCTCGGCGAACGCCCGCGGGCCCTCCTTGGCGTCCTCCGATTTGAGCAGGGCCCGCATCTCGCGCATGGTGCGGTCCCAGCCGGGTTCGTCGCCGACCACCACGCCGTCGTCGACGCCGTAGGCGATCCGCTTGCTGGCCTGCACCGACAGCGGGGCGTTCACGGTGATCGCCGAGGCCAGCGCCAGCGCGGCGTCCAGCACCGAGCCGGCCTCGACCACCTCGTTGATCAGGCCCCAGTCGCGGGCGGCGGCCGCGGACAGCGGCTCGCCGGTCAGCAGCAGCCGCATCGCCACCTTGCGGGGTAGCTGCTCGGCGATCCGGAACACCCCACCGGCGGCGGCGATCAGGCCGCGCTTGACCTCCGGCAGCCCGAACTGGGCCCGCTCGTCGGCCACCACCAGGTCGCTGGCCAGCGCCAGCTCGGTGCCCCCGCCCAGGGCGGTGCCGTTGACCGCCGCGATGGTGGGCTTGTCGATGAAGTGACGCACGTAGCCGGCGAAGCCCCATTCGGGATGGTCGGGGTGATACAGGTTCTCCCGCCGCGCGATGGCCTTGAGGTCGGCCCCCGCGCAGAACGACTTGTCGCCCGCGCCGGTGAGCACCACCGCCCGCACCTCGGGGTCGTGTTGCGCCTCTTCGAGCGCATCCCCGACGCCGATGCTGACCGCGGCGTTGACCGCGTTGCGGGCTTCCGGCCGGTTGATGGTTATCACCATCACGTTGCCCCGGCGTTCGGCCAGGGCCCCCGGCGCGTCGGTCACAACAGTTCCACGATGGTGGCGTTGGCCTGCCCGCCGCCCTCGCACATGGTCTGCAGGCCGTAACGAATTCCCTTGTCCCGCATGTGATACAGCAGCGTGGTCATGATCCGGGCGCCCGAGCCGCCGAGCGGGTGACCCAACGCGATCGCCCCGCCGTTGGGGTTGAGCTTCTTCTCGTCGGCGCCGATGTCCTTGAGCCACGCCATCGGGACCGGAGCGAAGGCCTCGTTGACCTCGTAGACGCCGATGTCGTCGATGGACAGGCCGGACTTCTTGAGCACCTTCTGCGTCGCCGGGATGGGCGCGGTCAGCATGATCACCGGGTCGGCCCCGGCCAGCGTCGCGGTGTGCACCTTCGCGATTGGCTTGAGCCCCAACTCCTTTGCCTTCTCCGCGGACATGAAGAGGATGGCCGCCGAACCGTCGGAGATCTGCGAGGAGTTGCCGGCGTGAATCACGCCGTCCTCCTTGAACGCCGGCTTCAGCGAGGCCATCTTCTCCATCGGGGTGCCGCGCCGGATGCCCTCGTCCTTCAAGACGACATTGCCGTCCTGGTCCTTGATGCCCACGATCTGGTCGTCGAATGCGCCGGAATCCTGTGCGGCCGCGGCCTTTTCGTGCGACGCCAGGGAGAATTCGTCGAGCGCGGTGCGGTCGAAGCCCCACTTCTCGGCGATCATCTCCGCACCGATGCCCTGGTTCGGGATCTGGCCCTGGTAGCGGTCCAGGAAGGCCTGGGGGTAGGGCCGCCCGCCGTTGGCCAGCGACGCGCCCATCGGGGTGCGCGACATCGACTCGACGCCGCCGGCGACGACGACGTCGTAGTGCCCGGCGATCACGCCCGCCGCCGCGAAGTGGATGGACTGCTGGCTCGACCCGCACTGCCGGTCGACGGTCACGCCCGGCACGGTCTCGGGCCAGCCGGCGGTCAGCAGCGCGGTGCGGCCGATGTCGAGGGCCTGTTCGCCGGCCTGCATGACGCAGCCCCAGATGACGTCGTCGACGATGCCCGGGTCGACGCCGGCCTTGTCGACCAGGCCGTTGAGCACCTGCGCGGAAAGCTCGGCCGGATGCACCCCCGACAACCCGCCGTTGCGCTTGCCGATCGGTGAGCGCACTGCCTCGACGATGACGGCTTCAGCCATGGTCTTGTCTCCTTTGACACGTGGACTTCGAGAAGAGTGAGTCTTGCCTCGATTGTCAACCAAGGGGTTGGCAGGTCGGAGGGCGGGGTGGCTCGGGGCCGGCGGCATGGCCACATCGGCCACATGCGTACCAGCGGGTGACCATGACACCCCGCGCGAATCCGCCAGCGCATGTGCTGGCGCATTCGGCCGGGGACGCATGGACCACTCACCCGATCGGCGGAACCGCCCGACGCGCGGCGGCGGGCCGACGTGTCGCCGTCGAACAAAAATTAGGTCACGTCGGACGGCGACGGCGTCACCGGCGGCGACCGGACATGCGCCCGCGCAGCACGCCCAGGCCCGGCCCGTTGAGCAGGCGCGGCCCGGCCGCCAACGGCCGTCAGCCCCAAGCCCGGCGCGCATCGTCGAAGGCGTTGCGTGGCAGCCCTTTACGTGGCACCAGGCATCGGACTACTAGCCGGCCGGATAGGCGACCGACTTGATCTCGGTGTACTGGTCGAATCCGGCCACACCGTTCTGGCGCCCGACCCCGCTGTACTTGTAGCCACCGAACGGGGTGTCGGCGCCGTAGGGCGCGCCGCCGTTGACGCCCATGAAGCCGGCCCGAATCCGGCGCGCCACCGAAAGCGAGCGCTCCAGCGAACCCGACATCACGTTGCCGGCCAGGCCGTACCTGCTGTCGTTGGCGATCCGGATGGCGTCCTCCTCGTCGTCGAACGGGATGACGCACAACACCGGTCCGAAGATCTCCTCCTGGGCGATCGTCATCGAGTTGTCGACGTCGGTGAAAAGCGTTGGCCGCACGTAGTATCCCTTGTCGAAACCGGTGGGCGCGTCGGGTCCGCCGACCAGCGCGGTGGCGCCCTCTTCGACCCCCTTGCGGATGTAGCCCATCACGCGGTCGCGCTGCACCTGCGAAATGACCGGGCCGCACAGCGTTCCCGGGTCCTGCGGGTCGCCGCAGGTGACGTTCTCGTAGATGCCCTTGAGGATCGCCACCCCCTCGTCGTAGCGGGACCGCGGCAGCAGCATCCGGGTGGGGTTGGCGCAGCCCTGCCCGGCGTGCATACACGGCGCGATGCCGATCGCGCACGCCATCCCGAAGTCGGCGTCCTCCAGGACGATGGTGGCCGACTTGCCGCCCAGCTCCAGGAACAGCCGCTTCATGGTCGCCGCGCCCTTTTCCATGATCCGCTGCCCGACCACCGTCGACCCGGTGAACGAGATCAGATCGACCTTGGGCGAGAGCGTGAGCTCTTCTCCCACAAAGTGATCCGACGCGGTGACGACGTTGACGACGCCCGCCGGGATGTCGGTCTTCTCGGCGATCAACCGGCCGAGCCTTGTCGCGTTGAACGGGGTGTTCGGCGCCGGCTTGAGCACCACGGTGTTGCCGGTGCCCAGCGCCTGGCCGAGCTTGTTGAGGGTGACCTCGAACGGGAAGTTCCACGGCACGATGGCGCCGACCACGCCTACCGGCTCGCGCCAGACCTTGCGGGTGGTCAGCGTGCCGGTCAGGCTGATCACCTTGTCGCCCAGGTCGGTCTCCCAGGCGTACTCGTCGATCAATCGCGCGGGATATTTGAGCCCGTCTTCCAGCGGGGCGTCCAGCTGGGGCCCGAACGTGATGGCCCGCGGCGAACCCACCTCGAGGATGAGCTCCTCGCGCAGCTCCTCCTTCTCCGACTCGATCGCCTCGTGCAGCTGCAGCAGGCAGCGCTTGCGCAGCTCCCGGTTGGTCGACCAGTCCGTCTCGTCGAAGGCCCGCCGGGCGGCGTCGATGGCCCGGTGCATGTCCTCCTTCGAGGCGTCGGCGACCTCGCCGAGCGGCTCCTCGGTGGCGGGGTTGATGTTGGTGAAGGTGCCGGCCTGCCCGTCGACGAGCTTGCCGTCGATCATCATCTTCGGCTCGAAGCGGACCTTTACAGCCTCAGTCATATCTGTCACTCTCTTCTGGGTCGCGGAGGGGCTACGGAGAGCCTTACCGGAAACTAGCCGATTGGCAAGCTGCGGCCGCCGCCGGGCTGGTTATTGCGGGTCGAACAGCACCGGGACCGACGTCGGCGACCGGAACACCTGGCCCCGGATGTGGGGATCGTCGGCGTCGGGGTCCAGCCGAAGGTTCGGCAGCCGGTCCAGCAGCAGGTTGACGGCGGTGCGCATCTCCAGGCGGGCCAGATGCATGCCCAGGCAGACGTGCACGCCGTGCCCCCAGCCCAGATGACTCTTGGGCGCGCGGAAGATGTCGAACCTGTCCGGGTCGGGGTAGCGGTCCTCCTGCCGGTTGGCGGCGCCCAGCATCGGCATCACCGTGGAGCCGGCCGGGATCGGCACCCCGCCGAGTTCGGTGTCGCGGGTGGCCACCCGGGTGATGGTCAGCAGCGGGGGCTCCCAGCGCACGCCCTCCTCGATGGCCTGCGGCAGCAGCGAGCGGTCCGCGCGGATGGCATCCAACTGCTCCGGATCGGACAGCAGCGCAAGCAGCAGGCTGCCCAGCGCCCGGTACGTCGTCTCCACCCCGGCCGGCAGCAGCAGCCGCAGGAAGGAGTAGATCTCCTCGTCTTCCAGCTTCTCGCCGTCGATCTCGGCCTGGGCCAGCCCGCTGATCAGATCGTCCTTGGGCTCTGTGCGCCGCGCCGCCAGGATCGGCGCGAAGTAGTCGCACAGCGCGGCCGAGGCGGCAAGCCCGCGTTGCGGATTCAGGATCCAGCTCAGCAACGAGATGGACCACCGCTGAAACTGCGGGTAGTCCTGCTCGGGCAGGCCCAGCAGGCCCGCGATGATCCGGCTGGGATAGTCGAAGGTGAACTCCTTGACCAGATCGGCCTTGCCGTTGCCGGCGAACCTGTCGATCAGGCTGTTGCCCACCCGCCCGACCAGCTCGTCCTCCCAGCGCGCCAATGCCTTCTGCGAGAAGGCCTTTGACACCAGAGACCGCAGCCGTCCGTGCACCGGCTCATCCATACCCAGCATCACGCGCTCGCCCAACACCGGCCCGAACGCCGCGATGACGGCGGCCGAGGAGAACGTCTCGTTGTCGCGCAGCATCTGCTGGGCGTCCTCGTGGCGGTAGACGATGAACACCGGCTTGGATTCCTCGTGCGGCATGCCCGAGGTGTCCAATCGCTGAATCGGCTCCTCGCGGCGCAGCCGGGCCAATTCGGTGTACGGGTCGCGCACGTCCCCGGAGACCGCGTCGTCGAAGGCGCCGAAGTCTTCCAGGTCGTCGAAAAGTTGCTCCATGATTACCCCTCTTGATCCCCTTGACGTGCCGCGCTTTTCGGTGACGAGAACCGCCCGGCCAGCGCGGCCAGGCGCTGCAACACCGGCTGCGGAAGCACCCGCGCCACCAACACCATGGCCCGCTGGCCGTGCGTCAGCGGCCACGCCCCGTCCCGCATCGATCCCTGCCGCGGTATGCCCAGCACCACCCGCGACAGGTGGTGCATGCCCGACGCCGGCAGGATCCTGTTGGCGGCCAACAACATCGACGCGTCGGGGCCGACCCCGCGGCGGCGGAACGGCGCCCGGTCGTCCAGCGCCTTGCACAGGCCGTCGGTGAACCGCTCGGGCGGCCGGGCGAAACTGACCGCCAAGCGCCCGCGGGTGTTCATGGTGGTGTGCAGGCGGGCATAGGGGCCGCTGAAGTTGCGGTCGTCGGTGGTGCCGGCGTCGGTGATGATCTCGGTGTCATAGGTGCCGGCCACCAACACCGTCACCCCCAAACCGAACGGCGCGATCTCGCCCGCCAGCGATTCGCCCCACCGTTCCAGCGCCCCCTTGGCCGCCGAGTACGGCGCGGTGCCGGGCTGGCCGCGAACCCCGGCCGCGCTGGACACCAGGACGATCCGCCCCCGCCCGGCGGCCCGCATGGACGGCAACAGGGCCTGGGTGAGCGCAACCGGGCCCAGCACGCTGGTGGCGAACATCCGCTGCCACAACGCCGTATCGGTCTCCTCCACCATTCCGGCGGCCGAGATTCCGGCGTTGTGCACTATCGCATACGGTGCGCCCACGGCTTCCTCGATGGCCTTGGCGGCCGCGGCGACCGACGCGCTGTCGGTCAGATCGAGCTGTACGCCGATCAACCGGTCGTCGTCGGGGTCCTGCCTGGTGCCGTCGCGAATGGCTCGGCGCAACAGGGGCATTGCCTGATCCGGTGTTCGCATGGCGGCGACCACCCGCCACCCTTCGCGATACATCCGCAGCGCGGAGGCGAACCCCAGTCCGCGGGATGCGCCGGTGATGACGACGCTGCGCGGCTCAGCCATGCCCGACCGCGGTGGTCGCGCAGGCGCCCGCACCGGGTGGTGGCGGCTGCACGTCGGGCCGGCCGTGGGGTTGCCCGCTCATCCAGGTCGACCAGATGCCGACCGAGTATGGGCCCTGCGCGCCGGCCTTCTCGTAAAATCCCTGTGGGTCATAGACTTTGGCTTCGGGATACGGCCAGGGGCAGGCGACGGAGGTCGCCGCCTTGGTGGCCTTGATGACGGCGAACCACGCCCCGTAGGCGAAGTAGGACACGTTGATGATGACGAACATCACCAGGAAGGTGCCGAGCACCGGCCGCGCCGGGAAGAGTTTGGCTTTGGCGGCCAGCTTTTCGGCCACCGATTTGCCGGTGTCGTCGCGATAGCACAGGATCGCGGCCGGGACCATCACGAAGGTCACCGAGAACGACTCCCAGATCAGCGGGAACTGGAAGGTGGTGCCGGTGAACACCGAACCCCAGGGTATGACCTGTGAATAGATGTACATGCCCATGTGGACCAGCTGGATCTCCAGCCAGGCGTCGAAGACGAAACCGATCGCGCAGGTCAGCACGCCGAGGCTGACCAGCGGGTGCCGCGCGAAGAACGACTGCGGGCCGTACTTGGCCTGAAGCCTGCGCAGAATCCACACCGCCGGGAAGTACGGTCCGAAATAGAAAGTCACGTAACCGAATACGACGAACGGCTCCACCGTCGGCGACAACGACACCAGCGGCCAGGATTCCGGCCAGTGGATCAGGTCGGGGTTGTACACCGCGAACGGCGCCCAGTTCATGATCGGGTCCTGCCACACGATCAGGGTGGTGCACAGGAACATCAGCATCGCCGGGCTGCCCGGGTTGCGGCGCCATCCCCTGACGAAGACCACCACCAACACGATCAGCATGACCACGGTGGAGATCTGGATGAACGTCATGTAATCCAGGCCGAAGATGAACTTCACCGGGCGCGGACGGCCCTGCACGTTCGGGTTGGCCACCCGCGGATCCAGCGCGACGCGGCAGTTCGCGATGAAGAAGAGCGCGAACGCCGCCAAGCCGGCGCCGGCCACCCAGCCGCCCCAGCCGCGTGTGCCGGTTCGCCGCGGGGCGGCCGATTCCCGTTGTGCCGCAGGCGAAGTGGTCTGTTCGGTCGACATCAGGTCAACCTTCCTCTCCGAAACGATCGACCAGATGCGAGTTGACGCCGTCGGCGTCGAGGGTTCTGGCCACCAGATACCCGGCGCCCATCCAGGCGCGTCGCGTCCACTTGCCGAACGACACCCGGGTGCCGGGCGCACCGGAGGCCGCCGGCATCATCTTCACCCGCTCCAGCGCCTCCTTGACCCCGCGCGGGCTGAGCGGATGCGCATCGGCGAAGGCCCGCACCAGGGTGGCGGCGACGTCGCAGTTGACCACCGGCACGCAATATTCCGGCCGCCGGCCCCCGTACTTTGCGGCGTAGCGGTCGAGGAAGTCCTGCCCGATCCGGTTGTCCTCGTCGTATTGGTCGACGCCGACCCAGCCCATGAAGGCGTTCCACATGATCGGGTTGACCCAGGCGTTCTGGAAGGCGGTGGTGGTGAAGCGCGGCGGATCCCAATCGACCGCCTGCAGCGCCGGATTGATGAACACGATGCCGAACCCGAAACCCAGATGCACGATCGCCTCGGACTTGGCGTCGTGCAGCGTGCGCACGGCCTCGTTGATGTCCTGCGCGGTTTGCGCGATGGCCGCCTCGGCGACGATGCGAATGCCCTTGCGCCGGCAGGCGCTGCGCAGGTTCTTCAGGTAGCTTTCGCCGATCAGGTTCTGCTCGACGAGCACTCCGATCTCGGAAAGTTCGCGCTTGGCAACGAGATCCGCGATGAAGATCGGCTCGTCGGTCATCGACCCCTGCGGGAAGGAGAAGGTCCATTCACCCAGCCAGTCGTCGGTGCCGGTGACGCTGAGCGCCGGCACCTTGAACCGCTCTTCGATCGCCTCGCGGGTGGGCACGCAGTTGTCGGTGATGTGCGGCCCGAACACCACCAGGCAGCCCTCGTCGACGAGTTCGCCGAAGGCGTCGATGACCGCTTTGACCGATCCTTTGGGCAGGCCCTCCACCTCGCGGTAGATCATCTGGACCGCTCGGTCCAGCACGCCCTGCTCGGCGGCCTCGGCGAAGACGAGGTCGAAACAGCGGGTGAAGTCGGCCTTCATCTCCTCGGGGAACCCCGGCGGCAGGGCGAAGTCCATCAGATAGCCGACCTTGATCGGCTCAGCGCTGCTTTCGTAGGACATCTGACCTCCCAAGGACAAATTCGCGCGCGCCGGTCTGTAAACCTAATATTTGTTCAGACCCTAGCGGGGGCGGTATGCAGCGTCAATCAGCGGACCCGAGCGAACCGCCCGACCCGAAGTAGATGCCGATCATCTCGCCCAGGGCCTTGCCCACCGCCACGTCGTCGGTCAACGGCCCGGCGATGGCGGCCCGGGCCGCCTCGGGCAGGCTCAGGCCCTCGGCGATCAGCCTGCCCGCCGCGATCAGCACCCGCGTCGACGCGACCTCGCGCAACCCGGCGGTTTCCAGCCGGCGGATAGCCTGCCCGAAGCGGACCAGCTCGGCCGCGGTGGCGGCGTCCACGCCCGCCTCGTGCGCGACGATCCCCTCCTCGACATCGGCTGCGGGGAAATCGAATTCGATGGCGACCATGCGCTGGCGCGTCGAATCCTTGAGATCCTTCAGCACGCTCTGATAGCCGGGGTTGTAGGACACCACCAGCCCGAAGCCGGGCGCGGCGTCCAGCGTGATGCCGAGTCGCTCGATGGGCAGCTGCCGGCGGTGGTCGGCCAGCGGGTGCAGCACCACGGTGGTGTCCTGGCGGGCCTCCACCACCTCGTCGAGGTAGCAGATCGCCCCCTCCCGCACCGCCCGGGTCAGCGGGCCGTCCACCCACACGGTCTCGTCGCCGCGCAGCAGGTAGCGGCCGACCAGGTCGGCGGTGGTCAAGTCGTCGTGGCAGGCGACGGTGATCAGCGGCCGGCCCAGGTCGTAGGCCATCGCTTCGACGAACCGGGTCTTCCCGCAGCCCGTCGGGCCCTTGAGGACGAGCGCCAGGCCCTGCCGGTACGCGGCCTTGAAGACGGCCTCCTCGCTGCCGACCGCCCGGTAGTACGGGCGCGCCTCGGCGGCATGGACGTATGCAAGTCCGGACTGGTCGACCATGGCTTCCCTTCTGTTAGCCGGCGCCCACGTGCGCCGATGTGTGCGGCCGGCGGGGTGTCGCGGTACCGGCACGCGCGTTCGCGGTGGTGCGGCGGCGGACCTCCGCCGCGCGCAGGGCCGAGCGGAACAGCGGACCGATCACCCCGGCCAGCTGATCGGGGCGCGCGATCGTCGCGTGCGCGGTAGTGCCGAACACCCGGCGCAGGGACTGCACGTCGGTCCCCGCGCCGATGGTCAGGCACACGCAGCCGGTCCCCCGGCGGCGCGCCTCGGTCAGCGCCCGGCGTGCATCCGCGGCACCGTAGGCCCGCTCGTATCCGTGGTCGTAGGCCAGCCCGTCGGACAGCACCACCAACAGCCGTCGCGACGTGCCGCCGCGCGCCTCCAAGATCGCCGAGCCGTGCCGGATGGCCGCGCCCAGCCGGGAGTACGCGCCGGGCTCGAGGCTGTTGAGCCGCCTGATCACCTGGGCGTTGAGCTGGTCGTCGAACCGCTTCACCGGCACCATGCTCACCGCGCGCCGGCCCTGCGAGTAGTAGGCGTACAGCGCGACCCGATCCCCCAAATCATGAAGCGCCACAGCGAGATCGGCGACCGCCGCGCGCTGCTGCTCATGCACGGTGCGCCCGACGGTGCCCGGCTCGGCCGCCGACCCCGACACGTCGAGGAGCAGCAGCACCGACAGGTCGCGGCGGCGCCGCAGGCTGTCCAGGTACACCGCCTCGTCGGGCACCGACCCGGCCCGTACCTCGACCCGGGCCTCCACCGCGGCGTCGATGTCGATGTCGTCGCCCTGCGGCTGCCGGTGCCGCCGGTGCAGACCCATGCCCAGTCGCGCGAGCGGGCGGCGCACCGCGATGGCGTCGTCGACGGCCAGCGTGGCCCGCGCCGTGACGGCCGGCTCGACCTCGCGCACGGTGCACCAGGCGGGCCGGTAACTCCCGCGCGCCACGTCCCATTCCGGATACCGCACCCCGTCGGCGGGATCCTCGTCGTTCCCCTCGTCGGCGGGGGCCGACGCGAGCGAGGCGACGGCGTAGGCACCGCGCTTTCCGGAATCGGTGCGATGCGTGGGGCTGTCCGCGCCCGGCGGCCCGCCGCCGGTGCCGGTCTTGCGCGCCGACGACAGCAGCTTCTTCAGCCACTTGCCGAGGGCGCCGCCCCCGCCGACCGGGCTGGTGAACAGGTCCGGGTCGTCCGAGTCGTCGACCGCCGCGTCGTCGAGCTCCGCGAGGTCGGCGGCCCCGTCGCGCCGCGGGACGTGCGCGGGTGCCGCCTTGTCGTCTGGCTGGTCCGGCCGGGCGGCCCGCCCGCATGCGGCAAGCACCTTCCCCGCCCGGATCACCCCGAATTCCGGCTCCGGGTCGGGCAGCGCCACCTGTGCGGCGGCCAGCGCCAGCGACGCCCGCGGGGAATCGCTGCGGCCGGCGACGCCACGGTCGCCCAGGGACGCCAACACGCGGGGCAGCACCGGCGCGTTGGCGACCAGGGCGCGGTGGCCTTCGACGGTCAGGTAGCGCTGGGCCAGCTTGCGGTGCCGCAGCAACCGGCCCACGACGTCGGGGCGCAGGCTGCCGGCGGCGATCATCGACGCCTGCACCGCTAGGGATTTGAGCGCCCCGGGCGCGCCGGCGTCGACGTAGATCGTCTGGCCGTCGGTCCACGCCGGCTCCCCCGGTGGCAGCCCGGCGACCGCGACGGCCCGGCCCGCGAGCGCGGAGGCGAGCATGCCCAGGGCTTGCCATTGGTCGGCACAGGCGTCATCCCCCATGCTCAACCTCCGACTTGTTGACCAAATATCTGTTCCAACCGTAGAGTCCGGCTGCACGGCAGTCAATGAGTCGGGAGCACATGATGATTGAGTTCACCGTCGGGTGGCGCCGTGTCACCGACGGCCGCTCGCGGCGTCGCGTCATTGACCTCGAATCCGCCCCGACGTAGTGTCCGGCAAAATGGATTTCTGCTATCCCGCGGAAGTGGAACGGTTCCGCACCGAGCTGCGTGACTGGCTGTCGGACAACCTGACCGACGAGCTGGTGAAAGCACGCCGCGCCGGCGGCCGTGACGACGCCGCGTTCGAGATGCTGCGGGCGTGGAACCAGACGATGGCCGACGCGGGATGGGCCGCGGTGTCCTGGCCGCGCGAATACGGTGGCCGCGGCGCGACGGTGCTCGAACAGCTGGTCTACACCGAGGAGACCACCCGGGCGCGAGCTCCCTTGCCGCTCAACGTCATTGGCTTGAACAACATCGCGCCGGCAATCATGCAGTACGGCACCGAGGCGCAGAAGCAGCGGCTGCTGCCGCGCATGATGCGCGCCGACGACATCTGGTGCCAGGGCATGTCGGAACCCGATGCCGGGTCCGATCTCGCGGCGCTGCGCACCCGTGCGGTGCGCGACGGTGACGACTTCGTGGTCACCGGGCAGAAGATCTGGACCTCGCTGGGCCACCGCGCCGACTGGTGCCAGCTTTATGTGCGCACCGATCCGGATGCGCCCAAGCACAAGGGGATCTCGTGCCTGATCGTCGACATGACGCTGCCCGGCATCGAGGCCCGTCCGCTGGTCACGCTGGGCGGCGACGCCGATTTCGCCGAGGTCTTCTTTCACGACGTGCGGGTGCCGGCGGACGCGTTGCTCGGCCCGCTCAATGCGGGCTGGCAGGTGGCCACCACCACGCTGAGCCACGAGCGGGCCGGGGCCGCCCGGTTGTACGCGGAGATGCAGGTGCGGCTGGAAGAGCTGGTGGACGATCTGGCCGCCGCCGACACCGGCGCGCTGGACGACCCGGTCACGCTGCGGCGCCTCGGCGAACTCGCGGTGCGGATCAAATATCTGGAAGTGCTGTGCCAGCGGTCGATTTCGGCCACCCTGCACGGCGGGTCGGAACTGGTGGCGCTGGGGTCGGCCAGCCTGGCCAAAACGGTGTGGGGCGAGATCGGGCAGGACCTGGCCGCGCTGGCCTTCGACGTGCTGGGCTCCCGCGACGACGGGCGGGCGTGGGCGAACTACCGGCTGACGTCGCGCTCGCTGACCATCGCGGGCGGCACCACGCAGATCAACAAGAACATCACCGCCCAACGGGTGTTGGGGTTGCCGCGCAAATGAACCTCGAACTCACCGACGAACAGGTGGCGCTGCGCGACACCACGCGGCGCTTCCTCGCCGAGAAGGCCCCGATCGCACACCACGTGCGCCGGCTGCTCGACGACCCGACCGGGATCGAGCCGGCGGTATGGCGCGGCCTGGCCGACCTGGGCTGCACCGGGCTGCTGGTGCCCGAACAACACGGCGGGGCGGGCATGACGATGGTCGAGGCCGGGATCGTGGCCGAAGAGCTTGGCGCCGCGCTGTATCCGGGTCCGTGGTTGTCGACGGCGGTGGCCGCCCCGCGGGCACTGATCCGACTGTGCGCCGGCGGCGACACCGCCGCCGGGCTGCTGCGCGGCATCGCCGACGGGACCACCCACGTCGCCGTCTGCTTCCTGGACACCCCGCCCATGGCCGCCACCCGAGAGGGCGAGACCACGGTGCTGCACGGGCAGGCCCGCGCCGTGCCCGATGCCGCGGCCGCCGACGTCCTGCTGGCTCTGGCCGAAGATGCCGGGGACACAGCGCTTTTCGCGGTGAACACCGGATCGGCCGGGGTTGCGGTCAGGCCCGAACACCACATCGACCCGACCCACAAACAATCGCGGGTCACCTTCGACGCGGCCCCCGCGCGGCGGCTGGCGACGGCGTCGGCGGACGACGTGGCGGCGGTGGTCGACGACGTGCTGATCGCAGCGTGCGCCGACGCGCTCGGCGCCGCCCGCGCCGTCATGGACCTCGCCGTCGAATATGCCAAGACCCGAACGCAATTCGGTCAGCCGATCGGGTCGTTCCAGGCCGTCCAGCATCTGTGCGTGGAC
>Ga0164242_10000803_pt1 | contig 37649 bp, 41 predicted proteins | sample OricomgcompostMG_FD_108783 | JGI IMG/M metagenome (GOLD analysis project Ga0164242, IMG submission 108783) | Miracle-Growth compost microbial communities from Emeryville, California, USA - Original compost - Miracle growth compost (MG) ... | reverse complement strand
TGTTAGCGCTCATGATGGTAATCCTCGTTGCAGCACACATTTAAAGGCTCATGGTTAAGAACGTTATCCGTAACGCGACTCATGAGCCACCTTCCACCCCAGGCGATAGACGAGTTCCAAGCTCTCTGGAAGAAGCATTTCGGCGAAGACTTGCCCCATAAGGAAGCAGCCGCCCGTGCTCACCAAACATTCGCCGTATTGCGTTTACTGATGGAACCGATGAATACCCATACACAACTAACGTCATCTCAAACCAATCCTCCTATATCGTAGATTTATGGATTCAGACCAATCACCATTTTCACTTTTTCCAACTGCGACAACTTCATCTTCCACACCACCAGTAAAGTGGCGTTATTTTCTCTATGTCCGTAAATCCAGTGAGCCTGATGACAGGCAAGTACTTTCCATCGAATCTCAGAAGAAAGAATTGCTCCAGATGTTTGGGCAATCTTATATCGTTGACATTATCGAGGAGGCCCAGAGCGCTAAAGCACCAGGAAGGCCACTCTTTGAAAAGATGTTAAAGCGCATCGAAAAGGGCGAGGCCAACGGCATTATCGCATGGCATCCTGACCGATTAGCCCGCAATTCCGTGGATGGCGGACGCATCATTTATGATCTTGATCAGGGCAAAGTTCAAGATTTGAAATTTGCCGGCTACACCTTTGAAAACTCACCGGAAGGTAAATGGATGTTGAACATCATCTTTGGGCAGTCCAAGTACTTTGTAGACAAACTCTCCAAAGATGTTAAGCGGGGACTGCGAGAAAAAGCGGAGCGAGGCTGGCGTCCTGGTGTTGCGCCGATCGGGTACCTCAATGACCGAAGGGACATCAAAGGTAATCGCACTATCATTCCTGATCCGGTGAGATTCCCATTAGTCCGTAAAATGTGGGATTTGATGTTAACCGGCGCTTACACGCCGCCGCAGATTGTGGAGATCGCAAATACTGAATGGGGATTGCGCACCGTAGAGCGCAGAAAATCCGGTGGCAAGCCTTTGTCGCGGGCCTGGATATACAAAACTTTCAAGAGCTATTTTTACTGTGGATTATTCGAGTATTCCGGTGTGGTGTATCCCGGCCAACATGTGCCAATGGTGAGTCAGGAGGAATTCTGGAAAGTCCAGGAACTATTGGGGCGAAATGGGCGGCCTCGCCCACAGGTCAAAAAGCATTTTGCTTATACAGGCATGATGCGTTGCGGCGAATGTGGTTGCATGATCACCGCCGAAGAACGAGTTCGGCATTACGAGCAACGAAACGTAACAAGAACATATATTTATTATCATTGCACCAAAAAGCGAAAGGAACGGAAATGCACGCAATCGAGCATAACGGTTGAGGAGTTGGAAAAACAGATAGAAGCTACCCTGCTGTCAATTTCAGTCAATGATGATTTCATGGAGTGGGCGGCCACGTATCTGCGAGAGTTAAAAGAAAGCGAAAGCCAGGAGGAACGCGCGCTAGCACAGGTCGCTAATAGCGCGTTACGCACTGCGGAAAAGCAACTTGATGAGTTACTGGATGTGCGACTGCGCGGGTTGATTGACGATGAAGAATTTGAAAAGAAGCGGGGATTATTGCTATGGGAAAAAGCAAGGTTACAGGCGAAAGTACTTGATCCTCAAGCACAGCAACAAAAAACGCTCGAACAAACAGAGCGAACCTGTCGGTTTGCCCATAACTTGAGCGACAGGTTCAAATATGGCACAATCGACGAAAAGAAAATTATCATTCAAACGGTTGGTTCGAACATACAACTAAAAGACGGAATTTTGGCTCTGGAAACTGTTAAACCTTTCGTTCATTTTGTAAATTCAGACCAAAAGTCACATTGGCGGAGTATCGTAAACGATGTTCGAACAACTTGTGGTGAGTATTCCAATAATTCTAATTGTGAATCGACTCTACCTTCCATTGCGCAAAAGGAATAATTCAACTGAAAAATAAATTTAGCGACTATTGATTCCTTTGACGTTGAACATTCTCAACGATTAACTGTCTTCGCACCAAGAAAGCTGGCTCTCTTGAGCAAATGAGATCTTATCGCTTGACGGCTTTCTCGAAGTCGTGCATGAAATCGCCAACGGATAAGCCAAGAGCCTCACACCACTTCCAAAGATCGATAATCGTGATCTCACGCTCTCTGTGTTCACATTTCGATACGTGGGATTGGTCTTTGCCAATGTTCTCGCCGATCTCTTTCTGAGTAACACCTGCATTATGCCTGGCTTGTATCAGGCGAGTAAGAAGAATCTCATATTCCGGTGAGAACCGAGTGCGTGCTTTCTGTTTTGTTGAACGTGGTTTTGACATGTTGCCCTCTCAGAGCAGCATGTTATATTGTCATACCTGGTATGCCTAATTGACATATGTCATAATGGCATATGTGATTTTTTTATTCGATAGACTTCGTCCCTCAACCCATTGACATCATGAATATTTCTATGCTATTTTGGGGCATTCTGCTACACCTGTCGCAATCTGACAACCAAATCAAATACAAAAGAGGTGATTCCCTTGCAAACATTGTTAGAGCAAGCGCCGGAGGCTCGTGTCGTCCGGTTCGACGCTCCAGAAGAAGCCGAGCCATTGCTCGGGCTTTTCGAAAGTATTATCCAGGAACAGGGATGGAAGCCTGGTACTCAGCTTCGAGCCTATCCCACATCGTCCGTTTATTTCGGCTTAGAGCTGAACGGTTCCATCGTCGGTGGTTTGCAGTTAATCACCGGCAATGCAACAGAGGGACTGCCATGCCTCACCGTATGGCCGGAACTCGATTTACGGGGACGAACCAACGTTGCCGATATAGCGCTACTTGCCATGGCTCCCAATCAGCGAGGTTCTCGAGAGGTGTTCGGCTTGCTGTGCACCGAGATGTGGCGCTACTGCCGGGAGAATCAAATCGATTCACTCTGGGCGGAAGTCACACCGGCCAAACTGCAGCTATACCATCGATTAGGATGGCCGTTACAAGTTGCCGGCGCATTGCGCTGTCATTGGGGCGAACCCTGCTATCCCTGCGTTATGACGACCGATGCCATTGGTCAGGAAATTGCCGACCGGGCCACCAAAAGCCCGCTGTATCAGCACATCTTCCAGCTCATGAATCGTCCTTAAACGCTGTTATGCCCACTCTGAACGAGCAACCCTTTGCGGTTGCTCGTTTTTCGTCTATGATGGACTCACACATTGTTGAAACGCTCGTTTTTTACCTTCTGTAATTGAGAACCCCATGGAAAGAAACATTACCGATATTCTGCCAAATATAGTCAGCCCTTTTGATATTTATTGCTCTGCCAGTGGAATGCAGCCAACGGATGCTTATGTCACTACACCGTTGATTACCACGGGAATAGCCCCTATTGAATGCTCCCATAGTGGTTCCGATCTGTTAGACAAAATCATCGCTTTTGACAGAGCAGAAGGAGAGTTTGCCAATATCACGCAAACCAACATGGTTACCGTGTCTTCCTTCAACGGCTTGAATGGAGCGATTTGGGGATATGATCTGCTACCCCAAGAATTAACCAGACATCCTTTAGTGGACGAGAATCAATTTCCTCATGTCTACGATGCAACTCCGTTATTTGAAGCCACTCAAGCGCTGTATGGAACTGTGCAGGACAAACATTTCCCCATTGCTCCCGGACAGCATTTACTCTGCGCTTATAAAACCTTTCACCATACAGGCCCCTGCGTCATTTATGGTGCGTTGGCATTAGCCATTGCCGAGGATCGCAGCCGAAATGCCGATCTTTATATGGAAGACCAGGGAACATTGGCTGTCGGACATGCCAATACCGTCAGCCCGGAACAGCAAAGTGCCGTTATTGAAAATCTCATTCTCTCAGTGGAGCGCATCTCTCAGAATTTGGGTGTGCGTTATGAAAAGGTCTTTATCGGCTTTAAACACCGCAACGTCAAAGCAGGAGAAATAGGCTGCGTCATTACCGCGGCACCTTATATTCATCTAGCACGCCATGCGATTCCGCACGGCGATCCCTCACTTTTGCAAGAGATGAAACTGGATGAATGGCGCAAACAGATACAAGAGAATTTCATGCAGACCTCCAGCAATTCCTTCATTAACGCCATGCCGTGACACACTTAATCGTCATTCTGTATTATTTTTGTTTTCTTGCCCTTACAGGATTGGCGCTCTTTATTTACTACAAAAATACAGATGCCCGGCTCAACAAACTATTTGCTCTTTTTGCGCTCTCCGCTTTAGGCTGGTTGCTGACACTCTACTTTTTGAATCGCCAGACTGATGAACAACTGCTTACCTTGTTAGGGCGGATGAATTTTACATTCGCCGCTTGGGGAATACTTTTCAACTATTTATACCTGCCAGAGATTACCGGAAAACGTGCGCGCTTTACAAAATGGATTATCCTTGAATGCGTCCTGCTGTCGATAGTGACTTTGTTCACCGGTTTTATCGATCATTCCGAATATATACAGGCAGGTCAGAACGTTACGAGTTTCGGCCCACTCTTTTCACTTTATATTGCGCATGTCATTGCCTTTACGGGAGCGGCATTATACCTGACGTTTTATGCAAATCGTAAATCCACGCGCAAGGTTCGCAACCAGCTGGGCATCATCGGATACGGCATATTCCTCATGGCGGTGATTGCCATCCTCACCAATGTAATTCTGCCGTATTTCTTCAAAGTATTCGCTCTGCAAGAGATTGGCGCCCTTTCAATCATCGCTCTCATCGGGGCTATCGCTTATGCCATTTCAGCACACCAGCTATTTGATATTCGCATTGTTATTCGCCGCACGGTCGTATTCACGATTTTATTCGTATTTATCGTCATTACATACAGCGCCTCGGCACTCTTCCTGAGAAGCGCTTTGTTGGGTGAAAAAGTATCTCTTAGCTTTAACGCCAACTTAATTAACATTCTCACTATTTGCGTCATTGGTTTTGCCATTGAACCAATGCGCCGCTGGCTCACTGTAAAAACTGACCGCTTCCTATTCAAACGCGAATATGACATCCAGGAAGTAACTACTGCTCTGACCAGAGAACTGGTCGAGGTCATCAACCTCGATGAAGCTCTGACTCTTTTAATGCAGACACTCGTTAAGGTCGCGCATCTTCATCATGCCGTGGTGTATGTTTTTCAGACCGGCGAACATGGCGAAATTGTCATCAAACGCATTAAGCAAAGTGGCTACACGCACCCTTCACGATTGATGCAAGACGCCAATAGCGAAACTATCCACTATTTTATTGACTATCAAAAGCTGCTACTTAAAAGTACGTTGGATGCAGAGTTGGAAAAGGAAGCTATTATTCTCAAAAATCCTCGATCTGCACCGCAAGAGATTGGCCTCATAAGTACTTTTACTCGAAACCACGCATTGAAACAGGCCGTAAGCGAAAAACTACAAGAACTAAAAGCCGCTGTGGCAATACCACTCTTTGTTGGAAAGCAACCGATTGGCTTGATATTCCTTAGTGAAAAGAAATCTGGAGAGCCTTATAATGAAGACGATCTTGCGCTTCTTGAAACTGTCGGCTCTCAAACCGTCAATGCGATTCAAAAGGCCAAGCTCTATGATGACGATCAGGCAAAGAGCGAATTCGTGTCCATTGCTTCCCACGAATTACTGACCCCTATCGCTGCTATTCAGGGATTTCTGTCGATGATTTTGGAAGAAAACATGGGTAAGGTGGATACGCAGGCACGCGGTTATCTTGAAAATGTGTATTCCTCTTCAAAGCGTTTGAGATTCCTGGTGAAAGATTTGTTATCTGTATCACGCATCGAAGCAGGTACCATGAAACTGTCACTTCAATCTCTTGATGTTGTCAAAACGATCAATGAAGCAATTGATCAGCTGCACTTCCTTGCGGATGAAAAGCACCTCAAATTAAATTTTCGTAAACCGTATAAGCCTCTTCCTTCCGTGTTAGCCGACTATGATCGGTTCATGGAAATCCTCATCAACTTAATTGGCAATTCCATTAAATACACGCCGGAAGGATCAGTTACTGTTAGTGCCGAAGAAATCAGCGGAGATCTCGTGCGTGTCGATATTACCGATACCGGGATCGGCATGAGTAAAGAGGCACGAACTCATTTGTTTGAAAAGTTTTACCGAATTTCAGCACCGGAAACAGCAGGAATTAACGGAACCGGGCTTGGCTTGTTCATCACCAAATCCATCATTGAAAAGATGGGAGGAACAATTTCTGTCAAAAGCAAATCGGGAGAAGGAAGCACATTTTCCGTTACCATCCCTATTTTCCAAGTGGAAACAGCAAAGTCTAATTCCGAATCAAAATAGATTTGCTACAATGGTAAAAATCAATAATTCCTTTTCATGCCAAAATCTTCATTAGATCACGCGGAACTGTTATCACTCTACGAGCGGCAATGCACATTCGTCAGTGATGTTATTTATCAACAACCGGACTCACTCAAAGTTTTCGATGATGCGGAGGAGACAACTTTCAAAAAGTACTTTTTACCGGACTGGCTTGATGAAGAAAATTTTGCTCGCTACTATGAGGATTTAGAGCAAGAAGACCCAGATCTTATGAACCGTGCGAATGAGCTTTTGAAAAAATTCTTGGAATTAAACGATCTGGATAAAGCAGAATTGTTGCTACCGGAATAATTCCTCGCATCCAAATGCACTCGTCTCCAGATTATAAAACGATCATTCAGATATACGAACCTGAATTTATACACCATATCGAAGAAGCTAAAGAGTCAAATTCTGCAGTGGTGTTAAAGTTGGATGGCTTTCGTAATTCCCAGGAAATTATCTGGGCGTGTCTCTGTTACGCGATGGAACAAGGTGTTCTTGTTACGGTAGTGCCGCCTGTATTGAAATGTCCGATTCATGGAAGTGTATGAACACAAATAAAAGAGAATAGCCTGATATAGATAGAGTTAAAACAAGCGATGGATAATGCGGTTCAGGGCTATATGCTAAGTATTCTTGTCCTTTCGAGAGCCTCAAACATTCCTTAAAAGAAACAATTCATCTCTCCCTTCGTAGTTTTCACAGACAAGGATAGAAGTAATATACTGGGACATTATGAAATTTGTTCCACCATCATTTCGAGGCAACGCCTTTAATTGCCCATATCCTGAATGCCAAGTATATGGATATCAAGATTGGCAGACGATCCTTTTTTGCGGGCAGGAAAAGGGGGATGAATTTAGTTATCCCGGAAGAGGATATGATGTTAGTCTATGCCCAAGCTGCCAGAAGCATGCTTTTTGGTATGAAGAAACATTGATTTTTCCAATCGAGGGAGCCCTTGAGATTCCTAATGTAAATGAAGATATGCCAGAAAGTGCAATGATCGATTATTTAGAAGCTGGGACAATAGCAAATAAATCTCCCCGTTCAGCTGCAGCTCTGTTGCGGCTGGCTATTGAAAAAATTTGCACAGAAAATCGAGGTAAGAAAGAGAGCCTTAATACCGCGATCGGAGCACTGTTTTCTGAAGGAGTAATTTCGAGATCCGTCAAGGAATCTCTCGATCTTCTTCGACTAACCGGAAACGATGCCGTACATGTTAGCCGGATTGATACGGACCGTGACGTGAATCATGTGATTTTGCTCTTCGAATTGGTTAATGAGGTCGTGGAAGACCTTTACACTCGACCACGGCTCAAAAAAGAACTCTTTGAAAAATTCCCCCAGACACAACTAGATAAATCAAGGAACGAGATAGTAAAAATTCCATATAAAACAATAGATACAGGAAGACAAAACCCGCATCTACAATAGATGCGGGTTAGCGTTTTGCCGGACGTCACCGATTAATGATGCCCTGCTTTCATGCGTTGCTTGCGTTGCAATTCGTCGATGAACTGCGACGCTTCACGCTTGGTGAGACTTCTAATATACGTCTTTTCAAAACGCATACGTAAAGTTCGCTCCACTTCTTCAGAATCCATTTGGATCTTCTTGGTTAGCGCGTAAATAGCACGTTCCTGTGGCTCCGTGACAGTTGTGCCATTGGAATGGGAACCGTTCGATTCGTGGTAGCCGTTAGACGAACCGTTTTCTGATGAACAGCCGTTTGAGGAATACCCTTTGCTCTGGGATCCGTTCTGGTACTCATCATGCTCTCGTCGTTGTGGTGGCAAAGCTCCATTGCCGTTGTTTTCGCTTGGAGTTTCCTGTTGTGTGTGTTCGGCCTTGAGCTTCTTCCATAAGCGCCGATGCACGGATTCGATCTCGGCGGCTTTTGTTTCAACCAGTTGCAACAGATTTTGATCTTCGCGTTCCAACTGGTAGGTCACGCCGACTTGTACTTCCTGACTCTGGTAATTGACACTGACTTTGCGTCCGGTGCCAATCGTAATTTGGGTGGCGTATGCCATTTTTATCACATCCTAAAATAGAGTTGTCGCATCCATGAATTGCTTCATGAATGCATCGATTTACGATTGAGGCTCATAACGACGAAGGTCAACTCCGCCTTCCTCATAGCATATTTTCCGGTAATCGCAAAAGCGGCAATAGTAACCGGGCCTGGGTTCGAAGCGTTCACTGGAGATGTTCTCAGCGACTGTTGGCAGGATTTCGAATAAAAGTACTTTTATCGCACCATCGCTACGTGTCACTTCCAGCTCCGTTTGATCACGCAGGTGATAATACACAATGCGCGTCACTTTTTGTTCAAACAGATGATTGGCGGCGAAAGTGTAAATCGTCAACTGCAGATCTTCTGCTAACTGCCTGGGAGATGGCTTGCGTTTGTTGGTCTTATAATCCACAATCACCAGGCCATTATCAGCCTGATCAACGCGATCGATAATGCCACGCAGCAAGTACTTTCTGCCAGTCATCTCATCTTGCAAAGGAATCTCGAAAGGATATTCCAGCAGAATGGGCGGCGGCAGATTGCGATGGGCTTCCACGTATCCTGATAGGATCAGGTTGGCCAACTCTTCGTATTCCGTGAATTCGCTTTCCGTTTTGAAGAGTGGCTTTTCGGTGGATTCGACCTCTTCCCACAATCGCGTAAAGTCATACATCGCCACTTTCGCGCTCAGTGGTTCGCCGTGTGTCAATCTCCACATTTGAAGATTGTGCAGCACTTGATGGATCACTTGCCCGAATGCCAGCGCACCAGTCAGCATGGTGGGGATTTCATCTACATAGTGGAAACGATACTGACGCGGACACTGCAAATACGTCTTGACGCGTGTCGCGCTTAGCCTGATTTCCGAGCTGTCATCCGCCGATTCTGCCACAATCATAGGTCTTTCGATAACGCTATTCATGACGCCACTTCCTCAGCACCCAAAAGTACTTTTGCTGACTCAATGGCAGGATGCGGAAGCGCCACTAATCGATTCGCGCGTGGCAGTGCATCTCTTTCTCGTTGCGCCAGTCTCCGTTCGAGAAACTTACCGGCAAGCACTTCCATGTCATAGCGTTGTTCCGCATCCAGGCTCTGTGCCGCTCGGGTAAGAGCATTCACCAGACCAAACAACGTGTCCTGATAGGTTCGCTCCTCATTACGCAGACGACTTTCCACTTGCTCGACAAATACCTGGCTAAGATGCCAATCAGAAGCAAGCTTCTTCATCTCCGATTCCATATCGCTGATGGGTTGCTGTGCCGACCAAGCCATCTGTTCCAAAAACCCATGCGAAGCAGAAAGCGCCTGTTGCATGGCCCGTTGCAGCAGCGATACAAAATGTGCCGGCGCTACTGCGACGTGACGTTGCTGCATCAGGCTCTTGCCTTTGATCAAACGGATCAACCCGTTGGAGCAGACTTGCCGGTAAACGATAGCGTCAATGGTGACGGAGCGTTTTCCCACTTCGCTGTTGGAGATGTGCAATCCCGCCATCAGCGGATCGCCGTTTTCTACTTCGATCACGCAGGTTGGATCGAATAACCGCAAATGAAACGATTCTTCATCCAACGCCATCCATTGCACTTTCAAATACGGGGGAAGTGATCGATGCAGACACCGCAGCAACATCCGGTTGTCGATCGGCGTGTAGCGATCGGTCAACACAGCACGCAATGTCTCGCCCTTGGCGCGAAGCAGCCAGCGTTCGGTTTTGCCCTGTCCGGTGTATAAACCGCTTTTGAAGCCATAACCGGCAGCTTGGCTCTTGTACCCGTCCGGTTCAAAGTCTGGTTGCGCGTTAGAATCATCAGTGAAATCGCTTTCATCAAATGATTCTTCAAGCCGGTCACCATTCCACCAGTTAAATTGCTCATCCCGCAATGGTGCGGGACAGCGCTTAAAGTACGCGGAAGGAATATTTAGACGGCTGCAAATTTGGCCGGTGGCCCAGCTGGAAAGTTCCAGGCCGGACTCACAGTCGTAAGCACGGCAATCCGGAAAAAACAGCTTCCCTTCCTGCATCACCGTTTCCGTTCGGGGCAGCACCACGTCCCATTTGCCCTTGTCGTCAGAGTGGACTCTGGCGTGCACTTCATCAAAAGTGCGATTCTCGTCGTGGCTGATTGAAACCGTCTCCGGGATCCTCTCAGCTTGCTGTGTCTGTAACATAGCAATTCTCCTCATTTTCAAAGAGCGGAATTTTCAGCGGATGCATTGCACCCGCCAAACTCTTCCGCACCACGTTACCGCGCGGGCGCAATACGCTCCATTACGATTGCACGCGCGCAAAGAAGAAAAAAAGTTTCTATTCCATAATTAGGTGTGATTTTGAGGCTCTTGAAAAAGAATGTATAATTTTTTCAACAATGTGAGGTCGCAAACCTGATTATCCTCACAAAAACATCTATTCGGAGGCTGCTGTGTTTTATGTGCTCGGTTTGTTTCTATTAGTTGCTGGCGTCTTATTTCTTGTTTTCGGTGCGCGGTTATACGGACAACCCAAAGTCGGTGAGCAGGTCAGTGTCTGGCGAACGCTGATACCGGTTCTGGAAGAACCGGCGGAGCGATTCTATCGCAAGATCTATCAGGTGCAAAATACGCAGAAGACCGACTTCGATTATGTCGTATGGGATTCTGACGTAGAGTGCCAATTTGCTGAACTGCTTGACGGCCGCGAGGACATCAAGCTATTCATGAAGCTGCCAGCCAAATTCAAAATTGATACACCGGTCGGCCCCTACAATCCCGACTGGGCGATTATCAAACAAGAAGACGGCGAAGACCGCATCTACATGATCCGCGAGACCAAAAGTACTTTGGATGACTCCAAGCTGCGGCCCACAGAGCTGGCTAAGATTAAATCCGCAAAGCGGCACTTTAAAACGATTGGTGTGGAAGACTATGCGCGGGCTGTACCGGGAGCGTGGAAAATATAATGCTACGACGTTTTGATTCGATTAAGAACTGCGGAAACTTTGAGAATTTTCGTTGGGATGCTGCTGTACAGGATTTTGAGCGTATCAACCTGATATATGGCACTAATGGTGCTGGCAAGACTTCGCTATCTCATGCATTAAATTCACTTAAAAAAGAAAGCGGTGGCTTTTCTAACATGTCGATCTGCCTGAGCGATCCCGACAACAATAACGAACGAATTAGTGGCTGGCTTTACGACGCTGAGTTTGAACGAGTCTTTGTGTTTTGCGATGATTATGTTTCTCGAAGTCACGATTTCAGTGATGATACTGAGATTGAAGCCGTGCTGACTCTGGGTGAGCGAACTGTAGAAGATGAGAAGAGAATTAAAGAACTTAATAGGCTTATTGAAGAAGATGAGAGCCGTCTGGCCGAAGTTATGACGGCTGAACAGAATGCAAGCAGGTCTTTAGAAAATGAATATACTGCCGTTGCCCAAAGACGTTGTTGTGGATCCTGATGAAATTGGCGCAATCATCGCGGCAGTATTCTCGTTCATGAACGCTGTCGATAAGAACCACTTTGAGGGGCTTTGCGAAGTGATTGGAGTCGAACCCTCCAAACTATTACTTGAAGCATCAATTGTAGAAGGACAACTTGCATAGGTAGTCAAGAAGCAGAAGGACTAACCTAGGGTATTCCGAAACACCGATTCTTTAGGCTGAGTCATGTTATTTTTATCGCAGGTACCACTTTAGAATCTGAACGATTAATCGTCTTGAACTTACTGACAGATTTTCGTATAATGTTCGGTGTCAAGTAAACAATTAAGGAGGTGAGTATGCCGAAAAGTAGACAAACAAGCACAAAAGCAGCCCAGGCCGCTTCTAAGGTGTTGCGCGATGGGCGGACTTCTAAAGCCAGCAAGGTGGCTGCGGGAAGTGCATTGTCGCAGCGCGCGCCTAAGCCGAAGGGAAAGTAATTGTGTTTGTTGCATCAGGAGTGGAGATGTGGCGGAACAAGAATTAATCTAAAAAATTTTTGTTTTGTCACATCTCTACAGGAAAGTATTAAAATAACAGGGTAATGATTTTGAGTATTGTAAGGACGGTATCATTTGCCACCCAAAAAGCCACAGAATGAAAAATTTGGCCATAAGATCAAGGAACTACGGGAAGCGAAAAAGAAAACTGACCCGGCTTTTTCGTTACGCGGTTTTGCAAAAGCTGTTGGCGTCAGCCCCACGTTTTTGAGCCAGGTTGAAAATAACGAGTCCACGCCACCAAGCGCGGAAAATATTATTAAAATGGCGGAACTGTTGGGGTGTGACGCAGATGAACTTCTGGCATTGGCGGGAAGATTCGATCCCGCATTGCAACAGATCATCACGCAAAAACCCCGCGCGATGGCCGATTTGTTGCGCACTGCTCATGAAGTGGGAGCCACTGAAGAGCAATTGCAAAGAGTGATGGAACAATTGCGCCGCAAAGAGAATAAGGATTAAAAGCATTTACAGGAAACAGCGCCGATGAAAGTGGACTATCTATCACCCGGAAAAATCGAAGGAGCCGCATTAACTTTGCTTGCGGAATATCAGCGAAAGTTTCCTTCCGCCACATTGCTGCCAGTGCCTGTGGATGACATTGTGGATTGCCATCTCGAACTTGATTTTGGGTTTGCCAATCTCATTGGCGAATTGGGTGTGCCCGATGTGTTGGGCGCTTTGTGGATGAATGAACGAAAAGTGCAAATTGACCAATCGCTTGATCCCACTAATTTTCCGGCACAGGAAGGACGTTATCATTTCACAGTGGCGCATGAATGCGGGCATTGGATTTTACATCGCCGATATTTTTTGGATAAAGCCGCGCAGCCTTCGTTGTTCGGCGGTGAAGCGGAACCTTCCATCGTTTGCAGATCAAGCCAGAAAAAGAAGCCTGTGGAATGGCAGGCGGACACTTTTGCCAGTTATCTGCTGATGCCCAAAGAACAGGTATTTGCGGTTTGGCAGGAAAAGCACGGGAGCTTGGAACCTTATTATGCCGCAGAGGAAATTGCTGGATTGACGGCGCGGTGGAGTGTGGCGGATGGTTCGATTCCGACGGTGCGTGTGGCAAAGGAAATGGCGCAAATTTTTAAAGTGTCGGGGCAAGCAATGCAGATTAGATTGAATAGTCTTGGATTGATTCAAACGAGCAATGAACAATCAATCCTAGTTTAAGATAAATCAGACGTTATAAAATTTATGTTTATGGAGATTCACAATGAAACTGACACGTGCAAAAGTAACAAACTACAAAAGTATTGAAGATTCTGGGTGTGTAAACATTGAAAATGTTACATGCCTAGTGGGGAAGAATGAGTCCGGTAAAACTGCTTTTGTTCAAGCCATCGAAAAATTAAACCCCGCAGAGGTGTCCAAACAAAAATTTGATACTATGGATTATCCTCGTAAAAATTATTCCAAGTACAAAGATGATCACAATACCTCTCCAGCTATTGCTGTTGAGGCTGAATTTCAGCTCGAAGACGATGAATTGAAGGAAATCGAAGCAGGATTTGGCGATGGTGTTCTACCAACTCATCAAGTGAACGTTACCAAAGGATATGACAATAAACTATGCTGGGATTTTGAAATCAACGAACAGCCTGTTGTTAACCATTTTCTCTCGAAGGCAGGATCGCCCGATGAAATCAATAAACAGGCACAGAAATCAGAGAATTGCCTCCAGTTACTCGAAATGCTGGAAGGACTTCCAGACGCGCCTCCTTCTGTCAGTACATTAATAACAGAGCTTTCGAAATATAAAACGATTACGGTTAAACAGCAAATTATTGATGAATATTTAACCAGGTATTTACCCAAGTTTGTTTATTTCGACGAATATAGCAGTATGGAAGGGAGGATTGCAATTAGCAATCTTAAAAGTAAGCTGGAAAATAAGCAGTTAGAAGATTCGGATCGCACCTTTTTATCCTTGTTATCACTTGCAGGTATGACGTTAAATGATTTAGAGACGGAAGAAGGTTATGAACGCCGAACAGCCAATTTAGAAGCTGCCGCAGTTCGTATCACTGATGAAGTATTCAATTTCTGGAGTCAAAATAAACAACTTGAGGTACAGTTTGACCTTTCGTCCGCTTCCCCTGCTGATCCTGTACCGTATAATAGCGGAAAAATATTTCACACCCGGATCAAAAATAACAGGCACCGCGCTTCGGTATCCTTTAGTGAACGCTCCAGAGGTTTTGTTTGGTTCTTTTCGTTCTTAGCTTACTTTTCACAACTGGAGGCACAAGATAGAAATTTAGTGTTACTTCTTGACGAACCTGGGCTCAGCTTGCATGCCAAAGCACAGAACGATTTTTTAAAGTTTATTGATGAGCGACTTGCACCAAAGCATCAAGTGATTTACACGACTCATTCCCCGTTTATGGTTGATCCTAAACAGTTGAATCGAGTGCGAACTGTTCAAGATATAGATGGGAAAGGAACTGTTGTCAGCGATGATGTTGTACGCAATGATCGTGATACGGTATTCCCACTACAGGCTGCATTGGGATACGAATTAACTCAAACGCTCTTCATAGGGCCAAATTGTCTTCTTGTTGAAGGTTCCTCTGACATCATTTACCTCCAATTACTTAGTGAAGCAGTGGCTGCCGCAAATAAAACCGAATTAGATGTTCGATGGGTAATTATTCCTGTTGGTGGCGCAGACAAAATATCAACCTTCGTATCGTTGCTGGGTGCAAATCAATTGAACATTGCTGTCTTGATAGATGTTTCCTCAGGCGATAAACAACGCATTAAGAACCTGCAAGAAAATCAATTGCTTGGAAAAAATAGCATGATTCAAATTGGCCAAATTGTAAAATCTTCAAACGCTGATATTGAAGACTTATTCGATCCTGAATTCTATATCCAACTGGTTAATTCTGCTTATGCTCAAGAATTGAAGAATCCGATTGCTATGAAGGATGTGGAGAAAGGTAGTCCAAGAATTGTAAAGCGGATAGAGGCCTACTTCAAAGAAAATGGCATAGCAGATGGAAGTTTCAGCCATCTACGCCCTGCGCTATATTTGTTGAAGGATCAAAAATTGTCTGACGCGTTTGGTGAAAAAACAATAGAACGCGCAGCTCAACTTTTTGAAGAGATTAACAAGCGAATTTAGTAACAGAATTTAGATGGATGTTTAATAGTCGGTAACAATTTATGCTGATACAAACAGAAAAGTTTCCACCACATCCGCCAATATCGTAGCGGAGCGTGAAGAGCAGTTAAAAGTACTTTTCCCCGAAGTCTTCACTGAGGGGCGCGTGGATTTTGATAAGTTGCGGGCTACTTTGGGTAATCTTAGCAATGAACGGCCGGAGCGGTATTCGTTTAACTGGGCGGGCAAGCGGGGGTTCCACTCATTTATTACAGTCACAAATAATCTCGATAATTCCTCCTCAATGTATTCTTACAGAGTAAAATAGCCGTAAAACTAATGGCTTAACGCAGAAAATATTCGGGCAGCCACTTTTGGATTAAACCTTCCGAATTAACGGAGAAGCCATCAAAAGAACATTGTTAATAGAATAAGCTAACCTTGAAAAATCGGTTCGCCGCCAAAATGTGCGAGGCCAGCAAATCGGATCCCTCACTTCATGCACTCGCGGGAAGCAAGGAACTTTGCAGCGCACGCAACGCTTTCCATTCCTATGCGACTTGTTGCAAAGCAAAACCTCGCTTATCTGGCGCCAGCACACACGCTTTTATCTTTTTTTAATACGCAACCTTAGTTGCCTTGGCCTCGCCACAAACGCTACACCATACGTCATGAAGATTATGGTCTTATAGCTTCAAAGGACCATTAAATACATTTACGCCATTTCGTGTTGAAATACCGATTTTCGCAATTGCATCACTGTATCCTTTACAATCGGCACGATTAAGCAAAATGGTTCGACATAACTATCCCAGGGGCAGCCAGTATGTATGCCAGTCCTGAACTATATCGGGGCTGGTTTTTTGCATTGTGGCACAAACTCCCGGCTCACTCAAAATTTTGAATGACGAGGATTGGGGCGATGAAGAAAATTTTGAGAAAAGCTGGGACAGGAAGAGCCGAACTTTATGATGCATGCCAGTGAACTTTTGAAGAAATTCCTAAAGTTGAATGATCTGGACAAACTGTTGTTTTCAGAATAATTTGACGATGCGTTTCTGGCGCGCCATCATCAAGCATATTTATGGTTTCGCTGGGACCACAAATAGAAGATATTGAGGCCAAGAAAAATTAGCAAAGCTATCCAGAGAGCAATCATTGCGACTGCTGTAGCAACCGCGTAAGTCGTAGGTGCTATAAGAAATCTCCGGCCAATTTGTCTGGCTTCCGCGGAAATGAAATCCCGCAATCTTACAATTTTTCAATCACATTTATCGCATTCAGCGCATGGGGAAAACCGATATAACCGATGCATTGCAACATGGCTGAAATCAACGTTTCCTTACTATTGCCGCCTTTGATGTTGGCCAGGGCGTGCGCTTTCAATTGCGATTCCGCGCCTAACGCCACCAACACGCAAAACGTCAGTAATTCCCGCGTTTTCACATCCAAACCGGAGCGTGTATAAAAATCACCGAAGGCCATCTCCGTTACAAATCGGGGCACGTTGAAATTCACCGGTAGATGTTTCGCGCCATCTTCATCCTCAAACAACAAATCCTGAATCTCCTTGCCTTTCACAAAGCGATTTTCTTCGCTGACTGCGGATTGATTTTCCAAAGGAAGCGAAATATTCCTTTCTTTAAATACTTCATTGATTGTGCTCACAGTGTTCAGGGTTTTGGGAAAACCGATAAACGGCCCGCACTGATACACGGCTTCCCTAATTTCTAAAGGCGTAACGCCGATATTCAACGCGGCGCCGGTGTGGGCTTTCAGTTGCGGCAAGGTTTGCAAGGTGGCAAGCGTCACGATGGTGATCAGTTCTCTTTGCCTATCTGTCAAGTTTCCGGTATGAAAGACTTCTCCGAAAATAAATTTCTGAAGAATATCCATCAGCTCCGGATCGGCGCCTTCACCGGATAATGCATTGCCGCCGAAAAGTTTTTTGAACGTCTCTTTTGTTAATGCTATTCTGTCCATTTTAAAATTCTCCTGATGATGGGTTTGCGCCCAAGCATACGTAAAGGTACTTTTATGTGTGGCTACAATATTCACCATCAGCAACATGTTCAAGCCATGTGACGACCTGGCCCTTCTCATCCGCCTCCTGCATCGCAACGTGCGCCATAAAGCGATTGGGAGCTGCGCCGTGCCAATGTTCTTCGCCTGGCTCAAAAAACACGACATCGCCGGGATGCACTTCTTCGATTTTGCCGCCACGCCGGCAAACATAACCTATGCCATCCGTGATATAAATCGTCTGGCCTTTCGGATGATGATGCCACGCGGTGCGCGCTCCCGGCGTGAAACGCACAAGAGCGGCTCCAATTGCCGATTGTTCGTCAGGGTTTCGAATGCCATCAATGAATACGATTCCCGTAAACCAGTCCTGCGGGCCTTGCACACTGGGTTGATTGTTTCTGGTGATTTTCATATCTTCTCCTATAATTCGCTTACTTTTACTAATGATTTGATGGCGCGTCGTTCATCCATCGCCGCGTATGCTTCCGCAATATGATCCAGATCCGTTACGAAGTCAAAGACTTTTCCGGGATTGATATCGCCTGCAAGCACGCTTTTCAATAGTTCCGGCAAATAAGCGCGGGCCGGAGCCGGGCCGCCACGCATTCCCACATTCCTGTAAAAAGTTACCTGGGCATTTATTTCCACATCGTGCGGCACACCGACTCTACCAACGATAGAGCCAGCTCTGGCAAGAGCAAAAGCGGTTTCATTCGCCTCTCTGCTTCCGACGCATTCCATCACGGCGTCCACGCCAATGCCATTCGTTAAATCCATGACAGCCTTAATCGCTTCATCGCCTCTTTCTTCGATAATGTCAGTCGCGCCCCAGTCAAGGGCTAATTTCTGCCGCTCCTCATGGCGGCTCATGATAACGATCCGTTTTGCTCCGAGCAACTTTGCGGATAATACGGCGGATAAGCCAACGGCTCCGTCGCCCACGACAGCAACGGTATCGCCTTCCTTAACTCCTGCGCTGACAGCAGCGTGATAACCCGTGCCCATCACATCGCTAAGCGTCAAAAGGGAAGCCAGTGTTTCTTCCGAAAAATCGGAACCCGGCACAGGGACGAGCGTGCCATCCGCCTGCGGCACACGCACGTATTCGGCTTGTCCGCCGTCGCCCTCCGTTCCCATCCCAAAGAAGCCGCCATGCTGGCAGGCTGTCTGAAAACCCGCCTGGCAATTCGGGCAGGTGCCATCGCTAAACGCGAACGGCGCAATGACGAAATCGCCTTTCTTGATATTTTTCACGTCGGCCCCGATTTCATCCACAACGCCGATAAACTCGTGCCCGATTGGCCCTTCCTGATGCTCGCTAATGCCACGATAAAACCACAAGTCCGATCCGCAAACACACGCTAACACCACACGAACGACGGCGTCTGTCTTTTCTTTCACGGTGGGCTTTGGACGCTCTTCCACCGCAATCTTACCTTTACCTTTGAAAATCGCTGCTTTCATTTATCACCATTTCCTTATGAGCGAGTACTTTTATTGTTTACCCAGCCTCTTTAATTCGTGCACTAATTCCCGTGCCCGGTTGCTAATGCGAGTTGCTTCCGCATCGTCATTTTCTTCCACCGCTTTCCAATATGCGATTTTGAGCTTTACGTATTGCTGCCTGATTTTGAGGTGCCGGGATTCTTCAGCGAGACGCTGTTGTTGTTTCTCCAACAAATCCATTTGCGATCCGGCGGCTTTCGCGCCGTGATGACGGTTTTGGATATATTCGCGCATATCATTTAAGGACATGCCGGTGGCGCTGAGGCAGGCGATGCTATCCAGCGCGCTCAGATTATCCTCACTATACACCCGATGCTTGCTGCTCGCATCACGTTCGATCGGCTCAATGATACCGATACTCTCGTAATAACGCAGCTTACTTTCCGGAAGCCCCGTCAACCTGGCTACTTCCATGATTGTGTAACAATGATTTTTAGTGGAGCGTGTCGTCATTTCCTCTCATTTTATGAACTTAAAGTGCTTTAAGTCAAGCCAGGTTCAAAAACTTGTTTTGTTGATCTTGCGCTAAACAGTTGCGACCAGAAACACTTCCCCACTCGCCGGACTAAAACCGTCTGTCCTGCCTGCAAAATAGCGCTCGGCAAGATTGTCTGTAGATACTGTCATCACTTCTTTTAAACCGGCTTCGCGGCCTAACGCAAGAATTTCCTCCGGTGAGAAAAAGCTGAGAAATGGTGTACCGGCAGCTCGTGCACCTTTTTCTGCAATTTCTTGCAGAGGACGATCCTGTGCATTCATGAGATTGATTGGCAAATAAAATGTCATAGCCAATATTGAACCCGGCGCAAGTGTGGCGATCTGCCGCAGCGTGGTTAGAATCGCCTCCCTGGTGAGATACAAGCTCACACCGGTGCATGCCACCACCACAGGCTGGCTCACGTCAAAACCAGATTTCGTTAACTGCTCCCACCAGGACGCACCGGCCTCAAAATCAACAGAAACAAAATGTAGCCATTCTGGAATTCCATAACCCAGCTCCATAAGGCGTTGCTGTTTCCATACCTGCGTATCCGGTTGATCAATTTCATATATTTGTAATTGGGAAGCAATCTCTGGTTTGCGCTGAGCGAAAGTATCCAGCCCGGCTCCCAGAATCACATACTGACTGATGCCACAGGCAACTTGCTCCTCAACCAAATCATCAACAAAGCGGGCACGCGCCACAATAGATGCACGCAGACGTTTAGTGAAATCCGGGCTCATATCTGGACGATCGCGCCATCCTTCGTCGGGAGCCACCAACTGCAAGCCCACGTTATCTTCAATAATATGCGGCTGCGCATCCACTTCCAAATGCAGCGCTCTCCATAACGCCACGCGCACGGCAGTATTGTCCGGCTCTCTCTTTTTATTGTGTTCCATGTTCCTCTTTTCCTAACGCTCCCACTTCTTGGTATTTGTTTGGGCCATGGTTCTTATTATATGCGAATGACACACAATTTTTGAATATGAGCAAAGTACTTTTATATCGTTGCGCAATCCTTCATTCATCCCAAGTTGCAGCGCCACCGCTGCTAATCAGCAAAACTGCTGAACAAATACGAAACGATAGAAAAGTACTTTTGCCTTGTGATGCACAGACTATTTTAAGATTGCTATCCCTGGAATTTTTCTTGCTACTAATCAAAATAAGTGGTAATTTCATTCTGTTGAAAGGGAGTACATCGTGGAACTGCAAGAAATCAAAAATTTCAATGACGCGCTGGATGAAGAGGTAGACGGGATGCTTCCAGAGTTAGAAGCTATATATAAAGACATTCATCAAAATCCCGAATTATCGATGCAGGAAGTTCGCACCGCCAAAATCGCGGCGGATCATTTAACGCAATATCAATACGACGTATCCACCGGCATCGGTAGCACCGGCGTGGTGGGCGTGATGAAAAACGGCGATGGCCCTGTTGTGTTGCTGCGCGCCGATATGGATGCGCTGCCGGTCACCGAAGCCACCGGCTTGCCCTACGCGAGCACGGCAAAAGCAAAAGACGAAGAGGGAAATGAAGTGGGCGTTTCGCATGCGTGCGGACACGATATTCATGTGACCTGGCTGATAGGCCTGGCCAAATTATTCGCGGCGCATAAAGACTTGTGGAAAGGCACTTTATTGCTTGTCTTTCAGCCCGGCGAAGAAGTGGGGCGCGGCGCGCAGTCCATGATCGATGACGGAATGATGGACAAATTTCCCAAACCGGATGTGATTCTCGGGCAACATGTGATGGTGGGTGAAGCCGGCACTGTGGGACATCGTCCCGGCCCCATCTTAACTGCCGGCGATAGTTTGAAAGTGAAACTGTTTGGGCTGGGAGCGCACGGATCGTATCCGCAAACCTCGATTGACCCGGTGGTAATGGCGGCTGCCACGACCATGCGTTTGCAAACGGTGGTTTCCCGCGAAGTAGCGCCCAACGAAATGGCGGTGTTAACAATCGGCGCATTGCAGGCCGGCATCAAGGAAAACATCATTCCCGATGACGCCACGCTGAAATTAAACATCCGCACTTTTGACGAAGGCGTCCGCGACCACATTCTTTCCGCCGTCAAACGCATCTGCCGCGCCGAAAGCGCCGCATCGAATGCGCCCAAAGAGCCTGAATTTACGGCGCTAGATAGTTATCCGGTGACCGACAATGACGCCGCCGCCACGGCAAAACTGGCGGCATCTTTTGACGCCCAATTCGGCGAGCGCTCCTTTGAAACCGCGCCCGCATCGGCCAGTGAAGATTTCAGTATTTTCGGCAGAAATTGGAATGTGCCTTACGTGTTCTGGTTTGTGGGCGGCACCGATCCGGAGACCTATTTGACCGCAAAAAAGAATAATAAACTCAACACCATTCCCAGCAATCATTCACCGAAATTCTATCCTGTGTTGCATCCCACATTAAAAACGGGATTGCAGGCGATGACGACGGCGGCGCTGACCTGGCTTGATACACCTTAATTCACGATGGATAAACTGCACACGCTTTACATGCTCATCGATCTTGGCGGCACCTTCGCGTTCGCGATGAGCGGCGCCATCGCAGCCAAGGAAAAGGGGCTGGATATTTTCGGCACTTTGGTCGTGGCATTTTCGGTGGCCTGCGGCGGCGGTATCATTCGGGATATTTGCATCGGCGCAATTCCTCCCGCCGGATTATCAGACTGGCGGTATTTAGTGGTATCCATGATTGCGGCCGCCATCGCGATGGGAATCCTTCCCTTGATGAAATTGCTGGACAGACCGGTTCTTCTTTTTGACGCATTGGGATTATCCCTCTTTGCCGTTTCGGGTGCTCAGAAAGCGCTGGGCTTGGGGCACAATAACGAGGTGGCCATTTTATTGGGAATGATCACAGCCGTCGGCGGTGGCGTTATCCGCGATGTTTTCCTGAACCGCATTCCCGTCATTTTTGAAAAAGAAATCTATGCCTCAGCGGCATTGATCGGAGCGCTGATCGTGGTGATAGGACATTCCGCAAGTTTCCCCAACGACTGGACAGTTCCTATCGGATTTATCACGTGTCTTGTGATACGGTTGCTGGCGATTAAATATCATTGGAAATTGCCTGATTTCTCGGAAAAGAAAGCTGAAGGATGATTTTTGAATATAGAGTGGTGCGGCCCTAAAAGTACTTTTCTTGCCTCCTTCTGCGATATCCTTGACTGTCCGGCTCGACAGCGCTAACATCAGAGATATGAAAATCGCTCATTTCGGCGCGACCGGTAACGCCGGTTCCAGAATCGTCGCGGAAGCACTCCAGCGAGGTCACGAAGTCACGGCCATCGCGCAACATCCCGAAAAACTCTCTCCTCATCCCCGACTGACGCGGCAACAGGGTGATGTCAACAATCAGCACGATGTCGTCACATTGACAACCGGCCACGACGCGGTGATCAGCTCAGTGAGATTCCAGCTAATCAAGCCGGATATTTTGCTTGGCGGCCTTGCGGAGGCGAAAGTGAAACGCCTACTCGTCGTGGGCGGCGCGGCGACACTGGAAGTCGCGCCGGGAGTGCAACTTTTGGATACGCCAGGATTTCCCGAAGCTTACAAGCCCGAAGCGCTCGGCGGACGTGATTTCTTGAACCGGCTGCGATCCGAGAAAGAATTGGAGTGGACATTTCTCAGTCCCTCCGCCGAATTTGCGCCAGGCTCGCGCATCGGCAAGTTTCGTATCGGTGGCGATCAATTGCTCACTGACGCAGACGGCAAAAGCTGGATTTCGATGGAAGATTACGCCATCGCTATGATCGATGAATTGGAGAAGCCACAGCACATCCGGCAACGATTCACCGTCGGTTATTAACTGAGATGCGGCAAAGCCGGTTTCGAGGCAAATATTGCTAAAAGTACTTTTAGTGGTATTCCGCGTCCGGCACATATTTGACCAACGCGCAATTCTTCTTAATTAATTCATCCTGCAAATGATTGCCGGTTTGCCGCTCAATCACCGAACGCCAAATTTCGTTGCGGCGGAACCAATTTCCTGCTGATTCAATAAATTCTTCATTGCGCGCGAAGACTGTATAACTATAAGGAGGTTCGCTATCCGCGCGGATTTCGCCTTCGAGATATTTTTCTCCGACGCGCGCTTGCAACTGAAAAGTACTTTTGGTATCGTTGCGAAACTGCAAATCCACATAGTTATAATAAATGGCACAACCAGTTCCCCACGGCAGCACGCGGCCATTATCGGGAAAAGGGTCATAGCTGTGCTGGGAGCGTTCGACGACTGTCAACGGCGTATGCAGAACCATCCAATGCAACAAATTCGCCAACTGGCAAATGCCGCCGCCCACGCCGGGCTTGGCTTCGCCGTTGTCCAACAACATTCCCGTTTTATAACCTTTGCGCGCTGTAGTTTTGCCCACTGCACGGCAAAATGAAAAGGTTTCTCCCGGGCGCAATATAAGGCCATTAATCGCAGGAGTGGCCAGGCAAAGGTTATGCACTTTATTGTGTTGCAACCACATTTCGCTATCGCCTAACGCGCGTAACAAAAGCGATTTGTGAGAATAAACGCGAATTGGTAACGCCGAAATCTGTTGTATTTTCGCCCAATGATTTTTGGATTGCAGCCATTGCAAATGGCGTTTAAAACGCAACGCGCAAACGGCAGAACTATATAAAAACGGATACTTTTCGCTAAGCCGCGCAGGACGCTCGCGTAATGATTCCGGTAAATTCAGGTTAATCGTATCACGAGATGAAGTCATCACAGTAAAAGTACTTTTATCACCACCTCGCCGACGTGCTTTTAGTTGTAATGTTCCTGGATTAGTTCGATATTTTTGCGATGTTTCCAATCCACAAAACGCCACCAATCGTGCATGTCGGCTGGCGCGGGAATTTGTTGTTCTATTTCTTCCGCGGATAAACCCTGTTTCAACAACGGCGGCACATCATTTAGCATTCGATTGAAATAATCTAAAAACTGTTTTACATGGCCAATTGTCGCCACTGGGCCGTGGCCGCAGATTACTTTATCCGCGTCGTATAAAAGTACTTTTCCCAGCACCTCGCGCAAGCGTTCCACTTTGGCCGGCGTGGGTTTGCAGGGAATTAATCCCCAGCCGAAAAGATCGGCGATGTGCAACACTTTGGCATGCGGCATCCATAAAATGCAATCCCACGGCGTGTGCGTTCCGCCCACCCATTCCATTTCAACTTTGCGATTTTCTGTTCCTTGCAAGACGGCTTTTTCAGAATAAGCAATGTCGGGACGCCCATCCCAATCGCCCGCGGAATCGGCGCAAGATTGATGTGCTATGACCGGCGCGCCTTCGCGCCGCCATTGCGGGTTGCAGGAAATGTGATCGACATCCCAATGCGTCGTGACCACCCATTTCAGATCGCTGCCGGTGGTTTTTTGGATCAGTCCGCGCACCACATCCGCTTGTTTGGGATCTTCCAACGCGTCGATCACGGCAACGCCATTTCCTATATCGCACCACGAGATATTATCCACCGCCACGCGAACCCACACACCGTTTCCCAAATCAACAATTTCATTTTCCACAAAAGCCATTTTCAATCTCCGTTATTCGTCGACTTTCTCGATTTTTGTCAGCACGCCAAGCACCTGATGCAGTATCACTTTGTCACCCGGCGCGGGATTGGAATACGCGGATTCCGTGCCAATGCGTCCGTGCAGCGCTTGCTGCGGCGCGCTTTCCAGGGAATAGGTGATATCCCAAAACCTGGCGCCGTGAATATCAATTTGACGCACATCAAGCAATGTGCCGTTTTGTTTTCCTAACATGATGGTTCTTCCAAAAGTACTTTTACCACAATTACAAAAACGCCATTCCGCCGTTGATGGACGAAATGACGTTTTTGCATCCGCTCATCATCATAATTAATAATGAGCGAAGAAAAATTTTCAAGTAAAAGTACTTTTACTTGGTTGCCGGCGCGGGGGCTGCGGGAGCTTCCGCTGGTTTCTCTGTGTTCCAACGTGCCGGATTCCAAAATGCTTCGGTTCCCTGCACATTTGCTTCATACACTTTCAGTTCACTCAACAGCAGGCTGGTTCGCACACCAGTTGCAGGCATCAAACGAGCGATATAAAAACGCTTCGCCTTGGTGTTGAGCACAAAAAACCATCCGCGCGTGGCATCTTGCGCTTGCAAAAGACGGACAACTGATACAATGGGAATTTTATTCAAATCAGGAATGTTGGACAAAGGAGAAATGACAGAAAGGTAATTTTCTCCGTCGATTTGATTCAACGTGATATCGGCAAGATAAGACCAAGCGCCATTTGTCCACGACACGGACAAAGCTTTTTGCCCTGTGGATGTTTTGCCAGATTTCACGGTGTATCCCGCTTTCTGCAGCATCATCTCATAATCGTCAATGGTCTTGAGCTCGGTATTCAAATCCTGCGCACCCAACTTTTTGGGGATTGCCGGTTCTGTCGCAGCCGGAGCTGCGGCTGGTTTGGCTGCCGGCGCATCTGCTGCCAAAGCTGGCTTGATGCTCGCAACACCCATCACACTAACTAACAACACTGCTGCACTACTTAAAAACTTCGATTTCATTTTTGACTCCTGGGTATATAGTTCACTTGGATTGACTCACAAACCTAAGTATTTAAAGGGTATCTCAAAAGCTGCGATTTGTCACTTCTTTAATCCCCAATTTAATTTCTGTGTAAGTCCTTCCCGTAAAAGTACTTTTCTATGACACAATAACTAAGCCTACAAAGAATTTCTACTTAATTGGCAGGCGCAGGCGCTTTATTAGCAGGCGCTGCGGGAGCTGACGGCGGCTTTGTAATCCACATGGCAGGATTCCACAACCGTGCTGTCAATTGCGCAGAAAATTCGAGGTTGCCCAATTCAAACAACAGCTGACGTGATGTTATTTTTGTATTCGAAGCCGTGCGGCAAAGGAATAAGTGCTTGAGTTGAGGATTAAATACAAAATACCAACCTCGTGTCGCATCTTGTGCTTCCACAAGTTTAAAAAAGACTTCAGCTGGAACTTTGGGCTGCTTTTCAAACGAAGATAACGGTGCGACAAAATCAAGACTTTCGTTTTCTCCTTCCTTGTCCTGTGTTAGTGTTACTCCGTATCGTCCCGTTTTATCTTCCCAATTAACCATCAACACGCGTTTTCCAGAGGCTTCCGTATTGATTTTGGCGGTATAACCTGCCTTCTGCAACATCGCTGCATAATCCTCAAGAGTTATCAGTTCCTTGTTCATGTCAATCAAACTCAATTTCTTGGGGATCTCCTGCACTGCTGGCGCCGTTGGCGCTGCCGCCGGTTTCGCCGCTGGAGCATCCGCTGCCAATGCTGGTTTAACGCTTGCTACGCCGATTACACCCACCAACACCCATACCACATTTCGTAAAAGTTTTAACTTCATATTTTCTCCTGATTAATCAACTGCTCCGAGTTTATTGCAATCTACATTTTTGTGCTTTGCAAAAACCGTTCAAATCAGGCCTTCTTCCTCGCCCCACTGGCGCAAACCACCATCATCAATGCAAGCGTGGCCACCTTGCATTTTGAGGAAGTTTTCCGAAAAATTACCGGCCACGATATTTTCCAGCCAATGTGCTTTTTCTTTTTCGGGAATTTTATTAGCGAAATCATTCAATGTTACATGAACGCTTTTTTCATCCGGCGCGATGCCGAAATCAACGCTCCACGTGGCTGCTTTGACGCGTCCAACGGTATCGGTGCGTTTGACGGAAACATCCTTTTGTTCCAGATATTTCTGCAACACATCGATGTTAATCACAATTTGCGCCAAACCGTGTTGTGAAAGTACTTTTGTATAAAAATGGGAAACTGTGCTCATAATGTTAACGGATAAAAAATTTAGCGCAGAGACACATGTGTCCCTGCGCTAAAAGTACTTTTTACCTTATGGTTTTTCGATGGGGACGCTGACCATGGAACCATATTCGGTCCAGCTGCCATCATAATTTTTGCCGTCCTGATAACCCAGCAAATATTTCAGCACAAACCAAGTGTGCGATGAACGCTCGCCGATGCGGCAATATGCGATGAACGGCTTGTCAGGAACGACGCCCTGGCTGCCATAAATCTCGCGCAGTTCATCCGCAGTTTTGAACGTGCCATCTTCGTTGACCGCTTTTGACCACGGAATATTTTTGGCATTGGGAATGTGGCCGCCGCGCTGTGCGGTTTCGGTCATTCCGGGAGGTGCGATAACCTCGCCGGTGAATTCGGCTGGGGAACGCACGTCCACCAATTGATATTTGCCTTCTTCCACGTTCTTCAGGATTTCACTGACATTGGAACGAATCGACAAGTTTGCGTCGGACAGCGTGTAGGACGCAGCTGCCGGAGAAGGCACATCGGTGGTGATTTCGCGCTTTTCTTCGATCCATTTCTTGCGGCCGCCATCCATCAACAGCAAATTCTGCGCGCCGTAAATCTCCAAAATCCAGAACGCAAACGCCGCGAACCAGTTGTTGTTATCGCCATAAAGCACGATGGTGTCGGAATTGCTGATGCCGCTCTCACCCAACAATTTTTCCAAGTCAGCCTTAGAAACAATGTCGCGGCGCACGCCGTCGTTCAATTGCGAAGTCCAATTCCAGGAAACGGCGCCAGGAATGTGACCTTCATCGTAAGCGTTTGTATCGACGTCCACTTCCACCAATTTCACGTTGCTGTCATTGCGATGATCGGCAACCCATGCGGTATCAACAAGCTTTTCAGGATGCTTGTAGCCTTTTTCTTCAACACTCATATTATTTTCCAACCTCCAAGTTTGAGTTGCAGTTTAGCCAAACTTATTTTGCTTCGCAAGATGAATTCCTACCTTTTATGTGGATTTTAATTAATAGCATCTTTCACTGCTGCTGGCGTCATTTTTGCTCGCGTTTATTGAACGTTTACTTATTCGCAACGTAAAAATACTTTATAATAATGAACAATAAAGGGAGAACTCATGAGAAATGAAAGAAAACACAAACGGATTTTTCGATTATTTGCTATTTATTGTTTATCTATAATAACAATCACAGGAATCAGCCTTCCGGCGCGCGCCAGTCTTTTTGGAGTGTCTGAGCAACAGGAAATTGAAGCCGGGAAACAGGCGCAAAAGGAAGCTTATAAGCAATACGGCCAACCGTTACCGCCCGATAATCCAATGGCACGGCGGGTGCAGATAATCGGCAAGAGATTCGCAGCTTTATCTTCGCGCAAGAATATTCCGTATTCCTACCAGGTGCTAAAAAATGATAAGGTGCTCAACGCATTTGCCGCGCCGGGCGGCCCGGTTTTTGTCACCACCAAATTAATGGAAACCGTCTCAAACGACGCGGAACTGGCATTTGTATTGGGTCACGAAACGGCGCATATTGATCAAAAGCATATTGTCAACGCGGTCGAAAAACAACAGAAAGTGGCGCTCGGCGTGGGAGTTTTAGGATCTATTTTTGGCTATGGCGACAGCAACACATATCAGGCAATTTCCAGTTTAGCGTTTAATGTGTGGAGCAAAGGATTTTCGCGTGATCAGGAAAGCGAAGCTGATTCTTATGGAATTCGCTGGATGAGCCAGTTGGGATTTAATCCCGAAGCCGCCATCAGCATGTTTAAAAAGCTGGGCGGCAGCGAAGGTGGCATTGGAAAATACCTTTCCGATCATCCAGGAAATGAATCACGCCAGACGTCCGCAGCTAAAGAAATTAAAAACGAAAATCTGGAAGAAGTAGCACGCAAAGCAGGTGGGCCCAGCTATAACGCTTACGGATTGCCCGCATTTCGAGGCGTCAGTAAAAATTTCAGCAAAGATATTTACGGAGTTTCCTCATCAAACATTTCCACCAAATCGGCACCTCCGATAATCGCCGTGCAAAATGGCAATTACAAAGTAGTGCTGGCGGCAGTTCGGAATTTTGCCGAGTGGGCGGATGCAAAAATCCAAGTGAAAGGTGACGAAACCATTATCAAACGCGGCAATAATTCTATTAGTTTACGACTGAATTCCACACGCGCGATGGTTAATGGCCACAACATCAACCTCAGCGTCCCGGCGCAAATTTATGACAATTCGCTTTACGCGCCTGTGGGAGATTTGGCGGATGGATTTGGCGGCCAGGCAAATTGGGATGAACAGCGTCACGGCGTGCAAATTACTGTCGGGGATAAAAGTACTTTTTGGGCGTTACAGGATTGGGGGTAAAAGTACTTTTAATAACATCGACATACAGGATAAATTTGCAAAAGTTCCCCATCCTGTTTATCCTGTTCATCGATGTAAAATTTGACAATTTTTGCTTATGTGCGTCATCGCGGGATATATCGGAAACAAACAGGCAGCTCCCATTTTGTTGGAAATGTTGCAGCGTGAAGAAGGACTTGGCGGCGGCTATTATAGCGGCATCGCCACCATTCACGAAGGCAAATTGTATTATGAAAAATTAGTGGGCGACACCGCAAACCTCATCAAGAACACGCGCGCATTAGAACTTCCCGGCGCCATCGGCATCGCCCATTCCCGCACCAAAAGCGGCGGCGGGCGCGAATGGGGACATCCGTTTGTCGATACGAAAAATCAACTTGCCTACATCGCCAACGGAGCCGTGGGCATTTTTGATAATCTGCCGCTCCTCACAGAATTAAGCGAAAAGCCTCGTCGCTGATGGACATCGTTTTCTCAGCGCGCAAAACGGCGCGATGGGAAAATACCCACAACTGAAAAACGGCCAATCCGTACACTTCAGCGACACCTTCTGCCAGGCCATCGCCGCAGCATATGCAGAATATAGTTCGCAGCCACATCCGCTTTTAACAGCCGCATCGCAAATATATCAATCCTATCCCAACGAGATAGTTGGTCTTTGTTTACACGCTGCTCATCCCGACGAAATCGTCGCCGTGCGCCACAATCAACCTTGCGAGATCGGGCGTAATAAAGACGACGACATTTATCTCGCCACAACGACAATTGCCTTTCCGTCCAACGTTTGCTGGCAAACACGAATGCCCGCGCAAGCCGGCGCGCTATTTCACCGTGACGGCTCAATCGTGATCGAACCATTTCGCAACATGCCGATTCCTATCGGCCCATTTCCCTCACCGTCCGCTATTGAAGCGGCGATTCAACCATTGTTGCAAGGCGCGCAACCGCCTACATTGAGCGCTTTATGCGACGCCGTCAAACCACTTTGGCCGGAAGGAACGCTCAACGAAAAAGCTATTGCAATCTACGAAACGCTGGCCTCCATGATTGCGGAAGAACGCATTGAATTAAAAGATATTCGCGTGCCCGGCGTGGAAGAAGGAACCACTGTTCCGCAAACGCGGATACATGTGGCGAGTGATTGATCAAAAGTACTTTTACGAAACCGACAATTCATAAATTTGCCTCGATCCCTCATGATTGGAATCCAGCGAAACAATATCTCCCACGCGGTTCCAACGCGGATGCAAATCGCAGCGAATATCAAGATCGCTCTTGTCATAGGAATATAGTTTGCCCAATCGCAGCGGCGGCGAATCTTGCAGATCAAAGATCGATAAATGCTGGTAACGTTCCTGATCCGGATAACTATCATACAACACAAATCGTCCATCCGGTGAATAGCTGCAATGACCGTCGGAAAGAAAAAATGCCGGATCAAGAGCGCGTTCTTCCCCCGTTCGATCATTCCACTCATACAGCTGAATGTCTTTCTCGCCTGCGGCATAAATCATTAACACTTCATCGTTTTTCCAATAATAATGCGACGCCACCGTATATCCCTCCTTCATCGCACGCATTCCGCCGCCATCTGCGCTTGCGGTGATCGCCAATGTTTTCCATCGCACATCTGATCCCTCCACCGGAAAATACCGCACCAACGCCACAAAACGCGTGCCGGAGGGATTGAACGTGATATGATTCACCAAAATTTTCTGATGTGTTTCCGGCAACCATTGCCGCGAGAATTCCCAGATTTGCTGCAACGATAAAATCAGCTTCACTGATCCGTCGCGAAAATCCAGCAAATAAATTCCGTCATCTTCGGGGTGATCTTTTTCCCGCCACGGATCGACAATTCCCGCATAACCATAACCGGGACGAAAATCAAACATGCGGCTGAAATTGATGCTGAGCGCATAACGCCCCTGCCGATCAACGTTTGCAACTGGCGCATCATAAAAGTACTTTTCTCCATTGGAAACATCCAACACGCAACTGCCAAAAGTACTTTTATCGCGCACATTGAAGACAATGGAATTAGAATCTCCCAGCCATTGCAACATCGAACCCTGCTGAAAGTTCCAAGCGGTGGTTTGCGCGAGTGGCGTAAAAGTACTTTTACCGCGCTCAATAAAACCGATTTCCACAACATCATCTTCTCGCGGCAAACGATCCCAAAACTGCACCCGATGCGCCAGATGTAATTTGTTATTTTTGCTAAATGCGGGAACGTCGTAATAGCCAAAGAAATAGTGCGCTTTATCCTGCGGAGAAATGCGGCGCAGATTGGAAATAGTAGAAGTAACCATGGAGAGCTATCTTTCAAGGATGATGGTACCGCTCGCTAACGGCGCGGAGTTCAGTTTCAGAACTCCATCCTGAAGTTGCGCTTGAATACCAGAAACACTATTAGAAAGGTGATAACCTGCCCGAACTTGCAATTGCAAAGTTGAATTTTTGTCTTCAGTGTTAGCTGTCATGATATACAATTTATTGCCCTCTTGCCAGGCTTGGTATTGTACTGTGGAAGGCGAAAGTACTTTTAAATCAACTTTATCGTCTTTCAAAATCACATCCGTCAGCGGCTTGATTTCCTGAACCAACTTTTGCACATCCGGCCAGCGTTTCTTAAAAGCAGCCTCGCTGTAAATGCGCTTTCCGTTTTTATCCAGGTCAAAGAAAAGCCAATGGTAAGCGTAATACAACAATCCTTTCGACCCGTTGATTAACGCTTGATAAGTCATATTGCGCATCTCCGTGAGCGTTGGTTGATGATCTTGGCGTGTTTTGTTTCCTGTGTAGATGGGATTATACATTTGCAAAACTTGCCAGACACCTTTTGTATTACGCGATGCTGTTGTTGTATCTTTTGTCCAATCGGTAACAATGTCAAAATCTCGTCCGGGAACTCCCAGCGGATAGGGATCCATACCCAGAACATCGGACATGAAGTAAAATTGAGAAACATTCGCCGGGCTGTTGGAGACGATATACACAGGATGTACAGGATCTAGCGTCATAATCTGGTTATATCTTTTTTGAATTTCTTTCAACCAGTCATCCTTCATTTCATCATTGGTATACCACGCCAACAGTGCCGGATGATTCCTGAGATTTCGAACCTGTTGGCTGGCGGCCTCCGCTCCGGAAACACCTTTTTGCGGATATCCGGCATGGCCGTCGTACATATCTTTGAGTGAATAAATCACCTGCAAATGATTTTTCTGCGCGAGGTCGAGAAACTCTTTCCCGTTCACGGCCGCATCACGGGCATAGCTGTAACTCAACACCGTATTAAAACCAGCATCCGCCATCCGTTGCAAATCGATATCCCTGCTGTTGGTGCGATAATCTCCCGGTGCGCCCGTGTCGCCGGTATACATTCCCAGTGGAAAAAACCGCTTTCCGTGAACGACACAAAAACCCTGCGCATCAATATAAACTTCCGGCATTGATTTTACGACATGAAGAGGAAATTCCTGTTTGAGGGTCACCACGCCATTGGGATTTGTAATTTGCTGTTTTAGCAAATACTCTCCAGGCGGGAGGGTGGGATGCTTTTTTACGGTAAGTATGATGCTCTTTTCCGTAGGAGATGCCGTGTCCGATTGTTGTAAAAGTACTTTTCCCGTTGTATCCTCCAGCAATGTTTCCAGATGAATGGGATTATTTTTCCACTCCGGTTGGGATTTTACGGAAACGTCTATTTGCCACGGCGTTGCGTCATCAGCTTGTACCATGCCATGGTAGTTAGGAAAATGCAGCGATGTCGTGAATTCCTCGGTTTTGCCGTAATGCACATCGACATCATCAAACCAAACCTCGCCGGTGACCGATTTTCGCAGGTATACTCCGACCGATACCTCGGCGGCATTATCCGGAACGAGATACTCTCCTTTCACCAATGTCCAATCAAAAGTTCCGGTCAGCGTGCGCGGAAAAAAGCCTTTGATATAAGTGCCGGAAGTATCGTAACTTTGCATGTAAATTCCAGCACCTTGGGAATTCTTTGAAGAGCCGACATTGCGGCCTTTAATCCACGCGCTAAATAAGAGAAGTTTGCCAGGCTGAGCCTTGAAACGCTGGGTGAACATTTTGTAACTTGCGGGATCATCATTGATATAGTGCAAACTCTGTTTGCCGCTGTGGCTTTCGTCGCCAACAACTTTCGCAGTGTTGGCCGGAATGTTCCAGTGTGTTACGCCTGTTTCAAATCCGGAGTTTTGTATGAGATTATCCGAACCTGTTTGTGCCACGCAAGACGTAATTTGGAATGCACAAAATGCAATAAGAATATAAAAGTACTTTTGTTTGACTATCATTAATTCATCCCCTGACTTTAATCCCGGAATGGGTTCCAATCGTAACTGCAATAAACGTAATTTTCGTTAATGGCGGATAAAGTACATGCGGTACCACCGGAAGGCGATTGCATTTGAGCAATAGGGCGCCATTTTGCATGGCCATCTGCATACGCTGCAACCCCGCCGTCCAAATGCGGCGCTACAAATTGGTGCGCGGCAACAGAACCATTGGCACTAGCGACGATGTCCGGCGGTTTTAATTTAGCGGCATAGCGTGACTGGAATTCAGCAACCATAATAGCACGCGAAGGATAAGTAATTACCGCCATTGCGATGCCTCCGCGAGGATAGGTGACACCGCTGTTAAAGTTAGTGGCCCTGCTGTAAAGATTGCTGAATGCCACCGAATAGCCGTAACTGGGGATACCGCTGGGTTTTGCTGTGGTTTGGAGATTCGAAGGACAGACAAAGATATCAGTGCTTTTCACGTAAGGATAAATTAAATCCATCCAGGTAATGTAATTGCCCTGCGTATCGCTGTTACATGTATTTGAATCCCCAGTACAAATCAGAAACCGTGCCCCTGGCGCGTTAGGATCAGTCTGTGCAACTTTACCGTCGTTATTGTACTGATAATCTCCCAAGGGATAGTGCTCATCGTAATCCTGCACATACTGCATGACGCCCAGACCAATTTGTTTCATATTACTCATGCAACTCGCCCTACGCGCATTTTCCCTTGCCCTGGCGAACACCGGAAATAAAATTGCCGCAAGCACAGAAATAATAGCAATTACAACCAATAGTTCAATCAGCGTAAATCCCTTATCACCTACTCGATACCTCCCGTGCTGACATCTCATGTTACGACCTCCTGTAAGTTTGATCTAATAGCATTATACCCTCATCTGGAATTTCCTAACCGCCGCCATCAGCTACTCGGCACCATTTTTGGATATATTTTTAAGCTGCAAATTATCTTGCCTGCTTTCCTGTCGGTATACCGTGGGTGAGACACCAGTGAGATTGTGGAACATAGTACGGAATCGCGAGGGTTTGAGGCCGACCGCTTCACCTATCTTGTCGATCGGCCATGCGGTGTCATGCAAAAGTACTTTTGCTTCTTTTAACCGGCATTGTGTCAGATATTCCACAAACGTTTTGCCGGTGTGAGCACGGAACAGGCGAGTGAAATAGGCACGCGAGATGTATAGGTGTTTTGCCAGTTTGTCTATGGTGAGATCATCGCGTAAATGAGTTTGGATATAATCTTCCGCGCGCATTATGGGGTTTTGTTCTTGCCATGATAACACTTGCGAACTTAGATGTGTCTGCTGGGATATGTCTGATTGGAATACGCGAGTTTCCTGAATCTCCCGTAATATCAATGTGATTAATGCCTGCATCAAAGCATTGGCCATCGGAATAAAATGGTTATGCCTCATTGTCAGTTCTTCCGTCAATGTTTCTAAGTATTGGCGGGCAAGTGGATGGGGAATATAAAAACTTTCACCCGCGCGCTCCTGCTGTATCCGCTGATGATTGCGCACGCGGCTCAACCAGCATTCAACACCGTTTCCCCGCACCATGAAATAACATATTTCCCTCGCGCCATCACTCAAAAAATCATCATCAACCAGGGAATGCGAGCCATCGGAATGTGGCGTCCCCGGGAGCACCAAAAAGCTGTGCCCGGCCTTGCAATGCAAGCTATAATTGCCAAAGGGAATCGCAACGTTCCCCTTGATGACAAAACCTAGCATTGGAGCGCGGCGCGAGTAAAGTCCATCTTTTGGCCAATGCCCGTCAACCTGCGCCGCGTCGCCTCCATAAAGACGCTTTCCTTTAACTCTCACACGTTGCGACTTCAACGTATGCTGTGTGAAATAAACGCCATCAGCAAAATTTTGATCAGCCGCTCGCATCGCTTTCCAGGAGGAATGCGCAACAATTAGGTTCTCAATGCCCATGGAGCTTACGGACGGAAGCACTTGCTCTCGCAGAACCCGCAAGAGCAGAGAACCTTCTGTTTTGTTTGAAGCAGACATGACAAAAGTACTTTTAGTCCAACGGGAAAATCGGTCTATTCACCAGCTTAAATGGAAACTGTTTCAAATCGCTGCTGCACGGCCCTGGCGTTCCTACCGTATAAGACGCTTTGGTGATGGGATCATAAGCGCGCCGATGTGCCACGGCAGCTTTGACGCCGATGGCAAATAATTCTTCGGGAATGATGCCCTGACTCCGCAATTGTCCCAAATCGAAGGGCGGCGTTTTGTGCGTGGTCAGCAGAATCTGCACTTCGCCGTGCCGCACCACGGCGCAATTTCCCATGTCAATATTCTCTCCCAACATGCTGGCCAGATGGCTGTGGATATCTTCCAAGCGGAATTTGCCGTCGCTGCGCGAAATCAATTCCACTTCCAATTCCACCGGCCCGCCGGATAACTCGCCGCTTTTGCCGCCGATGGCAAGCGCCACTTTATCGCCGATGTTATGCGATAAAAGTACTTTTACGTTTTCCGGATCGTTGATGACCACGGCACAGTTAGGAACATTGTGTTCCACAAAGGCGCGCAACACGCCGGTGCAATCGCCCGGCGCGGCGCCGCCGATATTATCCGAAGGTTCCACCACCGCAACCGGCCCGGCGGGTTGCGTTTTGATTTCTTCGATCACGCTTTCAATCGGCGGCTCCAAGGTGTTGCCTTCCTCGCGATGCGCCGTGGCATATTCGGCTAATTTCTCAATCGCCGCGCGCGCTTGCGTGGGATCGCCCACGGTGGAGGCGGTGATGACAACTCCTGTATCGGGCGTATCCGCAAAGGCGAAACCGGCATAGACGCTGACATCCCAAATGTCATCAAAAGTACTTTCGATCTCGCGCGCCATGACTTCCAATTGCCGCATCGGCTCGCTGGCTGTGGCGGTTCCCGTGGGCGACCACATCACGCGCGGATGCACCGAAACCGTGGTGGCGCTCTGCCCGCTTTTCATCAATTGATCCAGCAACCGCGCGGCGCGCACCGAACTTTCATGCGCATCGGTGTGCGGATTGTTGCGATAGGTGGAAAACAAATTCCCCTGCGCCGCAAACCGCGGCGAGATATTGCCATGCAAATCAGTGACGCCAAAAATCGGCACATCGCGCGCGTCGTCGATATCGCGAATGCGATTCAGCAATTCCCCTTCCACATCTGGCAAAGAACGGCTGGTCATGGCGCCATGTAACACCAGGAAAATCCCATCCAATCCCAACGTCAGCGCGCTAATCAAATCCGTCTCCAGCCGCTGCCACCAAGCCTCCACCACGCCATCCTCCACAATCCCCGACGGCATGGCGCGCATATCAACGGACGGAATAATCTCCCAACCACATTCCTCGCCCACTTCCAAAACGCCAGCCAACGGCGAGCCGTTGCCCCGCGCAGTGAACAATTCTTCGCCATACAGACAGTCGAAATTATTCAGATCAGTTACTTCATTTAAAAACGTATGCGTCTCGTGATAAAGTCCTGCCAGCAGGACGCGTTTTGGTTTGCTTGTCATGGGATTTATTTTATCTGGGTTGACGGCTGTGTGCTTGCCCCTTGGTCGATACCATTTTAAAGGAGAGATATTTTCCTTTTAGTTTAATTTATTTGCAGCATACGATTTGTTTTTTGTGTGTCGTGCTGTTTAATTTCTCTGAGATATCTCCT
>Ga0164242_10000802_pt1 | contig 37724 bp, 35 predicted proteins | sample OricomgcompostMG_FD_108783 | JGI IMG/M metagenome (GOLD analysis project Ga0164242, IMG submission 108783) | Miracle-Growth compost microbial communities from Emeryville, California, USA - Original compost - Miracle growth compost (MG) ... | reverse complement strand
TGTTCACTTTCTTTTTCGCTTTCACTTTCACATTCTTTTCTTGTTTTACCTCATGTGTCCATGTCTACCTATGTCTACCTATGATCCATGCCTCGGTATATTCTTCCTTCGTTGACCGTCAGTTTACCTACCTAGTACCCAAGCCTAGCTATGTATGTGTGGCCTCAAGTCGGACTGCTGAATCGGTTGATATGAAAGTGCTGATATCTTAAGCCACTCGCTCCAGTAGTCGTTTCTGTGAAACTCGGCTTACATATACGTTGTAATACCAGTTCCCGCGCGCAGGGGCCGATGCGAACAGCCGTTGCAACCTGTAAGGTCTAGGCCGGCCCATCACAGCAGTCTTTCGCCTCCAACCGCTGTCACGTTCTTCGTTGTTAGGGTTCTCAATGCCGTCAACGTAGACCACCGCATGAATATGTACAAAATGCAAAAGCAAACAGATCCAGAGCACATGTTGATGTGCTCCCAAGTTGCATTTGTAAGGGCTTGTGGGTTTTTTTTTTTACTGAGGTGGATGGAGAAGCTGACTCGGTGCTAAAAAGTTAAGGTTCCAAGGCCGATCGTTGCCTTTTGCATCGGCTGTTCCCCAACTGCAGCACTAGTTTGGGCGTTGATCTGCGTTCTGGTTGGACCCGGACTTTTGCTGATTGATACCACAGTCGACGATGATTGGATCTTGAGATTAAGCTCGTGCTGAAATAAGCATGTCGCTCTGCCACGGTTCGCCTTCTTGGGAAACTACACAGTACACAGTATTGTTCGCTTCCCATTTTCTGTGCTACGTTTGGCTCTCTCATAATGAGCAAAGGCTTTGTTGTGAAAGTGTGAATACCTACCTACCTACCTTACCTACAATGTACCTAGGAGGTAGGCAGACAGACAGGTACCTACCTAGGTACGGACACGCAACCAAGTGTGGATGAAAATGGGAGCTGACCCGAGAATCCTCCACCTTCCATTATTACTGTGTACGAAAACCCCTGGACCTCGGGAATGGCCCGTGCCCGTGGTTACATGGTACACCCATCAAAAAGCCCGTCGACTCAGCACTGTCTCATTCTAGAGTCTCTCGATCGCCGTCCTGGATACTTACTTCTGGTATATTCTGCGAGGCAGACAACTCTGTGGGCATCCAAGATGCGGCATATGCTGTGAACTGCACCACACCCCGACTTGCCCCTGCCGTTCCGTGCCTCCGGCCTTTTTTTCTTCTTATTTATTGTGTTGAACCCGCGTCCGCTGGCATCGGATTGCCCAATTCGCACCCCTCTGGATTCGGTGGGGCGGAGTCTAGGTTCCTTGGCAAGCAGGGCCCCCGCCGGGTCTAGCCCGGTCTGTTGTGCGTTCCTTTAGTCGAATCCCATGCAGACAGGGGAACCCAGGGGATCGGCGGGGAGAGGAGAGAGGAACGAGCGAGCGAGCGAGGATGCAAGCGCAGACCCGCTCCCTCACTTGACGGCCTGGTGGAGTGAGAGGCTGGATCGATCCAGTCGTGCCTTTTTTCAGCCGATGCCCTCTTTTTTTTCTCTTGTTCATTAAATCGTTCAGTAGCTTAGGATCCCTGGTTGCGACGCTTGAGGCGACTTTTTGGCCAATTCCGTGCCTCCACCCCGACTTGTCGATCCTCTTGTCAAAGATCTCCGGATCGTCCCAGTTCTCCAACAGCGGTTCGCGACAGCACCCGCCCGTCAGCAGATCGCACCGCCGAAGAAAGGTGCCATTTCCGCGCCTCGGACAGCGCCATTGTTGGCCCCTCGAGCCCTCTAGCCGTTAGCTAGCTCCCCCCTCCCCCCCATTCGGCTCCTAGTCGCCGCGACATCCGACATCTACACTCCCTAAATAGCAATTTTATTCGCGAGTAGAAGCTGGCTGCATCGTCCACTGCCCGTCGGCGCCTTCTTGCCGGCAAAAGCTTTGAAACAAGCACGCGAAAAGTGTTCTAGCCACTATCCTGTTCCTGCGTCGGCTGCGTTCCCTCCTCGCCCCGTGGCGTCTGCCTCGCCCGCGGCCATTCGTTCGAGGCGCTTTCCTGTTCGACCGTCGACACAGATGCGCACAAATCCCCGCCGAGTTCCTACCCCGAGAAGCATGCATACGTCGTGTCCCACCGGTCGGGACTCCCCCTTATAGTCTCGATGAAGCTGAGAGTCGCGATCCGCGAGCAGCTCGCCGCGCTCGTGGTCTTCGCGGTTCTGGTCGCTCTCGCCGTCGTCTCCATCCCGACGTGGATCTTCGTTAACAACTTCGTCATCGGCGTCGAATCCGACGGGCTCGCCCTGACTGCCTCGCTCAAGGCCGCGAGAATCTCTTCCGAGATCGAGCTGGTCCAGACCACCTGCCTGTCCATCGCATCGCGGCTATTGCTCCAACAGGGCCTGTTGAGTTTCTACAATGAATCCAATGCCGAACCCTTCGTGGACGCTCGCGAGGACCTCCAGTTTGCCCTCACCTCGAGCGGCCTGTCGCTACTTCAGGCGAAAATATACTCTCGAAATACCACGGGTCAGTCCGGGGGCCTCCTCAACGTGACGAGTAGCGGCATTGGAAACCAGTCGCTCAACATCGAGCTTCCATACAAGACGTCCGACGGAGCCGTGGCCAACCTCAGCGATACCGCCTATGGATACCCTCCCATGCTCTATCCCAACATCACCTACGTAGACCTGGGGTACCCGAATCCCTATCAGAACGACACCCGTGCTTTTGCCGCGAACGCCTTCCCCGACGTGAGGCTGAGTAACAACGGCGGCCTTCTCCTGGGCCCTGTGGTGGTGAACGAGACGTACGCCCTGATATCCATCACCATTCCCGTCAGATCCAACCGGGTCCAAGATTTCATCCTGGGGTATATGACACTAGTCGCATCTGCCAGTTCGTTGGTCAATATCCAGACGACCCGCGAGGGACTGGGGAACACAGGCATGGTGCTCATCATCGGCCCTACCAACCTCTTCAACCGGTTCAATGCCTCCATGTCCGTGAGCAACGGGTCGTATTCGCCTCCCCTATCCGACTTCGAGAACTCGGATGTGCACTTCGTCCTCCCTCCCATCCCGGCCCCGGGCGAGCGAGACCGCCACGCCTCGCACAGCTTTGACTCGGGCGACTTCTACGAGCAGTTCAAGCTCAAGCAGTACCCTGCCGCCCTGCAGGTCTTCTTTGCCAACAACTCCGAGATAAACAACGCCACCGCAACCATATCCACCACAAACGAGCAAGGCCAGGCCGTGGCTGTTGGCGTCGCCCGTCCGCAGTCAACCCTCGTCACATGGGCCGTGATCGTGGAGCAGGACAAGCGTGAGGCGTACGCTCCGATTACAAAGCTGAGCAAGATCCTGATCGGCTGTGTGTTTGGGACCATCGGCCTCATCCTGATCCTCATCTTCCCCTGCGCGCACCTGAGCGTCAAACCTATCCGCAAGCTCAAATCGGCGACGGAAAAGTCGATTGCACCTCCGGGGTACGAGGACGAGCTCGAGGATGAGTATGACGAGGAAAACCCGAGCTCCGGCGGTACTGTATCCCATGCATCGGAGAAGGGTTTCTTCGCGAACCTCCGGCGCCGGATAAAGAGACGGAGAGCGAAGGCGAGGGCGAGAGCCGAAGGGGAAGGAGACCCCCACCGTCAGGTATTTAAGATACCGAAGCGAGTCGAAGACCGGAAGCATTTTATCACCGATGAGTTGACCGAGCTCACGCAAACGTTCAACGAGATGACCGCCGAGCTATTTAAGCAGTACACGTCGTTGGATCAGAAAGTCTCCGAGAGGACGAGGGAGTTGGAGATCAGCAAGAAAGCCGCAGAAGCTGCGAACGAGAGCAAGACGTTGTTCATCGCCAACATTTCGCACGAGCTAAAGACACCGCTCAACGGGATTATGGGCATGTGTGTTGTCTGCATGGAAGAGGATGACGTTCCCAGGATACAACAATCACTCAGGACCATCTACAAATCAGGTACGACGCCCACCAGAATACAAAAGTTCCCCAGAGGCGATGACATATTTTGCTAACTTGACATAGGCGAGCTCCTGCTCCACCTTCTCGAGGACCTCCTAAGCTTCTCGAAGAATCAGATCGGGCAGCAGATTAGCCTTGAGGAGAAGGAGTTCCGACTCGGCGACGTCAAGTCACAGATGGTAGCCATTTTCGACAAGCAAGTGCGGGAGAATAGGATAAGCTTCCACGTCAGCTTCGTTGGCTCGGCGGACAAGCCCGACCCCAACCCTGCCCCCGATAGGACCAGCCTAGATAGGAAGCTCCCGGCCCTAGGACCTCCGGGAGCCGGTCGACTGAAGGATATGTGTCTCTGGGGCGACCAACACAGGATCCTCCAAGTCATCATTAACCTAGTCAGCAACAGCCTCAAGTTCACGCCGGCCGGGGGCAGGGTAGAACTTAGAATACGATGCGTCGGCGAAGTCGAGCAACCGAGCGACGAGAGCAGGACATCGTCATTTTCCAAGAGCGACTCAAACCGCGGCAGACGCTCTCGACACAAGGTGGGATCCGGATCCTCGCACTCGGGTAGCTCAAAGGGGGCAGCAACCGCCACCGTAGCGCAGGTGAAGGGAGGTACGGCGCTCTCGATCAACCCACTGGACCCGAAGGCAGCGCCGGTGGTGCATATTTGGGAGAGGTCCCAGACCCCTCCACCGCCCAATGCCAAACCCTATCTGTTCGAGTTCGAGGTTGAGGATACCGGGCCGGGTATTGCCGACCATATGCAAGATAAGATCTTCGAGCCGTTTGTCCAAGGCGATCCGGGGCTGAGCAAGAGATTCGGTGGTACGGGCCTCGGCCTGAGCATCTGCGCGCAGTTGGCCAAGCTGATGGGAGGGAGCATTACCCTCAAGAGCGTCGTTGACGTGGGCACTACCTTTACGATGCAGATACCCCTCAAATATGTGAGGGATCGGTGAGTATTCTTCTGGTCGACGCTATCCTACTGCGGTAATTAAATGCTAACTACATTTCCTCCCATTCAGCTCATCGAGCGCTGCATCGAGTAGCATGACATCTCGCCCTCCAAGCAGAAACTCCATGGGCGGCGAGGGTCGGTCCAACTCACTCGGCAACGCCACGACCGAAACCAAACCCGCCGCCGTTCTCGACAAACAACCGCGTCTCATCGGCCTGAGCCAACCGTTCTTCGCCTCAAACCCCAACCCGCGACCGAACAAGGAGTACCAGATGGCCGCCATCGACAGGGCGGTGGCGAACAAGAGCGACCAGGGCAAGGTGCGCATCCTGGTCGCCGACGACAACTCGACCAACATCGAGGTCGTGAGCAAGATGCTGAAGCTCGAGGACGTGTACGACGTCACCATCGCCAAGGACGGCCAGGAGGCATACGACCTCGTCAAGGCGAACATGGAGAACGGCCAGCGCTTCGACGTCATCTTCATGGACATCCAGATGCCCAACGTCGACGGCCTGCAGTCGACGCGCCTCATCCGCAAGATGGGCTACTCGGCGCCCATCGTCGCGCTCACGGCCTTCTCGGAGGAGAGTAACGTCAAGGAATGCATCGAGTCGGGGATGGACGAGTTCCTGAGCAAGCCCATCAAGCGCCCGGCGCTGAAGCATGTGCTGAAGAAATTTGCGACGATACCCGAGGAGGCCGAGGTGCCGAGTGTGGCGAAGAAGACGACGCCGGAAACACCGGAGACGCCTGTCGCCTTGAACGAGGAGACCGCTGTCGATGGCGAGAAGGCTACCGGAATTAATAGCAACGGGGCACCGCCACCTCTTCCAAACACTTGATGGCAACCATCGCCGAATGGGAGCCCCTTAGAGGAATTCGATATCACCACATTCACACCGTACACCATCTACGCCGGAAGATACTTGCATCGCGGGGGAGCATTACCATCGGCCTACTCCCTCCAATACCGCATACCTCTAGTGGAAGGGCCTCGTGCTCTCCTCGAATGACGGTACCCTACAAACCAACAGTGGTACACCGAGGCCACAAATTCTATACCCTCCAAACCGTGGAAACGAACTAAGCGTACTACTAAGCAACATGTTTGTTTTGTTTATCAAATAATATATTTTTTTTTTTGGCACGGCGTTTTCACAAAGGGCCGCAACTGCCACCCGAGGGAAGGAAAGGCGTTTATCTCTCATTGGGATGGGCAGCAACACAAGGAGTTCTGGCTAAAAAAAGTATTCCCAGAGCGGTGGTCCTGCACCGTCTTTCCCTTGCAACTGTTTCTTTACTTGGGAAAGCGGGACAGGAGCGAATAGCTATTGTATTGGTCTTTTATTTTGTAGCAACATGTGTGTCTGATAAACAACTACACATGATGTACTGACCTGGAGGAGGACACGAGAAAATTAATGGATACCCGGTCCAGGTTGGAAACAAGCGGGGAGGGACCTGAGGGTAAAGGCTAGGGATATAGTCGCCGAGACCGTGGAGTCTCGAGGGAGGATTGGTCATTAAAGCGAACCAAGCGCGGATATACTCGACGTAGGCGCTTGTTTGACGACCTAAGAGGAGCTTGTGTTTATAATAAAGAGCGAAGAGCGAAGATGAGAGAATAAAGAAGGAGATGTTGACAAACTCACAATCAACTGCTTCCCCCTGGCTTGAGTGACCGGCTGGCTCTATAGGTCAACGCATCCCCGGGTCAAGGATTCTCTAGATATAAAAGTTGCGCCGGTGAACCATCTCCCACCCCATTTGCCGAGCCCAACCCCTCCCCACCCAAAACCCACCGGAGCGGCGCCGGGGTGATCCGGCATCGGCCCGAGGGCATTACCCGGACTTGGTACGGCTTTCATTCCGTCGTCATTCCTCACGAGAATGACTCCTTCTCTCTTCTCTTGAAAATCTTTTACTCTGCGTATTCCCGTTTCATACACGCTCGTCGGTTTGAATTGGCAAGTTCGCCTAAACTTATACTTCACCCTCTAGCACGTTCATATCAGACTATTACATCACCGCCAAAATGCGTATCCCCTACGTCGCAGACCCGCCCCCAACCAGCACCCCCGACGAAGAAGCCATCGTCTCACGCATCCGCTCCCGCCGCGCCCCGCGCCCGCTCCAACCACTCGACCTCGCGCTGCTGCACAGCGCGCCCGTGGCGGACGGGTGGAACTCGTTCCTGGGGGCGGTGCGCACGCGCACCTCCGTGCCGGCGGACCTGCGCGAGCTGGCCATCTCGCGCGTCGCGGCCGTCAACCGCGCCTGGTACGAGTGGGGCCACCACGCGCCGTTGGCGATCGCGGCGGGGGTGAGCGAGGAGCTGCTGAGCGCCGAGGGGGCCGTTGCGGATGGGGGCAGGGCGCTGAGGTTGGATGATGTGGAGGGGAAGGAGTTTGGGGAGAGGCGGTGGGTTGTGTTGGTGTACGCTGATGAGATGACTCGGAATGTGGAGGTTAAGGAGGAGACTTTTGCGAGGATGAAGGCTCTGTTTACTGAGAAGGAGGTGGTGGAGATTACGGCTACGGTGAGATCCCCCTTTGCTCAAGTGAATGTTGCTCCATGTTGAGTGAGAGTGGTGGACGCGAAAAAAGGGGGCTTGTTGTGGTGAAGGCTGTAACGAAGAGGGTGCACTTATGCTAACTTGCTCGCGATACACAGGTGGCATGCTACAACTGCGTGAGCCGCTTCCTCGTTGCCTTGGATGGTGCGTATCCCTGTTTCTTATTCATCCCCTCCTATCTCAACGTTCCTAACAGTTCACTAGTTGGCGAGAAAAACGGTACTGGCCCAAGTACGGCACACTAGGTGTGGTGGTGACTGGCGAAAAAAGTTATCATGACATTATAGTGGGACGCCGAGTGAGACGTCCACCTAGCTATCTAGCTATCTATATGTTCAACCCTCGAGATATAGTCTCTCACTTAGGCTATGTGCTCATAAAGCTCCTCCTTAACTCAACAGGGCTGAAGAGGTGTAAACTCCAAATGTGTTTAAAATTGTGACAGAGACAAGGAAAGAATCCAAAGCAGTGATGCTTCTAATAGGATGCAAGGTCGTGTAGTGCGAGACATGCCACATAACATGTACCTAATATCTCTTGAAATAGGAAATGCTGCTGAAGGTGATGAATAGCGTGGGGAACAAGAGTAGGGCGATGCATTGAAGTTTAGGGGGTATCTAAATGTGTGTGAAGTGACCAAAAACTCCGCCAGATACTGCTGTCAAAATGCTTCCAGATGTCAAAATTCGTTATCAACTCGCCTCTTCATCTTCTCATCGAACACAAAATTCCACATCAGCTTATAGTCATTAAAATCATGAGTGGCATAAAGCTTGTCCTGAAGCTTGCGTCGTCGTTCGCCGACCGTCGAACCTGACGGTAAAATCCATATGCAAAGGTTTCGGATATCCCGTGAGGAGGGCGCAGAGGATGGTAGGTAAAGACCATAATGTCGAATACCACTCCCTGAACTGAACAAGGGATGTATGCTGAGACCGGCCCCGCCGTCGAAAGCGTGTGTCGTTACGGAGTTCGTGCCATGGCCGTCTCGATGCTCGCGTGCCGCTTGTGCAGCAAAGGACTCCTCTGGAGCTCCCTAACGACACCCGCCCAGCCCATCCTGTGCGGCGTCTCAACAATTTCTTGGTGGCCGATCGCCTGGGTCGTAAGTCTCCGCAGCGGCAGCGGCTTCTCCTTGATGCTATCGGTTAGGGAGCGAGGGAGGCGTCCCGGCTCTGGCACGGCGTAACGAGCCGCGGCCTTCTCTGGGTCTTTGGCGCCACTACTAGCCTGCTGTTGTTGCTGCTGTTGCTGCTGCTTCGCGGCCGTCTCCGCCGCCGTGCCCGCGACAATCCCCATGTATATGACGAGGAAGCGCATCCTCAGCAGGTCCATGCGGCGCAGCTGCCCCTCCAGCTCGACCCTCCTGCTCGCCCACAGCAACCTGGCGCTCGTGCGCAGGCGGGAGTCATCCTCGGCGACCAGCAGGCCGTTGAGCTCCTCGCGCAGGTCGTCGCCGCCCTTCTGGATGTCGCGGAGCAGGCGGCCGAGGCGGAGCTTGTCATCGAGGCGGCGGACCTTGGCGACGTCGCGGTCGTAGGACTCGTTCTCGGAGATGGACGAGTCGACGGCGTCGACGAAGCAGGCGACCTCGCGCGGCGCGGCGAGGTAGGCGGCCGCGTACCGCGAGGCGATCTGCGAGAGCACGGCGAGGGAGAGGAGAAGAGCGGTGAGTGACAGCAGCAGGACCCACTGGTTGGAGGTGCCGGTCATGATGGAGAGGTTGCTAGCACATGCGGATTTAAAAGCATTGGGGAAGGGCGGGAGAAGGAAAAAAAAGAAATCGAGGTGAGACAAGTGGTTTTACCGGGTTCACATATCTCGGCCGTCTCGGGGGGCGTGAGAGACATGTGCATGCGAGGCAAAAGTGATGACGAAGGGGTAAGAGAGGGTGTGCAGGTGGGTGTGGGGGGCCACAAGCAGGTGGCTGGATGGAAACAAGCGGTCCATCTCTACACCCCGGTCGGTCACCCCTGATGAGGAGGAGGAGAGACTTCGTCGCATCACGGACACATTTACACCGACAGCGCGTTAATTGGCCACTTGGCCGTGGAAACTGGGCGGTTGCGTGGCCTGAGGTTTACCCAATGCGGGAGGTCAGCAATCATCGTCGGATGCCATAGGTTAACCCGTCCTAGTGGCGATTCTATACCGACTGGATTTGCTTGGTTTGCTTGGTTTCCTGTGTGTCAATCCAGCCACCCGCCGAATGGTGTATGCGGGTGGCGTTTGGTGAGGAGGGAGGGAATTTGAGGACGGAGCTGAGGACGGGAGGATGAGTGTTCTTATGTTTTTTTTTTCTTGAGCCGCTGGCTGGCCGTCGAGTCATCGGGCATTCCTGCAGGCTGTAACGCACGTCTTCTATATCTGCGGTGGTTAATGGAGGTGGGAATGGATATCAGTGGACAGAGCTAAACAGTGGCTCCCCTCCCGTCAAATCCAAACGAGCGCGGCGATAAGATCACCTGCGTAAAACTGCACAAACATACACATTCAGTGGTCCGCCCAATATCCAATCGGCCTCCTACCTCACCACCAATAATTGGGCAACTTCCAGCCCTCAAACCTTTTGCCTGAAGAGCCGCATTCAACAACAACTCCCTTTTTCTACCCGTTGCCGGGCACAATCCCCGCCTTCCCCCACCTCTGCCACAACCATGTCGACAGAACCGCAATTCCCGCTCCCCAAAATCCTGACCTACCCCGCGTCGACCCCGCCGCAGCTGATAACGCAGGGGGCCGAGGGCCGACTCTACAAGACGACGTACCTCTCCCCCGACCGCCCCAGCGCGCTCAAGCACCGCCCCCCCAAGCCGTACCGGCATCCGATCCTGGACGCTCGGCTGACGCGGGCGCGCACCCTCGCCGAGGCGCGCATCCTCGCGCGGTGTCGCCGCGAAGGCGTCGCCGTCCCGGCCGTGTACGCCATCGACGAGGCCGCCGGGTGGATGATGATGGAGTGGGTCGAAGGCGTGCCTGCGCGGAAGGCCATTAACGAGTGGCTTGGGGAGAGGCCGAAGACGGAGGAGGGAGAGGCCGAGGGGGCGGCGGTTGGGGGTGGGAAGGACCAGACGCCGTTGGCGAACTTGATGAGGAGGATAGGGACTGCGATTGGGAAGATGCATCGCATAGGAATCGTCCACGGGGATCTTACGACGAGCAACATGATGCTGCGGCCCTGGGAGAAGGGCCTAGCGAATGGGGGCGCCGCCGCGCAAGAGTCGGGCACGACGGAAGGGGGGGTCTTGGACGGCGACATCGTCCTCATCGACTTTGGGCTCGCGACGGGGAGCACGTCGGAAGAAGACCGGGCGGTAGACCTATACGTCCTCGAGAGGGCATTCGGAAGCACGCACCCGAGAGCCGAAAGCCTCTTCTCCGAAGTCCTCCAGGCTTACAAACAGACGTTCAAGCAGGCCGGGCCGGCGCTCAGGAGGCTGGAGGACGTGCGGATGCGAGGTCGGAAGAGGAGCATGATAGGTTAACATGCTAAAAAGAAGAGAAAAGAAGATACCCAAGACTACTACTATACTGGGGCGCAATCGCTTAGTGCCTTGTTGCTGCTAATGTCGATAGATGCTGCTTGCGTGCTATGGAAACATTTAAATGCGGAACCAAAACTGCCATTACCGGGTCCACGAGGAGGGCGCTCGGTCGCGATGAGCCCAGGGTGGAGGAATTCCTGGTACAAATGAAGATAGATGCAGTAACCCAAATAAAACTCCGTATTCCATCCAATACCCATCTAGGTGATATCTCGACGAAGCATTTTCTAGCTTCCCAGTTCGTTCAGCAGGCCTTGAGCTCGGCCCCGGCGAAGTAGCCCTTATTCTCGATGACTCCTCTATCCCGGACGACGGCCGTATACTTGATAACCCACTGGGGAGTCAGATCGCCTTGCAGGCCTCCGGTCGCCGCGTCGGGATCAGCCAGGATCCCCGCGCCCTGGAGCCCCTGGCCGAGGAGCTCCCTCAGCGTGCCCTTGGGGAGGATATCGGTGCAGTCGCTGTGGGCCAGCAGCGTAATGCCCTTCTCCTTGGCCAGCTCGACGAGCGGCGGCGGGACGTTGCAGCAGTTCTTGATGTTGATCTGGTCGACGGTCGGGCGGACCTGCACGCGCTTCAGGAACCGGGCCAGCTTCTCGCTGCCGAACTCGGCGATGCCGAGGCTCTTGACCAAGCCCTGGCGGTGCAGGTCCTCGGCGGCCGACCACGTCGCGCACTCCTCGTCGTCGTTGCCCTGGCCCGCGTTCATCTTGTCGGCCTCCCACTCGCAGTCGCCGTCGAAGGACATGTCCGGGTAGGACAGGACGAGGAGGTCGACGCAGGGGACGCCGAGTTCTTTGAGGGTGAGGTCGAGGGCTTCGCGGGCGTGTTGCGCGCGCTCGGATGCGGGCGCATTTGTTAGGAAGAAAAGCTTGACGGTGATGTCATACTGCGACGGCTCCTCTTGCAGGCCTGCCGCGGCCCAGTCTATGCGCGGCACGTACAGGACATTGCCGTCTTGCGCGGTCCAGAGAGACACCGGCGTTTTGTCCGAGTGCCTGCCGTGGCCGTTGCCGTTGCCGTTTCCGTTTGCGGTTCCGTTACCATTTAGACCGTCCGTCTCGGTGACGGCGTAGTCTTGCTGGGCCGAGAGGAAGTTACTCCTCAGTGAGTTGGTGAGTTCTAGATTTGACCGGTAAGATCCGGGTTTGCGGATGATAGAGGGGCCGCCTGAGACGATGTTCCTAAAACGAGCACGCCATTAGCTTCCACGCTGATGTCAACGGTAGGGCCGCGGCACGAAGGGGGGCTGACATACCCGGTAGACAGGATTAACTTGGACATGGCGCCCGGTTGCTGGGTTGCTGGGTTTCGAGGTAGAGAGACTGGTACTCGATACAAAATCCCAGGGCAAATTTCTGATCTCGGGAGAAAGTAGATAGTCTCGGCCACCAAGATAAAGTGCCGCTTGCGCTTGCTTCGCTGACAGTGGGGTTGAAGTGTGTATTAATAATACATCATCGAACTTTGCGCACCGTAGTAGACCCCACCCAGCGCTAGGGGGACACGGGGGAGGACTGGCTCTCAGCGGGAACGGTTTTCAGTCTCGAACGGACTTTGGGGGTCAAAGGGGCTAAAGGATAGGGGGGTTGTTTACCGATGGGAAAATAATCGCCGAAGGAGACTCGATAGAAATAACTCGCCGGCGCGGGGAGGGGGGATGTTCATCAAAGCAGGCCTCTACATAAATGGGCGTGGGTTCGCCCCCCAACGGTCCAGACGCATGTAGGGACATGCGCATGTGGGATGAAAATGGGGTGAGCGTGGGATGTGCCAGGAGAGGAGGATGCGACGGACGGGTTTAACCATCACCGTCAGCCGAGGAACACGGCATCTTTAATTGACTCGGCGCCCAGCCTGAATGGCCTTTGATCGCTGGATCTCAAGGTGCAAACGGGGCTGAGGGAGAGACGGGGGAGAGTGACAGTGAAAGTCGACCAACGGGCTACGTCGTCACACAATGTAGTGAAAACTCAACCGGCTCGCACTTGCGCCAGTATAACCTGTGGATGAAATCCGTAAAGTGTGACGGCTCCACGGGGGGAGGGTATTCCCGGGCTTGGTGTTCACCACAAGTCTTTTCCTGGAGATCGAAGAAACGCGAGGAGAGTGCAGGTCAGGGTCCCAAGGGAGGGACGGAGACGGGCGACCCCGCAACGAGTGATTTGGTTAATCAACGGTAAGGCAGCCACTATTCATTCATATATACCTACCTTATTCATCAATGACTGCGCTTGATCAGAAATCCACTAGTGACTCAAGAGGTTAGCACAACGAGTTATACAGCTAAATAGCAATTTGGCCTAACCTCATTAACGACCCTTCTCCAGTGCCCTGTGCGCCGGATTTTGGAGCCCAATCGTGGCCAACCCTCCTTTCAAACGGGATATCCCCACCACGTAGCTGCAAAAAGCTTTCCTTGACGCCTGCTCGCTGCCGGAAACCCTCCCCTCCCCCTCGTGGCCACAGAAGCTGCCATCATGGCTATCAAGTACGCCTATCTCGCGCGAATCTCTAGCGAATTGACGATACTGAACATGCCTTAGCTACCTTATTCTGCTCTCGCGCCAGGGCAAAGTGGTATGAGCTAGGCTTCCTTCCTTCTCGCGAGTTTCGCCGTCGGTACTGACACTCTGTTCTCCCAACGCAGCGCCTGGCCAAATGGTTTACTACCTTATCTCCCAAGGAGAAGGCCAAGATTGTCAAGGATGTCTCCCAACTCGTCTTGGCTCGCCGAACCCGAATGTGCAACTTCCTAGAGTATAAGGGCAAGTTCTCCCAACACCCTCGCGCCTGCCTGTCAAGCCTCTGGCGGAGTGTCACTAACCAGATGAACAGACACCAAGATCGTCTACCGTCGATATGCATCCTTGTTCTTCATCGCCGGCTGCTCCTCCGATGACAACGAGCTGATCACCCTCGAGATCATCCACCGATACGTCGAACAGATGGACAAGTACTACGGCAATGTCTGCGAGCTCGATATCATCTTCTCCTTCACAAAGGCCTACTACATCCTTGACGAACTCCTGCTGGCAGGCGAGCTCCAGGAGAGCAGCAAGAAGAACGTGTTAAGATGTATATCACAGCAGGATTCGCTTGAGGATATGGAGGTGAGTACACGCCTCTCCAGTCTGGCCTCTTTGCGGGTCTCCACCGACCACCTTTTTCTAACTACGTCTTACCACTTCACTAGGTCGAGGACGAGGTCACGAAAATAATGTAATCAACAAACATATATTGGCGCATTCATTTCCGGCAGCAAATTTTATTCCGCCTGTGGAATCCCCGTCGACGATGGCACACTAGTTCATGGCCTAGGATGCAGCTAATCTACAGTTGCTTCGTTTGGAACCGGACCCGAAGAAACGGAGAAAACGCCCCAATGAATCGGCATTCATGTTTTGTGTGTGTCTGTGGACAGGGCACCTACCGGACGATACCCCTCACATAGGCGCGAACTAGACGGGCGGGCTGACGCTGGCGACAACGCTCACGGCAGAGCGACGGGGGGAACACCGGGGCTACATATTCCCATCAGGAGGGGGCACACTCCCTCCGCTGTGATTAGACATGGGCTACATGTAGATAGATGGTTCGCGAAACAGAGGAACCACCCAGACCTCTCCGGATGCGGTGCCTTCCCCTTAGTTCCTGATGACGACATCAGGACGAGCGAGGGCTAGGCGCGACGTATCCGAGATTGGTATCAATGAGAACCGATATTTATTGATCCAATTCCTATGCAGCAGAGGAGCAAGAGAGGGCTCGCGATGGCCTATTTTATGGCCCTTATTTACCTCGTGGTTCGTGCAACCAACCGCAATTGCTGGTCGAGACACGTTCAGTGACGAGACTACTCTCATGGTTGCGGCTTGCGGGATCAAATGTGGAGAAAGGCAGCCGACAACACCCCGCGCGAATCCGGCTGTGCCCCAAGCACGCCAAGTACCGTACAGCCAGCACTCTGGAACCTTGGCCCTGGGATTCTAAGATCCGGATGACCACCAACTCCCCGTCCTTCCCACCTTCCCATCTTCTTATCTTCGGCATCCTCACGATCGCTCATCACCATCGCCATCGACGCAATCGCATATCCCCAAACCAAAACAAACCCCACGTTATGCCTAGTCCCGCCCTGTTTGCATTCTAGGCGCTTCCAGCGTCTGGTTTTAGTTCCTCCTGTTTGGACTGACAAGCAGGCTGAGCCGTCGCCGTGTCCCAGTTTGACTGGACAACCACCAAGCCACTCGCAACGGGACTCAAAGCCCGACTTCTATTTCAATCTTCTACAGCAGTGTTTGCGCGTAATCGCATCGCAGCCATTAACCGCCAGGCATCTCTAGAGAACAGAGGCGACTTGCGCGGTGACGACATCCGATACATCCACACTTAGTACGAACCTACATGCCAACATAGCCGATAACACATCAATCTGCGTATCCCAACACCACGGCAAACACCCTCAGACATTTTTAAGAACAGAAATTCGGCCAAGATGAAGGTATGGCCCAATGCGCATTTCCTCCACCGTCCATACTAGGCGTACCAGGATCAAAGTAGCTTACAGAAACAGTTCCTCTCCCTCCCGGACTTCGACGTCATCACGAGCGCGTTGAACTTCAACACGCCCGATTGCCACGTCACGGGCGGCTGCGATCTCTACACCACCAAGGCAGCAGGCTGCGATAAGAAACTATACAAAAACATCGACAAATCTCTCGAGTCGCAACACGCCGCGCTTCTCAAGTTCGGCGCATCACTCTCACCGCCGCAGCGCGACTCTCTATCCGCGAGCCTCAACCTCAGCCGCTCATCACCGTTCGGCCCGCTCTCCGACGTGTCGTCGCGCCGCACTTTCGCCTACTTAATAGCGACGCTCAACGCGTCGCATCCCGATTACGATTTCAGCCACGTCCTGCGCCCGGCCGACTTCAAGCGGGAACGTAACCTGCGCCAGGTCATGAACAACCTCGATAGCACCCTGAACAGCGTGCGCCCCAATCCCATATTCCTCGACGTCACCGAGCTACCGCCGGACCTGTTGACGACGCGCGCGTGGGGCCCGCAGATGTGGGCGCTCATCGACAAAGAAATGTCCCTCAAGGACTGTACCATCTTCTCGTACCAACCGGCCGACGACCCATTCGAGGAGGACGAAGGCGCCATCTGGTCTCTATATTACTTCTTCTTCAACAAGGCACTCAAGCGCGTCTGCTACATCTACGTACGCGGCGTCCCCGTCATGAGCCACCACAGCCCCAGCCTCCGGGCCTCGGCCGTCGGCCGCAGGACCAGCGGCGCGGATCTCTCGTCATCGGCCAAGCGCAGGGCCCATGGGCTCATGAGCTCGGCGGCGAACAAGCGGGCGAGGTTCTGGCTGGGCGACCGGGTCGGGGAGCGCGTGGCCGTTAGTGATGACGAGATGGACGACGACGACCTAGAGTGGAATCGTGGGTCTGATGGGGATCTGAAATCGCCGTATGAGGACGACTATGAGGATGATGAGGTTGAGTCGGTAGACCTTGATGAGGAGGAGGTGGAGAGCGACGATGACCAGATGCATAAGAGCCCCGTGCGCGGTATGAGTGAGGATATCGCGTCCAGGATGGAGATCGAGACCTGAACGCGAGACTTGAACGCCGGAACAGACCACCACTCACAAACACATCGGCCACAAACATGAGGAGCGATCTCCTCCACACTCCTGATGAGTTGGGTCGCTCATGCTACTGGACCCTCGTTTCAACAACCTTGTCCGATTCCCATTTCTTTTCCTTACCATCGCGACTTGGATTTGGCCAGTTTCTCGCAACCCCTCCAGCATTTCCTTAATACTGTTTTGTTTTCTCTATTGCATGCGTTTATAGTACCCCCCCAACGCCCTGGTTCAGGTTTCGGATTTGTCTGTATATCCCTTGTACGCGTTTGTTTCTTTCTACCCTTAAGATTCCTTGGGTTGTGCCTGCAGGACTCGGCTTGAGTCTCGGAGTTCTTCGGCGGCGTGGCGGTGGGCTAGGTCTTCCCGCTTGGCAAGCGGACGGCCCGGCCCTGGCGGGATGCGGGCATGAATTAGGGATACGACCGACCCATGACAGGCAATGAAAGGGGCACGGCGGATATCGTTGGCGTTTGGGTTTCTTAGTTTCTTCACTTGGGCTCTGGAGATTCATGGCCGGTGAGAGGGGCCTATGTGTATCTGGAATGGGCGGGATATGTTGGGTACCCTTAGCGAGGTATTGTGCAACAAGACAGCTACCAATTCACGCTTATAATTTCCCAAATACCGGAACTTGGGGCGTTGTTGAAGAAGGCTTGTGAATGCGACCTGACCAGGTCTTGGCGTAACCGTTGCCCATGTGCAATCGGGGACATACTTTGAGACGTCCTTGGTGTTCCGAGTATTTCAATAGTAGCCGCAGTTGAGTAACTGTGGTTAATTCCATCCTGAAGCAGGGGATGCACCGTCGCGAAATCGCGTAGGCGTTGAGTCGGAAAGTTCACCCGGGTTGGGATAATGTGATGGTGGGGAGGCGAGATCTAAAGCTCCACCTCTGAACAGACCATCTTTGGGCATGTTGATAGAGCGTAAATGCACTACAATACGAGCTTTCAAGAAACTCATATCACAACCGAACCAGCGATTCCCATTATATTCCTCAAGAGTACTTGGATTAATATAGCTCAACCATCTTTTTTTCCATCGCCCTCGGCTGGCGAGCCACCCTAGTAATGGAGTTGCGATTCTCACTTACGCTCATGTGAACGACACCTCATCCAACCCAAATCAACCTCTAGCTGAAGATACTCAACCTATCGCCCACCGGGCCAGCGCTGGGTCAAATCCCTCCCGGCCTTTATTTAAATACGTAGTTTGAATCAACTTCATAGTCCCTGGCGATTGGCATCATCAGCAATGGCCGCCGCATCACCATCAGCAGCCATTGCCGTCCCCGCCCAGCTGGCCTTCTTAGCCATCTACAACCCGAGCCTAGGCACGACGGATGAAACCATCGACGACCAAATACTGTACTACTACCCGTCTACCTCATCTCTACCCTCCTCCCGCCCCGGCCGCCGCCACCGTCGTCGTCGGCGCCAAGGCGGCAGGGACGGCTCCGGGGATCAGGACGGCGGGCGCAATGAGCGCCTTCGCCAGATCGGGCTGGCGCAGGGCATGGTTGAGTTTGGGCGTAGCTTCTCGGGCGGGCAGGCCGTTGACTCGGTCGACACGGAGAGGAGCAGGGTTGTGCTGCGCGAGCTAGAGGCCGGGTATTGGATTCTGGCGGTGAGCCTCCCTCGCCCTCGCCCTCACCTTCCCAATCTCTTGTGTGAAATGCTAAACCACGCAGTCCATCGACCTCACCCGCCTGCCCTCTCCAGCGGCAGCCGGGACATCCACAGACGCTACCACCTCCGCCGCCGTAGACGCGGCGGTGGAGTACTCCTCCCGCGAGGTCAAGCCGTCCGGCCTGCTAGCCCAGGACCTCCTCCGGGCACACTCGGTCTTCCTGCTCCACCACGGCGGTAGTCTCGGGGCGTCCCTCGGCGCGCGCGACGGGCGTGCCAGGCTCACGCGCCGGCTACGTCGGTACTGGGACCTGTTCCTGTCGTCGTGGAACGTCATGCTGCACGCGAACCCGGCGCGCGACGCCTTCGGCGGCATCAGGATCGCGGCGTGCGGCGAGCTCGGCGTCGGCGTCGGCGAGGAGGAGCGCGGGAGCGGGGAGAGGGAGGTTCTTGAGGGATTTGTCGGGCGCGTCGAGGGGCTTGTCGATCTTGTCGTGAGCAAGTTTGGGGAGGGCGAGGTCGACGACGATGGGAAGCAGAAGGGCGGCGGTGGTGGTGGTTCGGAGGGGGGCCAGTGGCTTGGGACGGGGAACGAGCCGGGCGGGGAGGACGGTGCTGTCTTTCTGGGCGTAGGGGCGCTTTCGAGACAGTCGTTGAGGGATGTCACTTACTGGATGGAGGACCTGTATGTCTGGGGTGAGAACGCATACGGCGTTATTGGTAGATCGGCGACCACGGAGCATGCGAAGCGGAAGGAGGATGCGAGGAAACCGTCACCACCGCCAGCGCCCCGACCACCGCAGATGCCTCCTACCACCCAATCCCAGCTCCCACCGTCAACAAGCCAAGTTCCGGAGTTCGGTCCTCCGCCCCCTTTGATCGGACCCAGACCGATTGCCAAACCCTCCTCCGCTGGGGCCAACCAAGCGCAAAAGAGCAATGAGGCTGGATCGGAAGGTGGTGGAGTGGACAAGTTTGTCAGCTACCTGAAGATGGGTTATGGCACATATTGGACGCTCGGGACTTCGCCGTCACACGACGCCGCCGCCGCCGCCGCAGATGATGCAGGTAGCAAGTCTACGATCTCTCAGCGGGATGAATCGGAAGGACACTATCTTATCGGACTGATGGGCGACGTCGATGAGGACGGATCAGGAACCGATACGGAGGATAGCCATTTCCCGCGAACGCATCTGCGGACACTCACAGTCGAGCTCGCCGAGGACTTAATTGATTTGAAAACCACCGAAGATTTGAAGAGTGGACCTGCAGAGCTTGAACGGCGGCGTGTTGATGGCCAAGGAAATCTACTCCAAGGCGGGGACAGAGCATCCAGCAACCAGGGTGGGAAGAAGGCGAAGCTACAGGTCGTCGTCTACGTCAACGCGCCTTTCATTTTCACGTTCCTATTCGAGCCCGGAACCCAATCCCTCAGTTCCGACGCCTTATACCGGTCCCTCCACTATCAGCTCGCTCCCCTCCGGAAGCCGTTGGTCAGCTCCACCGCCTACAGGCCAGGGCGGCCCGACGTAGGCTCCCCGGCCGCGCAGATCTACGACCTCGTATGGGATCCGAAAGCCCTGACGGTACACTCGACAATCCCAAATATCCCCGATCCTACTCCCAACAACACTACACAGGCGGCTGCCGCCGATGCACGACAGGTCTGGAGTCGGGTAGACGCGCTTAACACGCACACCCAGATCCTGAACATGTTCGCAGCCACGAGGGAAGAAGATCATCATCTGTCCGAGCTCGAACGGACGGCCAAGACCAGTCGCGGCTGGTGGATCGTCTGGAACCGCGTGGTAGAGCGCGAGACGACGACGACCCGCGCCCCCCCGTCCCGGCCGTCCTCCTCGGCCGAATCGTCGGAACGGCGGGCTTCCGACGCGGACTCCTTCGACGAGGGCGAGGCGCGGGAGCTGCCGCGCGGAATCGTCAACACTAGCAAGGAGATTCTGCTCGTCCGCAGGGCAGGCGACCACAGCAGCTCGTCCGGCGGCGGCATGCGAGCTGTTAGTGGCTCGTATGGCTCTGGTGGTGGTGGCGGGGGGTGGACGGACGGCGCGAGTCGCCTGGCGCAGGGGATTGGCGTCGATACGAGGAAATACATAGAGGGTTTGCTGAGTCTTAACCGTTAATGTATGCTGATCGACGACGCGGAGGGGTGGATTTATCTTCACCGCACTGACTCGGATGCAGGCCGAAGGTTTATCCCTTGCAGAAACCATTATTACCTATAACACCGTGCCTAGTGAAAGTACGTCGAGGGTTGGGATATGACGGAAGGATATTATCATCGCTAGGCATCTAAACTCCTAGAGTCATAGCAGCTTCTGTCCAACTCCCGTATTCCTGGAGGAACTGTGCGCCTCGAAACCTTTGCTGCTTGCCTTCGGGACCATCAACTAATCTTCACGTTTGTGTCTATTCACGAAGTGGTCAAGTGAAGGCGACCAAGCTGTGGAAAAGTGTGGAGATAGAGCTGTGCCATCGATGGCCAGTCTTTGATGTGGTTACCTAAAACCTTCTGAATATGTACAGGCGAAGTTGAGAAAAAAAAAGACTTGAAATCTAAAGTGCGTAGCCGTCGGCATCAAATGCGACCGAGGCCCAAGTTTCCCCATGATTTGCATGGTATCATAAACCCCCCATCTAACCCATCCCATATGTTACCCACATACGTCGCCGTCGACGAGGTTACCATGCGCCGGAAGTTGTTTATCCTCTCTTTTTTCGGGGCCACAAAAAAAAGTGTTGGCATGTAGAGAGCAAGGAGATTCGTTTTTTGCTACATCGCTTGCGATGAGCTCATTCCATGTCATGATGTGTGGCCATGATAGAGAGAGTTGAGGGAAAAAAAGATCATCAAAAAAAAGATCGAATGTGTGTGTGAACTCACACAGCTCTCGCCTGGGAGCCGGTCCACACGACATTCTAAGCCAACTGAAAAAGGGTGGGCCAAGAAGTAAAAGGGGGCGCATAGCGACGAGTCATACTGCCAGGTACAACGTTTAGTTGAACCACCAGTTCACGGGGTGCCGGCCAACACTGGTCGAGCCCATCAAGGAGACGAAGGCAACCTGGCTCACTATAATCATGGTTAGTAAGAGGTAGCTGTGTGAGAGAGAGTGTGAGGGGAGACATACCATCGATGTCGTCGGGAGCGCAACCCATGCACTTGTCGCGAATGGTGGCAGTAATGGTCTTGCCGCCGTAGCTGATAGAGATGGTCTTGCCGCACATGGGGTTTCCGTTGGATTGCTCGCCCATAACAGCGTAGGAGATGGCGACAATGTTCTCGGTCTGGTCCTTGCCGCTATCATCCCAACCGCAAGCACCCATGCCCAGCGCGTAGTAAGTCAGATCGCCAGTATGCTGGGTGCCGTGGGCATTGTCGGACGATGCGCCACCACCGGCGTTGGAGACCTGGGTAGACTGCGGCGGCGGGGCCGCAGTGGTGGTCTGGGCGAGGACGGGAGGTACGTAGACGGAAGTGGTTGGCTCGGGAGCAGGCGCCTGGGTAGTAGGCTCCGGGGCGGGAACGGTGGGCGCGGCGCTCTCGGCTTGGCTCGAATAGCCCTCGAAGAACTGGCCGGGCACGTTGGTGGAAGAGGCTTCCTTGGTGACGCCGGGGGTGATCCACTCAGTGGTGGTCTCGTCGATCCACTCGGTCACGGTAACGGTCTCGTACTCGGTGGTCCATTCGGTGACGAGGTCGCGCTTCTGCTGGTGTCCGTGCTGGTGCTGGTGGCGAGCGTGGTTACGGCCGTGCTGGGGCTGGGCAACTGCGGCCGAGGCCAGCAGACCGACGAAGATGGCGGCAGACTTCATGGTGGGATATCTTGATATTCAAGCGGTTGAACCGGGTTGAAGGAAGGTGCGGGGAGGGGATAGGAGCTTCTTTTTAGCTGAGACTGAGGCGGAATGAGTGAAACCGAGTCGTTGGTTGCCGTTGAAGCACCGGGGTTGGAATGTTGCTTGTGGAAAGCTGGAAGGTAGGCCTTTAAAGCTTGCTGTGTGTTGGTCGGTTGGGTCACCACGGGTTGGTCTTGCCTAATGAATGTATGGCGGTTGAAATCGTTCAGGTCCTGTTTCGCTGAGAGGGACTTGGTGGTGCCGGAAATGAAGGTGGTTTTGTTCGAGTGAGCCTGCTCGACGAAGGAATGAATGTCGGGGTCGGTGTAATCGAACAAGAGAATGTGGTTGAGAGGGAGGAGGGACCGGGGAAGGGAAGCAGGGTGCAGGGCTGGTCTGATAAATGAATGGAGGGTGGCGGAGATCCTGGATGTACCGGGGGGAGAAACGGTTGCACGGGAATGGCCCACGCACTCACTCAAGCCACCAGGGACTCACAGCCAGGGTGGATTACGGGTTGTTGATTTTTCTATCAGGCATTTTCATGATTGGCTACTACAAGGGGTGTGACTGCCTCTCCCAGATCGGGACTTCAGGCTTGTCCCTTCCCCCCTTGCCCGTTGCTGGCTGGTACCAGATTCCCCCCCCCTAAATTGCTTTGGGCAAGAAGGGGCCAACACTGCACGTCGTCGGGTGGGGTGCCAGGGAAAGAGCGAGGGAGGGGAGCCAGGGCACTGATGGGAAAAATGGAACAGCGGGAGATGTGTGAAGGGGTCGACTGTCCCTTGCAGGTGCCCGCTCAGCCCCACGGACTCGCTGCAAGGTACTGGGCCTGGCGGGTTCACTAGTACCTGACTACTGACTTGACTCCCAAAACTGTGTGTGTACTTGCAGCACTTCGGAAGAAACCCCCGGTGGTTCCTGGAAACTCGCCGGCTGCCGTCCCAGGTTTAGCGAGGAGTCCTGACGAATCAGCGAGAGGCGTTTCGCGTGGATGGCTCGTGGCCGTCCACTCCACCGCCAGTCCTACCCAGTCGCCCTGTCTCACCTTGGCGCTGATCGTGCCCCCGCTTCACTTGTCACCCAACGCAACCTCCCTCCACTTTTTAAGCACATTTTGACATTCTAGAACGGCGAAGACCTCCATTTTTGGTTTTTTTTTGCGTTGTTTGTTTGTTCGAGTCGCTTGCTGTTGGAAACGCAGAGACCCTTGCCGTGATCGCCGGGGTTCCGTCTCTCCTGCTGAAGACAAAAGATCGAGTCAGCGGCTTGTTTCACGATATTGTTTCGCCATCGATAATGTCGGCTGAATTAGCCGTGCCGCGTCGTGGGAGATAATCGGGAGGGTCAGGTACTTTGCGATCGATTTCCTGGGTTTTTCGGCATTGACGTTCATCTGATCGTCCCCCACACACACAGCCGTGATTCCGTGATTCTGTGAGGTTCCTTTTTTAAACTTGTGCCACGTTCTGGACGGGCGGATGTTCGGATTTACTGGCTTAGTGTCCAAACTATTGCGGTGGGCACCGGGCTCGGCCTTTTCAATCTTGGTTTTTTTTACAGGCTGAAGTTGTGCGAGAATAAGCCACACACGTCGTTGCGTCTTTTATTTTTTTTTTTGATTGGGTGGATGGGCTTCCTCGAGGAAATAGAAACTTGCCAACAAATGCGTCTGGCGGGCAATCACCGCCGCCACGTTTTGGAGTCACGCAGGCACCCATCCACACAAATGATAGATATTTGCAGAATGTTCAGGGTCACAGGGAGCATGGGTGTATGTAATTATGGGGTTGTCATTTTGATTTCTTTAACTGTTCCAACTCGGCACTGAGGATCGCTGCATGCATGCGGACGGGTGCAATGTATGTATCATGTAAGTGCGGATGGGTAGGCTGGTGTACTTCCAACTTGCAGACTTGCAGGAGCCGCGCGGGTGCGAATCTGCGCGCCATCACATCACCCCTTCGTTCTCCGCCTTGTTAGTAGCAGCAACAAGAATCGAACCGCAAGAATCGAACCACTCCGATGTGGCTATCCGACGCTAGCGCACCCCGCGGGGACTTGTTGAGGTGAATGAACTGTCAAGAGGGAAAATGCCTCCCTTTCCCTTTGCTATCGCCTGGCTGTCAAGGCGTACAGAAATAGTCCCTCCCTGCTGAAGACGGGCCGGTCGTCGTCGTCGAGCTCAGTCACGTGGAACGTCTTCTTCGCCTTGGCGAGGAAGTGCATGTCAGCGCGCCGCCGTTTCTTGAAGCAGAAGTAGACCGTCGCCGAGGGGCAGAGCGACAGAAGGTCCCGGAGAGTCTGCAGCAGTAGTGGGAACGCCGGCTCGAAGTACACGCAATCGGCCGCGAGGATGGTGTCGGGTCGGAAATCTAGAACTTCTTGCGCGAGCGGCTCTCCCCTAACGATCGCCGAGAGAAGTTTGTCAGAACAAGCTAGAAACAAAGAACCACTCGTTCGTTGGGAGAGAGCTTATGTCAGAAACGAGTGACGCGTTTCGTTTCATTCCCAAGTTCAACGACCAACGGACGGGAAATTCCGAGGGATGGCGTTTTTGTTTGAAACACGATGACTCCGAGTCATGAGAGAAATTGGGGGGGAGGGAGGAGAGAGTGTGGAGAAGGCTTCCGTGGAGGGATATGGACGATGATGCGCTTACCAGTCTAACACCAGGGACTTGACTCTCCCGTCGACTCCGTTCAGGGCGATGTTGTGTTGCATGAGCTCCTCCATCTCGACCTGGTCCGTGATATACAGAGGTGCCTCAACGTCGCATCCACGCGCAACCGCAAGACCAACCAGACCGCTGCCCGCTCCTAATTCTAGACTGTGTCGCCAATTAGGTCAGTACTGAAACCTTCACGACTGCACGCTCTTCTCTCTCTCTCTGTCTCTCTCATCTTTCTGTCTCATTCGTCTCTCGGAGGTGCCTCGCTGCATCTTCTCCCATCCCCCCGGGGACCACAATGCCCTCCCCCCTCCTTTTCGCCTCAGTTTTGGTCAAGTATTTCTCTAAAAGAGTAATTCCTGTCAGTCTACGGGGTTTGGGGTGAGGTGGGAACCTACATCCGAGCCTTCCCCAGCTTGGCCCTATGGTACCGCAGCATATGTTTCGCGAGCACCATGCCCGCCGGCCACAGCTGCCCGCCGCATCCCGACTTGAGGTCCTCGTGCAGCCTGACCGGCTCCTCGAGGAGGCCCGCGAAGTCCACCGACATGTTGCCCGCGGCCTTGTACTCGGGCAGCGGCGTCAGGTCCTCGGCAAGTGCTAGCGGCGAAAACTCGGGCGAAAGCCCCGGGCTGGCCATTCAAGCTGGCTGGCTCGAGAGAACACGAGACAGGAAATGTGTTTTGGTGAGGAACGAGTGTTGTTGTTGGTTGAACTTGAGGGAAATTTTGCACTAGCAGCGTTGGCAGGCATGCAAATCGTGGCATTTATCGGGCGGAAATTCTTGTCCCTTCCAAAGCCTGACTCAGCCATCGTCCTTATCGTGAATCTCTGCTCCGATGTCGTCGGGTGTTATTTTTTATTTATTTATTTTTTTTTTGCTGCAGCTATTCGCTAGCTGAAGACCTGACCGCCTTGGCCACTGCGCCTGTGAATGAGAGGACGACTTCAGCATGAGCACCATTTGACGAAATCCTCACGGGAAGTTCAGAACGATAAAAGAGTAGTAGGTTGGAGGGAAGAGTTTCCCATTCCAAGACAAGAAGACGTCATGTCCAATTCCCTACTCTTCAAGCCTGCCATAATATTGCCGCACAACCCCCTCCCCAACCGAGACCTGGAATGCTTGGAGGATCATGACCCCCATAAGTTCGATGTTTACCCTAGTAACCGGGGCTCATTGGATGGCCAGTGCCAATGCCAGCTCCTGCGCTCCTTCGCCGGCCTCCCTCCTCAAGGTCACAGGAAAATAGTGTCCTTCGCTGCCCCTTGAATCCCGCGCGGCCCCGCCGTCAAGCCATGGCTGGCATGCAAGGGGTGATGATGATGCTGCCGCTGGGGATCGCCCCCCTTGAAGAATTGACGCCTCCCGCCCTCGCTTCTTCTAGGTACTGTGCTACTTCTGCTCTTCAGTGTTTTCCCCTTCCCGAAGCCTCTTTTTACTTCTCCGGTCCTTCATCGCACGGTATCAGGTTTCGTGTAGAGTCCTACGTCGTCTCGACATCATGGCAGCTTTGCTGGTGCTCTGGACGGTCGTCGCGCTCTGCCGCGTCTGTTCCGCTGTTCCTGCCATATATTTTCCTATCAACTCGCAAGTGCCGCCAGTCGCTCGGGTTGGCCATCCGTTCTCCTTTGTCTTCTCCCCGTCGACCTTCTCCTCGAATACGCAGCTCACGTACAGCTTGGCCAACGGCCCGGCCTGGCTCGCCGTCGATAGCGCTTCTCGACGCCTCTATGGAACACCGGGCGAGGCAGATGTTACTGGGGATGATATGGATGGGGTACACTTCGACCTCCTGGCTGCTGATAGCTCCGGGTCTGTCACACTTACGGCCACCATTGTTGTGTCTCGAAAACCGTCGCCCATCGTCAAGATCCCCCTTTCGCAGCAGATACCGGACTTCGGATCATTCTCCAAACCGTCATCGATTCGCACAAGCCCGGACACAGCATTCACCCTACGCTTCGCGAAGGATACCTTCACTGACCCGACCGGGAAAGGGTTGACTTACTACGCCGCGATGGCGGACAACACCCCCCTGCCATCGTGGGTATCCTTCAATGCCAGTTCCCTGTCATTCACCGGTAGAACTCCTACTTTGAACACTTTAATGGTAATGCCGCAGTCGGTGTCTCTCCAGCTCCTCGCGAGTGACGTGGTTGGATTCTCTGCAGCCTCTCTCCCATTTACGATAGTGTTTGGAAAACACAAGATCACTGCGGATAATAGCTCCGTCGTTTTAAGTGCAACATCTGGAACCGAGCTGTCTTACACGGAACTGAAGTCGCACGTCAAGTATGACGGCCAAGATGTCCAACCAGAGACAGTGTCGGTAGCCTCAACACCTGACATCCCAGCATGGTTATCCGTGGATGATGATACATGGGAGATCAGCGGCACACCACCAGGCACGGCAAAGTCCTCCAACTTCACGATCGTCTTACGAGACACGTTCTCCGACACCTTGAACTTGACCGTGTCGTTGAATGTGACGAATGGGCTGTTTAAGAGCAGTCTGCCGGAGCTGACAATCGAGGCCGGGGAGCACTTTAGCTTGGACTTAGGCTCACGCCTTTTGAACCCTTCCGACACGATGCTGTCTATCAGCACGACTCCGCGGGCAACCTGGATACGGTTTGAGTCGAGCCAGAATGTAATCTCCGGCGACGCACCAGAAGCGCTGACTCTACCATCTATCACCATCGAAATCCACGCAAAATCGAGAAGCTCGGGGCTGGAGGTGTCGCAAGACTTGCCCGTCCGTGTACGAACAAGCACCCTAGAAGTGGCATCTTCCACGAGTAGTTCGCGACCAACGCCGACTGCCAGTTCTTCTGCCAACCCAGACCCGGCTTCGGAAACCCGTCACGAGGCACCCCTGAAAGATATTCTCATGGCCACACTTATACCGACGATGATGTTGCTCCTTGTCCTCGCATGCCTGATCTTCTGCTGCCTGCGCCGTCGCAGGGGCGAGTCGAGTACAGCCAAGAAGACCCTGTCGGGTACCAAGGACAGAGCCAAGGATTCATTCCAGTCATTCATAAACCATAGTATAAGTCACTCGTCGTCGCTAACGAGGCGCCTCTCTCCGCAGAAGAGTTACGCACAGGCAGCTATAGGAAGCCTGAAGAAGTTGAAGCCGGATCGTGCCGCCTTCCCGACCCTTCTGTCGCCGTATCTCCCCCGTTCGGATTCCCCGCCCGTCGGCGAGGATGCGCATACCTCAACGAAGGAGACTTGGCTGGCCGTCATAACCCGGAAGGTCTTTAGAAAAGAGTCAGGCAAAGGTTATCTTCCGCGCACAAGCCTCAACGATGAGAAGCAAAAGGGAGTTATCGTGGGAGCGTCGCACCACGAAAATGCCCCGGTACATCCTCTGAGTGATGCCACAAACCCCTTCGAGGATTCACCTGAAGCCGGTATCCCAGCCTCTGATATGACGAGTGCCCAGTCAGCCCCCAACTTCGACTACTCTGGCAAGGATGACTTGGAATCCGGTTCGCCTCATAGGGCAACGACATTTGGCGAGTTCACAAGCGTTGCATCGAATTCAGGCGCATCAAATTCACAGCCGGAATCGCTACCGACACATCCGACCCCAGTACGTACGGCTAGTAGATTGACCGGCAATGTGACCAGATTCATGTCAAACCTTAGGAAGAAAAAGGAGTCTACCACGGGAACACCAGGATCGGAGCTGCCGGGGAATGTGACAGTACCTTCCCCATTAATACACCCGCAGCCGGCATCAGGAGACCGGCCAGTGACTAGGCGGGGCTTGGACCGGGAAAGCAATGATGCCGGGCAGAAGGAATCCGAAAATGGTGCGATTAGACCGCCGAACAGGGCCGTTAGTACGTCGGCCTTGATTGCCTCTAGTCTATCACAGCTGGCAGCGCGGAAAAAGGCTGCCCGGGACTCCTTGGGCGTTCCGTACGACCGCCACATACCCGGCCCCCCGCCGGCCTTCGCGACAAAGACGTGGTCAACCCTGCACTCAAGCAACTCAGACGAGCAGGGAGCGTCTCGGGACGCAGAAGGGCAGGGCACTTCGGACAAGTCCAAGAAGGCCGGCCAACCGATGGAAACATCAGTCACGTCGACGACGCTCAGCTCGCAGGCCAACTGGACAGTGCTACACGAGTCCCCCGAGCCCAGCGTCTGGCGGGCCGGCGGGACGGCGTCGGCGGCCACGAGGGCGAACGGCAGCCTGTGGCCGAAGCGGCCCAAGACGGCGTGCGATCCGCACGACACCATGTCCGCGTCGTCGTCGCACTACGGCACGAGGCCGCCGTCGAGGCGCCGCGACTGGATCGGCGCGGCGGTGGGCGGCGGGTCCAGGCACTCGAGGGTGCCGTCGTCGCGGTTCGGGGGGCCCGGCCCTAGCACGTATAGCGTTGCTAACTCGGTGGGGAGCGGCCCGGGCGCATCGGGGGAGCTGGGGCGGGACAAGACTTTGGGGTCGGCTGCTGGGTCGGAGGATTCTTATGGGGCTTTCATCTGAGTAATTTGGGAAAGGGGAAACGCGTGGGAGAAGGGGGATATCATGGGTGTACTAATGTAATGGAGTGGCTGTTGGTTAATGCTCGCATTTTTCGCGTCTAATTTTATATAACTAGGTAAGAAAGGTGGAGGGGTCTATAGTTTGTATACATATAATAGCAACAACCATCATTAAGTACCAACCAGTTCTGCGTATAAAGTCTGGAGATAATCCATCGTTGAGATGATCGAATATCAAATGGTAGCTGTTAGGGTTAGGGTTGATGGCGAGGGATGGAATCAACCCGCCTGACCTTGGGCTTCAATGATTCTTCATCGGAAAATCATTACGCCGACAGTAAAAGTGTGTGAAAGTGGGAAGCGGGCTGGACGGGAACTGAGGCAGTTGGAGGTCCACCGGGTTAGATGGGATTCTGGGATTCCCATCTAAGCAACTGCGATGCAAGTCTAGAAGGAAAAGGTAAAAAAGGGTCAGGGCATAGGATATGAACTTGGTGAAGCCCACCGAGGTCTGCTCAACCTGATAGCCTTTTGTCAGGTAAACATGGGGAAGTCATGTTTGGCCACCTCTTTTTTCAGGCAGCATAGCCCCCCCCCCAAAGCAAGCACAAAGAAAATTTACTCGAGGCTGCCAAATAAGAAAATCTCTGTCAAGCCTCGCGCCATCAATTGTTCCGTGCACACCTCTAGGTGCCCCCCCCTCCAGGCCCGGCCCCCACCCACATATCCACGCTTGCCCGTCACGGTCGAAGCCCACACAAGCCAACAAGGCGGAACACGACAAACTGAGACCGATGCGCGTGAATAACCTCACATCTCGAGAGTAAACGTGAGGTCGTCAGATACCTGGCTCTTTGCCTACCTCACCCCGGGCTTTCCATACCCGTCTTTTCTTCACTCCCCCGTCCTCCACGCTTGGGTGGCCTCGTCAGCGCTCGCTCGTGCTCACGCCTCATCCTTCCTGGTTGCGCCTTGTCAGCTACCACTCCCCCGTCCGCCTACCACCAACCCCGCTTCAACACCCAATTCGCTCGCCGCCTCAGAGGCAGCACCACCCCGCAAACCTGCAAAAACACGCGAACTGGGGCTTCCGCTCGGAAACTTCAAGGCTTGGCCGACCCAACCCATAACAACAACGTCATTGTCAAAACCCAGCCCTTCTCGGGCCAAAATACTTTGTTCCGAGGCAAATTCTGGTTATCTAGAACTGACTTTGGCCTGCCATATTTCCCATCCAACCCACCATCCCCCGTCCTCTCCCCTCCCTCGCGGTAGCCTCAGCGCCGCCGAACCGACCCTCCCTCCACCATGGGTCAGACACTCTCTGAACCCGTCGTTGAAAAGGTGCGCGCGATACTGTCCTTACTGTGCTTTTCGGGCATTTCGGCGCGACCCCAACAGCCCTTCCCCCTGCCGTCCTTGCCCAGCGCCCATCCTCCTGCGTCGGTCCACGCGATCGGCATCCGCTTTGTCCGAGGCTATGTTCCTGGCATCAAGGGTGGCCGATCGCATTCCCTACCCTATTATTTCATGCCCAAGAACCCAGGAAACCTGTGCTAACCAAATGCCGCGATCCCCAGACCTCCTCCAGTGGCGAAGATGACCGGTTGATCTATGGCGTATCTGCCATGCAGGGCTGGCGTATCAGCATGGAGGACTCGCATACGACGGTCCTAAACCTCCTAGCCGGCAGTAAGGCCGAGAAGGCACATCCCTCGAGGCTCTCCTTCTTCGGCGTTTTCGACGGCCACGGCGGAGACAAAGTTGCCCTTTTCGCCGGCGAGAACATCCATAACATCATCGCAAAGCAGGACACATTCCAGACTGGCGATTACGAGCAAGCTCTGAAGGATGGCTTTCTGGCCACAGACCGGGCGATCCTCAACGGTATGATATTTCTGCACCCTCGAGAACTCCCATCCATCCGCCGAAAAGCTCCGGTATCCCGCCGGCGCCGGAGCTTGGGGGCACAGACCTGTCAGCATCGTGAATGAGTCGGCTGATTAGGTGATGTGAACAGATCCCAAGTACGAAGATGAAGTGTCGGGTTGCACCGCATGTGTCGGCCTCATTACAGGAGACAAAATCTACATTGTTAGTCTCCCTCCTCCTACTTTGCACTCTGCTTAGCCAGATTTGTTAACGCTAGGTTTACAGGCAAATGCCGGAGATTCGCGAAGTGTCTTAGGCGTCAAGGGTCGTGCTAAGCCCTTGTCCTTTGACCACAAGCCACAGAACGAAGGTGTGTATTGTTCCTCCCACTCCCACTCCCACCCTAACAACCTGTACCTCTCTTGAACCTACTTTGCTAACTTGTGTCTTGCGTGAAGGTGAAAAGGCTCGTATTACAGCCGCCGGCGGATTTGTCGACTTTGGCCGTGTCAACGGCAACCTGGCCCTTTCACGTGCTATTGGCGACTTTGAATTCAAGAAGAGTGCCGACCTCGCGCCCGAGCAACAGATAGTCACTGCCTACCCGGATGTCGTGGTACACGATCTTGGAGATGATGATGAATTCCTCGTCCTGGCATGCGATGGTGAATAATTCCTGCACACCACACACACGTGTCTGCACTAGAGTATACCTGATGATTAACTCTTGTGAACTTATCTAGGCATCTGGGATTGCCAGTCCTCTCAAGCTGTTATCGAGTTTGTCCGCCGGGGTATTGCTGCCAAACAGGACCTGGACAAGATCTGCGAGAACATGATGGACAACTGCCTGGCCTCCAACTCCGAGACCGGCGGCGTTGGCTGTGACAACATGACAATGACCATTGTTGGCTTCCTCCGGGGCCGGAGCAAGGAAGAGTGGTATGAGGAAATTGCCAGACGGGTTGCTAATGGAGACGGCCCGTGTGCCCCTCCCGAATACGGTGAGCAATCCCCGTCTGCTGCGCCGGTCCTCCCGCACCATATTCCCGCTCAACCGATCGATTTTCCGCCTGCGTTTCACCCAACCGTTGCACTCCCCAGTGGCCCACCTGACGCTAACGCTCCGTCGGAATCTAGCTGAGTTCCGTGGTCCTGGAGTACATCACAACTTCGATGACAGTGACAGCGGGTATGATGTCGACTCGGACAACTCCAAATCCGGAAAGTCGTTTGGCATTGGCGGATACAAGGGTCGCATTATTTTCTTGGGGGACGGCACCGAGATCCTTACTGACTCGGACGACACAGAGATGTTTGACAACTCGGAAGAGGATAAGGACCTCGTGAGCCAAGTGTCTAAGGGTTCCGAGTCGGAGGCTTCCGAGACCGCAGAAGGTGCCGAGAAGAAGGAGGAGGGGGATGAGTCCGAAAGCAAGACAAGTCAGCCGGTCACCGCCGAACCTGCCTCGGAGACACAGCCTGACAGCAAATCCGGCGAGGCAAAGACGGAGGCACCTAAGAACAAATGACTGGTACTGCGATGATCTGGTTGATAATCACGATTTGAAACGGCTCAAGAACGGACGGCACGGGAGGGCGAAAGGGTTAAGGGAGGGGAAGTAGGCGCTGGCAGGGAACTTTCGGGATGGCGGAGGAGGGAGGGAGGGAGGGAGGGAGGGAGGGAGGAAGAGGGGTTTAGGGGAAGGAGGGTCGTGCTATTTTGGGCATGTGTTGTTTCGCTACCTTTTTATCTCTCTCACTCTCTCTCCGCCGCCGCTGGTGGGTAGACGCTTGCTCTGACGTCTACCCAGTGTACTGGTGTCAATAACCGCGTATACCTTCATCTACTCTCCGTCTCCCTCCCTCTCTCTTCGTGTTTTTGCTAGCCAGGTTACTTAGTGATTTTGGGGACCAAATATTCTTTCCGGTTGGACGATACAAACATATCATAAACTTATCCCCTCTTCCTCTCTGAAACTGCGGTATTGACGCATGGCACAATGCATCCGTGGGCTGTAGATGACCCTACGGGACTTGAGGGGTTTTCACCAACTCACTCATTCCCTGTACCCAGTTCCCACGACGATGGATATGTGATAATGATAACGAATCTCTATACAGCAACAACACCTCGCGCACCTAATATACATGCAATGTACAGCCTCCAGATCTATATACACTCCCCAAGGAAACTTCCCACCCCCTTAATATGCAGCTCCACCCCCGATCGTAACCCTCCCAATATCAAAACGGATCCGATTTCACTCCCCGGACACCCACTCCCCATTCCGCCACCTGCGCAGCCCCACGCCACCACCCCCGCCAACCGTCGTCCGCCTCCGCCTCCGCGTCGGCAGCGCAACAGGCCTCACCGCAGCGGGCCGACCCTCCTTCAAGTCGCGCCGCAGCTGGACGTCGCGTTCGAGCGCCTCCCTCAGCAGGGCGCCGAGCGGCGCGGCGGGCTCGTAGTCGTCGTGGCGCTGCCGGTACCACTCTAGCATCTGCTGCATCGACGTGCCGGGGGCGGCGTCGCTTGTTACTTCGCTGATGAATAGGGTTTCTACGTCGGTTGCGGGGCGGCTGGCGGCAGCCGCCGCCGCCGCGGGGTTAGGGGGGGCTTGTTCGGCGTCGCTGAGGTTCTGCGCCGGCTCGGTGGTGGCGGCGGCGGCGGTGGTACTCTTGCGTAGGAGCTTCCCAGCGCGCACACGCATGCGGTAGCTAGTCTTGTTGACGAGGCAGGCGTACCGCCACACCAGGCCGGCGACGTGCGGCATCTTGTGGCGCCAGCCCAGCTCGGACAGGAGATGGTAGGTGGTGACGTCCGGGACGACGACGTCGTTGTGGCGCGTCTTGGCCTCGAAGAGCTCGAGCACGGAGACTGCCTCGTGGAGGTTGTTCTGGGCCTTGCAGTGCGTCAGGACCGTGTTGAGGGCCACGACGTCCGGGCGGGCGGACGCGCTGCGGGCCATGACGTCGAGGAAGGCGCCGCACTCGCTGAAGCGGCCGTGGCGGCCGAGGGTCTCGAGCACCTTGTTGGCGGCGCTCTGACTGAGCCAGGCGGGGCCGTAGAGGGTGTCTTGGTCGGCGAGGAAGGTTGTCAGGTCCTTGCCTTGCTGGATGGCTCGGTCGATGTCGTGAGAGGCCATTTCGGCGGCGATCTCCTTTACCGCTGCGGGGCTGCTAAGCAGGCCCGTCTGGTTCATGGAGTGTAGGATGTACCGCTTGACCTCCTCGCTCTTGATCAGGCGCAGGAATAAAACCCAAGTCCGGAGATTTGGCCGGTGTCCGCGCTTCACCATGAGGTTGACGGTCGTCGAGAAGCTTCGGAGGTCGCGAGCCTTGACGGAAGATTCTGCAAGAAGGTTGAAGACCTCGGTATCCATCCGCAGGCCTAACATCTCCATGCGGACAAATAGGGCGCGCGCGTGTGGTCTGAATGTGAGGCCCTTTTGGGCCATGAAGCCTAGAGCTTGCTTAAACGCCGATGTTGACAGAACTTGGTGGGCTGATGGGTCGTTGAATATTTGGTGTAGCTGCATGATGACCACTTCGCTGTGGCTCACACCTTTTGGATAAATACTCGAGGCAAGCGTCGGAGGGACGCGGCTCATTGTCAGAGCGGCTACATATTCTTCGACTGACGTCCTCGTCCAGGTACTTGGTCGAGGGATATCCTCTGCTCTTGTCTTGAGGGTATACGGCCGCCTCGGCGGAGTCCTGGTCTCCCAGATAGGTACCGGGGGGGGTGGCTCAGTCTCTTGGACACCCGACGGAGATGAACTGCCGCTACTAGGAACAGGTTTAGTCTCGCCCGGTAGTTTGACGCGAGTGACTTTCTTAGTCACGTTAAGAATGTCTTCGACCGCCGTCTCAATGGCATGTCGATCGCCAGAGAGTAGTAGAGACCGGGGTCCATCCTCTCCAGCCCTAGATTCGAGTTCCATCGTCACTCCCGTCCGCGACTGGATGTCCCAAATATTCTCCTCCGCGTCCGACTGGAGCAAATCCGCAGCGTCCTCGGGCAGGACGACCTCGACGGTGTCCTGCGAGTACTTCGGGGTCCAGACGGTGAGGGCGTGCAAGACGGCGCGCCAGTTCGGCGGCGGCACGTGCTGAGCCTCGCGGATGCGATCGAGTCGCAGCTGCGCCGTCACGCCCTGGTGGTTCCTCCGCTCGCTCTGGCGCGTCTCGCGGCGGTGCGGGTACTCGATCCGGGGCTCGACGAGGACGGATTCCCGCGCGCCGTGTTGGCGGACGGGGAGGTGTGTGAGTCGGTCGACTAGCGTGACCGGCGCCACAACGGACTTGGACGATGAGGGGTTGCCATCATCACTCGAAGCTGTGCCGGTGGTGTTCCGTCTACGAGCGAGGCGCTGGGAGGAGAGGAGGCGTATGAGCTGCGACGGGGCGACGGGCTTGGAGACAGCTGGGAGGCGGGCCCTGGGAATCAAGGAGAGCCGGCGAACACCGGTCGGGACTCTCCATATTGATTTGACTCCCAGGGACATTTGCTATAACTGGATCATTCTCTGGGGAAGGGCTTGCAGGGTCCAATATGCATTTTGCTGGGGGTAATCTTGGGAGTCGATTTTTGATAAAGTCCCATCGGAGGTCGGAAATCACACCTCCGATGTCATACCGTGCGATCTTAGTAGCCACACGGTCGACTGAGTTCGATATATTTGCAACTACAAGCCTGGGTATACAAAATAAGTAGGTAAGTAGGAAGGAAAATAATTACTGCCTTCCATGTTCTAAGGCTGACCTCTCTTCAGATCAGGCCCTGAAGGACCGCTCTTATCCAATCCCTGCCAGGTGTCGTCCCACCCCTGGCCACCGACTGCCCCTATCGACTTCCCCGAGTCGGCCATTGCTTGCACGTCACTCCAGTACTCTAGTTTCCTGACCTCCTCGTCTGCATGCTTGATTGCCGCGGATAGGTTTTCGGCTCTCCGACTGAGGTCGGCCGACTTATCTCCTTCCAGTTTTCTTTGCGCCTCGTCGTGTACCTCTGTTAGCCTTGCCAGGAGGACCTTCCTCGACGCCTGGAACACGAATAGAGACATGATTTCGTGCATTTCCTCCTGCAGGGGGGCGAGGTCGTCCTTCCCATGCTCCAGGTAGTTGTTTATAGCGTCGATTTTCTCCCTGTCGATTCTCGACCTGCGTAAAGCATAGAGAAGTGATTGCATGTCCTCGATATCTGGTTTTTCGATATCCTCGACATCAACCACTTGGTTGGTACTTGAGCTCAAGACACTCTCGCGGCGACTTCTCGTCGTTGCCCTACTAGGGCTGCGGCTGTGGCTGACCATTGACGCGGGCCGGACAGTGAAGTACTCCGGGTTGAGGCTAAGGGGATCTTGTGGCGTGTATGGGGTATTCGTCTTGATCCGCCTCCGTATCCAGACGCGTCTCCGGACGAAGGAATTCCACCAGCTTGGGCCGTGCCATGAGAACTTCTTGGCAAACATGAACGAGTATTCCCAGCCGTCGGCGTCAACGCCATCGTCGTGGTTGATCCTCCATTCGGGCCACGCCCATTCCCAGCTTGGGTCGGGCACCTGGGCTGTCCGGGGGTCAGTCGGGCTGGTCTTATGGACTGAGTTTGTCCAGGGCGACGGATCGAGGTTGCCCAGGGCTTTGGAAGAGAATAGGGGCATGCCGCATAGGAAGCCACCACGTTGGTTCTCGTAAAGGATGTCGATGCTAGTTTCGGGGGATTTCGGCTTGACTTTGACTCTTTGGTGCTTAGCTTTGGCTTGGGAATCCTCCGTAGGCTCTGCTCTCAATATTAGCAAAAGGTACCTTATACTACCTTGATCTATGGGGGTTAAAAACTCACCGTCTACCTCGACCGATGGCACTGGCGGCCGGGGCGCCAGGTCGTCATTGTGAGCTGTGGCATTGCCTGGATGTTCTCCATCGTGATCCTCCTCAACAACAGCACTACCGCTCGGCAAAGAATCCCTTCTAGGCGACGACGGGCCCGCAACGGCGGTGGGCTCGGAAGTAGACTGGCGAAGGGACTCTTCTCCTGCGCTGAGCTCCGAGGCCGAATGGTCGACAAGGTTGATCTCGTGATCGTAGTCGCTGTCCTTGAGAGGCGGGGCGCGGCGCGAGCTGCGCGGCTTTATCTTGGGCATTGCTCCTGGGACAGGTATCCCACCATGGCGAAAATGGTTCCTGCGTGGTCGCAACGGGTGTGTTGTCTAGCGGAGCAGGTCACAACAAACAAGGCATTGAGCGATGTGGGCAAGTCTGTTTGCGCGAGGGTGGGCGGCTGCGTCGCGATCCGAGCTGAAGAGCTTGGCTGGAGATCTTGGCGGCCTCAGGGGCTAAGCACGCTCAACAGCACAATTCAAAGTTGCAGACAAAAAAACCAAAATTAAAACGAGGCCTAGAACCACAGGCTAACTCGACTTGCTCGATCGACGAGCGATGTTGCGCTGCGAAGAAGCCTACTACCCAGT
>Ga0164242_10000801_pt1 | contig 37752 bp, 21 predicted proteins | sample OricomgcompostMG_FD_108783 | JGI IMG/M metagenome (GOLD analysis project Ga0164242, IMG submission 108783) | Miracle-Growth compost microbial communities from Emeryville, California, USA - Original compost - Miracle growth compost (MG) ... | reverse complement strand
GCTCATCAGCCACTTCGAGTACTTCAGGGCCGCAGCCTTGTTCGCTCCCTTGGCGGTGACGCAGACCGGCGCCGTCTCGACCGCGACCGGCGTCTTGCCGTCCTGCGCCTTGATCGCGGGGATCGGGAAGATGCCCCAGTCGCTTCCCGGCTTCATGCCCACCTTCGCGAGGGTTCCTGGATACCAGGTGCCGAACGGCTGCATGGCCACGTCGCCGTCCTTGAACACCGTCTGCGACGGCGTCGTGGATCCTGGATCGCTGAAGTAGCCCTTCTGCAGCATCGACAGCCAGGTGTCCATGACCGACTTGACCTGCGGGTCGGTGTACGACGCCTTGCCGTCGTTGATGGCGTTGTACTCGTTCAGGTCGGTGCCGGCCATGATGAGCATGTAGTAGACGAACGCCCACGGGTTCCCGTCCTGGCTGTAGAACGGAACGACGCCGTGCGACTTGAGGGTCGCCGCGTCGCTCAGCATCTCAGACCAGGTGGTCGGGGGAGTGAGGTTGTACTTCTGGAAGATCGCCTTGTTGTAGTACATGCCCCAGTAATCGACCTCGAGAGGCACGCAGTACTGCTTGCCCTTGATGGTGAACATCTTCTCGATGGACGGCGACACCCACTTGTTGGCGACCGCTTCCTTCCACACGCTGCTGGTGTCTGCGACGAGGCCCTGCGAGACCAACTGCTCGAGCTGTGCGCCGGTGTGCCACGTGAAGATGTCTGGGGCTTTCGGCGTGCGAAGGGACTGCTTCACGAACGCCTGGAACTGATTCTCGTTGCTGTAGGTGCTGGTCTTCAGCGAGACATCGACATCCTTCTTCGCCGCTGACGACAGCGGGCCGTAGTTCCAGCCTTGTCTTCGACGAAGTTGAGCGTGCTGCTGCCCGAGCCACCGGATGAGTTGGATGAGCAGCCGACGAGGCCTGCCGTCACTGCTATCGTCACCGCCGCGGCAGCGAGCCACTTGCGTGCTTTCACACGAACTCCCTTGTTCCGATGATTGTTTGGTATCGTTACCAACTGCCTGAAAGTAACACAGGCCTTGTGGCGACGCAAGCAGAGCGTTGCGATACCAGGAAGTTTCGGTGGTATAGCGTGCCCTTCATGAAAGGCTCGTCCGGGGGCGACGATCCGGCTTCCCAGCCGGCCAGACCGCCGACGGTCAAAGACGTCGCCGAGCGAGCGCAGGTGAGCCCGATGACCGTTTCCCGCGTGCTCGCCGGGGGCGCCAACGTGCGGCCGCAGTTGCGCAGGCGCGTCGAGCATGCCGCACTGGAGCTCGGGTATCGGCGGAACGAGAACGCACGCAGCCTGCGACCGGGCCACAAGTCCGGACTCATCGGCGTGACGATCACCAACATCGCCAACCCCTACTACGCGGAAATGCAAGGCGGCATCGAGGAGGTCGCCGCTCAGGCGAATCGCCGCATCATCGTAGGGAACTCCAACGAAGACCCGGATCGCGAACGCCAACTGGTGGCGGATTTCATCGGCCGACGTGTCGAGGGACTCATCGTGGTGCCCGCCGATCCCGCGCATTCGGATCACCTCGATTCCGACGCCCTCGGAGGCACGCCGATCGTGTTCGCCTCGCGCCCGGTTCCCGGTCTCGATGTCGACACCGTGCTCATCGACGACATCGGAGGCGCCTACGAAGCAACGAGCAGGCTGCTCGAGGAGGGTCACCGGCAGATCGCGTTCCTCGGAACGCGTACCTCGGTTCTGACCGGTCAACGAAGGCTGCAGGGCTACCGGAACGCGCATCGCGACCGAAACGTGCCCGTGTACGAGCACCTCATCCGCACGGGTCAGCAGGAAGCGGCAGGAGCGGAGAAGGCGCTGGCTGAGCTGCTCGTGCATGAGGTGCCGCCGACCGCTGTCTTCTCGGCCAACAACCGCAACACGCTGGGAGCCATCCGTGCGATCGCCAAGTTCCGGTCTGCCCAGTCGCAGGCCACCGACTTGCGGCTCATCGGATTCGACTGGTTCGAGTTCGCCGATCTCTCGCCAGTTCCCCTGTCCATCGTCGCTCACGATCCGCGTGAACTCGGGCGTCGTGCTGCACAGATGCTGCTGGCGCGCATCGAGGGCGACCTGGTGCGTCCTGCCGAGACGGTGGAGCTGCCGGTCGAGCTTCAGCTCGAGCCGCGCGGCCCGCAGTGATGCGCCCGCTCGGTCAGAACGCCGGCAGTCGTCGTTGGTCGCCGTCCGCTCTGGCTGGTGGCGAGTGTGTCCTGCCCTTGCGGTCGATCCGATGCGGTCGATCCCGTTAGCGGCCGATCGGTGCCCCTGTTCTTCGGATCTGTTATCGTTCCCTGCCAGGATTCGCCCTGTGCTCGATAGCGAACCGGACGTCTGCCCGCTCCGCTCAAGCAATCCGATCCCGCATCGCCCATCCCAGGAGCCACGTATGTCCGCAACCCAGGCCACTCAGACCCAGCAACGCCCATCGGTCCAGTGGGTGGCTGACGTCGGAGGATCCCACGTGACAGCCGCCATCGTCGACGTGGAGTCGCCCCGACCGCGGATCCTTCGCCGTGAGACCGCCCCGGTCGAGACGCAGGGCAAAGCCGATGAGATCTTGGGATCGATAACCGAAACCCTGCTGCGTGTCGGCGAAGATGCGACGGGATGGATGGTCGCGCTTCCGGGACCCTTCGACTACGAGCGTGGGACGGGAACCTTCGACGGCGTCGCGAAGTTCGGCGCCCTCGCCGGGTTGGATGTCCGGGGCCGGCTCAGTGCGATGCTCGGAGTTCCGGCGGCCAGGCTGCGGTTCGTCAACGATGCGGTCGCGTATGCGATAGGCGAATGGTCGGTCGCTCCGCGGCGTCCCGACCGGTTCGTGTGCATCACGCTGGGCACGGGAGTCGGCTCCGCCTTCCTCGACCGCGGACGGCCTGTCACTGCGGGCGACGACGTGCCACCGCACGGCTGGGCGCACCTTCTGAAGATCGACGGCGCACCGCTCGAGGACTCGGTGTCCACCCGCGCCATCCAGAGGCGCTATGCGCAGGGTGGCGGACCGGCTCTCTCCGTGCGGGACATCGCCGACCGTGCGCGACACGGAGAGGTCCTGGCGAACAGCGTCCTCGATCGGGCGATGTTCGAGCTGGGCGAAGCACTGGCGCCGTGGATAGCGAGCTTCGGGGCCACCGAAACGGTGGTGGGAGGCTCCATGGCCCGATCCTGGGATGTGCTCCATGCCGGGTTCGAGCGCGGAGTGCGCACGGTTGCGGGCTCCGTGCAGGTGGCGGCATCCCGGCTCTTGGACGACGCACCGCTCATCGGTGCGGCGGTCTCCGTCTGACGACTCGGGCCGACCGGAGACCTCTCTGCCGCCGCCCGCAAGGTCGGCGGCTCGCGGTCGGCTGCTGACGTGGCCGGTGGCTCGCCGTCGATCGCTCGTGCTCGGTAGCTCGCGTGGTCGTTGGATCGCGCGAGAGTGCGCGTCACTTGAGTGAGTTGGGGTGCCTGGTATGTCGTGACGCACCGGACAGGCCCGGGGCCCGTTATCGCGGGTCGATCTGGGTGCCGCGCACGAATGCCTTGATGGTCGCCAGGCGCCCGCCCACGCTGCTGCCGTGCGGGCTCACGGTGTACTCGCCGACCTGCGCCGGAACGATGAACGTCTCGGCGTAGTGCACGACGAACGGCTCGAATGCCCCGGTGGGGCTTTCGACGATGGCTTCACTGCCCTCGACGAGGTTGAGAACATTGACGGTCCCGCCCGTATCGTGCCTGACCGTCGACTCGAACCAGTGACGTCGAACCTCGATGAACTCCAGTTCGTGCAGGCCGGTGCGCTCTTCCGTCCACCCGGGCCCGCTGTCGACCTGCTCGACCCGATTGACGAGGTTCTCGCTGGTCCATTCGGTGTCCCGTGTCCACTGCACGTTCCGCATCGCGTGCTCGAGGTGGATGGGCCGCGGGATGCCATCCAGGCCGACGCGCCCCCAGTCCCACATCTTGAACGTGAAGATGTACGGCGTCGCCGAGATCTCCAGCACCATCGAGTTCGCTCCTGAGCAGTGCACGGTTCCGGCCGGGATCAAGAAGTGGTCGTGCTTCTTGGCGGGGAACGTGTTGACGAAGCGCGCGGCATCGAACTCGCTGTCGCCGCGGGAGGCCTCGCGGAGAGCCGCTTCCATCTCCGCCCGATCGGTACCGGATTTGAGGCCGAGATACACCATGGCGTCGTCCGCAGCGTCGAGCAGGTAGTAGCTCTCGTCCTGGGTGTAGTGCATCCCGAACGTGTTCTGAATGTAATCGGTGAGCGGATGCACCTGGAGCGACAGATTGCCGCCTTCCATCGTGTCCAGGAAGTCGAATCGGATGGGGAACTCGGCGCCGAACCGCGCGAAGGTCTTCTCGCCGAGAAGCTCGCGCGGGTGCAGGAAGACCAGGTCGAGGGCCGGCAGCTCGATGGTCTCCTCGTCGACAGCGAGGAGGATGCTGTTCTCCTCAGGCACGCAGTCGAAGCACCACGCGTAGTTCGGCTCATCTCCGAGTCCGAAGACCTCGCGCATCCACTGGCCGCCCCACACCCCGGGGTCGAAGAACGGCACGACCCGGAACGGGCGCCGGGCTGCGAGAGCGAGACCGGCTCGGAATGTCGCGGCGCTGATGAGCTTCGCATCGCGGACGGACGAGTTGCTGTCCAACACGTAGTCGATCCGGTCGAAGATGGCGCGCTTGTGGCGGTCGGCCACGCGCCACTCGACGAAGAATCCGCGCTTCACCTTGCGGATGGGGTCTTCGTCGAAGTTGGAGCACCGCCAGTTCGGTGCGCCGGCACGCTGCCGCTGTTGGATCTCCCAGCGCGCCATGTCGGCGAGCACGATCCGATCGAAAGCGACCGGTGTCAGTGTCGCGCCCCAGCCGACCACGAACACCGGGCCCGTTGATGAGCGAAGCTTCTTGGCGACCTCGAGCAGCCTGTCCGGTTCGTAGAACGCATCCAGCGTCTGATGGTTCAGAACCCCGAAGACGCGATCGTCTGTCAGATTGTTCGCGATCATCGCGTCGATCTGCTCGATCGGCTTCGCGGCAGTTGCCTCGATGTCGATGACATCGGCGTTCGGGAACTGCTCGGTCAGCACCGACAGCAGTTCCGCCAGCTCCACGCCCGGATAGGTGTCGATCGCGATGAGGCGGGCGCCGGACTCGATCTCGCCTCCGATCCTGGCCCATGCGGCAGATCCTCTCCAGGCCTGGTGGCCGGGGGGAAGCCTTACTGCCGGGAACTTGTCGTAGGAAGAACCCTCGGCCGTACCCGGCAGATTTTTGTCCACGTTGACCCTCCAAGGAACATCGGTTGGTAACGTTATCAATACTTCCCCATGCGAGCAAGCGCGCGGCCAAGTGCTCGTGCGAGGCCACGCGTCCGGACGAGCGCGGCCGGTCACGCGAGAACCCCGCATCGGCGAGCCCCGGCCTCGCATGAGAACGCCTCGCCCGACGAGCTATCGACGGCGACGTCGCGGCGCTCTGGTGGGGTGCGCCGGACGCCGCCGCAGCGTGCTGACTGCCGCCAGACCAGCAGTCAACCCCTGAGACGCCGCTCCATTGCCCCGTATGGTGGGTGGCCGATCGGGAGGTGACGGATGCCTGAACCCGATGCGACCCCGCCGATCCTGCTGGCGGGCCGCTATCGGCTGGGTGCGGCGTTGGGCCGCGGCGGGATGTCGACCGTCTACCGTGCCTGGGACGAGAAGCTCGAGCGCGTGGTCGCCGTCAAGATGTTCGCATCGGACGGGCCGATCGCCGCGGACCGTGAGCGCAGGCTGCGCGAGGCGCGAGCGCTGGCCATGGCCAGTCATCCGCACCTGGTCACGCTCTTCGACGCCGAATGGCCGGCCGATGCCGGCGGCAGCAGGCAGGCCTTCCTCGTCATGGAGCTGGTCGAGGGCGAGTCGCTGAGACGTCGGATCGACCGCGACGGGGCGAACACGCAGTTCGCCTCGCGCCTGTGTGTCCAGTTGGCGGCAGCGCTCGCCTACCTGCACGAGCGCGGGATCGTGCATCGCGATGTCAAGCCGGAGAACATCCTGATCGAGGATGCCACCGGCGCGGTGAAGCTCGTCGATTTCGGCATCGCACGGGTGAGCGGCTCCGAGCGCATCACGACGGACGGCCTGGTGCTCGGAACGGCCGCTTACCTCAGTCCGGAACAGGTGTCGGGACACGAGGTCGGAACGCCGAGCGACATCTACTCGCTCGGCCTCGTCGTGCTCGAGTGCCTGACCGGCCGGCGCGAGTATCCGGGATCGGCGGTGGAAGCGGGAGTGGCGCGCCTGGTGCGTGATCCCGTGGTTCCGGACGCGCTGCCTCCCGGCTGGAGTTCGCTTCTCTCCGCGATGACGGAGCGGGATCCGGCCGCGCGGCCGACCGCGGCCCAGCTCGTGACCGCGCTGGACTCCCTGGCGGCACGTGGGGAGCCACTCGTCCTGGTCGAGAACGCGCAGGCGCCCCCCAGCACGGGGGCGACCATGCCGATGGCCCCGGCCTTCGCAGCGACGACGCAACGGATGCCGGCCGAGTCAGAGCCTCTGTCGTCGACCGTCGTGCTGCCGGCATCCGTCCCTGGGCGGCTGAGGCGCTCGCGAGTCGCCGCAGTCCTCGCCGCGGTGGTCGTCGCGCTCGGTCTCACGGGCGGAGCGCTCGCCTGGAGCTCTCTCGGCGACCAGCCTCGCCCCGCGCCGCATACGCCCGTGCCGACGGTGGTGGTGACGGAGGTTCCGACCTCGACGCCCTCGGCAACCCAGCCCCCCGCGCCCGTGGAGATCCAGGAACCTTCGGCGCCGAGCCCAGGTGGAGATACCGGACCCGCAGGCGCAGGCCCGAAGGGCACGTCCCATCAGCCGGGCGCGGGGAACGGAAGTGGCAACGGGCACGGCCGTGGCCCCGGTAACGGGCCAGGCCCCGGCGCCGGGCCGGGCAACGGGAATCCCGGCGATCACGGCAAAGGCAGGTGACGCTCCGCGGGAGCAGAGGCTTCTGCCGATCGCCCTCCCGGTCGACGCCCGGCGTCGCCACACTGGACGTATGAGTGAACCGGCGCGGCCGTGGGTGCTGCACGTCGACCTCGACCAGTTCATCGCGACGGTCGAGGTGCTTCGTCGGCCCGAGCTCGCCGGCAAACCCGTGATCGTCGGCGGCAGGGGTGATCCCACCGAGCGAGCCGTGGTCTCCACCGCCTCCTACGAGGCGCGCGAGTTCGGAGTCGGCTCGGGGATGCCGCTGCGTATCGCCGCGCGCAAGGCGCCCGAGGCCGTCATCCTCCCGGTCGACGCCCCTTTCTACACGGCGGCATCCGAAGAGGTCATGGCGACGTTGCGCGCGCAGCCGGATGCCGTGGTTCAGGTGCTCGGATGGGACGAGGCCTTTCTCGGGGTGACGACGGACGACCCGGAGGCGTACGCGCGGCGGGTGCAGGCCGCGGTGCTCGAGCGCACGAGCCTGCACTGCAGTGTCGGAATCGGTGACACGCTTGTGCGGGCGAAGAACGCCACGACCTTCGGCAAGCCACGCGGCACGTTCCGGCTCACCGCGGAGAACTGGATGGAGGTCATGGGGGAGCGGCCCGCGGTCGCGCTGTGGGGAGTCGGTGCCAAGATCTCGAAGCGGCTCACGGCGCACGGCATCCACACTGTCGCGCAGCTCGCGGACGCAGACGAAGGCGTGCTGGTCGCCGAGTTCGGTCCCAAGATGGGACCGTGGTTCCGGCAGCTGGGCCGGGGTGAGGGCTCCTCCGTGGTGGATGACACCCCGTGGGTCGCGCGAGGGCACGGCCGCGAGACCACGTTTCAGCTGGACCTCACCGATCCGGGCGAGATCGAGCAGGCCGCGCGCACGCTCGTGGATCAGGTGCTCGAGGATGTGATCGCAGCGGGACGGCCCGTCGTCGGGGTCGGGCTCAAGGTGCGGTATGCCCCGTTCACCACCAAGACGCTCGGGCACAAGATCGCGGAGACGTACGATCGCGGCACGGTGCTCTCCGAGGTGCTCGACCTCGTCGCGAAGATCGAGCCCGGCCGGCCGCTGAGGCTCCTCGGCGTCCGTGCGGAGATGGCGATGCCGGACGACGCGCGGCAGGGACACACTCCCACCCGCAGCGGGTGGTGAGCCGCAGCGACGCGGATGCCGGTGCGGCTCTCGACATGGCGGAGGATGGGGGATTCGAACCCCCGAGGGCTTTCACCCAACACGCTTTCCAAGCGTGCGCCATAGGCCACTAGGCGAATCCTCCGGGTGGCCGTTCGGAAACGACCTCAGAGAATCCTACCCGACGGCGGGAGCCTCCTTGACCGTGCGGCCGTGGCGCCCCGAGCCGGCTGAACGGCCAGGTCAGGCGACCGGAGCTGTCGCGACCATGATGTCCATCCGGCCGCTCTGCACGACCTCGTCGCGCTGGTTGCGCAGCGTGAGCCGCCGCTCGACGATGCCGTACTTGCCCGAGCTCGTCGGCCGCGTGGAGAGGATCTCGACGGTGCACGTGACGGTGTCGCCGATGAAGACCGGAGCCTCGAAGCGCCATCCGTCGATGCCCAGCAGGGCGACGGCGCTGCCCTCGAACACACCGGTGCGGGCGATGAGGCCGAGGCACAGGGATGCGCCGAGCATCCCGTGCACGATCCGCTGGCCGTACCGCGTGTGCTTCGCGAACTCGGCGTCGGTGTGCACCTGGTTGTTGTCGTTCGTCCACGCCGCGAACGACATCACATCCGCTTCGGTGATGGTGCGCCCAGGCGTGACGAACACCTGGCCTGCGTGCAGGTCGTCCAGATACAGCGGCATGGCGTCCTTTCGTCGGGGAGCGGCCCGGTTCTGCCGAACAAGCGGCCCGGTTCGACAGGGCGGTTCGACAGCGGTGGTTCGACACTATCGGGCGTGCGCGACGGCTCTCACGCATCGGTACAATGGACGAGGCTCCCCGCGTGGCGCCATCCAGGCCAACTCCCCCAGGGCGGAAACGCAGCAAGGGTAACCGGGCTCTGGCGGGTACGCGGGGGGTCCTTTTTTGTGCGCGAGCCCGCACTCCTCTTCTTCCCGTCCCTCCGCACGGGCGTGCCCTGCCTTCGCGCGGGCCTGCCCTACCTTCGCACGAGCGTGCCCTGCCTTCGCACGGGCGTCTTCCCTGCATCCGGCGCCGCCGGATTCGGGTGGGAGTTGCCTGGCGAACACTGGCGCCAGAGGTGGCCTGCTGGCCAGGATGGAACCAGTGGCCGCGAACGCGACCGGACTGGAGGAGACTCTCGTGGCATCCGTGTCGGCCCCGATCAAGGCGCAGAAGAAGAAGCGCGACAAGGCGAAGACGAAGAGCGGGGTGCCGACGCAGGTCGTGGCATCCGAGGCCGCGACGCGGGCCGAGCACGAGGGGAGGCGGGCGGCATCCGACTACGCGCCGACATTCCCGCACCGCACGGTCACCGACCTGACACCAGAGACGCTGGCCGCGCTGGATGCCTGGTGGCGCGCGGCGAACTACCTCAGCGTCGGGCAGATCTACCTGCTCGACAACCCGCTGCTTCGGCGTCCGCTGACGCGTGACGACATCAAGCCGCGCCTGCTCGGGCACTGGGGCACGACGCCGGGCCTCAACCTCATCTATGCGCACCTCAACAGGGCCATCCAGGAGCGCGGTCTCGACACCATCTATGTCACGGGCCCCGGCCACGGCGGCCCCGGCATGGTGGCCAACGCCTACCTGGACGGCACCTACTCGGAGGTGTACGCGCACATCAAGCGCGACGAGGACGGCCTGCGCAAACTGTTCCGGCAGTTCTCGTTCCCCGGCGGCATCCCGAGTCACGTCGCGCCCGAGACGCCCGGCTCCATTCACGAGGGCGGTGAGCTCGGATACTCGCTGAGCCACGCCTACGGCGCCGCGTTCGACAACCCCGACCTGCTCGTCGCGTGCGTCATCGGCGATGGCGAGGCCGAGACGGGGCCGCTCGCCACGAGCTGGCACTCCAACAAGTTCATCGACCCCAGGCAAGACGGTGTCGTGCTGCCGATCCTGCACCTCAACGGGTACAAGATCGCGAACCCGACCGTGCTGGCGCGCATCCCCGAGGACGAGCTGCTCGAGCTGCTGCGCGGGTACGGGCACAAGCCCTACCTGGTCAGCGGCGGCTTCGACGACGAAGACCCGATCGAGGTGCACAAGCGGTTCGCTCGCGTGCTCGACGAGGTTCTCAACGACATCGCCACGATCAAGGCGGATGCCCGTGCCGGCCTCTACGACGCGGCCCCCGGCGACGAGCAGGGCGGCCCGGTGCCGGCCTGGCCGATGATCGTGCTGCGCACGCCCAAGGGCTGGACGTGCCCGCGCTTCATCGACGGCGTGCAGGTGGAGGGCACGTATCGCGCGCACCAGGTGCCGCTCGCGAATGCCCGCGACACCGAGGAGCACACGCGGATCCTCGAGGGATGGCTGCGCGAGTACCGGCCCGAGGAGCTGTTCGACGACGACGGGGCGCCGGTGGCCCTGGCCACAGCTCTCGCGCCCCGAGGGGACAAGCGGATGAGCGCGAATCCCGTCACGAACGGCGGCCTGCTGCGCAAGGAGCTGACGCTGCGCGACTTCAGGGACTTCGCGGTCGACGTCCCCGCGCCGGGCGCCACGGTGGCCGAGGCGACCAAGGTGCTCGGCCAGTGGCTGGCGACCGTGATCGAGGACAACCCCACGACGTTCCGGATCTTCGGGCCGGATGAGACGGCATCCAACCGGCTCGCCCCCGCCGTGTACGAGTACACGGGCAAGCAGTGGAACGCGGAGATCTGGGAGACGGACGACCGCCTGGCACGCGCCGGCCGGGTGATGGAGATGCTGAGCGAGCACCAGTGCGAGGGCTGGCTCGAAGGGTATCTGCTGACCGGCAGGCACGGGCTGTTCAACTGCTACGAGGCGTTCATCCACATCATCGACTCGATGTTCAACCAGCACGCCAAGTGGCTGAAGGTGACGCGCGAGATCCCGTGGCGCAGGCCCATCTCGAGCCTGAACTACCTCTTGTCCAGCCACGTGTGGCGTCAGGACCACAACGGCTTCAGCCACCAGGACCCCGGTTTCATCGACCACGTCGTCAACAAGAGTGCCGACGTCGTGCGGGTCTACCTGCCGTTCGACGCGAACACGCTCTTGAGCACGTACGACCACTGCCTCAGGTCGGTGGGCTACGTCAACGTCGTGGTCGCGGGCAAGCAGACGGCCGCCAACTGGCTGACGATGGACCAGGCCATCGCGCACTGCACCCGGGGCCTGGGCATCTTCGACTGGGCGGGCACCGAGGTGCAGGGACAGGCGCCGGATGTGGTGCTCGCGGCCGCCGGCGACATCCCGACGCTCGAGGTGCTCGCTGCGGCGAAGATCCTGCGAGAGCAGATCCCCGACCTGAAGGTGCGCGTGGTCAACGTGGTCGACCTGATGCGCCTGCAGTCGGCGTCCGAGCATCCGCACGGGCTCTCCGACCAGGAGTTCGACGCCATCTTCACGACGGACCGGCCGATCATCTTCGCCTACCACGGGTATCCGTGGCTCATCCACCGGCTGACGTATCGCAGGCACGGGCACGACAACATCCACGCCCGCGGGTACAAGGAGAACGGCACGACGACCACGCCGTTCGACATGGTCATGCTCAACGACCTCGACAGGTATCACCTCGTGATCGACGTCATCGACCGGGTTCCGGGCTTGGCGGAGCGCTACGCCGAGCTGCGCCAGAGCATGCAGGATGCCCGCCTGGTCGCGCGTCAGTACACGCGCGAGCACGGGGAGGACATTCCCGAGGTGGCGAACTGGGCGTGGGGGCACGACAGCGTCGGACATGACCAGAGCGGAGCAGACGAGGAGGTGAACCTCTCCAGCGACACCGGAGGGGACAACGCGTGAGCGGGCGCGTCAGGAAGGGCCGAAGGGACCGCACCCCGGTCGGCGGGGGACGGCGGCGGGTGCAGGCGTGAGATCCGTCTACATCACGTCGGCCGAGGGGCACAGCGGAAAGTCCACCGTGGCGCTCGGGGTCGTCGACCTCCTCCTGCGGCAGGGGCGCAGGGTGGGCGTGTTCCGGCCCATCGCGCGCTCGACCACGGAGCGCGACTACGTGCTCGACCTGCTGCTCCGGCTGGACGGCGTCCAGACCGACTACGACCACGCGCTGGGCGTGACGTACGACGATGTGCACGCCGATCCCGACGCCGCGTTGTCGCGCATCATTGACAGGTACAAGGCCGTCGAGGCATCCTGCGATGTCGTCGTCATCGTCGGCAGCGACTACACGGATGTCGGCACGCCGACCGAGCTCAGCTACAACGCCCGCATCGCCGCCAACCTCGGCGCGCCCGTGCTCCTGGTGCTCGGCGGACGCACCGCCCAGGGAGCGGACGAGCGCCTCGGGCAAGCGGACGCCCGCACCCCCTCCGACCTCCGTCAGCTCGGCGAGGTCGCGATCGGATCCCTGCACGCCGAGCACGCCGGTCTGGCGGGCATCGTCGTGAACAGGGCAGACCCCGACCGGCTCGAGGAGGTCGTGGACGCCGTGGCGTCCGTCGTGCCGGCGCCGCCGGTCGAGCGCTCCCTACCGCCGGTTGAGCCCTCCCTACCGCCGGTTGAGCCTCTCGAAACCGGTTCCGAGGGTGGTGGGTTTCGACGGGCTCAACCCACGGTACGCGCGGTAGGCGCGCCATCCACGCTCACGCCCGTGTGGGCCATCCCCGAAGACCCCGTGCTCGTGGCGCCGTCTGTGGCGTCGATCATGCGCTCGGTCGACGGCGCGTTGCTCTCCGGCGATCCGGAACTGCTCGACCGGGAGGCGCTCGGCGTGGTCATCGCCGCCATGTCGATGGAGAACGTGCTCACGCGCCTCATCGAGGGATCCGTCGTCGTGGTCCCCGGCGACCGCACCGAAGTGCTTCTCGCCGTGCTGATGGCGAATTCGTCGGGCACCTTCCCGACGATCTCCGCGATCGTGCTCAACGGAGGGTTCGAGCTCAGCGAGCCGATCCAGCGGCTTCTCGACGGCATCCACACGCGGCTGCCCATCATCGGCACCCGGTACGGCAGCTACGACACCACGGTGCGCATCACGCACACCAGAGGCAGGCTGGCGGCGGACTCCGAGCGCAAGCGGGATCGGGCGCTCGCGCTCTTCGAGCGGAGCGTCGATCCCGACATGCTGCTGGGCCTGCTCGACGTCGAGCGGGCGCCGGTCGTCACACCGCTGGCGTTCGAATACCGGCTCATCGAACGCTCGCGAGCACAACGCAAACGCATCGTGCTGCCAGAGGGCGACGACGATCGCATCCTCAAGGCGGCGAGCATCGCCCTGGAACGCGGCATCGCCGACCTGACGATCCTCGGCGACGAGGCCACCGTGCGCGGCAGGGCGCGTGAGCTGGGGCTCGAACTCGCGCAGGCGAGCATCCTCTCGCCCTTCGATCCCGAACTGCACGAGACCTTCACCGACGAGTACACGAGGCTGCGCGCGCACAAGGGCATCTCGAGGGTGCAGGCAGCGGATGTCGTGACCGACGTCTCGTACTTCGGCACCCTGATGGTGCAGCTCGGCCTGGCAGACGGCATGGTGTCCGGCGCGAAGCACACGACCGCGCACACCATCCGCCCGGCCTTCGAGATCATCAAGACGAAGCCGGACGTCTCCGTCGTCTCGAGCGTGTTCCTGATGGCACTCGCCGACCGGGTGCTCGTGTACGGCGACTGCGCCGTCATCCCCGACCCGACAGCGGATCAGCTGGCCGACATCGCGGTCTCCTCCTCGGCCACGGCGCGGCAGTTCGGCATCGAGCCGCGCGTGGCGATGCTGTCCTACTCGACGGGGGAGTCAGGCAGCGGAGCGGATGTCGAGAAGGTGCGCGCGGCGACGGCGCTCGTGCGCTCGCGTGCCCCCGAGCTTCCGGTCGAGGGTCCCATCCAGTACGACGCCGCGGCTGACGCCGCCGTCGCCGCCGCGAAGCTGCCCGGATCGAGTGTCGCGGGCCGGGCGACGGTGTTCATCTTCCCCGACCTCAACACGGGCAACAACACGTACAAGGCGGTGCAGCGCTCGGCGGGTGCGGTCGCGATCGGCCCCGTGCTGCAGGGTCTGCGCAAGCCGATCAACGACCTCTCGCGCGGCGCGCTCGTCGACGACATCGTGAACACGATCGCGATCACCGCGATCCAGGCGCAGAACTAGGGAAGTCCGCATGTCATCCGTCTTGGTCATCAACAGCGGCTCGTCGTCGTTCAAGTACCAGCTGATCGACGCGGAATCCGAGCAACGTCTCGCGTCCGGCCTCGTCGAGCGCATCGGCGACTCGACGGGACACGCGACGCACGAGACTCCGGAAGGCCAGTGGGAGCGCTCGCTGGAGATCCCCGACCACACGGCGGGTTTCGGTGTCATGACCGACGCGTTCCGGGAGCACGGGCCGAGTCTCGATGAGCATCCGCCCGTCGCGGTCGGCCATCGGGTCGTGCACGGCGGAGCCCGCTTCTTCGAGCCCACTCTCGTGACGCCGCTCGTGCTGATCAACATCGAGGACCTCTCCGAACTCGCCCCGTTGCACAACCCACCGAATGTCGAGGGCATCAAGGCGGCCATGCAGGTGTTCCCCGAACTGCCTCAGGTGGCGGTGTTCGACACGGCGTTCCACCAGACCATGCCGCCGGATGCCTACACCTACGCGCTGGAGGGATCCGTCGCGGAGCGCCTGCGCATCCGCAGGTACGGGTTCCACGGCACGAGCCACAAGTACGTCTCGGAGGCCGCCGCCCGGTTCGTGCAGCGACCGCTCACGGAGCTCAAGCAGCTCGTGCTGCACCTGGGGAACGGCGCATCCGTGTGCGCGATCGACCGTGGACGGTCCGTGGATACCAGCATGGGATTCACGCCGCTGGAGGGGCTCGTCATGGGCACCCGCACCGGCGACATCGACCCCGCCGTGCTGCTCTATCTGCAGCGCAAGACGCGGATCGGCGTCGACGCGCTCGACGACCTGCTGAACAAGCAGTCCGGTGTGCTGGGCATCTCGGGCCACCAGGACATGCGCGATCTCACGGCCGCAGCGGATGCCGGCGACGAGAAGGCGAGACTGGCCCTCGGCGTGTACGTCCACCGCATCAAGCACTACGTCGGCGCCTATCTCGCCGAGCTCGGCGGTGCCGACCTGATCACGTTCACGGCCGGCGTCGGGGAGAACTCCGCGATCGTGCGCGCCCGTGCGCTGTCCGGACTCGAGGGTCTCGGCATCGAGATCGACCCGGACCGCAACGATGCGCCCAACAGAGGTCCGCGCGTCATCTCCACGGATGCGTCGCGCACGACCGTGCTCGTAGTGCCGACGAACGAGGAGCTCGAGATCGCACGTCAGACGTTGCAGGTGGCGACGTAGGGGGCGAGCCCGGCCGCCGCTACGCGTCACGGCATCCGCGAGTCGCGCACCACGCATGCTCCGAAAATCGGAGTTCTGCGCGAGTGCTCGGCGCGGCGCTCCCTGTAGCAGTGAGTCGCCGCGAACCTCCGATTTTCGGCACTCGAATGAGCGCGCCGAGGTGACGAATCCTCGGCAACCGGTGTCTACCGCATGAACGGTTCCCACGTTCGGGGCACATCTGGTCGTGAACCCTTGACGCCCACCGTGCGGCTGTCTGTAGCGTGGCAAACGGCTCTAGGGGGGAACCGGGGAGCGCAACCGTTCATACGGGGTGGACGGGCTTCGCGGGTCGGGGGAGTCCTGTCATGATGCTGTCTTCGCTGCCGGAAACGGATCAGAATCAGCCGAACGATCGCCGCAGGGGAGGACCACGACACCGTCGGCCGCAGTGGCGCAGACGGATCGTGAAGTGGATGGCCGGCATAGGCACGGCCGCCCTGATGTCCACCGGAGCTCTGGCCGCCGTGGCCTCTCCTGGTGACAGCTCGACGGCGAGCGGCACGTTCCTCTCCGGGACGCTGTTCACGGGCATCCCGCTCGACAGCGTCGCGGGCGTGGAAGGGGTGAGCGCCAGCAACCCCGGCAATCCCGACCCGGTCACGGAGTCCGGAACACTCGACGTCACGGCGCTCAACGCGATCCAGGTGTCGCTGCCGAACGGTGTCGACATCCCGTTCGGTCAGTTCATGCAGCTGGGCGCGGTCAATCAGTACGCGCAGGCGTCCGACGCCGGAGTCTCTCGCGCGGCATCCGGCGCCGTCGGCAATGACGGCGCGGTCGATGTCGACGGGAGCGGCGCTTTCCCCGCGGATGCGACGGTCGACCTCACGACGCTCCTCGGATCGCAGGCCGCGCTCTCGGCCGCGAACCTGCACGTCGGCGCCGTGAGCGGCGTCGCGGCGCTGAACGGCGACGGAGCAGCGCCCGCGACCTCATGCGCCGACATCTCCGATCCGGTGAACTGCCGCGACTACAACGTCGCCAACGCCGGGCTGAATCTGACGTCGCCACTCGTCGGTGACCTCGTCACCGGGGTGAACGGCACACTGGATACCGTCAGCGGCACCGTCAACGGGCTCTCGGACACGCTCGGCTCAGCGGTCCTCGGACAGATCCTCGACATCCCGGCCTTGAGCACGCTTCTCGGCAGCGGTGACAACAGCACCATCACGGCGACGGTCAACGCCGACCTGCGCTCGGCCCTTGCGCCGGAGCTGACGGGCACCTTGTCGCAGGGCGGGGTGACGCTCAACCTCGACGACGGAACCATCACGGTCGATCTCGCCACCGTGATCGGCGGCCTCAACGACCGCGACCCGAACACGCCGCTGATCAGCGCTGACGTCATCAGCGCGGTCGTGAGCGACGTCGACGGCATCCTCCAGCAGCTGCAGACGAACATCAACAACGCGCTCGCGTCCGCGCTGGATGCCGTGCCCGTCACGATCTCGGGCGGAGTCTGCGTTCCCGGCGGCGGCTGCGCGGCCGGCGGATTGACTGTGTCGTACAACGGCACCCTGGGCGATCTGGCCTCTGGCGACGCCAACGTCGCGGTGACGGGCACGGGCACAGTGGCTCCGGTCCTGTCCCCGGTGCTCTCCGCCCTCACCGGAGGGCTCAGCACCGCTCTGTCGGGTGTCGTCACGCCGGTGCGCTCGAGCGCGATCAGCACGGTCTCGACGGCTGTCGCCAGCGACGTGACGACGCTCAGCACCGCGCTCGACCCGGTGCTGACCTCGATTGGCACGGTCGTCGGCGCAACCCTCAACGTGCAGGAACCCGGTACAGACAGCGGTGCCTATCGCGAGGTCGCACTGCGCGTCTCGCTGCTGTCCGGTTCGGGCGCGACCGTCGATCTCGGACGGGCGGAAGTGGGACCGAACGTCGCGGTGCCGGCATCCATCACGTCGATCGATCCCACGCACGGCCCGCAGACCGGTGGCACCACGGTCACCATCACGGGTAGCGGGTTCACGCAGGCGACCGGCGTGACGTTCGGCGGCGACCAGGGAACGGGCTTCACGATCGTCGACGACAGCCACATCACGGTCACGACGCCGGCGCACGACCCTGGCGACGTGCCCGTCGTGGTGCAGAGCCCGAACGGCGACTCGGGCCCGGGAACGTTCACGTTCGACGTCATCCCTGCCATCAACGGACTGAACCCGACGAGCGGGCCAGAGACGGGCGGAACGTCCGTGACGATCACCGGAACCGGATTCACGGCAGCCACGGGAGTCACGTTCGGCGGGACCGCGGCGACCGACGTGACGGTCGTGGACGACAGCCACATCACCGCGACGACCCCCGCTCACGCACCGGGCGGCGTCGACGTGGTGGTGCAGAGCTCGAACGGGGACTCCGGGCCTGGCACCTTCACGTACACGCCGGTCACGACCATCGACGGCGTCGACCCCGGCAACGGGCCGGAAGCCGGCGGCAACACGGTGACCATCACGGGACGCTGCTTCACCGGCGCCACGTCGGTGACGTTCGGCGGCATCCCGGTCACGAGCTTCTCGGTCGGCAGCGACACGCAGATCACGGCGGTCGTCCCGGCCGGAACCGGGACCGTCGACGTCGTGGTGGTCGGGTCGGCAGCGTGCGGCACGGGCACGGACCAGAACGCCTACACCTACAACCCGGCTCCCGTCATCGACTCGCTCTCACCCGACCACGGCCCTGAGGCCGGTGGCACGACAGTGACGATCACCGGCACCGGATTCACCGGGGCGACCGGTGTGACGTTCGGCGGCGTCGCGGGCACAAACCTCACGATCATCGACGACACGCACCTGACGATCGACTCGCCGGCGCACGCGGCTGGCCAGGTCGATGTCGTGGTGACGACGCCGCTCGGTTCGTCGGAGCCGCAGGCGTTCACGTACGACCCGGTGCCGTCGATCACGTCGCTGTCGCCCGATCACGGGCCGCAGACGGGTGGAACGGACGTGACGATCACGGGCACCGGATTCGCCGGCGCGACCGGTGTGACGTTCGACGGCATCCAGGGCACGAACTTCAGCCAGTCGGGTGGCACGACCATCACCGTCACGACTCCCGTTCACGCGCCCGGCCTGGTGTCCGTCGTCGTGCAGAGCCCGAACGGGGACTCGGAGCCCGGCGGCTTCACATTCGACCCGGTGACGACGGTCGACGGCATCGACCCCGGCACCGGTCCGGAAGCCGGAGGCAACACCGTGACCATCACGGGTCAGTGCTTCACCGGGGCCACGGACGTCACGTTCGGTGGCGTGTCGGCCACGAGCTTCCAGGTCGTGAGCGACACCGAGATCACGGCCGTCGTTCCGGCAGGGACGGGCACCGTCGACGTGTCGGTGATCGGCGCAGGCACCTGCGGCACTGGCACCGACCCGGGCGGATACGACTACGTGCCCACGCCATCCGTCGCCTCGCTCACGCCCGACCACGGTCCGCAGACTGGCGGCACCGTCGTGACGGTGAGCGGAACGGGCTTCACGAACGCCTCCGGCGTCACGTTCGACGGGACGCCAGGGGACGACTTCACCGTGCTGGACGACTCGACGATCCGGGTCACGTCCCCGGAGCACGCTCCCGGTCCGGTTGACGTCGTCGTCACGGATCCCGTGAGGAACTCGGATGCCGCCACGTTCACGTTCGACCCGGTGGCGCAGATCGCGACGGTGAACCCCGGCTCGGGTCCCGAGGCGGGTGGAACCACCGTCGTCATCACGGGACAGTGCTTCACGAACGCCACTGAGGTCACGTTCGGAGGCTCCGACGCGACGAACGTCACGATCGACAGCCCGACCCAGATCACGGCGGTGACCCCTGCGGGGACCGGCGTCGTGGACGTGAGCGTCGTGACCACCGACTGCGGGACGGCGACGCTCCCCGGCGCCTTCACGTACGTGGCGCCGAGCGCGCCGGTCATCGCATCGATCACGCCTGATCACGGACCGGAGACCGGCGGAACGGTGGTGACGATCACCGGCACCGGCTTCACCGGAACGACGAACGTCACCTTCGACGGGGTCCCGGCTCTCTCGGTCATCGTCGACAGCGACACGCAGCTCACGGCCACCACGCCGGCACACGTGCCCGCCGCCGTGCAAGTGGTCGTGACGTCGCCGGTCGGGCCGTCGGCGCCGGGAGCCTTCACGTACGATCCGGCGACGCGGATCGACAGCGTCGACCCGAGCACCGGCCCGGAGGAGGGCGGCACCTCCGTCGTCATCACCGGCCAGTGCTTCACGGGGGCGACGGCGGTGACGTTCGGCACGACGAACGCCGTGAGCTACACGGTCGACTCCGACGGGCAGATCACCGCCGTCACTCCGGCCGGAACCGGCACCGTCGATGTGACGGTCGTGGGAGGCGGCGACTGCGGCAGCGCGACCGATCCGGATGCGTTCGCCTACGTCGCCGCGCCCACCATCCAGTCGCTGACACCGACGGAGGGACCGACCGCGGGTGGAACATCCGTCACCATCACGGGCACCGGGTTCACCGGGGCCAGTGCCGTGGACTTCGGCGGGACGCCTGCGGCATCCTTCACCGTGGATGACGCGACTCACATCACGGCGACGACCCCGGCACACAGCGCCGGTGCGGTCGACGTGACGGTGACGACCGTGGGCGGCACGTCGGGACCCGGACAGTTCACGTTCGTTGCCCCGGCGGCGATCGAGTCGATCGATCCGAACCACGGACCCGAGACGGGCGGCACCACCGTGACGATCACGGGGACGGGCTTCACCGATGCCACCGGCGCCACCTTCGGGGGCAGCGCAGGCGGGGACTTCGTGGTGGTCGATGACACGACCATCACGGTGACGACCCCACCCGGCACGCCCGGATCGGTCGATGTGATCGTGACGAGCCCGCACGGTGACAGCCCTGCCGGAACGTTCACGTACGATCCGGTGACCACGATCACCGGCGTCAGCCCGTCGTCGGGACCCGAGGACGGCGGCAGCCAGGTGACCATCACCGGCCACTGCTTCACGGATGCGACGGCTGTGCTCTTCGGCGGAACGGATGCGACGAGCTTCACCGTGGTGGACGACACCACGATCACCGCCGTCACTCCTGCAGGCGTCGGGACGGTCGACGTGGTCGTCGTCGGGACGGCCGAGTGTGGCACGGGCACGGCGCCCGGCGGCTTCACCTACGTGCCGTCGACCGATCCGATCATCTACGGGCTGACGCCGAACCGCGGCCCGGAGACCGGAGGCACCGTGGTGACCATCACCGGCGCCAACTTCGACGGAGCGACGGGCGCGACGTTCGACGGACTGGCGGGCACGTCGTTCACAGTGGACAGCGACACCCAGATCACCGTGACCAGCCCGGCACACGTACCGGCGACGGTCGACGTGATCGTGTTCGGACCGGATGTGCAGGCATCCCCTGGCACTTCGCTGCGTTCCGCTGTGACGCTGGCTGCCGCGGCGGCGAACTCGCAGTCCAACGCAGGGCGCTTCACCTACTACGCGGTCACGGATGTGCACCACGTGGATCCGGGATCGGGACCCGCTTCAGGCGGAACGACGGTGACGATCACCGGTCACTGCTTCACGGGAGCGACCCAGGTGCTGTTCGGCGGAACTGCCGCGGCCCGCTTCACGGTGGTGAACGACACGACGATCACCGCTGTCACGCCAGCGGGAAGCGGCAAGGTCGACGTGACGGTGGTGGGATCGGGTGACTGCGGCACGTCGACGCTGAAGGGCGGCTTCACCTACCTGACGCCGGCCGAGGTGCTCGCGGCGACAGGGGCGGTGTCCGTGGGGATCGGGGGCATCCTGGCCGCGATCGGCCTGCTCGCGGCAGGCATCGTGTTGATGGTGCTCCGACGCCGCCGGATCGTCTGACGGCGAGCGCCCGCCAGTAGCGCTGACGGGCGATGACACCACAGCAGGAGCGATGACACCACAGCAAGAGGGATGACACCACAGCAAGAAGGGGCGCGGTCCGGGGTTCCGGGTCGCGCCCCTTCGTCGCGGGCGCGTACGTCCGGCCGGGCTGTCTCACACCTTCGGCCGGGCTGTCACACACCTTCGGCTGGGCGTCACACACCTTCGGCCCGGCTGTCTCACACCGTTCGGCCTGGCTGTCTTACACCTTCGGCCGGGTCTCTCTCACCACCTTCGGGAAGCACGGACGGCACGAAGATCGGAGATCTGCGGGATCGGCCGGTGCGGCGCTCGCGGGCGCGGCGCGTCGCTGCAGATCCCCGATTTTCGTGCACGTCGTCCGACCGCTCTGACCCCACGCGCGGGGCACGCAGAGTGGACCACCGGATGCGTCACGGTGGTCGGAGGTCATGCCTCCGCCGGCCTCGGGGGTCGTGCCTCCGGCGACCGTCGAGGACCATGCGCGAGACCGTCTCCTCCACGTAGTCCCAGTCCGTGTCAACCAGCGTGGCCGGGATGCGCAAGACGCGCAGTCCCATCCATTGCACCGCAAGGTCTCTTCGCCGATCGTCGAAGAAGCTGTCCTGGTGGAACTCGCGGCCATCGGTCTCCAGGTCCACGAGGTCGTCGATGACGTTGTCGAGGTGACCCGCGCCCGGTACGTAGACCTGCGATCGGACGACGAACCCCGCTCTCCGCAGGCGAAGGCGGGCGTGCGTCTCGTAGCCGGACTGCGCGCCGATCTCCGCCTGGGCGAGTGTGGCGCGCAGCCTTGTCGGCGAATGTGCGCGGAGGTCCTCGAACTCTGCCCGCGAGATCACGCGCAGGAACACCGCGGATTCGAGCGCCGCAATAACGTCATCCGGGGGTAAGCAGCGCATCGCCTGACGGAGGGCGGCGCGCGTGGAGACTCGTAGCGGATCGCTCCCTGCCGGGTCGCTCGTCCAGTGAACGCGAACAGCACGTCGAGACGTGGAAGTGGGACCGGGCCCGAGACCGACGCCGCCGCTGGGGTCCGGTCCGCCATGGCCGTCGCATCCGCGTGGCACGTAACGCTCGTTGGGCGGGCCGGGCCCGTCGCGTCCGCCCTGGCCGAGACATCCGCCGCGCCCGCCGTGCGAATCGGCGTCCGTGGGACACTCGGGTGGCTGTTCGGGGTGAGACAGAAGCCGACCAGAGGGCGGCATCCGAACGTGGACGTGTTCGTCGTGGCCCGTCCAGACTCCTCTTTCTCGGAGAACGCTGACGCAGTCCAGTCGACCGCCGAGCGTGAGTGCGAGACGTGCTTCCTCGCCAAGGTGCTCGCAGGCGTAAAGGCCGCGGCGGGGATGCCACACCGCGGCATCCGCCGACAGGCTCGCGAGGGCCCGTCTCGTCGCGCCGGCGGCGATCAGCTGTCGAGACCACGCCGCGTGGCCAAGACGACAAAGCAGCATGGATCGAGTCTGCTGAGCCACGTGGACCTCAGCGGATGTACGCATTGATTCGGTGTGAAACGACGCGCGACACGAGCCGGGGACGACAAGGTGGGGTCGGTTCGCATGCCCGAAAATCGGTGATCCGTATGACGCGCCGTGCGATGCGGGCGGCGCGCCGGGGATACGTCCAGATCCCCGATTTTCGGTCCGGATGGGGTGTGCGAAGGCCAGAGCTGGAAGTGCGCGAGCGCCCTTCCACAGCCCTCAATCGCGTGTCAGTCGCCGCGGCTACGATTGAGCCCGTGGTCACCGCCCTGTATCGCCGCTATCGGCCTGAGACGTTCGCCGAGATGATCGGCCAGTCTCAGGTGACGGAGCCGCTGATGACGGCGTTGCGCACCAACCGCGTCAACCACGCCTACCTGTTCAGCGGGCCGAGGGGCTGCGGCAAGACCACGAGTGCGCGCATCCTCGCCCGCTGCCTCAACTGCGCGACGGGTCCGACGGACACGCCCTGCGGGACGTGCGAAAGCTGCATCGAGCTCGGGCGGGGCGGTCAGGGATCGCTCGACGTTGTCGAGATCGACGCGGCGAGCCACAACGGCGTCGACGACGCGCGAGACATCCGCGAGCGCGCCATCTTCGCGCCGGCCCGAGACCGCTACAAGATCTTCATCCTCGACGAGGCGCACATGGTGACGCCGCAGGGCTTCAACGCTCTGCTGAAGATCGTGGAAGAACCGCCGGAGCACGTGAAGTTCATCTTCGCGACGACGGAGCCCGACAAGGTGATCGGGACGATCAGGTCCCGCACCCACCACTACCCGTTCCGCCTCGTGCCTCCTGCCCAGATGCTCGACTACGTGCAGCGGCTGTGCGAGAGCGAGGGGATGTCGGTCGCTCCCGGCGTGCTGCCGCTCGTCGTGCGAGCAGGCGGAGGCTCGCCTCGCGACACGCTCTCGCTCCTCGACCAGCTCATCGCCGGCTCGGAGGGCGCGAGCATCGAGTACGAGCGTGCCGTCGCGCTGCTGGGGTACACGCATGCTGCGCTGCTCGACGAGGTCGTGGATGCCATCGGGGCCGTGGATGCGCCAACGGCGTTCGCCGCAGTAGACCGCGTCATCCAGACCGGTCAGGATCCTCGCCGGTTCGTCGAAGACCTGCTCGAGCGACTCCGCGACCTCATCATCGTGGCCGCGACGTCTCCGGATGCTGCTGCAGCCGTGCTGCGCGGCACCCCCCAGGAAGAGCTGGACCGCATGTCGGTTCAGGCGTCAGTGTTCGGCGCGGCGGAGCTCTCGCGGTGCGCCGACATCGTCAACGCCGCGCTCACCGAGATGACCGGTGCGACGTCTCCGCGCTTGCACCTCGAGCTCATGATCGCGCGGATGCTCGTTCCGGCATCCGATGCGACCGACCGCGGCGCACTGGCGCGCGTCGAGCGACTGGAACGCAGAGTTGGCGTGCAGAGCTCGGCTGCTGTGAGCGATGTCGCCTCGGCGACTCCTGCCGCTGCCGGGACTCCGGCGGTCGCGGGGACTCAAGCTGCCGCCGCGAACCAGGCGCCGCGCGCCTCTAGCGGCGCCGCGGGACGGCCGGTGACGGAGGTACGGGGTGCTGCCGGGCAGCAGCCAGCCGCTGCCGGCGAGGGCCGGACGGCAGAGGCCGGGCCGGGAACGGCGGCGACGGCGGCGACGTCCGCGTGGTCGGTCAGTTCCCCGAGCGGGCCGGCAGCCGGCGGTGCGGACGGCGCATCCTCCGGCGCTGCTGCTTCGACACCTCCGACGCCCGCTCGGACGGGCGCGTCGACGGCAGAGTCCGCGGGCTCGTCCGCGGCGTCCGCACCATCTTCAGCACCCGCGGCGACACCGGCCCCGCCGGCCGGGCCGCAAGCGGCGGCGTCGCCGGACTCAACGTCGCCCACCGGTGCAGCGCCGGCGGCACCGTCAGAAGCGTCGTCGCTCGACCCGGCCGTGGCGCAGGCTGCGGCGTTCGCCGCGGCTGCTGCTGCGAAGAAGAGCGCGGCCATGGGAGGTGCGCCGGCAGCATCGAGCAACTCCGCGGCATCCGCCTGGGCGACACCGGGTGTCACCGACGACACACCAGCCGTCGTCGTGGGAGCCGTCACGACGCAACAGGTGCGGGATGCCTGGCCCGAGATCCTCGACGCCGTCGCGGAATCCAGTCGCAGCGCGTGGGCCGTGGTGTACACGGCGACCGTGCGTGCGTTGGACGGCGACGTGCTGTCGCTGTCGTTCCCGAGCGCGAACGACGTCGAGAGCTTCCGCGGAAGGCCAGGAGCGCAGGATGCCGCGAGCGAGGTGCTGCGGCAGTCCATCATCGATCTGCTCGGCATCCGGGTGAAGTTCGTGGCGAAGCCGGCGGGGCAGGACGGCGGCCCGGCCGCGCCCGCCGGAGGGACACCGGGGGTCGGTGCGCCCAGCGGCCGTACTCCGAGCGGCGGCGCACCGCGTGGCGCAAACCCGAGCGACGGAGGCCCGGACCGGTCCACGAGTCTGAACGGGCCCCGAGGCGGAGGCCAAGACGCAACGGCGGCGCCGGGCGCGGCGCCAACAGCGTCGCCTGCGAGTACCAGCGCCGCAGGCCAGCGGCAGGGCGACCGCTCCCCGGCGCAACCGGTGAACGCGTCGACGGGGCGACCGTCGGGCTCGGCGTCCCCCCGTACTTCGTCGTCCGCTCGGCCGAGTGCGTCGACATCCTCGACCTCCTTGGGATGGGCGACCGTCGCCATTCCCGGATCCTCGACGGCCGTGCTCGATCGTCCGCGTGATGCGGGGGAGGAGCGCGATGCGGCTCGGGAGCGCGGGCGCGTCGGAGAGGCGGCGGAACGTCTCGACGACGGCGCTCAGGAGCGGAACGACGCATCGGCCGTCACGACTACGTCCAGTCGCTCTGTTGCTCCATCGTCCGCACCGGCCGCGCGCTCGGTCGACCAACGGCCGGCCGCATTCACCGACGCCGACGCTCCCGACGACGACGAGCCACCGTTCCCCGACGAGTACCCGGGAGAGCCGACGCTCAGCTCGCTGCAGAACGGCTCCATGCCGGGCAGCTCCGTGCAGAACGGCTCTGTGCCGGGCAGCCCAATGCAGAACGGTCCTCTGCAGAACGGTCCTGCGCAGAACAGACCTGCCGACAACAGTCCTCTGCGGAACACTCCCGACGCGCCCCAGGGACGAGCCGGTGCGGCGAGCTCCGACCGCGCGGATGCGTCCGCGGGGGGCACCGCACGGCCGAAGGCATCCGTCGGCTTCCGGGAACCAGCGCGATACGGCGAAGCCGTCGTGCGTGAGCTGCTCGGTGCCAAGTTCATCGAGGAGCAGCAGATCACGCCGCCGTCGGGCGGCGGGGCAGGCCAGGGCGGACCAGCATGGTCGAGCTAGAGACCGCGGTGCGTCGCCGTTCCTCCTCGTCCTTGCCATCGACCATCCTGAGCGCTTCCTCGCTCGAGAACTGATAGGGAGCACGGCCGCATGTACGAAGGCGTCGTCCAAGACCTGATCGACGAACTCGGCCGGCTGCCCGGCGTAGGACCGAAGTCGGCGCAGCGCATCGCGTTCTACATCCTGCAGACCGAGACCTACGACCCGACGCGGCTGGCGGAAGTGCTCACCACGGTGCGCGACAAGGTGCGGTTCTGCGAGATCTGCGGCAACGTGAGCGAGCAGGCGACATGCTCCATCTGCCGCGACCCGCGCCGTGACCAGACCCTGATCTGCGTGGTCGAAGAAGCCAAAGACGTGGTCGCGATCGAGCGCACCCGCGAGTTCCGTGGCCTCTACCACGTGCTCGGTGGCGCCATCAGCCCGATCCAGGGCGTCGGCCCCGACCAGCTGCGCATCCGCCAGCTCATGACCCGGCTTGCGGATGCCACGGTGCGCGAAATCATCATCGCCACCAACCCCAACGTGGAGGGCGAGGCGACAGCCGCCTACCTCAGCCGCATGCTTCAGGCCATGGAGCTGCGGGTGACGCGGCTGGCATCCGGTCTGCCTGTCGGCGGCGACCTGGAGTACGCCGACGAGGTCACCCTCGGGCGCGCCTTCGAGGGACGTCGGCTGGTCGGCTGAGCAGGCGCACGACAGCAGGCAGCGCCGGTCCGGGCTGTCCGAAGCCCGCGGGTGCGCCGGGAAGCCCGTCTGACCCGTTCCGGGCGATACGTGCGGCCCCGTCCGCTCGGTGGAGTCCGCCGACGATACAGTCGCGAGAGAGCAGTCACCGTGCTTGCGCACGGGACTCCCGCAGCGCTTGGGGGTGGGCGATGACGGATCCGCGCCGCAACGGAATGCATGCGAGCGACGCCGACGCCGCTACCCGCGAGCCCTCCCCTCCTTCCGGCGGCACTCCGCCCAGCGCACGCAGCAATGATCGCGGCAGGACGAGTCGCGCCCTGCCGCCGTGGCTCGTCTGGGTGGTGGCCGCGGTCATCGCCATCGCGTTCGGCTTCGGTGCCGGTTGGCTTGGAGCGTGGTGGGCGGGCGGCACATCCGCTTCCCGGCAGGCATCCGGCACCGCATCGGGTTCGGCCCCCGGCGCGTGTGACTCCGTGAGGGTGGCGAACGAGGTGCTGCCGACCATTGTCACCATCAACGTCACAGCAGTATCCGGCAGCGGCGTCGGCAGCGGAGAGGTCATCCGCAAGAGCGGCTACATCATCACGAACAACCATGTCATCTCGGCTGCACGCGATGGAGGCGACATCGCCGTCACGTTCTCCAACGGACACACGGTTCCCGCGAAGCTCGTGGGGCGCGACCAGCAGTCCGATCTGGCGGTGCTCAAGGTGACCGGGGAATCCGGACTGCCGGTGATCGGCGTGGGCAACAGCGACGACGTCGCCGTCGGTGAGCCGGTCGTCGCGCTGGGCGCCCCGCTCGGGCTCTCCAGCACCGTCACGGCGGGTATCGTGAGCGCACTCGGCCGCAACGTGCCCGTGCCGAGCGACGACGGTGCCAAAGCGACGCTCGCGGGCGCCATCCAGACCGACGCCGCCATCAACCCCGGCAACTCCGGTGGCGCTCTCGTGGATTGCCGGGGCGACCTCATCGGCATCAACACGGCCATCTCGACGGTGCCCAATTCCGAAGGTGTCGGAGGCGGAGGCTCAGTCGGCATCGGATTCGCGGTTCCTGTGAACCTCGCCATGCGCATCGCCGGTCAGCTCATCGACACCGGAGAGGTCGCCTATCCCTACTTGGGCGTGCAGGTCACGCCCATCCCGCCGGCCGTCGCCGAGCGGTGGCGCATCGAGGACGGCCTGTACATCCAGTCCGTGGATCCGAAGGGCTCGGCGGCTGCGGCAGGCCTGAAGCCAGGGGACGTCGTCACGAAGATCGACGGACGTCCCGCCGACCGCAACGATGTGCTGACCGGCCTGCTGCTGACCAAGAAGGCGGGCGACACCGTGAAGATCACGTTCGTGCGCGATGGCAAGGAGCAGACGGTGACCGCCCGGCTCGTGGCGCGTCCGTCCTGACCCGCGTCGCGACCGACGTCCGCCGGTTTCACGCTTCCGGTAGCCACACCCGCATGTCGTCGGCCCCGCGGTTCGCCCAGGCGAAGTACGGGATGCCCGTCAGCTCCGCGCCGTCGCGTGTGCGCAGCGAGACCCCGACGAGACCGGGCACGAGGGCCGGCGCTTCCGCCTCGGTCAGCGACTCGGGATCCACTGAGACGTCGTCGAGCACGACGCCTTCGGGCTGGTCCGCTCGCTCGAACGCGTACACGAGGGGGCCGCGCTCGACAGCGATCGAGCCGCGAACGGCATCCAGGCGCGGATGCGGGCGCGTGACGCGTGGCGACATCGGAAGCACCAGCTCGAGCTCGTCGCCTGCAGCGAACGTCCTGGTCACCTCGGCGTACCGGCCGGCCTCGACCTCCGCCCCGTCCAGTGTCGCGTCCTCTGCCCAGAGCGGGATGCGCAGGCTGAGGGTGACGGGCGTCTCCGGGGCGTTCTGCACCGCGATGCGCACGCGGCCGTCCCACGGGTAGTCGGTGGTGACGCTCACCTCGAGCTGGCCGGCGTCAGTGGCGGCGCGAAGCGTTCCCGGCACGTACTGGTGCACTTGCAGCCCGTCCGCGGTGGAGGTGGCGAGGTATCCGCCCAGGCTCGAGAGCGTGCGCATGATGTTCGGCGGGCAGCACGCGCAGCCGAACCAGCGCAGGCGGCCGTTCTTGGGCGTGCGCTCGTCGTCGGCGTGGGCGTCGTGCCTCACCTGCAGCGGGTTGACGTAGAAGTAGTCGCCGCCGCGTAGCGAGACGCCCGCGAGGAATCCATTGAACAGCAGCAGCTCTATCTGGTCCGCGTACGACGCGTCGCCGGTGGCGAGCAGCATCCGCCACGCCCACTGCACGGCGCCGATGGCGGCGCACGTCTCTGCGTAGGCGCGGTCGGAGGGCAGCTCGTACGGGTCGCCGAACGCCTCGCCGTCCCAGCGCGAGCCGAGGCCTCCCGTGACGTACTGCTTGGTCACGGCCATGTGCTCGTACTGCGCGGCGAGCGTGGAGATGAACCCGGAGTCGGATGTCTCGATCGCCACGTCGGTGGCGCCCGTCGTGAGGTAGACGGCCCGCACAGCGTGACCCTCGACGGTGGTCGCCTCGCGCACCGGAACACGGTCGGACAGGTAGGTGGAGTTGCCGCCGAACCGTTCGAGCGTGCGGTGGCCGCGAGCATCGACGAACCAGGCCGCGAGATCGAGGTACGCGCGGGTGCCGGTCTCCCGGTAGAGCTCGACCAGCGCCGTCTCGATCACCGGATGCCCGTCCACGTCGCCGGCAGAGCCCGTCGCGGAGGCGGGCCCGAACTCGCGCACCAGGTGGTCGGCCACGCCGACCGCGACGTTCAGCAGGTCGTCGCGACCGGTCGCCCTCTTCTGCGCGACGGCGGCCTGGATCAGGTGCCCGGCGCAATAGTGCTCGTGGTCGCGCTGCGGATTCCCGTACCGCCTGCCTTCGCGAACCGGCACGACGGTGTTGAGGTATCCGTCGGGCTGCTGAGCGGCGGCGACCAGCTCGGTGATCCGGAGCTGGTCGGCGAGCAGGCTCTCGTCGGGCTCGCGCGCGTACTCCCATGCGGCGGCTTCGAGCCATTTGTAGACATCCGAGTCCGCGAACACGGGGCCCAGTACCTCGCCCTCCGCCCGGCCTGCGGCGATCTCGAAGTTGCGCAGGTTGCCGGCGTCGTGAAGCTGCCTGAGCCCGTCTGGAACGGAGACATCGCGGTTGGCGTGCTGCCGATCGAGCCAGAATCCTTCGCCCAGTCGCACCTCCGAGAGCGGGAGGGGCCGGAGCGCTGTCGGTGCGAGCGGGCGCGCGGGGCCAGGGATGTCGCGTGTGGCGTTGGACGGACGGGCAGCGGTGGACGCGATGGACACGATGAGATCCCCGGGGGTGGTGGGTGGCTGTGGTGCTCTCGCGACTGTGAGGAGCACCACCACGACGATGGTCAAGGAACGTTCCGGAACGTTCTGGAACGTGAGCATCACGCTAATCGCCCGCTCCTCGACCGTCAAGGCGCCTGGGCTTGATACCGTGGGGCGGGATCCGGTCGGAACGACATTCCGTGACGACCGGAAGCGGGCTCGCCCGACGACTGCACATGTTCCGGAGGACGATGGTGGAATCGCACGCAGGATCGTCAGCGGTGCGCGTGGCCGACGTCGCGGCGGCGGCGGGAGTGTCGCCTGCCACGGCATCCAAAGCCCTCAACAACACGGGACAGCTGCGCGAGAGCACCAGGCGACGCGTTCGCGAGGCGGCAGACCGCCTCGGATTCTCCGAGCGGATGCGGGAACCGTCGCGCACCGTCACGGTCGCGCTGCTGACCGGAGACTCCGTCGGCCGATTCAGCCTGCCCATCCTGCTCGGCGCCGAGAACGCGCTCAGCCTCGGGCAGATCATGGTGCTGCTGTGCGACACCCGCGACGACCCGGTGCGCGAGCAGTACTACCTCGAGCGACTGAGGGAGCAGCGGGTGGACGGCGTCATCGTGACGGGCGGGTTCACGGATCCGCGCCGGTCACTGCACGCGGACATCCCGACGGTCTACGCGCACGCGCCATCGGACGATCCGTCGGACACCTCCGTCGTGTCGGACGACGAAGCGGGTGTGCGGCTCATTGTCGACCACCTCGCGAGTCTCGGGAGGCGGCGACTCGCGCATCTCACGGGCCCGATCGACCAGCGCAGCGCCACCCTGCGCGCGGATGCGACGGTCGCGGCGGCGGAAGCGGCGGGCCATCCTCTCGTGCACGAGCCCCTGCACGGCGCGTGGACCGAGGCCTGGGGTCGGGCGGCGGTGGACATCCTTCTCGACCACGCGGCCGAGACTCCGGATGCGATCACCTGCGGCAACGACCAGATCGCCAGGGGAGCGGCAGACCGGCTCCGCGAGCGCAGCGTCTCGGTTCCCGACGACATCGCCGTGACGGGTTTCGACGACTGGGACGTGATCGTCGAGGGCTCGCGGCCCCCGCTCACCACGATCAACCGCAGGCTCGGCGAGGTCGGGCGAAGGGCCGCCGAGCTGCTGCTGGATGCGATAGCCGGCGCACCGCAGCCGGGCATCCAGCGCGTGCAGCCCGAGCTCGTGACGAGAGGGTCGACGCTCGGCGCAGCGTGACGAGGCCGCCGCGCTCCCCGCTGACGGCAGCGGGCTAGGGTGAGACGCGATGACCACGGCCGACCTTCCTCGTGATGCGCGGCGTGCCGGGGTGCGTGACGTGGCCGCGCTCGCCGGCGTCTCGACCCAGACGGTGTCGCGCGTGATCAACGACCATCCGAGCGTGCGCGACGAGACGCGACGGCGTGTGCAGGAGGCCATGCTCACACTCGGCTACCGGGTGAACAACGCGGCGCGCACTCTGGGAACGCGACGAACGCGCACGCTCGGTGTCATCGCGTCGAACGCCGCCCTGTTCGGGCCGGCTGCCGGTGTCGTCGCGCTCGAGGCGGCAGCCAGGGCCGCCGGACGGTGGGTCACGACAGCGTACGCGGATGCCTCGGACGAGACTTCGACGGCGGCGGCGCTCGAGCATCTGCTGTCGCAGGGCGTCGACGGGATCGTGGTGGTGGCGCCGCGCGTGACCACGGTGGAGACGCTCTTGAGGCAGGACGCCGGACTGGAGCGGGGCAGAGCCCAGCAGAGCGCCGCCGAACGGACCACGGCCGAACAGACCACGGCCGAACAGACCACGGACGACCAGGAGAAAGTCGACCGGGGCACTGTGACGGAGCGCACGGCCACAACGCGGGGCGGTCCCGCGAAGCGGCAGGCGGGCGTGCGGATCGCCGCTCTTCCGACGGACGGCGGCGTGGAGCTGCAGGCGCAGGCCACGAAGCTCGCGGTGCAGCACCTGATCGACCTGGGCCATCGGCGGATCGCCCGTCTCGGTGGCCCCGACGACTGGTTGGAGGAGGCGGCGCGGGCCGGCGGGTTCGACCGCGCGATGCGGCGTGCCGGTCTGTCGGAGACGGCGCGCTGGTCCGGGGACTGGTCCGCGGCATCCGGAGCGGCCATGGCCGAGCGTGTCGCCGCCTCGATCAGATCCGATGGCACGACCGCCGTCGTGGTGACGAACGATCAGATGGCGCTCGGGCTCATGTCGGGGCTCGCCGCCAGGGGACTGTCGGTGCCTGACGACGTCTCGGTCGTCGGTTTCGACGACAACACGGATGCCGCCTACTACAGCCCGGCGCTGACCACGGTGCGGGTGGACATCGACGGCGAGGCACGACGCTGTGTCGCAGCGGTGCTCGACGTCGACGACGTGGAGGTGTCGGTCGTTCCGCCGCGGCTCGTCATCCGGCAGTCGACCGCACCGCCCCGATGACCCCGGCCACTGGTGGTCGCTGCCCGCTTGTGACCGGTAACATTGCTCGAACCGAGACGGAACAACCGAAGCGGAACAACCGAGACGGAATGACCGAGACGGATCAGATGGAGGAGTCAGTGGCGATTCTGGATGCCGCAACCGAGGCCGCGATAGCTCGCACCCGGGAGGAGGTCGCGGCGCTGCACGGCGAGCTCGTGCGCTACGGACTCGTGGTATGGACCGGCGGCAACGTGTCGGGGCGGGTGCCGGGCACCGACCTGTTCGTGATCAAGCCGTCCGGGGTGTCGTACGACGAGCTCGCGGCCGACAACATGATCCTCTGCGACCTGGACGGTCGCGTCATCCCCGACACCGCGGGCAGCGAGCGTTCGCCATCCAGCGACACGGCGGCGCACGCCTACGTGTACCGGAACATGCCTGAGGTCGGGGGCGTGGTGCACACGCACTCCACCTACGCCGTCGCCTGGGCCGCACGCGGCGAGGAGATCCCGTGCGTCATCACGGCCATGGCCGATGAGTTCGGCGGGCCGATCCCGGTCGGACCGTTCGCGATCATCGGCGACGACTCGATCGGCCGCGGCATCGTCGAGACGCTGCGCGGGCACCGCAGCCGGGCAGTGCTCATGCAGAACCACGGCCCGTTCACCATCGGCGTGAGCGCGAAGGATGCCGTCAAGGCGGCCGTCATGGTGGAGGACGTCGCCCGCACCGTGCACATCGCACGCCAGGGAGGCGAGCTCATCCCGATCCCGCAGCAGTCGATCGACCGCCTCTACGACAGGTATCAGAACGTGTACGGACAGTCCACGGATGCCCGCAGGAGCGACTCGTGACCGACGCGCCGGACGAGACGGCTGTCACCTCCCAGAGGATCAACGCCGACGCGGCGGACGCCATCCGCTCCGGCCGCGCGGTGCTCGGCATCGAGCTGGGATCCACTCGCATCAAGGCCTGCCTGATCGGTGACGACCCCGCTGTCACGATCGCGGTCGGAAGCCATGCCTGGGAGAACGAGTTCGTCGACCGCAGGTGGACCTACTCGCTGGAGAGCGTCTGGGCGGGCCTCCAGGCCGCCTATGCGGATCTCCTGGCCGATGTGCGCCGTCGATACGACGTGGAGGTCGGCTCGCTGGGCGCGATCGGCGTCTCGGCGATGATGCACGGTTACCTGCCGTTCGATGCCGACGGCGAGCTGCTCGTGCCGTTCCGCACCTGGCGCAACACGACGACGGGGCCGGCCGCTCGTGATCTGAGCGAGCTGTTCGGGGTGAACATCCCGCTGCGCTGGTCGGTGGCGCATCTCTATCAGGCGGTGCTCGACGACGAGCCGCACGTGCCGCGCATCGCCTTCCTCACCACACTGGCGGGCTACGTGCACTGGAAGCTGACCGGCAGGAAGGTGCTGGGGGTGGGTGACGCCTCCGGTATGTTCCCGATCGACTCCGCGACAGGCCGCTACGACGCCGAGCTCCTCGACCGGTTCCAGGCGCTCGTCGCATCCAGGCCGCTCGCGGCACCGCTGGCGGAGCTGCTGCCGCAGGTGCTGTCGGCGGGTGAGGCCGCGGGCGAGCTGACGGGGGAGGGAGCGGCGCTGCTGGACCCGTCAGGAGTGCTGCGGGCAGGCATCCCGCTGTGCCCGCCGGAGGGCGACGCGGGAACGGGCATGGTGGCCACAAATGCCGTCGCCCCGCGCACGGGCAACGTGAGCGCCGGAACCAGCATCTTCGCGATGGTGGTGCTGGAGCGTCCGCTGGCGGAGTCGCACGAGGAGCTCGATCTCGTCACCACGCCGTCCGGCGATCCGGTCGCCATGGTGCACTGCAACAACGGCGCGAGCGAACTGGCCGAATGGGTCGGCCTCTTCCGCCGTTTCGCCGAGCTGGCGGGTCCGGCCATCGACGGCGACGCTGCGTTCGAACTGCTGTTCCGCGAGGCGCTGAACGGTGATGCGGATGCCGGCGGCCTGCTCGCGTACAACTACCTCGCCGGCGAGCCGGTGACGGGAACGGCGGAGGGCCGTCCGCTGTTCGTTCGCACGCCCGACAGCCGCTTCACGCTCGCCAACGTGATGCGCGCGCAGCTCTACGGCGTGTTCGGCACGTTGAGCCTGGGCATGCGGGTGCTCGCCTCCGAGGGAGTCGCCATCGAGCGGATGCTCGCCCACGGCGGCATCTTCCGCACGGCCGGCGTCGCGCAACGGTTCCTCGCCGCCGCCTTGAACGCACCCGTGGCGGTCGGCGAGACCGCGGCGGAGGGCGGCGCGTGGGGCATCGCCGTGCTTGCCGCCTACCTGCGGCAGGCATCCGCGCCGGGGCGGGATGCGCCCTCGCTCGCCGAGTACCTGAACGGCACCGTGTTCGCGAACGCCGCGGTGCACGTCGCCCAGCCGGATGCCGGCGACGTCGCCGGGTTCGCGGCCTACCTCGACCGGTACCGCGCCGGCCTCGGCGTCGAGCGCGCGGCCATCGCAGCACTGTGACGCGGGATCAGAACGGCCGCGGTCGTCGCAAGGCGCGGCCGGCCTCGAGTTGAGCTCGACGTCGGCCTCCGACCCACGCACCCGGAGACGCAGATCTCGCGACACCTCAGACATCCACAAGCCTCACCTCCAGTAAGGAAGCCCATGACACGCACACCGCTCACCACCTCTCTCGACGGCTACCAGGTGTGGTTCCTCACCGGGAGCCAGCACCTGTACGGACCGGAGACTCTTGCCCAGGTCGCCGACCAGTCGCGGGCCATCGCGGACCGGCTCGGCGCATCATCCGACCTGCCCGTGCGTGTGGTCTGGAAGCCCGTGCTCACCGGGTCTGACGAGATCCGCCGCGTCATGCTCGACGCCAACGCCGACGACTCCGTCATCGGCGTCATCGCCTGGATGCACACCTTCAGCCCCGCGAAGATGTGGATCGCCGGCCTCGACGCGCTGCAGAAGCCGCTGCTGCACCTGCACACGCAAGCGAACGTCGAGCTGCCGTGGGCCGAGATCGACTTCGACTTCATGAACCTCAACCAGGCCGCGCACGGCGACCGGGAGTTCGGCTACATCCAGTCCCGTCTCGGCGTGGCCCGCACCACCGTCGTGGGTCACGTGAGCGATCCTGCCGTGAGCGGCCGCATCGGAACGTGGAGCCGCGCGGCCGCCGGGTACGCGGCATCCCGCTCGCTCAAGCTCGCCCGGTTCGGCGACAACATGCGTTTCGTGGCCGTCACCGAGGGTGACAAGACCGAGGCCGAGCACGTGTTCGGCGTGCAGGTGAACACGTGGGGCGTGAACGAGCTCGCGGATGCCGTCGCGCAGGCATCCGGTGCAGACGTCGACGCGCTCGTGGCCGAGTACGAGGAGCTGTACGACGTCGTGCCCGAACTGCGGCGCGGCGGTGACCGGCATCAGTCGCTGCGCGACGGGGCGGCCATCGAGCTGGGGCTGCGCTCGTTCCTCGAGGAGGGCGGATTCGGCGCGTTCACGACGAACTTCGAAGACCTGGGCGCGCTCAAGCAGCTGCCGGGGCTGGCCGTGCAGAGGCTCATGGCCGAGGGATACGGATTCGGCGCGGAGGGCGACTGGAAGACGGCCGTGCTCGTGCGCATCGCCAACGTGATGGGTGCGGGACTCCCGGGCGGAGCATCCCTCATGGAGGACTACACGTACGACCTCACGCCCGGCCAAGAGCGCATCCTCGGCGCCCACATGCTCGAGGTGAGCCCATCGCTGAGCACCGCGAAGCCGACGCTCGAGATCCACCCGCTGGGCATCGGCGGCAAGGACGACCCGGTGCGCCTGGTCTTCAACGCGGATGCCGGCCCCGCCGTCGTCGTGGCGCTGTCGGACATGCGCGACCGTTTCCGTCTCACGGCCAACGTCGTCGAGGTGGTCGCCCCGACCGAGCCGCTGCCCAAGCTGCCGGTCGGACGAGCCGTGTGGATTCCGCAGCCCGACTTCCGCACGTCGGCGTGGGCCTGGCTGCAGGCCGGAGCCGCACACCACACCGTCATGACGAACGCGGTCGGCATCGAGGCGTGGGAGGATTTCGCGCGCATGGCAGACACCGAGCTCGTCGTGATCGACAACGACACGCGACCCCGCGAGTTCGAGCAGCAGCTGAAGTGGAGCGCTGCATACTGGCGCTTGCAGCGCGGCATCTGAGTTCGCGTCGGCCGGCGCCGGTCTTGGCCGGCTCCGAGAGGGAGTCGAGAACGCCGCTCGCGGTCGGATCGCCATTGACCCGGTTGGCATGCGCGGTCTTCTCTCTCTGTCTATCTCTGCCCCCGGGCGACGCGTGGCTCAGCCCACCTCGACCCGTAGGACGCCATCGGCACGAACAGCGTGCCGGTGGTGTTCCGCGTCTTGCCGCTTCTCTGCCCTTGGGGTGACGTCGCGTCCGCTCTCTGCGGCGATGTCGCACCTACCCTTACGGCCATGTCGCGTCCCCTGCTCTTGGGAGACGTCGCATCCGCCCGAGCTGCCATGTCGCATCCGCTTCTCTGCGGCGATCTCGCATCCGCTCCTCGGCGATCTCGCATGCCTCTGCAGTGACGCAGCATCCAGCCCTTGGTGCGACGTCACGCTCCCCGAGCACCGGGTTGACGAGCCACTCTAAACCGGTTTAGAGTGAGCGAGCAGGCGGTTTGAACCGGTTTAGGTCGCCGCGGGAACGGGTCCTTAGCCTCCGGAACGGAGGCGACCGCAGGCAGACCACCGAAGGTGCTGGATGGATCAGAAGATCACGATCGACGACGTCGCCAAAGAGGCGGGCGTGAGCAAGGGGCTCGTGTCTCTGGCGCTCAATGACCGTCCAGGGGTCTCGGCGGAGGCGAAGGGGCGCATCCTGCGCGTCGCCGACCAGCTCGGCTGGCGGCCGGACCCCCGTGCTCGCGGTCTGAGCACGCGCCGCGCCTACGCTCTCGGACTCATCGTGCGGCGCAGTCCGCACGTGATCGAGGTCGATCCGTTCTTCGCCGCCTTCATCGCCGGCGCTGAGGCGGTGCTCGCCGAGCGCGGTCAGGTGCTCGTGCTGAGCGTCGTGCCCGACGTGGACAGCGAGCTGGACGCCTACCGGCGCCTGAGCTCCGAGCGCCGCGTCGACGGGTTCTTCGTCACCGACCTGCTCGACGACGACCATCGCGTCCGCGC
>Ga0164242_10000800_pt1 | contig 37830 bp, 31 predicted proteins | sample OricomgcompostMG_FD_108783 | JGI IMG/M metagenome (GOLD analysis project Ga0164242, IMG submission 108783) | Miracle-Growth compost microbial communities from Emeryville, California, USA - Original compost - Miracle growth compost (MG) ... | reverse complement strand
GGCGTCCATGCACCAGTTGCTCGCGATGGTCGCGGGCGGCGTCGCGGGCCTCTTCGCCATCGTCGGGCTGACGATGCTGATCGCGCGGCGTCTCGGCGACACGCGCATCCGCCGCAACAGCAAGGCGTGGGACATCATCATCGTGCTGATGCTGTGGGTGCAGCTCGCGCTGGGGCTCGGCACCGTCGTGCTCTCCGCGCGCCACATGGACGGCGCGATGTTCGAGCAGCTCACCGACTACGTGAAGGGCGTCGTGACCTTCCGCGGCAACATCGCCGGACTGCTCGACGGCGTGCCGCTCGTCTACCAGACGCATATCGCGCTGGGCTTCACGATCTTCCTCGTCTCGCCGTTCACGCGCATGGTGCACATCTGGAGCGGCCTCGCTTCGGTGGCCTATCTGCTGCGTCCTTATCAGCTCGTGCGCAAGCGCTGAAACCTCAAGGAGACCCGTGCATGAATGCCGATTCGCAAACCGTGGCGAGCGCCGAGTGCAACGCGCCCGCACGCGTGAACCATGTGGAAATCGATCTGAAGGCGATCGCCGAGGAAAGCCGCCATCACGCCGACGATCCCGCCCCGTCGCTTGCGGCGCGCCGCGCGCTGGTGGTGCGCGAGCTATTGCGGCAGCGCGCGGTGGAGCTTGCGCTGCTCGATGCCGCGAGCCCGCTCGACGACGACGTCCTCGACGCGCTGCTCGCACGCGAGCTGCGCATGCCGGAGCCCACGCCCGAGGACTGCCGGCGCTTCTACGAGCAGCACCCCACGCGCTTCATCCGCAACGAGATCGTCTACGCGAGCCATATTCTCTTTGCGGTGACGGACCGCGTGCCGCTCGCGCTGCTGCGCCACAAGGCCGAGGAAGCGCTCAACGCGCTGCTGCGCGAGCCGGAAACCTTCGAGGCGCGCGCCCGCGAGCTCTCGAACTGTCCCTCGGCGGGCGTGGGCGGCAGCCTCGGCCAGTTGATGCGCGGCGACACCGTGCCCGAATTCGAAAGCGCGCTGTTCGACAGCCCGGACGAAGGCCTGCTGCCGCGTCTCGTACGCACGCGCTTTGGCTTTCACCTCGTGCGCGTCGAGCGCCGCGTGGCCGGCGAGCCGATGGCATTCGAAGACGTCGCCGACGACATCGCGCGCTTTCTCGTCGAGCGGGTGCGTCACAAATCCATTCAACAGTACGTATCGATTCTGGCCTCGCAGGCCGCGCTCGAGAACGCCGCCGTCGAAGCCGCAACGAGTCCGCTGGTTCAGTGAGCCAACGAGACACGGGAGACGTCATGAATCTGCGTAATAGCCCAACCCGGGATCCCGCCCAAGCCGCCGCCACGCCCGCCGTGGCGGACGCCAGGGCGTGGTCCGTGCTGCTCGTGAGCACGCTCGCGTTCCTGGTCTGCTTCGTCGTGTGGATGATGTTCGGCGTGCTTGGCGTGGGGTTGCGCGACGAACTCAAGCTCAACAGCACCCAGTTCGGTCTGCTGACGGCCACGCCCGTGCTGACCGGCGCCGTGATGCGGCTGCCGCTGGGCACCTGGACCGACCGCTTCGGCGGGCGCATCGTCATGACGATCCTGCTCGTGGTCTGCGCCGTGCCCGTCTATATCGTCAGTTATGCGAATCAGTTCTGGCAATTTCTCGTCATCGGCCTCTTTCTTGGCTGCGTGGGCGCCTCGTTCGCGGTGGGCACGCCCTATGTCGCGCGCTTCTTTCCGCCCAGGCAACGCGGTTTCGCAATGGGCTTTTTCGGCGCGGGCACCGTGGGCGCCGCCGTCAACCTGTTCGTGACGCCGGAACTCACCAAGCTCTATGGCTGGCGCTTCGTGCCGCGCGTGTACGCAGTCGCGCTTCTCGTAACCGCCGTGATCTTCTGGCTCGGCTCCGCGCGCGACCCCGGCGCAGGCAAGTCGAACGGCTCATGGCTCGACGCATTCAAGGTGCTGGGAGACTCGCGCGTCTGGCGCCTGTGCCAGTACTACTCGATCACCTTCGGCGGGTTCACCGCACTTTCGCTGTGGATTCCTCAGTATCTGAAGGCCGAGTACGGTATGTCGCTGGTGGTGGCTTCCGCGTTCGCGGCGGGTTTCTCGCTGCCGGGATCGGTGCTGCGTGCGGTGGGCGGCGTGCTCGCCGACAAGCTCGGCGCACATAGCGTCACCTGGTGGGGCCTGTGGGTCGCGTGGGTCTGCCTTTTCATTCTCTCGTATCCGACGACCGACTTCGTGATCCACACCGTCAACGGCACCGAAACGCTGCACGTCAGCATGCCGCTTGCGGGCTTCGTCGTGCTGACGTTCGTGCTGGGCGGCGTGCTCGCGTTCGGCATGGCCTCGACCTTCAAGTACGTTGCCGACGACTTTCCCGCCAACATGGGGGTCGTGACCGGCGTGGTCGGTCTCGCCGGCGGGCTGGGCGGCTTCCTGCTGCCGATCCTGTTCGGCATGCTGCTCGATGTGCTCAAGATCCGCTCGAGCTGCTTCATGCTGCTCTACGGCATCGTGTGGGTCTCGCTCATCCTGCTCTATATCACCGAGGTCAAACGCGCACCGATTCTCGGCGACAAGCGGTCCGCGGCCTCCGGTACGAGCGCGCATTCATAAGCGCGCCCGAGCGGCTCAGGCGGCGCCGTTGGCGGCGGCTCAGGCCGCCGCCGCCGCTTCTGCGGCTTCCGGCGCCGTCACTACGAGCACGCTGCACGACACGCGGTCGAGCAGCTTGCGGTCGTCCCGGCCCTCCCACCAGCGCGCGAACGGGCCTCTGCGGTGGTGGGCCAGTACGATGAGGTCGGCATTGAACGACGCGCTCGCGCGCGCGATCTCGTCGATCGCGCGACCCACGGCGAAATGCCCTGTGGCTTCCAGCCCGAGCGCCTTCAGGCGCGCCACGCCGTCTTCGAGGATTTCCTTTGCCGCCGTCTCCGCGGCTTCATATGGCACGGCGGACGCAATGTCGGCGCCCCACTGCAACGGCGACTGGTCGAGCACTGCGAGCAGCTGCGTCTGCGCCCGGCATTCGAGCGCCAATTCCTTGCCCTCGCGCAGCGCGCGACGCCCCTCGCGCGTGGCGTCGTAACACAGCAGAATGCGGCTGAACGCACCCATCTCGCTTCTCCCTGGTTTTATCCCCGGTTCGATATCCCTGAGACCCATCTGTCGATTGAGTCGGCTGCATTATTTATATCATGTTGTGATATAAAATGACAGCGAGGCCCGTGCAAGGCGGCGCCACGCCGCGACATGTCCCCGCCACCGTCGTGATGGCGCACGTCGCGGACCCAGCCTGGGCGATTGGCCCATCCGCATACGCAAGCGCTGTTGCAAAGCGCGTCAACCGGTTGCGCGGTTCGACCGTTTGTCACATCTTGATAGAACTCGTTACACAGGGTCGAAACATTTGTTACAAGTTAATCTTCAGACTAATTCAACTTGCGACATGCAGTTATTACCGACCCCTGCTTTTCTTTCAATTACCTTAATTCAAAAAAGCCGTTAAAGCGCTTTTCGCAATTCGTTGCGCATGCATCGGCCAGCTTCTGGAAACTCCTTATACGATGGCACTTTCCGACGTCACCCTTGCCCCACAAGGCTCGGCAAAGGAGGGTCACGGGCCTGTCACGGATAATCAGAAAAAATTACCGAAAATAATTGTTACAGTCAGATTATTTTTTGCGAAAAGGATTGATTTCTGAGATGTGTCCTCATACAATTCGCTCCAACATGTTACTAGTTGTAACGTGTTGTATCAAAGAGTCAGGCGACGCCACCAAAGAGCGGGCCGACCAAAGACCAAAAAAGTTACAACGGCGAACCACGCCGGGGGGTTAATCGGGGCTTCGGAAAAGAGAGAAATGGACCGCAGCAGCGAGACGCTGGATTCAATCCGCGAAATTAACTTGTCGTATCTGATGCTCGCACAGCGCATGCTGCGCGAGGACAAGCCAGTCGGTATGTTCCGGCTGGGCCTGTCGTCGGAACTGGCCGATCTGCTTTCCGGTCTGTCGCTCGCGCAGATCGTGAAGCTGGCCACTTCCGACCAGCTCCTTTGTTTGTTCCGCTTCGACGACCATGCCATGCTGTCCGCGCTCACGCAGACGACCCGGCATGCCGACGTGGCGGCTACTCACGCGGCGATCCTGCTTGCAGGGCAGCCCGCTGTGCAATTCGCCTGAGGAACGCGTCATGTCGACGAACCGCCGCAGCCTCACCGAAGACGCACAGGAAGTGTTTCGCGCGATCGCGCTGATCGAGCTGGGTGCGCGCATGCAAGTGCTGGAGAGCGAGCTTTCGCTTTCGCGCGACCGCATGATCCGCCTGTATCGCGAGATCCGGGGCGTGTCGCCGCCCAAGGGGATGTTGCCGTTCTCGGCGGACTGGTACATGACGTGGCTCGCGAACATTCATGCTTCGCTGTTCTACAACACGTACCTGTTCCTGAAGAACGAAGCGCGTTGCTCGCATCTCGACGCGCTCACCAAGGGGTTCCGGCTGTATCTGGAACACTGCCAGCACAGCGGGACCGAGCCGGTGCTCGATCTCACGCGCGCATGGACCCTGGTGCGTTTTTTTGATGCCGATATTCTGCAGATGACGCCTTGCTGCCGTTGCGGCGGCAAATTCGTCGCGCACCGCCACGACCTGCAGCACAACGTCGTGTGTGGCGCATGCCAGCCGCCTTCGCGCGCTGGCAAGACGAAAAAGGCGGCTGCAGCGCGACGGGGCGCCGAGCAGACCGAGAGCGACCAACCGGTGCAGACGCCGGATGGCATTGCCGAGGCTGCGTAAGCGTAGGAGACCAAAGATCCGGCGGCCCGCACAGGCCTGAACCGGACGCAGCAAGTATCAAAGCAGCAAGCATCAAGACTAGACGCGAAGCCGTCCGGCTCCCGGGACGAGAGCCGGACGGCGAAGCGCATTCAGGGCCGTCCTGCCGCGCCCCGCCATTCCCCCGCTTCCCTCAATTCCCGCCGAACGTCTGCCAGACGAGCCACAGGTTCGCCGCCGTAATCACCGCAAAAAGCAGCCATGCAATCAGGCGTGTGAAGAGCGAGTTCGCGAACGCCCCCATCAGCGCCCGATCGTTCGTCATGCGAATGAGCGGCCACAGCGCGAACGGCAGTTGCAGGCTCAACACCACCTGGCTGGCCACCAGCAGCTTGCCCACCGCGCCGTTGCCGAGCAGCCACACGCCCGCGAACGCGGGAATCAGCGCGAGCACGCGCGTAATGAGGCGCCGCTGATAGCACGGGATCTTCATCTGCAGAAAGCCTTCCATCACGACCTGCCCCGCCACGGTGCCGGTAAAGGTCGAGCTCTGCCCGGAAGCGAGCAGCGTCACGGCGAACAGCACGGCCGCCGCACCGCCGCCCACGACGGGCGCGAGCAGCTTGTAGGCGTCCTCGATCTCGGTGACCTGGGTGTGGCCGGTCGCATGAAAAGCCGCCGCCGCGAGAATCAGAATGGCCGCGTTGATGAGCAGCGCGAGCGTGAGCGAGACGAGCGTATCGAGCCGCGAGAGCCCGATGGCCTGCGCGAGGCTCGCATGGTCGCGCTTCACGGCGCGCGTCTGCACGATGGACGAGTGCAGATAGAGGTTATGCGGCATGACCGTCGCGCCGAGAATGCCGATGGCGAGATACAGCGGCTCTTGCGAGGCAAGCGCGTGCCACGACGGCACCGCGCCCGCGAACACCGAGGGCCAATGCGGCTTCACGAGCGCGAGCTCGATCACATAGCCCAGCCCGATGGTGGCGATGAGCCCGGCCATGATCGCTTCGAGCGTGCGAAAGTTCTTGCCCTTGAGACCGAGCACGATCAGCGTGTCGAACGCCGTGAGCGCCACGCCCCACAACAGCGAGCAGCCCAGCAGCAGGTGGAACGCGAGCGCACCGCCCAGCACCTCGGCAAGATCGCACGCGATGATCGCGACTTCGGCCAGCGCCCATTGCCCGAGCACGACCGGTCTGGGGTAGCGCGTGCGCGAGAGCTCGGCCAGATCGCGCCCGGTGACGATGCCAAGGCGCATCGCGAGACACTGCAGCGCCATGGCCGCGATGCTGGAGAGCACCACGACGAACAGCAGGTTGTAGCCGTAACGCGAGCCGGCCTCGATATCGGTGGCCCAATTGCCGGGGTCCATATAGCCGATCGACACCAGCAAGCCGGGCCCGGCGAATTGCAAGAACTTCTTCCAGAACGGCGCCTGCGGCGACACCGCCACGCTGCCCTGCACTTCGGACGGGCAAAACGGCGCCGTCGCCGTGGTCGGTAGCTTGAACTCCAACGGAACGTTCCTCGAGTGATGGGTCTCGCACGCAAGCCGCGATGGCATTGCGCATGCCGGCCTGCGCCAGGTTCTGCGCGGGCTTCCGGATTGCGCGGCGAGATCGGTCCCTCAAGTGTACAGCGTTGGCTCCGGCGCGACGGTCAGCGAGACGCGAGCGGCGCGGCGGGCGTCGTGCTCGCGGCCGGGACGTCATCCGGTTGCGTACCCGGCGCAGCGGGCTTCGCATCGCCCCATCCGCCGCCCAGCGCGCGAATCAGATTGACGGTGGCCACCGCCTGCGAGCCTTCCAGATGGCTCGCCTGCAGTTGCGAGACCAGCACCGAGCGCTCGCTGTCGATCACGTTCAGATAGCTGACCTCGCCCTCCTCGTACTGCGTGCGCGAGAGATGCGCAGCGCGCTGCGAGGCGTTCACCGCGTCGTCCTGCGCGCTGATCTGGTCGCCGAGCAAGCGCAGATCGGAGAGGTTGTCCTCCACTTCGCGGAACGCCACCAGCACCTGCTGGCGATATTGCGCGACATCCTCGTCGTATTTCGCGCGCGCCTGCGCGAGATTGGCCTTGCGCCGGCCGCCGTCGAACAGCGGCAGCGTGAGCGCCGTGCCCGCGAACGGCCCGAGCAGGAACGCGCGGCTCGACCACATGAAGAGGTCGCCGAGCGACGCCGACTCGTAACCGAACGCCCCCGTGATATCGAGCTTCGGAAAGAACGCCGACTTCGCGAGGCCCACGCGCGCGTTCGCGGCGGCCATCGCGCGCTCGGCAGCGGCGATGTCGGGGCGCCGTTCGAGCAGTGTCGACGGCAGGCCCGGCGGCACGTTCACCGCCACCGGCGCGAGCGGCGTCTCGGGGAACGTGAAGTCCGCCGGCGCCTCGCCGAGCAGGATCGCCAGGCTGTGCTCCGAAGCCGCGCGCTGGCGCGCCACGCCCACGGCGTCGGCGCGCGCGCTCGCGAGTTCGTTGCGCGCCTGCGAAACGTCGAGCTCGCTGATGTCGCCCTCCTTGAAGCGGCGCTCGACGAGCTGGAGCGCATCCTCGCGCAGCGCCACCGTGCGCCGGTACAGGTCGACATCGGAATCGAACTGGCGCAGCTGGAAGTAATTCTGCGCGACGTCGGCCTGCAGCGCGAGCTGCACCGAGCGGAACAACGCTTCGCTCTGCTGCGCGTCGGCCTGCGCGGCATGCACGTTCGAACTCACGCGGCCGAACAGATCGGCCTCGTAGCTCGCCGTGGCCTGCGCGCGCCAGAGCGTTTGCGCGGGCACGTTGGCGTTTTGCGGCAGATACTGCGAAGCCGGCGAGGCACGCTCGTAGGTCGGCCCGAAGCCCGAGTCGATGGACGGGAACCACGAGGCGCGCGCCGCCTGGGTGAGCGCGCGCGACTGCTGCACGCGCGCGGCGGCGGCCTTCAGATCCTGATTGGCAGCCTGCGCCTGCGCTTCGAGCCGGTCGAGCGTAGGGTCGCCGAACGCCTTCCACCACTCGCCGCGATGCGCGTCGTCGGCGGGTTGCGCGGGCGTCCACGCGCCCACGTCGTGCGGGCCGGCCGGTTGGCCCTGCGCTTGTCCCTGGGTTTGCAGCGGCGCTTCCTTGTATGCCTTCGGCACGCCCGCATCAGGCACCTTGTAAGTGGGCTCGACGTTGCACGCCGCGAGCCACGCGAACAGCGCGACGCTCGCGGCGAGCCGCGTCGAGCGCCACAAGCCGCCGATATCGTCGATGCCGCCCGGTTTCTTCGGCGAAGCTGAATAGTTAGTCATCTTGATGATCCTTCCTTACGCGTCCACCGTCGAGCGGGCCGTGCGCGCGTTGTCCTTCTGCGCGACATGTATCTTGCCGCCCGCAAGCGTGCGCAGCACCACGTAGAACACCGGCGTCAGCAGCAGACCGAATGCCGTCACGCCGAGCATGCCGAAGAACACCGCCACGCCCATCGCATGACGCATCTCGGAGCCCGCGCCCGACGACAGCACGAGCGGCACCACCCCCATGATGAACGCGATGGACGTCATCAGAATCGGGCGCAGGCGCAGCCGGCTCGCCTCGATGGCTGCCGAGAGCGGCGTGTGCCCGTCGTGTTCGAGCTCGCGCGCGAACTCCACGATCAGGATCGCATTCTTCGACGCGAGCCCCACCAGCACCATCAGGCCGATCTGCGTGAAGATGTTGTTGTCGCCGCGCGTGAGCCACACGCCGGTCAGCGCGCAGAGCACGCTCATCGGCACGATCAGGATCACCGCGAGCGGCAGCGTCAGGCTTTCGTACAACGCGGCGAGCACGAGGAACACCAGCAGCACGCTGATCGGAAACACCCAGATGCCCGAGTTGCCCGCCAGAATCTGCTGATACGTGAGGTCGGTCCATTCGAACTTGATGCCGCGCGGCAGCACTTCGGCCGCGATGCGTTCCGCCGCCGCCTGCGCCTGCCCCGACGAATAGCCCGGCGCCGGACCGCCGTTGATATCGGCTGCGGTATAGCCGTTGTAGCGCACCACCATCTCGGGACCATAAGTGGGCGTCACCGTCACGAGCGACGAGAGCGGCACCATCTCGCCCGCGGCGTTGCGCGTCTTCAGTTGCAAGATGTCGTCGGCCTTCTGGCGGAACGGCGCATCGGCCTGCACGCGCACCTGATAGACGCGTCCGAAGCGGTTGAAATCGTTCACGTAGAGCGAGCCCAGATAGATCTGCATCGTATTGAAGACATCCGTGACGGGCACGCCCAGTTGCTTGGCCTTGGTGCGGTCGAGATCGACGTTCAATTGCGGCACGTTGATCTGATAGCTCGAGAAGGTCGGGCCCAGCTCGGGTGTCTTCGCGGCGCGCTTCACGAAGTCCTCGGTCGCGCGGTTGAGCGCTTCGTAGCCGAGCGCGCCGCGATCCTCCAACTGCATCTTGAAACCGCCGAGCGTGCCGAGACCGAGCACCGGCGGCGGCGGGAACACGGCAATAAAGGAATCCTTGATGTTTGCGTATTGCTGATTGAGCGCCCCCGCAATCGCCCCGGCCGAAAGCGCCTTGCCCTTGCGCTCCTTGAACGGCTTGAGCGTGACGAACACGATGCCCGCGCTCGAGCTATTGGTGAAGCCATTCACGGAGAGGCCCGGGAACGCCACCGCGCTTTCCACACCCGGCTGCTTGAGCGCGATCGCGCTCATGTCGCGGATCACGCTTTCCGTGCGGTCGAGCGACGCGCCGTTAGGCAGTTGCGCGAACGCGATCAGATACTCCTTGTCCTGCGCGGGCACGAAGCCACCCGGCACGACGCGCGCCATCAGCACCGTCGCGCCGATCAGCACGGCATAGACCGCAAGCATTGCGCCCTTGTGGTGCAGCACGCCGTTTACGCCGCGTCCATAATCTTCCGAACCGCGATGGAACACCTTGTTGAAGCGCCGGAAAAAGCCGCCCAACACGCGGTTCATCGCGCGCGTGAGCCAGTCTTCCTTCTCGCCATGGCCGCGCAGCAAGAGCGCCGAAAGCGCCGGCGAAAGCGTGAGCGAATTGAACGCCGAGATCACCGTCGAAATGGCGATGGTCATCGCGAACTGCTTGTAGAACTGGCCCGTGAGGCCGCTCATGAAGGCGAGCGGCACGAACACGGCCACCAGCGTGAGCGCGATGGCAATGATGGGCCCGCTCACTTCCTGCATGGCCTTGTAAGTGGCGTCGCGCGCGGAAAGCCCGCTTTCGATGTTGCGCTCGACGTTCTCCACCACCACGATCGCATCGTCCACCACGATGCCGATGGCGAGCACCATGCCGAACAGCGACAACGCGTTGATCGAAAACCCGAACGCGAGCAGCAGCGAGAAAGTCCCGACGATCGACACCGGCACGGCGATGAGCGGAATGATCGAGGCCCGCCACGTCTGCAGGAACACGATCACGACGATCACGACCAGCGCGATGGCTTCGAGCAGCGTATGCACGACCGCCTCGATGCTCGAGCGCACGAACTGCGTGGGGTCGTAGACGATGCGATAGTCCACGCCCGCAGGCATGTCCTGCTTGAGCGCCTTCATTGCCGCGCGCACCTGGTCGGAGATCGCGAGCGAATTCGCACCGGGCGCCTGGTTGATCGCGAGCGCGACGGCAGGCTTGTTGTCGAGCAGCGAGCGCAGGCCGTATTCGGACGCCGCAAGCTCGATGCGCGCGATGTCGCGCAAATACGTCACGCCACCGTCGGGATTGGTCTTGACGATGATGTTGCCGAATTCGCTTTCCGTGCGCAGGCGGCCGCGCGCGTTCACATTGAGTTGCAGCGGCGTGCCCGGCACGCTCGGCGAAGCGCCGATCACGCCTGCCGCAACCTGCACGTTCTGCTCGCGAATCGCATTCACCACATCTTGCGCCGTGAGATCGCGCTGCGCGACCTTCTGCGGATCGAGCCAGATACGCATGGCGTAATCGCCCGAGCCCCACAACTGCACCTCGCCCACGCCCTGGATATTCGCGAGGCGGTCCTTGACGTTGAGGAGCGCATAGTTGCGCAGATACGTCATGTCGTAGCGATTGTCCGGCGAGATCAGGTGCACCACCATCGTGAGCGTGGGCGAGCTCTTGATGGTCGTGATGCCGAGACGCTGCACGTCTTCCGGCAGGCGTGGCAAGGCCTGGTTCACGCGGTTCTGCACGAGCTGCGTGGCCTTGTCGGGGTCGGTGCCGAGACGGAACGTGACCGTGAGCGTGAGATTGCCGTCGCTATTGGCCTGCGACTGCATGTAAAGCATGTTCTCGACGCCGTTGATCTGCTCTTCGAGCGGCGCCGCCACGGCTTCGGCAATCACTTTCGGATTCGCGCCAGGATACTGCGCGTGGACGACCACCGAAGGCGGCACGACCTCGGGGTACTCGGAGATCGGCAACTGGAACAGTGCGATCACCCCGGCCAGCAGGATCAGCACGGACAGCACGCCCGCGAAGATCGGCCGGTCGATGAAGAATTTCGATATGTTCATGGGTCGCTCTATATTTCGGATGACTAACTGGATGCGTGGCTCGCGCGCCGTCAAGGTAAAAACCGCGGCAAGCGCCGCGCCTCAGGAAGCCGTTGCGCTCGTCGAAGCGGAATTCGCGAGCGCGGACGACGCATTGCCATCCGGGTCGCCGTTCATCGGCACCGTATGCGAGCGCACCGCCTCGCCCGCCCGCACGCGTTGCGTGCCGTTCACGATCACGTGGTCGCCTGCCTGCAGGCCGCTCAGAATCACGCGCAAGTTGCCCTGCTGGCCGCCGATCTGCACGGTGCGATACGCAACCTTGCCCGCGCCGTCCACGACGTAGACGAACTTCTTGTCCTGGTCCGTGCCAATGGCCGCTTCGTCGACGAGCAGCGCCGGATGAGGCGCGCTGCCGCTCACCTTGATGCGCGCGTAGAGGCCCGGCACGAGCGCGCCATCCGCGTTGTCGAAGCGCGCGCGCACGCGGATCGTGCCCGAAGTGGTGTCGAGCCGGTTGTCCACCGACTCGATCGTGCCCGTGCGCGAATAACCGGTCTCGTTCGCGAGCCCCAATTCGACGGGCACTTTCGAGCCGCCCTTCATGCGGCTGATGTAGTCCAGGTAGGTCTGCTCGTCGGCATCGAATTCGGCGTAGATGGGCGACACCGAAACGAGCGTCGTGAGCGTGGGCGCGCTCGCGCCCGCCGAAACCACGTTGCCCACCGTGATTTCCGCGCGCGAGACCCGCCCCGCAACCGGCGCGACGATGCGCGTATAGCCGAGATTGATCTGCGCGGCTTCGAGCGCGGCCTGCGCGGCCTTGAGATTCGCGCTCGCTTCGCGCGCGGCGTTCTGCTTCTCGTCGTAGTCGCGCCGGGCAATGGCGTTATCGCCGATAAGACGTTGCGCGCGCGCCCAGTCGCTCTGCGCGTAGCCGGTGCGCGCCTGCGCGGCGGCCACCTGGGCCGCGGCCTCATCGACGGCGGCCTGATACGGGCGCGGATCGATCACGAAGAGCGTGTCGCCCTTTTTCACCAGCGCGCCGTCACGGAAATTGACGGAGACGATCGTGCCCGAAACCTGCGGGCGAACTTCGACTTTCTCGACAGCGGCCATGCGGCCCGAGTAGGTCTGCCAGTCGACGATATTGCGCTTGAGCACGGCGGCCACGTCCACCTCCGGCGCCGGCGGTGCTTCGGCGGCAACGGCCGGGTGCGAATCCAGACGCATGGCGACGAGCGAGCCGAACCCCGCAACGACGAGAACAGCGGCCACCGCGAGCACAATGCGCTTACGGGAATGCGAGTTGAGTGACATAGCGGGCTCCAGAAAGATGAGTGATTTATTTTTCGATCGATACGTTTATCTGCGTTTTCCGGTTCGCTGCGGCAGCGCTAACAGGGGGTGCCGGCGTCGAAACAACAGCGGAAAAAGCGTACCGCTTCGGCCAGCGCTTCCGGATGCGCGCCGATCTGCGCGTGCGAGACGCTCGGGTAGCGCACCACGTGCGTGCGTACGCCCGCTTCGATCAGGCGTCCTGCATACTTCTCCGCTTCGATATGCAGCACGTCGTTCTGCGCGGTGACGATGAACGTGGGCGGCAAGCCGGCAAGGCGCGAGGATTCCAGCGGCGCCGCATACGGATGCATGCGCTGCGAGGCCTCCGGCAGATACGCGCGATAGCAGGCCGCGCATTCGCTCGCGGAAATGTCCGAGGCGAGCCGCGCTTCGTCGCCGAGGCGCGTGAGGCTCGGGTCGAGCATCGGCGCAAACAGCGCTTGCGCCGCGAGGCGCACGTCGCCGCGGTCGCGCCCGATAAACGCGAGCACGTTGGCGATCTGGCCGCCCGCGTCGTGTCCCGCCGCCACGATGCGCTTCGTGCTGCCGCCGAAGGCGCGCGCGCGCATGAGCACCCACTGCGCGGCGCGGTGCGCGTCTTCGGGCGCCGCCGGAAACGGAAACTGCGGCGCGAGAGAATAGCCCACCGAAACCACGAGCGCAGGTAAGCGCTCTGCGAAAAAGCGGCTGGCCGCGTCGGCGTCGTCGAGCGTGCCGCGCACGAAGCCGCCGCCGTGGAAATACAGCAGCACGGGCAGATTGTTCGCGCCCTGCGGACGATACAGGCGCAGCACGATGTCCTGCGCATGGCCTTCGATCGTCACTTCGCTCACGTCGAGGGGCCCTGACGTCTGTCCCGCCTGTGCCCTGCCCGCCGAGGCCGGCGCTGCAGCCAGGCGCGGCGCGGCCGGCTCGCCAGTCGAAGGGCGCGCCGATAGCGGCGCGGACTCCGCAGCGCTACCGGACAGGTCGGCGGAAATCCACGGCGTCGAACGTTTGAAGGCATCCATGTCGGAACGGCGCAATGCGCGAGAATAGAATCGAATGGTGCGAATTGTGGGTTCGGCAGACTTGCAAATAAATGCCTATAATCCGGCAACACAATTCGGCGCACCTGAACAATCTGTTTCCCTTTATTCGCGCGACCGGCCACGCATCAGGCCGCGCGGCGTGCGTCCGATGTCTTTTGGAGAGTTGGCAATGGACCGCCTTCAGGCCATGCAGGTGTTCACCCGCGTCGTCGACACCAACAGCTTCACGCGCGCAGCCGAGACCCTCGACATGCCGCGCGCCTCGGTCACGACGATCATTCAGAACCTCGAAGCCTTTCTGGGCGTGCGCCTCATGCACCGCACCACGCGCCGTCTTTCGCTCACGCCCGACGGCGCCGCGTATTACGAGCGCTGCGTACGCATTCTGGCGGACGTCGAAGAGACCGAACTCACCTTCCAGGACCGCAACCGCAAACCGCACGGCAAACTGCGCATCGACATGCCGGGCTCGATCGGGCGCCTCATCGTAATTCCTTCGCTATGCGAATTTCACGAACGCTATCCCGACATCGACCTGCAACTGGGCCTGACCGACCGTCCAGTCGACTTGCTGCAGGAAGGCGTGGATTGCGTCGTGCGCGTGGGCGCGCTGCAGGATTCGTCGCTGGTGGCGCGGCGCATTGGCCTGTTCGAAGGCGTGTCGTGCGCGGCGCCCTCGTATCTGGAACGCCACGGCACCCCGCAGACGCTCGATGAACTCGCCGAACATCGCGCCGTGAATTATTTTTCGTCGCGCACGGGACGCGTGATCGACTGGGCGTTCCTCGTCGACGGCAAGGAAGTGGAGATCAAGCTCAAGAGCATGGTCTCGGTGAACGACGCCGACGCCTACGTCACATGCGGCATCGAAGGTTTCGGCCTGATTCAGGGACCGCGCTACATGGTGCTCCCGCATCTGAAGTCGGGTGCGCTGGTCGAAGTCCTGCCCGACTTCAAGCCGCTGCCCATGCCGATCTCGGCCGTGTATCCGCACAGCCGCCATCTGTCGCCGAAAGTGCGCGTGTTCGTCGACTGGATCGCCGAAGTGTTCGACCGCTGCCCGCTCCTCTCCGGCCGCGCCTCGCTCGACAAGGCCTGCACGATGCGTACGCTCGAAGAGCGCGAGCAAGCGCCCGCACTCGAAACGCCGATCATTTCGGAGTGGGCGGCGTAGGCGCACGAGCGCGCGTTTTCACGATTGTTCCGGTTTTTCGACAATTCCTTTCGCTTTCGGGACGTTTATCGCGCGAGCCTGCGCATCTACATTTGCACCTGTCGCCACGGCCAGCGGTTCATTGCATGCAGCCAGGGCGCTTATAAAACAGGAGCAGATCATGAAACGCACTCTCGCAACCGCGCTCGGCGCGACCCTCGTCATCGCGTTCGCCGCCAGCGCATCGGCTTTCGCGGGCGGTATCGGTCGCGCGGGCACGTATGGTCCGCAAGCGGACACGCAAGCCGCAGCGCAAGCCCAACCCGTGGCACAAGCAGCAGCGCCGCAGGTCGACAACAGCGCGCCTAAAACACGTGCGCAGGTGAAGGCGGAGATCGTCGAGGCTTATCGCAACGGCACGCTGCCCGCGCTCAACAAAACGAGCTATCCCGAGCAAAGCCTGATCGGCCGCACGCAGACCCAGCGCATCGCCCTGCAAGAAAACCGCGACAACGACGCTACGCGTCTGGCCCGTGCCAGCGAGTGAATTTTCTCATATCGATTCGATAAGGATATCTGATCATGTATAACCCGCAGCCTTCCGAACTCGACAACTGGGACGAAACGATACCGGTTTGGGCGCCGTTTCGACATTAGAGCACGTCGATGCAGCAAAAAGGCCCGGCAGTCGGAAGACTGCCGGGCCTCAGCAAGCAGGACCACCGCTTAACGCTTGGCGAAATCCGGCTCGAAGAACACCCATCGCACCACGGGAAAACGCGCTTGCAGATCGGCTTCGATGACGTTGATCGCCTCGACCATCGCGCGGCTGTGGTCGTAATCGATCATCTCGGCCTGCACGGCTACGACCACTTCCTTACCCCATTGCAGGGTAATGAGGCTGATGATGCCGCGAATCTCCGGGCGCCCGCGCAAGAACGCCTCGATTTCACGCCGCATTTCCGGGCTTGCGGATTCGCCCACGATCATCGACTTCACTTCGCGTGCGATGAACCAGGCAATCAGCATGAGCAGCAGCCCGATGCCGATGGACCCGCACGCGTCCCAAACGGGATTGCCCGTGATGACCGTCAGCAGCACCGCGGCAAACGCAATCGCGAGACCCGCGAGCGCGGCGATGTCCTCGCCGGCCACCACGAGCAAATCCGAATCGCGCGTTTCGCGCGCCCAGCGCCATAGCGACTTCGTGGGCGAGCCCTTGCGGATTTCACGCAGCGCGCCGTAAAGCGAAAACGCTTCGAGCACCACGGAAATGCCGAGCACCACGAGCGCCACATACACGTATTGCAGCGGCTCGCGCGCGATCAGCCGGTGAATGCCTTCATACACCGAAAACGCGCCGCCCACGAAGAACAGCAGCAACGCCACGAGCAGCGAATAGAAGTTGATCGCGCGGCCCGTGCCCATCGGATGCAAGGGCGTGGGCGGTTCGCGCGACTGACGCAGGCCGAACAGCAACAGCAGTTGATTGCCGCAATCGGCGGTCGAGTGAATCGCCTCCGCGAACATCGAGCCCGAGCCCGTAAACGCCGCCGCCGCGTATTTGCAAACCGCGATGCCCGCGTTCGCCGCGAGCGCATAGAAAATGGCTTTCGGCGACTCCCCGCTCATGCGACTTCCACGCGCGCGGGCCCATCCGCCAATGCGCCGATCACACGTGCCGAAGCGAAGCCGTCCGCGCGAAAGAGGGCGAGCACGTCATCCACCTGCTCCGGCGCGCAGGCCACGAGCAAACCGCCCGAGGTCTGCGGATCGGTGAGCAGTGTGCGGGCGCTTTCCGGCAACTGGGGCGAGAGCGTCACGCCTTCGCCATACGACGCCCAGTTGCGGCCCGAGGCCCCCGTGAACACGCCTTGCGCGACGAACGCCTCCACGCCTGGCAGCCACGGCAGGTCGGCGTAGCGCACGCGCGCGGTGAGATTCGCGCCACGCGCGATTTCGAGCGTGTGGCCAAGCAGGCCGAAGCCGGTCACGTCGGTCATCGCGTGCACGCCTTCGAGCTCGGCGAGCGGCGCGCCCGGCGTGTTGAGCATCGTCGCGGCGGCGACCATGGCCTGGTAGCCGGCGGCGTCGAGCAAGTCCTTCTTGAGCGCGGCGGACAGCACGCCCACGCCCAGCGGCTTGCCGAGCACGAGCACGTCGCCCGCGCGCGCCGAGGCGTTGCGCTTCACGCGCTCGGGATGCACCACGCCGAGCGCGGCGAGCCCGTAGATGGGCTCCACGGAATCGATCGAATGGCCGCCCGCCACCGGAATGCCGGCCGCCGCGCAAACGTCCTCGCCGCCGCGCAGCACCTGCGCGATCACGTCGTGCGGCAGCACATTGATGGGCATACCCACCAGCGCAAGCGCGAGGATCGGCTTGCCGCCCATCGCGTAGACGTCGGAAAGCGCGTTGGTGGCGGCGATGCGGCCGAAATCGTAGGGGTCGTCGACGATCGGCATGAAGAAGTCCGTGGTCGCGACAATGGCCTGCTCGTCGTTGAGCTTGTAGACGGCGGCGTCGTCGGCCGTTTCGGTGCCCACCAGCAGGTTCGGAAAAGCGGCGGTAAGCGGCGTGCTGCGCGCGAGCAGCGCGGAAAGCACGCCCGGCGCGATCTTGCAGCCGCAGCCTCCGCCGTGCGAAAGGCTCGTGAGGCGCGGCGCGGACGGCGCGGGCGCAAGGCGGTCGGTGTCGTTCATAGGCGGGATGTATTCCAAGAGAAACCGGAAAAACGGTGCCCATATTATGGGGCAAACCCCGCGCGCACGACGGCGCGGTGCGGCCCCGCCTCGCGCACCGTGCCCACCCCGCGCCCCTCGTGTACTTCGTACCTCTCGTGCGGGTCAGGACGCGCGGCCCGGCGTCTCGCACGCATGGGCGCGGTCGGGAAAAGCCGCGCAGACCGCATCGACGAGCCATTGCGGATCGTCGTGCGGCAAGTCGTGTCCCGCCCACGGGTGCTCGCGATGCGTCGCGCCCCACGCCCGCGCGAGCCGCGTCGAGCACACCGGGTTCACGAGCCGATCCTCGCGCGAGGACAGCACGAGCACCGGGCAGCGCGGCACGTCGCGCACCGTATAGCGCGCCGCCGCCAGCAACTGGCGCAGCGCGTTGGCGCGGCTCACGCTCGCGCTTGCGCGGATCGCGCGCCAGGCATCGAGATCGGCGGCAAGCGTATCGCGGCGCGCGCAGGTACGCTCATGGATCATCGTTTCGGCGATATCGCCACAATCAGCGCCACGATCAACGGCACAGTCGCCGCGCCAGTGCCGCGCCGCGCGCAGCAGCGCCGGCCACGCTGCGGGCCGCAGGCGCTCGTAGAAGCGGCTATAGGGCCGCATGCTCGTGTTGACGAGCACGAGCCGCTCGATTTCGTCGGGAAAGCGCCGCGCCCACGCCGACGCCACCATGCCCCCCAGCGACATCGCCAGCACCCGATACGGCGGCGGCGCGCCGTGCCGCTGCGCCTCGGCGCGCACGGCGTCCACGTAGGCATCGACATCGCCGGGCGAGCGCACCTGCGCAAGCGTGCCGTTGCCGGGCAGGTCGACGGGCAGCGCCGCGCCGCATCGCGCCTCGAGCATCGGCACGAACGCCCCCCAATGGCGCGACTCTCGCGTGAGGCCGCGCAGCAGAATCCAGTGCGCCGTCATGAACCCGGCTTCCGGTACCAGTGCCCAATCGCGCTTTGCAATACCTGCTGGCGCGCCACGCCCTGGGGCAGCCAGCGCGACGCGGAAAACGCGGCGCGCGTGAGGAATTCGAACAGGTTCGCGTGCCGCCGCAATACGCGCGCGGTGCGGTGCTGCATGACCGGGTTGAACATGCCCTGGCGAGAAAAGATCTGGCGCGGGTTCTTCTTGATCCACAGCCACGAACCCAGTTCGAGCGTGAGCGGCAGGAACACGCTCGCGGTGGGCGCGCGATCGTACGCGCAGTCCCAGAGATCGCCGTGCAGCAAATACTGGTGGCTCTGCGGCTCGAACGTATAGCCGTGATGCGGATGCGCGCGCTCGAACATCGTTTTCAGCACGTACATCTCGGGCAGGTGGCGCATCAACTGGCGCGTGCGCGCGTAGGGAAACCAGATGCTGTCGCTCCAGCCGTAGCCCGAGTGGCAATCGAGCGCGAACGCGAGCGGCCGGTGCGCAAGCTCCTCGTCGACGATCTTCAGCAGCGCCGCGGCCTCGGGCTCCATCGGCGCGCCGCGCCGGCCGCGATACCACGGCAGCCACGAACCCACACGCTGGCCGCCCGCGAGAAACGGCACGTGCTCGTCGGCGTCTTGCGGCGCGTTGCGCATGAGGTCCACGCCGTTCGGATTCGCGCGCGTGGCGAGCCACATCCCGCCCGGGTTGCAGATCGGCATCATCACGAGCCGCACCGATTCGAGCTGGCGCATCAGCAATTCGTCCCACGCGAGACGCCCGATCAGCGCGCGCATATAGTCAAGCACGAGTTGCGAGCCAATGCGTTCGAGCCCATGAATGCCGCCGAAAAACCCGATGGCGGGCGCCTGCGGATCGCGCGAGCCCACTGCGGCGACGTGAAGCGAGAACGGGCGTCCGCGCACCTCGACCTCGCCCGCGCTGCGGATGTCGAACCAGCGCGCGCCCGCGTCGAGGAGCGTTTTCAGATCCTCGTATTCCTCGAAGCTGTCGGGTAGGAAGCTCAGTCCTGGCATCTGTCTAGGGCCTGGTGGAATCGCCATGCAAAACCGGGGCCAGCACGCACGTCTGCCGACAATATAGCCCGTTCGCCGTGCGTTGCGCGTGACACGTACGGGACGTCACACAGATGTCACGAGCGCGCTCGCGCTGTCACGGTATCGACATGATTCGCGCTTCACCCGCATGCGGCGCGGCAAAAACATATAGTCGTCTAGACGTCGCGACACCTTCACTCAACCGTCATAGTTGCTTCCTAGAATGTCCCGGACTCAATCAAGGACTCGTGGCCGCGCGCCCGGTCCACGCGACGAATCGACATGGACATCAAGACGAACGCCGGAATGGATGCAATCCGTATTGAACGCCTCTCGAAGACTTTCGGTGGGGGTGCCTCAGCCGGAGCCGCTGCGGGCCGCAAGGCGCTCGACGAAATCAACCTGCGCGTGGGCGCGGGCGAAATGGTTGCGCTGATCGGCGCATCGGGATCGGGCAAGTCGACGCTGCTGCGCCATATCGCCGGCTTCATCGCCGCCGATCCGCAACCTTCGCAGATCGAAATATTTGGCCGGCCGATTCAGCGCGATGGCCGCATCGTGCGCGAAGTGCGCCGCATCCGGCGCGATGTCGGCTTCGTGTTTCAGCAGTTCAATCTCGTGCACCGGCTCACGGTGGAAACCAACGTGCTGGTCGGCGCGCTCGCGCGCCTGCCGCTGTGGCGCCGTCTCACCGGATGCTTTCCACGCAGCGAGCGCGAGCTTTCCGCCGCCGCGCTCGCGGAAGTGGGCATCGGCGACAAGGCCGGCGAGCGCGCCGCGAATCTCTCGGGCGGTCAGCAGCAGCGCGCCGCGCTGGCCCGCGCACTCGTGCAGCGCGCGCGCCTGATTCTCGCCGACGAGCCGATCGCCTCGCTCGACCCCGAGTCGTCGCGCCGCGTGATGGACATGCTGCGCATGCTCAATCGCAATCACGGGCTCACGGTGGTCGTGTCGCTGCATCAGGTCGATATCGCGATGCAGTACTGTCCGCGCACGATCGCGCTGCGCGACGGGCGCGTGGTCTACGACGGCCCGTCCGCCGCGCTCACACCGGCCCTGCTGCAACAGCTTTACGGCAGCGCCGCGCGCGAACTGCTCGACCCCGATACCGCTCACGCGGCCACGCAGCGCTTCGGCGCGCAACCTCAGCAACCCAAGGCAGCCTGAGACTGCCGCCGTTATCTCACCACCACCCGGTCACGCAAACGTTCACCCTCCAGACGGAACCCGCCTCTCCCATGAAACTGCTCCGCTCCATGCTCTCCCTGTGCGCTGCCGGCGCCGTTGCGTTCGCCTCGCTCGGCGCTTCGTCCGCACACGCCGAAGACATCAACTTCGGCATCATCTCGACCGATTCGTCGGCGGTGCTCCAGCAACGCTGGCAACCGTTCATCGACGACATGAACCGCCAGACCGGCTTGCACGTGAAGGCGTTCTTCGCCACCGACTACTCCGGCATCATCGAAGCGATGCGCTTCAACAAGGTGCAGATCGGCTACTTCGGCAACGCCTCCGCCATGGAAGCCGTGGACCGCTCGAACGGCGAAATCTTCGCGAAGGTGCTCTACGCCAACGGCGACGCCGGCTACAAGTCGGTGCTCATCACCAACGTCAACAGCCGCGTGAAGACACTCGACGACGTATTCAGGAATACCCGGGATCTCACGCTAGGCTGGGGCGATCCGAACTCCACCTCGGGCACGCTGATTCCCGGTTACTACCTGTTCGCGCAGCATGGCGTTTCGGTGGACGCGTCGACGTTCAAGACGGTGCTGCCTTCGAGCCACGAAGCGAATCTGCTCGCCGTGGTCAACAACAAGGTCGACATCGCGACCAACAACACCATCGAGCTCGCCAATCTTCAGCAGAAGCACCCGGACCGCTTCGCCCAGGTGCGCGTGCTGTGGACCTCGCCGCTGATTCCGTCCGATCCGCTCGTGTGGCGCAAGGATCTGCCTGAAGCGACCAAGCAGAAACTGCGCGACTTCTTCTATCACTACGCGAAAACCGATCCGAAGGAGAAGAAGATCATGGCCGACATCACGGGCTACGCGGGCTTCGCGCCCGCCTCCGACGCGCAGTTGCAGCCGATCCGCCAGGTCGCGCTGTTCCAGCAGAAGGAGAAGATCGCCGCCGACACGCATCTGTCCGACGCGGACCGCAAGAGCCAGATTGCGGCCATCGACGCGAAGATCGGCGCACTCGCGAACGCCGGGAAGCCGCAATGAGCGCGATGGATATCGAAGCAGCGCCGCTCGCGAACCGGGCGAGCGCGGCCGCGGCGGGCAAGCGCAACGGGGCGTCGCTCGTCATGTGGGCGATCCTGTTCGTGCTGCTCGGCGCGGCCTGGCGCGGCGCCGACATGCGCCCGCTCGATCTGTTCGCCGACTCGCAGAACATGGGCACGTTCGCAAGCGGCTTCTTCCCGCCCGACTTCACCGAATGGCGCACCTACGCGCACGAGATGTGGGTCACGGTGGCGGTCGCGCTCTGGGGCACGGTGCTCGCCATCGTCTGCGCAGTGCCGTTCGGGCTGATGTGCGCGCACAATCTCGCGCCGCGCTGGGTGCTGCATCCGGTGCGCCGGCTGATGGACGCGTGCCGCGCCATCAACGAGATGGTGTTCGCGATGCTCTTTATCGTCGCGGTGGGCTTGGGCCCCTTCGCGGGCGTGCTCGCGCTGTGGGTCCACACGACGGGCGTGCTCGCCAAGCTCTTCGCGGAAGCGGTCGAAGCCATCGACCCGCGCCCCGCCGAGGGCGTGCGCGCGACCGGCGCCACGCCGCTCGACGAAATCATCTACGGCGTGCTGCCCCAGGTCATGCCGCTGTGGATCTCGTACACGCTCTACCGCTTCGAATCGAACGTGCGCTCGGCGATGGTGGTGGGCATGGTGGGCGCGGGCGGCATCGGCGTGGTGCTGTACGAGGAAATCCGCTCGTTCGACTATGCGCAGACGTGCGCGGTGCTCATCATGGTGATCGCCGTGGTGACGGTGATCGACCTCATCTCGGCGAAACTGCGCGCGCGCGTGATCTGACACTAGCGCACGCTTTTCCCGATACCGAAGCGCGGGCTCGATGGCAATCGCCACGAGACCCGCGCTTTTTTCTTGCATCGCCGGGCAGGCTTTCTGGCGCTGGCGCTGCCCTGCATTCGCTGGAATAATCGGCTGCTTGCGGTCGCAACCTCTCCCCTTTTCCCTCCCACTCATTGATTGCGCTCGTTCGATGGCAAGCTTCGTGGTCCTGCTGGTCCTGGTTTCGGCGCTCATGCACGCGAGCTGGAACGCCTTTCTGCACCTCTCGGGCGACCGCGTCTGGCTGCTCGGCATGTTCTCGGTGCCTTACGTGCTGGTGGGCGCCGTCGGCGTATGCGTGCTGCCGCTGCCCGCCGCCGCGAGTTGGCCGTATATCGCGGCATCGGCGCTGCTCGAATTCGCGTACTGCTTCGCGCTGATCCGCGCCTACCGCAGCGGCGACTTCGGGCAGATCTACCCGATCGCGCGCGGCCTCTCGCCCCTGCTCGTATTCGCGGGCGCGCTGGTATTCGCGCACGAAGAACTGCACGCGTTCGCGGCCTCGGGCGTCGTGCTCGTCTCGCTCGGCATCATGTCGCTCGCGTTCCGGCGCGGCATGCGCTTTTCGGGCGAAAGCGTGCCCTGGGCGCTGGTGACGGGCGTCCTCATCGCGACCTATTCGATCGTCGACGGCCTCGGCGCGCGTCTCGCCGGCAACCCGCTCAGCTACATCATGTGGGTCTATCTGCTGTGGAACGTCCCGCAATTCGTCGTGGTCTGCAAGCTGCGCGGCGGCGCGGCGCAGATGTTCGTCTCGAAGGCCAACGCCGTGCGCGGCATGCTCGCGGGCGTGCTCGCACTGAGCGCGTATTGCCTCGTGATCGAGGCGTTCCGCTATCTGCCGATCGCCATGGTGTCGGCGCTGCGCGAGATGTCGTCGATCTTCGCCGTGCTGATCGGCTGGCTCTTCATGCGCGAAAAGCTCACCGCGCGCCGCATGGTCGCCTGCGTGCTGGTGACCTGCGGCGCGGTGCTGATCCGCATGTGAGCGCTCAGGCGGCAAACGCGGGCAGGCTCGCGTCGATGGCCTCGGCGAGCGTGTCGAACGCGGGCGCGATGTCCTCGTCGGGCACGCACGCGTAGCCGATCAACAGCCCCGACGCCGCGCGCTCGCGCTCCGAGTAATAGCCCGAGAGCGGCCGCACGACGATATTGCGCGCGAGCGCGGCCTCGGCCACGGCGCGGTCGTCGCTGCCATCGGGCAACTGCATGACCACGTGCAGGCCCGCATCGCCGCCCATCGCGGGCAGCGCGTCGCCGTAACGGCGCGTGAGCGCGTCGAGCAACACCTGGCGGCGCTGGCCGTAGAGCGCGCGCATCTTGCGGATGTGCGAGGTGAAATGCCCTTCGGCGATGAACTCCGCCAGCACCGCCTGCTGCAGAAGCTGGCCCTCTCGATAGAGCTCGGCGCTCGCGGTCGCGAAGCTTTCGGCGAGTGGCTCGGGCGCGACCAGATAGCCCACGCGCAGCCCCGGAAACAGCGTCTTGCCGAAGCTGCCCACGTAGATCACCTGTCCCGCCGTGTCGAGCCCCTGCAGCGACGCGAGCGGCCGGCTGCCGTAGCGGAACTCGCTGTCGTAGTCGTCCTCGACGATCCAGCACTGGTGCTGGCGCGCGTACTCGAGCAGCATGCGGCGGCGCGCGAGGCTCATCACCATGCCGAGCGGATACTGGTGCGAGGGCGTGACGAGAATCAGCTTCGGCGGCGCGGCCGCGAAATCCTCAGGCGACGGATCGATGCCCTCGCCGTCCACCGCGATCGGGCGCGGCTTGAGCCCCGACACCTGCAGCACGCTGCGCACGCCCCAGTAGCATGGGTCTTCGGTCCAGATCGTGTCGCCGGGGTCGGAGAGCAGACGCACGGCCAGGTCCACCGACTGGTGGATGCCCGTCGTGATGATGATCTGCTCGGGCGAGCAGCGCACCGAGCGCGAGGTGCGCAGATAGTCGGCGAGCACGTGGCGCAGCAGCGCAAGGCCGCCGCCCGGCGCGTAGGTCAGCAGATCGGGGCGCAGGCTGCGCCAGTACTTGTTGTGCAGGCGCGTCCAGATGCGTGCCGGAAAGCGCGAGACGTCGGGCACGCCCGGCATGAACGCGCCGCCCTGGCGCTTCGAGACGCCCGCGCCCGCGATCAGGCGCGCGCCGCGCGTGGAGAGCGCGCGGGCCGCCGTGCGCTGCGCCTGCGTGGAGGTGAGCAGCGCGGGCGCCTCCACGGCATCGGCGCGAAGGAATAGGGCTTGCGAGGCGGGCATCGCCATCGTTGGCGGGACATCATCGGCCCCTTGCGACGCGGATACGCCATGCTTAAGCGTGCCGCGGAGGCTGTTAGTTGCGATAGCGCTCGGCTCGCCAGGTCCGATCGCTATCGTAGAAATGGGTGCGGATCCAGATTCGGCTGTATTTCTTGCTGCTCTCAGGGAGCCAATTTCCACCGCTCCAACGATTTCGTCGGGCGAAGTATCGGCGACGAAGGTGCCGCGCCCCGTCGCCGAAGTCACATAGCCTTCGAGCACCAGTTGCTCGTACACCTGCGTGACGGTATTGCGCGCGATGCCCAGCTCGGCCGCCAGCAGCCGCGACGACGGCACCCGCGCGCCCGCGGGCAGCTCGCGCGAGAGGATCGCCTGCTGCAGCAGGCGGTGCAATTGCCGGTAGACCGGCTGACCGCTGCCGCGCTCGATCCGCTGGGCCAGCCAGTCGGACAGGACACTCGCTCGCATCGGAATTGGCTCCTAAAGATTGCGCTGAATGGCTCTGAAATTTAGAGCCAAACCTGAGTATAGTCGCAGCATGGACAGAACGCGGACCGAACGCCGGTCCGCCCACCCAGCAACCGACACGACACTGTTTTCGAAGGAGACGAACGTGAGCAAGAACGCCGATCTGCAGAACCGCAAAAACGCCATCACCCCGCGCGGCGTGGGTGTGATGTGCGACTTCTACGCCGAGCGCGCCGAGAACGCGGAGCTGTGGGACGTCGAAGGCCGCCGCTTCATCGACTTCGCCGCCGGCATCGCCGTGTGCAACACGGGCCACCGTCATCCGAAGATCGTCGCCGCCATCAAGGCGCAGCTCGACCACTTCACCCACACCGCCTACCAGATCGTCCCCTACGAGTCGTACGTCTCGCTGGCCGAGAAGGTCGCCCAGCGCGCGCCGGGCAGCTTCGCCAAGAAGGCCGCGTTCTTCACGACCGGCGCCGAAGCCGTCGAGAACGCCGTCAAGATCGCCCGCGCCCACACCGGCCGGCCGGGCGTGATCGCCTTCGCGGGCGGCTTCCACGGCCGCACGCTGATGGGCATGGCGCTCACGGGCAAGGTCGCGCCGTACAAGCTCGCGTTCGGCCCGTTCCCGGCCGACGTCTACCACGCGCCGTACCCCAATTCGGTCCACGGCATCAGCACGGCCGACTCGCTCAAGCACATCGAGATGCTGTTCAAGGCCGACATCGATCCGAAGCGCGTCGCCGCGATCATCTTCGAACCGGTCCAGGGCGAAGGCGGCTTCTACCAGGCGCCCGCTGATTTCGTGCGCGGCCTGCGCAAGATCTGCGACACGCACGGCATCCTGCTGATCGCCGACGAAGTGCAAACGGGCTTCGCGCGCACCGGCAAGCTGTTCGCGATGGAGCACTACGACGTCGCACCGGACCTCATGACGATCGCCAAGAGCCTCGCCGGCGGCATGCCCCTCTCGGGCGTGGTCGGCCGTGCCGAAGTGATGGACGCGGCAGCGCCCGGCGGCCTCGGCGGCACGTACGCGGGCAACCCGCTGGCCGTGGCCTCGGCGCACGCGGTGATCGAGATCATCGAAGAAGAGAAGCTCTGCGAGCGCGCCACGAAGCTCGGAGACAAGCTCAAGGCCAGACTCGACGCGCTGAAGGCCGACGTGCCGCAGATCGCCGACGTGCGCGGTCCGGGCGCAATGAACGCCGTGGAATTCTGCAAGCCGGGCACGAACGAAGCCGACGCCGACTTCACCAAGCGCGTGCAAACGGCAGCGCTAAACCGCGGCCTGCTGCTGCTCGTCTGCGGCGTGTACTCGAACGTCGTGCGCTTCCTGTTCCCGCTGACGATTCAGGACAACGTGTTCGACGAAGCGCTCGCGATCCTCGAAGAGTCGATCAAGGAAGCCGTGGGCGTGCCGGCGTAAGCCATCCACGCAACGCTTGCGCTCGAAAGCATCGGCCCGCCGCGTGCGGGCCATCCACGAAACGGCACACCGGCGTTTGCCGCTGTGCCGTTTGCCGTCTCATTGCATCGAATTGAAACGAAGCCTGTCGGGAGTTCACGCATGAACCTGAAAGACGCATCGCTGCTGCAAAGCAAGGCCTATATCGACGGCGAATGGCAAGGCGCCGAAGACAACGCCACGCTCGACGTGACCAACCCCGCCACCGGCGCGCTGATCGGCACCGTGCCGCGCATGGGCGCCGCCGAAACGCGCCGCGCGATTGCCGCCGCGAACGCCGCCTGGCCCGCCTGGCGCGCGAAGACCGCGAAGGAGCGCAGCGTCATCCTGCGCAAGTGGCACGACCTGATGATGGCGAACGCCGACGACCTCGCGCTCATCCTCACCACCGAGCAAGGCAAACCGCTCGCCGAAGCGAAGGGCGAAATCGGCTATGCCGCGTCGTTCCTCGAATGGTTCGCCGAAGAAGGCAAGCGCATCTACGGCGACACGATTCCGACCGTCGCCAACGACAAGCGCATCGTCGTGACCAAGGAACCCGTGGGCGTGTGCGCCGCCATCACGCCGTGGAACTTCCCCGCCGCGATGATCACGCGCAAGGTCGGCCCCGCGCTCGCGGCCGGCTGCCCGATCGTGCTCAAACCCGCCGAAGCCACGCCGCTTTCGGCGCTCGCGCTGGCCGTGCTGGCCGAGCGCGCGGGCGTGCCGGCCGGCATCTTCAGCGTCGTCACCGGCGACCCGAAGGCGATCGGCGGCGAACTCACGAGCAACCCCACGGTGCGCAAGCTCTCGTTCACGGGCTCGACGCCGGTGGGCCGCCTGCTGATGAGCCAGTGCGCGGCGACCGTCAAGAAGGTCTCGCTCGAACTGGGCGGCAACGCGCCGTTCATCGTCTTCGAAGACGCCGATATCGACGCGGCCGTGGCCGGCGCCATTGCCTCGAAGTACCGCAACAGCGGCCAGACCTGCGTGTGCACGAACCGCTTCTACGTACACGACGCCGTCTACGACACCTTCGCCGCGAAGCTGCGCGAAGCCGTGGAAAAGCTCAAGGTGGGTCTGGGCACCGAAGCCGGCATCACGCAAGGTCCGCTCATCAACGAAGCGGCCGTGCTGAAGGTGGAATCGCACATCGAGGACGCGCTCGCGAAGGGCGCGCAAGTGCTCACGGGCGGCAAGCGCCACGCGCTCGGCCATGGCTTCTTCGAGCCCACCGTGCTCACGAACGTCACGCCCGCGATGAAGGTCGCGCGCGATGAGACGTTCGGCCCGCTCGCACCGCTGTTCCGCTTCTCGTCGGACGAGGAAGTCATCAGGATGGCGAACGATACCGAGTTTGGCCTGGCCGCATACTTCTATAGCCGCGACATCGGCCGCGTGTGGCGCGTGGCCGAGGCGCTCGAATACGGCATGGTGGGTATCAACACCGGCCTGATTTCGAACGAAGTGGCGCCGTTCGGCGGCGTGAAGCAATCGGGCCTCGGCCGCGAAGGCTCGCACTATGGCGTGGACGACTACGTCGTCGTCAAGTACATGTGCATGGCGGGCATGTAAGCCGCCCGGCGGTCGAAAAAAACGGGCGCCGTGAAAGGCGCCCGCCGATGACCGGAACGCCGGCGCATCGCGATATATTCGCGGTGCGCCGGCGTTTTTGCTGCTGCCTGCTGCGGCCGAACCGCGCTTTACTGCGCTGCCCCCACCGGCGTGACCTGCGTCGCGTAGGCGGAGACGAACACGGCATGGATCGTGTCGCCGACCTTCAGCTTTTTCAGATCGATATCGGGCGTGGCATCGAGCGTGACCGTCTGATACGCGCCGCGCAGCGTCACCTTGCGCTTCTTCAGGTTGATGTGCTGCACGGTGGCCTGGACCTCGATCTGGCGCGCGGCGTCATAACCCGACGAGGCCGGCAGGTAGACGTTGGTATCGACGCGCTTGCGAATGCCCTTGTCCTTGCCCGTCACCTTTTCGGCGGTCACGAGCAGCGCATTCTTGTAGAGCACGTCGACCGTATCGCCCACGTTGAGCTGATCGAAATTGCTCACCTGCTGACTGAGTGCGATCTGAACGTCATTGCCGCGCGGGCCGCGCAGCGTGACCACGCGCGACCCACGGTCGATGCCGACGATCCTGGCCTGCACGTGAACCGGCTCCGCATTGGCGACGATCGATTGCGCGGCACCCGCAAGCGCCGATTGCTCCTGGGGCGCCGACGCCGGCTGCCCGGTTTGCGCCGATGCCGCTTGCGCGAACGCCATGCCAATCACCACCGCTGCGGCCAACGCTGTTGCCTTCATCATGCGGATTCTCCTCAAAAGTCGGGTTCGATTTTCGCTGCAACGGCTTGCGCCGAAGTGGGACGATTTTACGCGTGCCGTTTAAAAACCGACTAATGAATGGCGTCAGGCCACATCAGATTAAGCTGGGCGCATAACAAAAGCGTTGTTTTATTGATCGATGTCGAATCCGAAATAATTCGGTGCATTTTTTCTTTTCGTGAAACACCCATGCAATGAATTTCAAGACGAAAAAAAACCGCGAATCTTTTGACTCGCGGTTTTTCTGCGCATGGGTAACAGAGGCGACCGAAGCACGCTTCGGTCGCCTGAACAGCCTTAAACGCGCTCGATGGCGATTGCGATGCCCTGGCCCACGCCGATACACATCGTGCACAGCGCATAGCGGCCCTGCGTGCGGTGCAGCTGATACGTCGCCGTGGTCACGAGACGCGCGCCGCTCATGCCCAGCGGGTGGCCCAGCGCAATCGCGCCGCCGTTCGGATTGACGCGAGGATCGTCGTCGGCCACGCCGAGCATGCGCAGCACGGCGAGACCCTGCGAGGCGAACGCTTCGTTGAGCTCGATCACATCGAACTGATCGATGGTCATGTTCAGGCGCGCGAGCAGTTTCTGCGTGGCGGGCGCCGGTCCAATACCCATCACGCGCGGCGCAACGCCTGCGGTGGCAATGCCAAGCACGCGCGCGCGCGGCGTGAGGCCGAAGCGCTTCGCGTTCGCCTCGTTGGCGAGCAGCAGCGCGCATGCGCCGTCGTTCACGCCCGACGCGTTGCCCGCCGTGACCGAACCGTCGGGGCCCACGACGCCCTTGAGCTTCGCCAGCGTCTCGAGGCTCGTCTCACGCGGATGCTCGTCGCGCGACACCACGAGCGGATCGCCCTTCTTCTGCGCGATCGTCACCGCGACGATTTCCTGCGCGAGCGTGCCATCGGCCTGCGCGCGCGCGGCCTTCTGCTGGCTGCGCAGCGCGAACGCATCCTGGTCGGCGCGGCTCACGCTGTAATCGACGGCGACGTTCTCGGCGGTCTCCGGCATCGAGTCCACGCCGTACTGCTGCTTCATCAGCTTGTTGACGAAGCGCCAGCCGATGGTGGTGTCGTAGATCGCGGCATCGCGGGCGAAGGCGCTCGCGGACTTGCCCATCACGAACGGCGCGCGGCTCATGCTCTCCACGCCGCCTGCGATCATCAGACCCGCTTCGCCCGACTTGAGCGCGCGCGCAGCGATACCCACGGCGTCCATGCCCGAGCCGCACAGGCGGTTCACCGTCGAGCCCGGCACGGCCTGCGGCAGGCCCGCCAGCAACGACGACATGCGCGCGACGTTACGGTTGTCTTCGCCGGCCTGGTTCGCGCAGCCGTAGATCACGTCGTCGATGGCGGCCCAGTCCACGTCCTTGTTGCGCTCCATGAGCGCCTTGAGCGGCACCGCGCCGAGGTCGTCGGCGCGAACCTGCGCCAGGGCGCCCGCGTAGCGGCCGATCGGCGTGCGAATCGCGTCGCAGATGAATGCTTCCGTCATGAGAGTCTCCAGTTCCAGTCGCACTTCGGTGCGAACCCATGCAAGGCTGATTGAGATTGACGGACTGCGCGGGCGATAAAAATGGCGGGGGTCGAGCGCGCATGTCCGGAAGCAATTTGTTCGTTACACGAACTCATGATCGTTTAACGAACAATTGGCGCCCATGATAGGCGTCTCGGCGCGCGAGTGTCAAGCTGACGTCTGCCCCGATCAGCCGGGCAAATTTCATCAGATGAAATGAAGACGGCCGCACAGAACATGTGTCTGTGCGGCCGTTGGCGGAAACGCATTCTCGTTCTGACGAACATCCATCTCGGACGTCTCTAGCGCAGGGCCATCGTAGGTGATACGGAGCTCACTCACGCCCATAAGTTTAGCCGGTCGAAACCGTCTTTTAGATTTTGTGAGCGCGACGACCACGGCTCATGGCACCGCCTTTGGGCTTATGACGGGCAGCAGCGGGATTCTGCCGGATTGGCGCAGCTCAGACGCACTTCGAACGCTTTGCGGCGTTCGGCTAGCGCTGGATCAAGATGGGGGGAGCAGGTCGCTGAAGAAAGTTCAGCGGAAAGAAATGACTGGAGAGCCTATACAGACAGGCTCCCCAGCCACGATGCGTTTAACGCGACATCATATTCATGCCGACATTGTGCATGACCCAGATGGTCCCGAAGATCAGGAACGCGGCAGCCAGCACCGTATAGGCGAGCGAGAGCACGTTCCAGCCCTGCCCCGACGACGTGTTCAGATGCAGGAAAAACACGAGGTGCACGATCACCTGCACGAAGGCGAGCACGGCGAGCACGACCATCATGATGTTCGGCGCAAGCGTGCCATGCATGACGATACCGAACGCGCCAGCGGTCAGCAGCACCGCGAGAATGAAGCCCGCCACATAGCTGCCGAGGCTGCCATGGGCTTCGCTATGAGAATGCGCCATTTAGATCACGCTCCCGAGATAGACAAACGTAAACACGCAGATCCACACCACGTCGAGGAAGTGCCAGAAAAGGCTCAGGCACGTGAGGCGGCGCACTTCCCGCTCGTCCAGTTGCGGGCGGCGGATAACCTGCATCATCAGCACCGCCATCCAGACGAGGCCGAAGAAGACGTGCACACCGTGCGTGCTGACCAGCACGAAGAACGACGAGAGGAACGCGCTGCGCTGCGGACCGGCGCCTTCGGCGATCAGATGCGAGAACTCGCGCAGTTCCAGCACGAGGAAGAGCGCGCCCAGAACGAACGTCACGCTCAGCCAGCCAAGCACCGCGCCGCTCTTGCGCTGCTGCGCGCCGAGCATGGCGAAGCCGTAGGTGATGCTGGAAACCAGCAGCACGGCGGTTTCGACTGCGACGTCGGCAAGATTGAACAAATCCTTGCCCGTGGGGCCACCCGCGAACTGATGCCCGAGCACGCCGAACGTCGCAAACAGCGCCGCGAAAAGGACGCAGTCCGTCATCAGGTACACCCAGAAACCGAACACGGATTGCGACGGCGGATGGCCGTGATGATCGAATTCGGCAAGCGTTGCCGTATGGGTTTTCTGTAACATCGATTAAGCCTCCACAGCTTCCATTTCGCGCTCGGCAGCCACCGTCGCGCGATGGCGCTTCTCTTCGATCTCGCGAACCTTCGCGGCCGGAATGGTGTAGCCGTCGTCGTCGCCGAAGCTGCGGGCAGCGATGGTGACAACGATGGCGATGAACGCGAGCACGCCGAGCCACGTGATGTGCCAAACGCCCGCAAAGCCCAGCAACAGGCTGAACATGCCGACGAAAAAGCCCGCCGACGTATTCGACGGCATGTGGATGTCGCTGTACTTCGCGGCGAGACCCATGCCACGGCCCGTTTCCTTCATGTGCGCGAAGGCGTCGATGTCCTGCACTTGCGGAATGAGCGCGAAGTTATAGACCGCCGGTGGCGACGAGGTCGCCCATTCGAGCGTGCGGCCGTCCCACGGGTCGCCCGTGACGTCCTGGCATTCCGCCTTGTTGCGGTTCACGAACGCCATCACCCACTGCAGCACCTGGAACACGATGCCGAGCGCGATGATCGCCGCACCTATCGCGGCCACGACGAAATACGGATGCCATGCGGGGTTGTCGTAGTGGTTCAGGCGGCGCGTCGCCCCCATGAAGCCGAGCACGTAGATCGGCACGAATGCCACATAGAAGCCCACGAACCAGCACCAGAACGACGCCTTGCCCAGCTTCTCGTTGGGCTTGAGGCCGAACACCTTCGGGAACCAGTAATGCAGGCCCGCGAGGTAGCCGAACACCACGCCGCCGATGATGGCGTTATGGAAATGCGCAACAAGGAACAGCGAGTTGTGCAGCACGAAGTCCGCGCCCGGAATGGCCATCATCACGCCGGTCATGCCGCCGATCGAGAACGTGACCATGAAGCCGATCGTCCAGAGCACCGGCGCGGTGAACTGGACACGCCCGCGGTACATCGTGAACAGCCAGTTGAAGATCTTCACGCCGGTTGGGATCGCGATGATCATGGTGGCGATGCCGAAGAACGCGTTGACGTCGGCGCCCGAGCCCATCGTGAAGAAGTGGTGCGCCCACACGAGGAACGCGAGGACCATGATGGCGCACGAGGCATAGACCATCGTCTTGTAGCCGAACAGCGGCTTCTTGCAGAACGTGGCCATGACTTCCGAATAGATGCCGAACGCAGGCAGCACGAGGATGTACACCTCGGGGTGGCCCCACGCCCAGATCAGGTTCAGATACAGCATCATGTTGCCGCCGCCGTCGTTCGTGAAGAAGTGCGTGCCCAGGTAGCGGTCGAAGCCCAGCAACGCAACGGCGATCGTGAGGATCGGGAACGTGGCCATGATGAGCACGTTCGAGCACAGCGCCGTCCACGTGAACACCGGCATCTTCATGAGGCTCATGCCCGGCGCGCGCATCTTGATGATGGTCACGAAGAAGTTGATGCCGGTAATCAGTGTGCCCACGCCCGAAAGCTGCACGGCCCAGATGTAGTAGTCGACCCCGACGCCCGGACTGAATTGCAGCTCCGAAAGCGGCGGATAAGCGAGCCAGCCCACCTGCGCGAACTCGCCGATCACGAGCGAGAGGTTGATGAGGATGGCGGCGATGGCCGTCATCCAGAACGAAAGCGAGTTCAGGAACGGGAACGCCACGTCGCGCGCGCCGATCTGCAGCGGCACCACGAGGTTGAACAGGCCGACCATGAGCGCCATCGCCATGAAGAAGATCATGATCACGCCGTGCGCCGTGAAGATCTGGTCATAGTGATGCGGCGGCAGGTAGCCCGGCGCGTCGAACGCGAGGGCCTGCTGGATGCGCATCATGACCGCGTCGGTAAAGCCGCGCACGAGCATGAGCACGGCCACGATCATGTACATGACGCCAATGCGCTTGTGGTCCACGCTCGTGAGCCACTCGCTCCAGATGGTTTTCCACTTGCCGGTCGCGGTGACGAGACCGAGCACGCCGAGCACGATCAGCGCCATGAATGCCGCGGCGCCCATGATGATCGGCTGATCGAACGGAATTGCCTCTAATGTCAGTTTGCCGAACATGCCGCTTACCCCTTGGTCACGCACGACGGGTCGGTGAAATCCGTGACGTGGCCGTTGTTGTACTTCGCAATGATGTTGTTGAAGAGCTTCGGGTCGACGGTCGAGAAGTACTCGACCGGCGCCTTCTCGCTCGGCTCCGAAACCTTCGCGTACTGGTCCATCGAAAGCGGCGTCTGGGCCGCCTTCACCTTCTGGACCCACGCGTCGAAGTCCTGCTGGCTCGTGGCGAGCGTGCGGAACTTCATGTCCGAAAAGCCCTTGCCGCTGTAGTTGGCCGAGATGCCCGCGTAGTCGCCCGCTGCGTCGGCGACCAGGTGCAGACGCGTCTGCATGCCCGCCATCGCGTAGACCTGGGTGCCCAGTTGCGGGATGAAGAACGAATTCATCACCGAATCCGACGTGATGCGGAAATTGACCGGCGTACCCACCGGCACGGCCAGCTGGTTCACCGTGGCGATGCCGAGGTCTGGGTAGATGAAGAGCCACTTCCAGTCGAGCGCGACCACTTCGACGTTGATGGGTTTCACGTTCGACTCGAGCGGCTTGTAGGGATCGAGTTCGTGGGAGGTCTTCCAGGTGAGGATGGCGAGGAAGAGGATGATGACGGCCGGAATGGTCCAGACCACCACTTCGATGGCGGTGGAATGCGCCCATTTGGGTGCGTAGGTGGCGTTGCGGTTGGATGCGCGGTAGCGCCAGGCGAAAAAGAGCGTGAGCAGGATGACCGGCACCACCACGAGCAACATGGCCCACGTGGCCGTGGCAATGAGCTGCTTTTCGGCCACGCCGACGCTGCCCTTGGGATCGAGCACGGTCAGCTCGCCGCCGCATCCCGCGAGGGAGGCGACGAGCCCGCTGCCGAGGGGGATTAACCACCTTTTAAAGGCTTTTCTCTTCATGTTTGCCTGTTTTTCCGTTTAACGACCTGGACGCCTTCATGCATTTGCATCGCAAAAAAAAGTCACGCAAATTGCACCCGTAACGTGTTTGGCGGAATTCTACGGAAATGCCTTATTCAAAAATTTGATCCAGGCTAAGGTTTCAGTTCGCGACAAATCTCGCCCGAGCGAGCGCGACGGAAAGACGCAAATATCTTTCGAATACCTTTCCGCTGCGTGCGCAGCCCGATGGCACGGGCTGCCAACGCGTCGCCGGGACGCTGACGACGCGGAAACAGAAAAGGCTATGCGGTGCCGAAAAAGGGGAAAAACGATAAGCCGGGCATGAGGTCTGACATCGTTATTAGACTAGCCCCATGGAAAATAATCTGATAACAAGATTCATCCCAATGAACCGCGCCTATATTTCTTCAAGCATTACGTCAACCCAGATATTCGATATCATGATTGAGATAAATCAAATATCAACGCAATAAAACCTGTAAGCAGCGCTATTTCCCGGTCTCGATCGGCGCCGTCCGCCGCTCGCCGGTTGGCGAATCCATGCGCTTGCGCTATCGTCATGGGTTCCTTACGCGCCGCCCGAAGCCCTTGATCCGACGCCACGACGCCATGAACCCCGCCAGCCGCGCTTCGCCCGACCCTTCCGACGAGCAGCCGGAGCTCCCCGAAAAGCCGGGCGACTCCTACGTGCAGTCGTTCGCGCGCGGGCTTTCCGTGATCCGCGCGTTCAATGCCGAGCACCCCGAGCAGACGCTCACCGACGTCGCCGCCGCCACCGGCCTCACGCGCGCCGGCGCGCGCCGCATCCTGCTCACGCTGCAGACGCTCGGCTATGTGGAGACCGAAGGGCGCCTGTTCCGGCTCACGCCCAAGATTCTCGACCTCGGCTTCGCGTATCTCACGTCGATGCCGTTCTGGAATCTGGCCGAGCCCGTCATGGAGGCGCTCTCGGCCGAGGTGCACGAAAGCTGCTCGGCCGCCGTGCTCGACCGCACCGAGATCGTGTACGTGCTGCGCGTGCCCACGCACAAGATCATGACGATCAACCTCTCGATCGGCAGCCGTCTGCCCGCTTACTGCACGTCGATGGGACGCGTACTGCTCGCGACGCTCGACGACGCCACGCTCGACGCCACGCTCGGCGCCGCGCCGCTCTACGCGCACACGCCGCGCACCGTCACCGACAAGGACGAGCTCAAGAAGATCATCGCGCAGGTGCGCCAGCAAGGCTGGGCCATCGTCGACCAGGAACTCGAAGGCGGGCTCATCTCGATCTCCGCGCCCATCCGCAACCGTCAGGGCCGCGTGATCGCCGCCATGAACATCAGCGGCAACGCCCAGCGCAGCTCGGCGAAGCAGATGGTCAAGGCATTCCTCGAACCGCTCCAGCAGGCCGCCCAGCGCGTCTCGGAGATGGTGGCGCGGCGCACCTGAGCCGCCCGCCGGAGCGCTGTCCCCGCATCACGAGACGTCCGCGAACACCTGCGCGAGCCAGTCCGCGAAGGCGCGCACGCGCAGCGCAAGCTGGCGGTTCTGCGCAAACAGCACCGACACCGGCATGGGCGGCGGCGGCGCTTGCGCCAGCACGACGCACAGCTCGCCATTGGCCAGTTGCTCGCGCACGCGGTAGCGCGGCACCTGCACGAGCCCGAGCCCCGCGACGGCGCCGGCCGTGTAGAGCTCCGCGCCGTTCACCGCCACCGGTCCCGGCAGCGTGAGCGTGCGCGCGCCCGCGGGCGTCGCGAATTCGAGCGGATGCGCGCGGCCCGTGACCGGCGAGAGATAGTTGACAGCGCAATGACCCGACGCCAGCGCGTCGATCGACGCCGGATCGCCGTGCCGTTCGAGATACGCGGGACTCGCCACCGTGACCTGCTCGAGCAGCGCGACGCGCCGCGCGATCATCGACGAATCGGCGAGTTCGCCCGCGCGCAGCACGCAATCGACGCCTTCGCGCACGAGGTCGACGAATTGATCGCCCGAGCCGATGAAGAGCTCGATGCGCGGATAGCGCGCGAGAAACTGCGGCAGGCGCGGCATCACGAAATACTGCGCGAGCGTGCCCTGCATGTTCACGCGCAGGCGGCCTTGCGGATCGGCGTCGCGAAAGGCTTCCTCGGTTTCCTCGAGGTCGGCGAGCAGGCGCGTGCAGCGCTGGTAGTAGGCCTCGCCCTCCGGCGTGGGCAAAACCCGCCGCGTGGTGCGCTCCAGCAGCCGCGCGCCGAGACGCGTCTCGAGGCGCTTGATCGAATTCGTGACGGTGGCGCGCGGCAGGTTCAGGTCTTCGGCCGCCTGCGTGAAGCTGCGGCGGTCGACGATGCGCGTGAAGATCTGCATCTCCTGGAAACGGTCCAAGGGCATTCTCGAATGGGTTCGCGGGGTCGCGTGCATCTTCGCACGACCGACCGCGGCAACCCCAAATACCCGGTATTCCCGCGCGCCCTTTCGCCCTCGTGAGCACGCCACACGGCGCACTGGACGCCCCGCACGCTCAACCCGCCACCACCCGCTGCACCGCCTCGACGAAGGCCGCGCCGGCGTCCTCCAGCCGCCCCGAGTTGTCGATGTGCGTGAGCGACGCGCCGGCGGGCACCTCGAACGGCGCGCGCCGCGCGAGCCGCGCGGCAACCTGCTCCGGCGTCTCCCGCGCCCGCGAGGCGAGCCGCGCGGCCAGCACGTGCTGCGCGGCGTTCACGTGCACGAGCGTCATGCGCGGATAGCGCGCCAGCGCCTCGCTCATGTAGGCACGCGAGCCGTTCACCACCACGGTGCAGCCCAGCGCGAGCCATTGGTCGACTTCCACGCCGATGCCGTAGCGCAGCGCGTGGCTGCGCC
>Ga0164242_10000799_pt1 | contig 37851 bp, 33 predicted proteins | sample OricomgcompostMG_FD_108783 | JGI IMG/M metagenome (GOLD analysis project Ga0164242, IMG submission 108783) | Miracle-Growth compost microbial communities from Emeryville, California, USA - Original compost - Miracle growth compost (MG) ... | reverse complement strand
TTCTGCTGCCTTCTCGGGTCGCCACAGTCGTGCGGCTCGCGGCCGCTCCACCGGTGACGAGTACGGCGTATCGGCTCAGTTGGTCGGCGACCTGGTCTGCGGTCGATGCCTTGGTAAGGACCTCGATCCCGTAGCCGTCCTCGAGTGCCACGAAGCTGCGGGCGAGGAAGGCGGCGTCGGCGACCAGGTTGAACTCGCCGCTAGCCTGCCCTTCTTCGAGGATCTGCTGATAGAGCGCCGCCTGGTCGGAGACGAACTGCCGCTCCTGCTTGTTCGCTGCGTCGTTGCGGAAGGTCACCGGGAGCAACTCGTAGAGAAGGCGGCTGGTCAGCTCGGCCTCTCCGGGGAACGGTACGCCGGACCGGATGCAAGCAGTCAGTCGTGCCCAGGCGCCACTGCAGGCGTCTACTGCTTCGCGTCGATGGACGATGTAGGTCTGGATGCCGCGCTCGAAGACTGCCGCCAATAGCTCGCCGAGATCGGGATAGTAGTAGAGCACCGAGGCGGGGGTGAGGCCTGCCTCGACGGCCACGTCGCGCAGTCGGGCGTTCGCCGCACCCCGACTCAGCACTGCCTGGGCTGCCGCCTCCACCAGCTGAGCACGCCGGGCGGCCTGGTCGCGCGGTCTGGGCATGGCCACATCGTTGCACAGGGGGCGGATTCACCGAGTCGGGGCATTGACGCGTTGGGATTCGTTATTTAAAGTTTCTTTAATCAATGTGATCCAGGCCACGGAAGGTGGTTCTCCTCATGGGTACGCCCCTGCCCCTCGCGCTGATGCAGGCGCCGGCACTCGCCACGCGCGACCTGTCCCAGTTCGCCCGCGACGTCGAGGTCTTCGTCAAGCAGCGCCCGGCCGTTCGGCTCCTCGTCTACCCGGAGCTGCACCTGGAGACGCCAGGTCTTCCCGCCGATCGCCCTGCCCCCAGCGAGCTCGCCGAGCCGCTGGGCGGTGCCCGTGACCGCCGACTCGCCGAGATCGCCGGAGATCTCGGCGTCTGGCTGATCCCCGGCACCCTCTACGAACTCGGTGACGACGGCCGGGTCTACAACACCGCCCCGGTCTACGACCCTTCGGGTCAGCGGGTCGCCAACTACCGCAAGATCGCGCCCTGGCGCCCGTACGAGACCTCCTCGCCCGGTACCGACTTCGTCGTCTTCGACATGGCGGACTACGGCCGGGTCGGACTCTCGATCTGCTACGACAGCTGGTTCCCCGAGATCTCCCGCCATTTGGCGTGGCTTGGCGCCGACCTCATCGTGAACATGGTGCAGACGCCGACCATCGACCGGGACCAGGAGCTGGTGCTCGTCCGAGCCAACGCGATCGCCAATCAGGTCTTCGTCGCTAGCGTGAACGGTGCGGCGCCGACAGCGCTCGGTCGCAGCCTCCTGGTCGACCCGGAGGGTCGGGTCCGCGTCCAGGCGCAGGGCGCCGAGGACTGCGTGCTGACCGACGTCATCGACCTGGCCGAGGCCGGTCGCGTGCGTCAGTTCGGCACCGCGGGGTTGAATCGGGTGTGGGAGCAGTTCCAGCCCGGCGACGTACCCCTGGATCTGCCGCTCTACGGCGGGAAGATCGACCCCGCGACCTGGGGTGCAGGCCGCGGGGCCCACCTCACGGGAGCAGCCGAGGGGGAGGGCTGACATGGGCCAGGCATCTCGCACCGACTCCACGAGCTCGACGGTCGGCCTGGTTCCCAAGCTGAACCTGCCTTCGATCATCGTCTTCGGCCTCGCCTACATGGCGCCCGGTGTCGTTGTATCGACCTTCGGTGTCATCGCCGTCGCGTCCAAGGGCGCGACTCCGACGGCGTACCTGGTCGCGACCCTCGCGATGGCTCTCACGGCGCTGAGCTACGGCAAGCTAGCGCGGGCCTACCCGGCGTCGGGATCCGTATACACCTACGCTCGCAAGCTGCTCGATGCCCGCATCGGCTTCCTGGCCGGCTGGGCGATCCTGCTCGACTACTTCTTCCTGCCGATGGTGGCCTGGCTGATCCAGGCGCTCTACATGAACGTGCAGTTCCCCGGTCTGCCGGTCTGGGCGTGGCTGGTGGTCAACATCGTCGCCGCCACCCTCGTCAACGTACTCGGTATCGTCCTTGCCGACCGGGTCAACAAGGTGCTGCTGACCTTGACGGTCCTCGGTCTGATCGCGCTGGTCGCGGTGTGCTTCGGTCACGTGAGCGGATCCGGCGCCTCGGGTGCGGCGCACGCCTTGTGGAACCCCGCGACCTCGGTCAGCGCGGTGACGGCTGGCGCGGCGGTCGCGGCGTACACCTTCCTCGGGTTCGACGCGGTGAGCACTCTCACCGAGGAGGTCCACGACGCCAAGCGCAACGTGCCGCGCGGCATCCTGCTGACAGTCATCATCGGCGGGGCGATGTTCTTCGTCATCTCGCTGGCGATGCAGTGGGTCCACCCCGGCAGCCACTTCGCTGACGAGTCGACCGCCGGCTACGCCGTGGCGATCGGTGCCGGCGGCAAGCACTTCGCCGACGTGCTCAACATCATCACCCTGCTGGGTGGATTCGCGTCGTGTGTGGCCATCCAGGCGAGCACCAGCCGGCTGATGTACGTCATGGGTCGCGACGCGGTGCTCCCGCGGCGCGTCTTCGGCTATCTCAACCCTCGCTTCCGCACACCGGTGTTCAACGTGCTCCTGATCGCAGTGGTGGGTCTCTTTGCCACGCGCCTCTCGCTGGCCACGGCGACGTCGTTCATCAACTTCGGCGCCTTCCTCGCCTTCGCCCTGGCCAACATCTGCGTGATCGCGGCCTGGATCCGCTATCGGCACACCGATGCCTCCATGGGCGTCTTCGGCTACGTGGTCCTGCCGGTGGCTGGAGCCGCCGTCGACGTCTACCTGATGACGAAGCTGAGCCACATCGCCGTGGTTCTTGGTCTGAGCTGGCTGGCGATCGGCATCGTCTACCTGCTCGTGCTGACCCGCGGTCTGCGCAAGCCACCGCCGGAGTTCCGGTTGGAGGAGCCGGCAGAGCCCGCGGTAGCCCTCGCCGACTGAGCTCCGCCGGCAACCAGCGCCGCCGCCTCGCCGCCTACACCGGAGAGGCGGCGGCGCTGGCATTCAGCCCGACCGGCTGCCCATGTCGGTGACGCCCGCCTCGAGGCCGTAGCGCTCCACGCAGAAGACGGCGAGCCGGTCCACGAGGTCGGCGATGACGGCCGCGGCGTGGTGGCGCGGGTCCCAGGCGGCGTACAACCGGATCCGGAGCGTGCTCCCGTCGGTGTCGACGGTCAGCGGTACGAGGTCGAACCGTGGGTCGTCGGAGACCACTGCCACGCCTCGGCCGGCGGCTGCCAGGGCCTGCGCCACCTGTGCGTTGGTGCACTCCAGGACGTCGCCGTAGGCGAGCCCTGCGGTATCGATCGCGGCGTCTAGGAGTACTCGCGGGCGATAGTCGGTGGTCATCAGGACCAGAGGTCGATCGACGAGCTCCTCGAGCCGGACGCGGCTGCGTCCGGCCCACGGGTCGTCGGCACGGACATAGGCGGGCAGTGGCAGGACCGCGAGCGGCCGGGATGCGAGGGACCGTGGCGGCGCTCGGTGCACGATCGCCAGGTCGGCGCCGGCAGCGATGGCGGCGTTCGCGCCCCGGGGGTCGAGGCTGCGCAGCAGCGGCACGGGGTCGGTCGGCTGGAGAGTCGCGATGAACGGGGCCAGCACGTCGGTCAATGTGGTGGTGGGTACGGCGACATGCAGTCGCTCGACGTGCCCTGAGGCCAGGGCGCGTGCCGCCTCGTCGAGTGCGTCCGCGCCACGCACGAGCTCTCGTGCGCCCGGCAGGAACTCCTCCGCAGCGCGGGTCAGGCGCAGCCGGCGCCCATCACGTTCGAACAGGCGCAGCCCCGTCTGATGCTCGAGCTGGCGAAGCTGTCGGGAGAGCACCGGCTGGGTCACGTGCAACAGCGCTGCGGCACGAGTGGCCGATCCTGCGTCAGCCGTCGCCAAGAAGTACCGCAAGAGCCGCAGGTCGATAGACATGAGGGAACGGTAGTCCGACGTCGGCACAATTCATGCTTCAAGAGCATGAACTGTTTGTCCGATAGGTCTTGGACGGCATGGTGCGTGCGGAGGGATGGTGTGTCTATGAGCACGGATCCCGACCTCGAACAGACTCGCCATCTCGTAACCTCCCTGCCCGGTCCGCGATCGACCGAGCTGATGCAGCGCAAGCAGGCAGCCGTGAGCGGGGGAGTAGCGACCACGATGCCTGTCTTCGCCGTCCGCGCGGCCGGCGGCATCGTCGAGGACGTCGACGGCAATCGGCTGATCGATCTCGGATCCGGCATCGCCGTCACGACTGTCGGCAGCAGCGCGCCGCGGGTCGTCGAGGCCATCGCGGCCCAGGCCGCGGCGTTCACCCACACCTGCTTCATGGTCACTCCCTACGAGGAGTACGTCGCGGTGGCAGAGCACCTCGCCCGGCTCACCCCCGGTGACCACGAGAAGCGCTCGGCCCTGTTCAACTCCGGCTCTGAGGCCGTTGAGAACGCGGTGAAGATCGCTCGCGCGTACACCGGCAAGGACGCTGTCGTCGTCTTCGATCACGCCTACCACGGACGCACCAACCTCACCATGGCGATGACGGCGAAGAACATGCCTTACAAGCACGGCTTCGGTCCGTTCGCCGGTGAGGTCTACCGCGCGCCCATGTCCTATCCGTTCCGCGACGGCGCCGAGTTCGACGGTCCGGCCGCCGCCGCTCGCGCGATCGCCCAGATCGAGGCCCAGGTCGGTGCGGCCAACCTCGCGGCGATCGTGATCGAGCCGGTCCAGGGCGAAGGCGGCTTCATCGTGCCTGCTCCGGGTTTCCTCGCCTCCCTGGCGCAGTGGTGCCGCGACAACGGCGTCGTCTTCGTCGCCGACGAGGTGCAGTCCGGCTTCGGCCGTACCGGCACGTGGTTCGCGGTGGAGCACGAGGGCGTCGTACCCGACCTGATCGTCAGCGCGAAGGGCATCGCCGGGGGCCTGCCCCTCTCTGCTGTGACTGGCCGCGCCGACATCATGGATGCCGTCCACCCCGGTGGCCTTGGTGGGACGTACGGCGGCAACCCGCTGGCCTGTGCCGCGGCACTCGCCGTGATCGAGACCATCGAGGCTGACGGACTGCTGGAGCGGGCGACCCGGATCGAGGAGCTGCTCCTGGGCCGGTTGCGCGAGCTGGCCGAGAAGGACGCGCGCATCGGCGACGTCCGCGGCCGCGGTGCGATGGTGGCGGCAGAGTTCGTCGACCCCGCCACCGGCGAGCCGGACGCCGCCACGGCCAAGTCGGTGGCCGCGTACGCGCACGCCCGCGGGGTCATCACCCTGACCTGCGGCACCTGGGGCAACGTCATCCGGTTCCTCCCGCCGCTGAGCATCTCCGACGAGCTGCTCACCGAGGGCCTGGACGTCATCGCCTCTGGTCTGGAGGCCAGCCGATGACGCTGCTGCAGGAGTCGGTGCGCACGGTCCTGGACGATGCCCGCGAGCAGCTCGCCGATGCTGTCGCCGTACTCGGCCTTGGGCCTGAGGTGCATGCGATGCTGGCCGAGCCGCGCCGCGAGGTCAGTGTCAGCATCCCGCTGCGTCGTGATGACGGCTCGATCGAGGTGCTGCGTGGCTATCGGGTGCAGCACAACTACTCTCGCGGCCCGGGTAAGGGCGGGGTGCGGTTCGATGCTCGGGTCGACCTCGATGAGGTCCGCGCGCTGGCGATGTGGATGACGTGGAAGTGCGCCCTGCTCGACGTTCCCTACGGCGGCGCCAAGGGTGGCGTGCGAGTCGACCCGCGCCGCTACAGCAAGGGCGAGCTCGAGCGGATCACGCGGCGCTACACCTCCGAGATCGCCCCGGTCATCGGTCCTGAGACTGATATCCCCGCACCCGATGTCGGTACCGACGAGCAGACCATGGCCTGGATGATGGACACCTACTCCATCGGCCGCGGGCACACTGTGCTCGGCGTAGTGACCGGCAAGCCGATCGCCGTCGGCGGCTCGCTGGGACGGGCTGCGTCCACCTCGCGTGGTGTGGTCGCCATCGCGGTCGAGGCGCTGCGCCACCTCGGCATCGAGCCGGCGGGTGCGACGGCTGCGGTCCAGGGCTTCGGCAAGGTCGGCCGTGGCGCAGCTCGCTTCCTGGCCCAGGAGGGTGTGCGGGTCGTTGCGGTCAGCGATGTCTACGGCGCGATCTATGACACCGCCGGTCTCGATGTGGCCGCGTTGGAGGAGTACGTCGAGGCGACGGGCAGCGTGGTGGGTTTCCCGGGTGCGCTCCCGATTGCGGGCGAGGACGTGCTGCTCGCTGAGGTCGATCTGTTGGTGCCCGCGGCGGTGGAAGGCGTGGTCCATGCCGAGAATGCGGCTCAGGTGCGAGCGCGTCTGATCGTCGAGGGCGCCAACGGCCCGCTCACCGCTGAGGCCGACCGAGTCTTGGCCGAGCGTGGCGTGCTGGTGGTGCCTGACATCCTCGCCAACGCGGGTGGGGTGGTGGTGTCCTACTTCGAGTGGGTCCAGGCCAACCAGTCGTATTGGTGGAGCGAGGCCGAGGTCAACGAGCGCCTCGTCGACCGGATGACCCGTGCTTGGCACGAGGTGCTGGCCTATGCCCGGGATCGCCACTTGTCCCTGCGTCTGGCTGCTACCTGTCTGGCCGTCGAGCGTGTCTACCAAGCCCACGAAGTGCGAGGACTCTACCCGTGACCGACCTTTGCGTACGTTCCGGCAACACCTATCTCGAGGCCCTCGATCCGGGCAACGGCGTGCTGGCCGGTGGCCTGTGGCGCCCCGGGTCCGGTGGCGTCTTCGCCGTGGAGAACCCCGCCACGCGGGAGACTGTCGCCGAGGTCGCCGACGGCAACGCCGCCGATGCTCGTGCGGCGGTGGACGCGGCGGCGGCGCAGCTGCTGGCCTGGTCCGCGACGCCGCCGCGCACCAGGAGTGAGCTGCTCTCCACGGTGCGGGAGCTGATGCTGCGCGACGCGGAGCAGCTCGCCGACCTGATCGCGCTGGAGAACGGCAAGTCGATCGCCGACGCGCGCGGCGAGGTCGCCTACGCGGCGGAGTTCTTCCGGTGGTACGCCGAGGAGGCGGTCCGACCGCACGGTGACTACGGTTCCTCACCGGCCGGCGGCACGCGCACCATCGTGACCCACAAGCCGGTCGGGGTAGCCGCGCTGGTGACGCCGTGGAACTTCCCGGCCGCGATGGCGACCCGGAAGATCGCGCCTGCGCTCGCTGCCGGCTGCACCGTGGTGCTCAAGCCGGCAGCGGAGACGCCGCTGACTGCGCTTGCCATCGCTCGGCTGATCGGCGAGGCAGGGGTCCCGGACGGAGTCGTCAACGTCGTACCGGGTCTGGACGCGGCGGCCATCGTGACCGCCTGGCTGGAGGACCCGAGGGTCCGCAAGATCTCGTTCACCGGATCGACCGGGGTCGGCAGGGTGCTGCTGCGGCAGGCCGCTGACCGCGTCGTCAACACGTCGATGGAGCTGGGTGGCAACGCTCCGTTCGTGGTCGCCGCGAGCGCTGACATCGAAGCGACGGTCGACGGTGCGATGGTGGCGAAGTTCCGCAACGGCGGCCAGGCCTGCACCGCCGCCAACCGGTTCTACGTGCACGCCGATGTCGTAGCGGAGTTCACCGCCCGGCTCGGTGCTCGGGTGGAGGCGCTGCGCGTCGGCCCGGCCGAGGTCGGAAGCGATGTCGGGCCCCTGATCTCGGCCAAGGCGCTTGCTGGGGTGACCAGGCTCGTCGACGACGCGATCGCCCTCGGTGCCGTCGTGACTCATCGGGCCGAGCTGCCCGAGCTGGACGGGTACTTCTACCCGCCGACGCTGGTGACCGGCGTACCCGCCGACGCCGAGCTGGTCCGGGAGGAGATCTTCGGGCCGGTGGCCCCGATCGTGGTCTGGAGCGACGTCGAGGAGCTCGTCGGGCTTGTGAACGACACTGAGTTCGGTCTGGCGGCCTACGTCTACGCCGAGCTGGGCGAGGCCCTCCGCATCGCCGAGCGGATCGACGCCGGCATGGTCGGGGTGAACCGCGGTCTGGTCTCCGACCCGGCTGCGCCCTTCGGTGGGATGAAGCAGAGCGGCATCGGACGCGAAGGCGCTCGCGCGGGCCTGGAGGAGTACCTCGAGACCCAGTACCTCAGCGTCGACTGGAGCGCGTGACCCACAACGCGCTTCGACCCCGGCGGGCGGGATGCTGCGGAATCCCGCCCGCCGGGGCGTCTCGGATTGTGATCAGCCGGGTGGTCTGACAACCGCGCCAAAGGGTTACTGCGAGGGAGTCACCTCCGGAAGGAGCGCAGATGAACCGCGACCACCTTGTCCGTCCTCGCTGGGTCTGGACCGGACTGGCACTGGCTCTGCTCGGCGCCTGCTCCTTCGCCCTGTGGACCGCCACCTGGAGCCGCAGCGCCGGTGTGGCCGGCGTGGTCCTGCTGCTCCTGGGCGGCGCAGCTGCGCTGCGCGGCGGGGTCCTCTACGACACCCATGGCGCCGGACCGGTCACCGGCGAGCTCGACGATGTGCAGGGCGCCCACGTGCATCGCGGCACGACGCCGGGGGACATGATCACCGATGACCGGCTCCGCCAGGAGGCGCGCAACAGCGCCCGGATGACTCGGGAGATCCTGCAGGCTTCCCAGAATGCGCCGCGCCCACCGTTCGATCGATTGGGCGCGTGGTTGCTGTTGGCTGCTGCGGCGTTCCTGTTGGCCGCCCAGGGGATGTACCCGCACACCCACACGGGCCAGGACAATGCCCTGCGCACCCTTCTTCTCGGCGCCGTCGTCGCGCTCGCCGGTCTCCGACTACTCCTCGGGCAGCGGCCAGGTCCGGCGGCCTCGGCGGTGGCCGGCGTCGTGGGCATCGCGCTCATCCTGCTGGCGGTCTTCACCGATCACGACCGATCCTCGACGGTGATCCTCGAGATCGTCGTCGGTTCCTGGATCGTGCTGGCGTCGGCGCTCTCGCTCGACCACGCCCACGGCCCTTCTCGGCGACGTCCTCCTGGTGCTGGAAGACCCGGGGGCGGCAGCAGCAGGCTCAGGCGGTCGTGATCTGCCCCAGCCCGCTTTCGGCGAGCCATTCCGGCCAGGTGACGTCGTAGTCGGCGTACCCGTTGTCGCCCGCGGCCTCTCCGCGTGGCGATCCGGTGATGGTGACAGGGTCGCCCTGCTTGACCAGGTCGTAATACCACTTCGCGTCGGCCATCGAGAGGTGGACGCATCCGTGGGAGCCATAGCTGTGGCCGGGGTAGGGGTCTCCGGTGGAGTAGTGCAGGAAGGTGCCCGAGGTCGTGATCCGGACGTCCCAAGGCAGGACGAGGTCGTAGAAGTTCGGGTTCTTCTTGTCGCAGGTGATCTGGACGCTGCAAGAGGTCATCCGGATCGTGGGCGACTTGGCGACCACGGCCATGGTGCCGTCCCAGGAGGGGAAGTCGGGGCTGCCGGCATCGCTCGGCATCGACCGCAGCACCTTGCCGTTCTTGGTGACGACGGTCTTGTGCTGCTGAACGTAGACGTGGGTCCGGACGTCGGCGCCGATGGTGAACTGGCGAGTGTAGGAGTGGGTGCCGTACCGGCCGTAGCCATCGCCGATGTGATTGAGCGTCGCATTGAGCGAGACGGTGGTGCCGGGCGTCCAGAAGCTCTTCGGCCGGAAGTCGACGCGCCGGTCACCGAACCAGTGCCATGCTCCCGTGACTGGGGTCGAGGTGGTCAGGTGGAGGTTCTTCTCGATCTTCCTGCGGGCCGAGGTCTTGACCGGGTCGGTGAAGACGATCGAGATCGGCATCGCGATCCCCACCGTCGTCCCGGAGAGCGGGGCGATGCTGTCGAGCAGCATGGGCGGCCCGCTGGGCCACTTCTTCGCCGGAGCCGACGGGCTGTCTGCAGCGGTCGGGGACGTTGGCGCGTTCGCCTGGGACACCTGAGTGTGAGGCGTGACGGTGGCCGATGACAGCGAGCCGACGTCCGAGCATGCAGTTGCGGCCAGCGCCACCACTGCTGAGACGACGGCCAACGACGCGCGCGAGAGCAAAGACGTGTTCATTGGGGCGGGACGGTCCTTCTGCCGAGGTGCCTTGACGGTATACGCCGCTGCTGTGTGATCGGCGCGGAAACGCCCGACTTCTGCGAGAGATGCGCCACGGTTCCCGGAGCGCACGCCGATTTGGGAGGGGTGTCCGCCGCCGATATAGTTGCCTGCGACAACTAAGTATCTGGGGAGGGGCATGAGCGCTGATCGCGAAGGCGATCTGAGCGACCTCATCGACACGCTCGTCGCGCTGATGACCGCGTTCAACAAGGGCCGAGCCGCGATGCTCAAGGACGCCGACGGTCCTGACGGCACGGAGTGGTTGGCACATGTCCTGCTGCGTGTGCTGCACGATCTCGGGCCTACGCGAGCAACGTCGGTGGCCGAGAGCCTCCAGCTCGACAAGTCCACAGTGAGCCGAAAGGTCGCCTCCTTGGTGAGCGGCGGCCTGCTCGAGCGACGCGCCGACCCGGCCGACGGGCGGGCCAGCATCCTCGTGCCGACCGACGAGGGGCGCGCCCTGATCGCGGTGCACGACCGCCGGCGGCTGGAGTTCTTCGACCAGATGCTCGCTGACTGGGACGACGCCGAGATCGGCCAGTTCCACGATCTTCTGCACCGGTTCGCGGCCGCCTATGACCGCGCCTATGACCACTGGACGTCCGAACGTGAGCACCGCGTCGGACATCGGAATCTCGTAAACGAAGGGGCCTCTGCATGAGCCACACCTCCACGACGACAGCCGCTGCGCCGCCCGGCCAGTTGAGCCACCGCCAGATCCTGACCGTGCTGTCGGGTCTGATCCTCGGCATGTTCCTCTCGGCGCTCGATCAGACGATCGTGTCGACGGCGATCAAGACGATCGGCAACGACCTCGACGGTCTCTCGGCGCAGGCGTGGGTCACGACGGCGTTCCTCATCACCTCGACCATCGCGGCGCCGCTGTTCGGCAAGCTGTCGGACATGTACGGCCGCAAGTCGTTCTTCATGATGTCGATCGTCATCTTCGTGCTTGGCTCGGCACTGTGTGGCCTGGCTCAGTCGATGTACGAGCTGGCCGCCTTCCGTGCGCTCCAGGGCATCGGCGCCGGCGGCATCATGCCGCTTGCCCTGGCGGTGATCGGCGACATCATCCCGCCCCGTGAGCGTGCCCGCTACCAGGGCTACATGATGGCGGTCTTCGCCTCGGCCACCGTGCTAGGCCCGGTGCTCGGCGGCCTCTTCTCCGGCGCTCACGACGTGCTCGGCGTGGCCGGCTGGCGTTGGATCTTCTACATCAACGTGCCGATCGCCGCGCTGGCTCTGGTCGTCGTCGCCCGAGTGCTCCACCTCGACCACGTCCGCCGCGAGCGCCGTATCGACTGGCTCGGCTCGATCCTGCTGGCCGTGGGTCTGGTGCCCCTGCTGATCGTCGCCGAGCAGGGCCAGTCGTGGGGCTGGGCCTCGGTCAGCGCCTTCGTCTGCTACGTCGTCGGCGTGCTCGGCCTGATCGGCTTCGTGGCGGTCGAGCGTCGGATGGGTGACGACGCGCTCTTGCCGCTGCACCTGTTCAAGAGCCCGACCTTCTCGGTTGCCTCGGCGCAGGTCACCCTCATCGGCATGGCGATGTTCGGCGGCATGTCGGTCATCCCGCTCTATCTCCAGATCGTCAAGGGGGCCTCACCGACGAAGTCCGGCCTCCTCATCCTGCCGCTCGTGCTCGGCATGATGAGCGCCTCGCTGGTCTCCGGCCGACTCATCTCCCGCACCGGTCGCTACAAGATCTTCCCGGTGATCGGTTCGATCCTGATGGTCCTCGGGATGGGGCTGATGACCCAGCTCCACGTCGACACCCCGCTGTGGCAGACCGACATCTACATGTTGGTCTTCGGGGCCGGCCTGGGTCTCAACATGCAGAGCCTCGTCCTCGCGATGCAGAACTCGGTCGCCGCCAAGGACATGGGGGTGGCGTCGTCCTCGTCGAGCTTCTTCCGCTCGCTGGGCGGCACGCTCGGCACCGCGATCTTCCTCTCGGTCCTCTTCTCCCTGGCGGGTTCCCGGATCAGCTCGAGCTACACGGCTGCCGGTCATGACGCCGCGTTCCAGGCAGCTGTGAAGGCCCATCCGGATCAGCTCACCACGCTGCATCAGCATCTTGCCGGCGGGTTGGACGACACGTCGTTCCTCTCCAGTCTCTCGCCGGCGATCAGCCGCCCGTTCTACGAGGGCTTCACCCACGCGGGCAACATCGTCTTCGCGATCACCGGGATCCTCCTGCTCGCAGCGATCGTGCTCTCCGTCCGGCTCAAGGAGGTCCCGCTCCGGCTCGTCTCGGGCGGCCAGGCCAGGGCCGAGGAGGAGAACGCGAACCTGACGGTGAACGAGGCCATGGACGCCGATCCTGGGTTCGAGGAGAGGCTGGAGCCCGACCCGGCCTGAGCGCCATCGACAGCGATTCGCGTCCCCTTGTCGGCTGAGGGGGCGTGAATTGCGCCGCGATCAGCCGATGGGCTAACGTCGCCTTCGTCGATGGCCCACGCCGTCGGCCCAGGTCAGAGACGATATCGTCGAAGACCTCGGGGCTGTGGCGCAGCTGGTAGCGCATCTGCATGGCATGCAGAGGGTCAGGGGTTCGAGTCCCCTCAGCTCCACGAGATTGAGAGCGACGTGTGTCCGCGATAGCGCGGGGCGCGTCGCTCTCGTCTTTCACCCGGGACTGCGTTCCTGTTCCTCGGCCGCCTAGCTCCGACTCAGTGGGCGGGCCGGTGGAGAAAGGGGATGTGGTGGTGACGGCGACTGGCGCTAGAGGTCCGAGCGGCCGACCGCCCGGCAGGTTTCGCTCGGGTGAAATGGCCGGTCCCGCCCAGTACGGCGATCGCCATGATCGCCACGAACGCGATGATCTGCGCGGTGAACCAGAGCAGCCATGCTGTGTCTGACACGACGCACCTCCTTGCGGGTACGCATCTACGGTGCCACTGACGTGGCCCATATGCACAGGTGGATCCGACCGGTCCCGGTCAGGGGATGAGCAGCAGTGCCTGACCCCGGCGGCCGAGCGGGCCCTGGAGGCTCCGGCCCATGGTCATGCCGCTGACGACCAGGGAGGCTGGAGTCGCCCTCAGGTCGCGGATCAGCTGCCGCATGCAGGTGATCTCCTCGGTGGCGCCGAAGCCCTGGGCCCGCAGGGCCTCGTCGTACTCGGTCCGCACGTCCGCCCACGGCGTGGTAGGTGGATCGCAGAACGCCATGGGGTAGTGGATCTGCATGGCGCTCAGGGCGGCGTCGATCCAGGTCGGACGGTGAATCAGGAGCGCGCGCATCTTGCGCTCCTCGCGCCGGGACAAGGTCAGTGCGGCGAACAGTGCATGCCAGCTCTCGGTCGCCTCGTCCAAGAGCACCGTGATGGGGCGGCTGTCCGGTCCGCCGCCAGTCAGCAGCGTCGGCTCGAGCAGCTCACTGAGGCCGGAGTCTCGGATCTTCCGTAGTGACATCGTGACACCTCCCTCGAGCAGCCAGTCGATGTGATGAGCGTTACATTAGCGACCTCTGCTGCGGAAGCAAGGAGGTGCCCGCTCAGTGGCCTTGTGCACCGACTCTGCGCAAGCGCTGCAGCAGGTCGAGGAGCATCGCCTGCTGCCCGTCGTCGAGGGGTGCCAGCATCTCGGCGTTGACGCGCTCGACGATCGGCGCCGCCTGCCGGAAGAGAGCTCCGCCTGCGTCGGTCAGTGAGACCAGTCGCCGTCGGCTGTCGTCCGGGCTGACGCGGCGCTCGACCAGCCCGCGCTCCTCGAGGCGAAGCAGGAGCTCGGCGAGGGCGGCCTTCGTCATCACGGCGGCCTCGGCCAGTGAGCGCTGATCCATGCCGGGCTCTCGGGACAGGGCCGCCATCACGGCGTACTGCGGCTTGGTCACCCCGGGTGCCGCCGCGTTCCATCGGGCGGCGTGCTCGTGGAAGACCACCCGCATGAGATGGAAGTGGTGATCCTCGAACATGGCGCTCCTCACAGGGGTCGGGCCGGCGCAGCCGGGTAAAGGGTGCACTATCCTGGTCAGGATAGTTCGTATAAGAACCAATATGAGGTGTGTATGGACGCGGCACGGCGTCGGTTCGGATTCTGGCTGACTTCGGTGGGGATCCTGGTGTTCAGCGCGGCGGTGGCCTCGCCGTCGCCGGTGTACCCCCTGTATCAGGCGGCCTGGCATCTGAGCCCGGTGGCGATGACGGCGATGTTCGCGATCTACGTCGCTGGCCTGCTCGGCGGTCTACTCACCGCTGGTTCGCTCTCCGACTTCGCCGGGCGGCGCGCGGTAGTCCTGCCGGCGATCGTGATCTGCTTCGTGGCGTTGATCCTGCTCGGTTCGGCCGGCGGCCTGGGCGCTGTCCTGGTGGCGCGCGTCGTACAGGGCATCGCGATGTCGCTCGTCGTTGGCTCCTTGGGCGCTTCGCTGCTCGACTTCGCGCCTCCGAGCAATCCACGCTTGGCGGCGACCTTCAACGGCGCCCTGTGGCCGCTGGGGCTTGCCGTCGGCGCCCTGTTCGGAGGGGTCATGGTCGACGACGCACCCTCGCCGACACACTTGGTCTTCTACGTCCTGGCCGCCGTCGTGGTGCTCCTCTTCGTGGTGATGTGGTTCCTGCCGGTCTCGACGGTGCGGCGGCCGGGTGCGCTGGCGTCGCTGAGGCCGTCGGTGAGCCTGTCTCCGCGGGTGCGCGGTGTGTTCTTCGCCGTCCTCGGCTGCCTTCTCGCCGCCTGGGCGCTGGGTGGCCTCTATCTCGGCATGGGTGCCACCATCGTCCGCTCGATCTTCGGCTTCCATGCCGCGGTGGACGGGGCGCTGGCGATGGCCGCTGTCTGCGGCATCGGCGCGATCACCGGCATCGCGACCCAGGGCCACGACGCGCGGCGAGTGATGATGGTGGGCGCCGCCACGCTCATCGTCGGCCCCGTGCTCACCATCGTCTCGGTGCACACCCATGAGTCCTGGCTGTTCTATGTCAGCAGTGTCATCAGCGGCGTCGGCTTCGGTGCTGGCTTTCAGGGCGGCCTTCGCCTGGTTATTGCCGAGGCGGACGAGAACGGTCGTGCGGGCGTGCTGTCGGCGGTGTACGTCGCGTGTTACACCGCCTTCAGTGTGCCGGCGTTGGTCGCAGGCCTGCTGACTCCGCGACTGGGCCTGAGCGAGGTGGTCACCGGCTACTCGATCCTGATCGTGCTGATGGCGGCGATCGCCGTGGTCCTGCAGCTGTGCCGGCGCACGGTGCGGGAGGCTGAGCTGGTCGCCGATGCGGATGAGCAGGAGCAGCAACGCATCGGCGCCTGACGCGGTATGGGCCTGCTGTCCAGCAGGTGGCTCCGCCCGTCTGCGAACCACTTTTCGGCTCTCCTTGTGGGACGCTTCGAGGGGCTTGCTCCGCTCGCACCTCAACCACCGTGGCGCGACGTTTCCTGAGGCTGAGTAAGGTCGCGCTGTGCTGACCTGGTTCGAGCGGAACACCCACGTCGCCGATGAGTGGACCCTCGACGACCTGGTCGCCGCCAAGGCGGAGCACCGGGTCAGCCTCGTCGTACCGGCCCGCAACGAGGCCGCGACCGTCGGGCACGTCGTCAGCAGGGCGCGTGAGGCGCTGATGGAGACGGCGGCGCTGGTGGACGAGATCGTGGTGATCGACTCCGATTCCACCGACGCCACCGCGCAGATCGCCGCCGATGCCGGGGCGGACGTGTTCGCCGCGGCGTCGATCAGACCGGACCTCGGCACCCATCCCGGGAAGGGCGAGGCGATGTGGAAGTCGCTCTTCGTCACCAAGGGCGACCTCATCGTCTTCATGGACGCGGATCTGGTCGAGTGGGATACCCATTTCGTGCCGGGCCTGCTCGGTCCGCTGCTGACCCGCCCGGAGATCGAGCTGGTCAAGGGCTTCTATCGCCGTCCCGGGGAGCACGGTCTCGACGGCGGTCGGGTCACCGAGCTGGTCGCGAGGCCACTGATCGCGCAGCACTATCCGGAACTCGCCGGGCTCGTCCAGCCGCTGGCGGGGGAGTGGGCGATCCGACGTGGTCTGTTCGAGACCCTGTCGGTCCCCGTCGGGTACGCCGTCGAGATCGCGGCGCTCATCGACACCCTCGCCGACTCAGGCGTCGACGCGATCGCGCAGGTCGACCTGGGCCGCCGAGGGCACCGGCATCAGGACCTCTTCGACCTGGGGCTGATGTCGACCCAGCTGCTGGCCGCGGTCGGACGCCGTCAGGGGCGTGATCCAGGGGAGCGGATCGCGGTCCAGCAGTTCCTGCCCAGCGAGACCGGCATTGAGCGGGTCACCCGCGACGTCGGCACCCATGAGCGTCCACCAGCACGGGAGGTCGGATGACCCTGCGCCTACGGAAGCATTCCTTCGACGATGACGCGACCCTGATGATGGCGATCGTCAACCGCACTCCCGACTCGTTCTTCGACAAAGGCGCCACCTGGGCCGAGGACGCCGCGTTCGAGCGTGTCCGGTTGGTCGCCGAGCAGGGTGCCGAGATCGTCGACATCGGCGGGATCAAGGCCGCGCCGGGGACCGAGATCGGCGTCGCCGAGGAGAAGGCGCGGGTCGTCGACTTCGTGGCGCGTGTGCGTGCGGAGTTCCCGGAGCTGGTGATCTCGGTCGACACCTGGCGTGCCGAGGTGGGCGCCGCGGTCTGCGAGGCAGGCGCCGACGTACTCAACGATGCGTGGGGCGGCGCCGATCCGGAGCTGGTGGACGTTGCCGCGCAGTACGACGCCGGCATCGTCTGCACCCATACCGGCGGGGTCACACCACGGACCCGTCCTTATCGGATCGAGTACGACGACGTCATGCGCGCCGTGCTCGACGACACGCTCGGCTATGCCCAGCGGGCACTGGACGCCGGCGTCGCACGGGAGTCGATCGTGATCGACCCGGCACACGACTTCGGCAAGAACACCTTCCACTCGCTCGAGGTGACCCGCAGGATCGACGAGATGGTGGCGACCGGCTGGCCCGTGCTGGTGAGCCTGTCCAACAAGGACTTCGTCGGCGAGACGCTCGACCGCCCGGTCGGGGAGCGGCTGCTCGGGACGCTCGCTGCGACCTCGGTCTGTGCCCTGGCCGGCGCCCGGATCTACCGCGTGCACCAGGTCGAGGAGACCCGGCAGACGGTCGACATGGTGTGGACCATCGCCGGGCGCAGGAGGCCGACGTCCGTGATTCGGGGAATCCAGTGACGGGCCGGGTGAGGGTGGCGCTGGTGCCGGGTGTGCTGGCACTGCTGCCCGAGTACGCGTCCCTCCGCGACCCGATCGCCGAGCTCAGGGCGGCGATCGACACGGCGACCTCGTGGCTGGGCGGTGACGTCGAGATCATCGCGACGGAGCAGGGGCGTCGCGTCGCGGAGTGCGCTCTCGCCGCGCGTACCGGTGCCGCGGCCGCTGCGGATGTCGAGCGGTCGATACTCGTCGTCCTCAACGGCTCCGCCTGCCGCACGGAGAAGGCCCCCGGCTTCTTCGACGAGCGCGCCGAGGTGTTCGATGCGTCGCTGCGCGCTGCACTGGCCACCCCAGCGCCGGAGGCGCTGCGTCAGGTCGACGTCACGCTCGCGAACGAACTCTGGGCCGATGTGGCCGCACTGCCGCAACTCGCCGACCTGCTCACCGGCGCCCGCACCGTCTCGGTCGATCACGACGCCGCCCCCTACGGCGTGCAGTACTGGGTCATGCGCTGGGAGCTCTGAGCGGCGGTGGGCACTGGTCTCGACAGCGTGCTTGGCCGGGCGGTCGCGATCCTGCGCGCCTTCGGTGCTGACGAGCCGGTCCTGTCGCTGGCCGAGCTCGCCCGTCGCACCGAGATCCCCAAGGCCACCGTCCACCGGATGGCGGCCGACCTGGTCGATCTGCGCCTGCTCGACCGGACCGGGACCGGTTACCGGCTCAGCGGCGGACTGTTCGAGCTCGGCATGCGTGCCTCGGCTGAGCGCAGCCTGCTCGAGGTGGCGATGCCGTTCCTCCAGGACCTCTACGAGCGCACTCACGAGACCGTCCACCTCGGCGTCGCCGAGGGGCACGAGGTCGTGTACGTCGCCAAGATCGGCGGCCACCGGCAGGTCGCCACGCCGTCGCGACCCGGCGGCCGGATGCCGATGCACTGCACCGCGATCGGGAAGGTGCTGCTCGCCTCTGCCGCCCTCTCGGTGCGCCGCGCGGTCCTCAGCGGTCCGCTCGAGCGTCGTACGTCGCACACGATCGTGGCGCCGGGCCTGCTCAACCGGCAGCTCGAAGCGGTCCTGGAGCAGGGCGTGGCGTTCGAGCACGAGGAGTCGACGGTCGGTCTGCTGTGCGTCGCGGCACCGGTGCTGGATGCGGTCGGGCAGCACGCCCTGGCCGCGATCAGCGTCACCGGACCGGTCGGCCGCTTCCGGCCCGAGCAGCACGTGGCCGCGGTCCGCGCTGCCGCGACCGGACTCTCGAGCGTGCTCTTGCGGCGTACTGCCGGGGAGTGAAGGCCGTCCAGCGGGACGGCATCGACACGCCGGCTTCATTTTCTTGACTTATTCAAGATTAGTGACGAGACTGCGGGACGTGTCCTCAACGGCCCGGTACGAGCAGATGCTGCGAGGCGCCGAGCTGCGTGTCACGCGGCCCCGTCTGGCTGTGCTGCACGCGGTGCACGAGCATCCGCACGCTGACACCGACTCGATCCTGGCGGCCGCCCGCCTGGACGTCCCCGAGGTCTCGCACCAGGCGGTCTACGACTCTCTCAACACGCTGACCAACGCGGGGCTGGTCCGTCGGATCCAGCCACGCGGCACCGTCGCTCGCTACGAGTCACGGGTCGACGACAACCACCACCACATCGTGTGTCGCGTCTGCGGAACTATCGCGGACGTCGACTGCGCGGTCGGTGAGACGCCGTGTCTCACCGCCGCCGACGATCACGGCTTCACCATCGACGAGGCCGAGGTCATCTATTGGGGCACCTGCCCCGACTGCTCCATCGCACGCTCCTGAAAACCCCGTTTCGGAAAGGGATGCACATGACTGAGGAGAGCCCCCAGGGCATCGACCGCAAGGCTGAGGGAGGCTGCCCCGTCATGCATGACGGCGCCACCCAGCACGGCAGCGAGAGCGAGAACCCGGCGCTCTCGTCGCCGACCCCGAAGACCGGTGGTCGGCCGCGCAGCAACAAGGACTGGTGGCCCAACCAGCTCGACCTGTCCGTCCTGCACGCTCACTCGACCGCCGGCAACCCGCTCGGCGCGGACTTCGACTACGCCGAGGAGTTCAAGAAGCTCGACGTCGAGGCGCTCAAGGCTGACGTCGTCGCCGTACTCCACGACTCGCAGGACTGGTGGCCGGCCGACTTCGGTCACTACGGCGGCCTGATGATCCGGCTCAGCTGGCACGCCGCCGGCACCTACCGCATCTACGACGGCCGCGGTGGCGCCGGTGAGGGCCAGCAGCGGTTCGCGCCGCTCAACTCCTGGCCGGACAACGGCAACCTCGACAAGGCTCGTCGCCTGCTGTGGCCGGTCAAGCAGAAGTACGGCCAGAAGATCTCCTGGTCCGACCTGCTCGTCCTGGCCGGCAACGTCGCGCTCGAGGACATGGGCTTCAAGACCTTCGGCTTCGCCTTCGGCCGCCCGGACACCTGGGAGCCCGAGGAGATCATCTGGGGCCCCGAGGACACCTGGCTGGGCGACGAGCGCTACAGCGGTGATCGCGAGCTCGCGAACCCGCTGGGCGCCGTCCAGATGGGTCTGATCTACGTCAACCCCGAGGGCCCCAACGGCAATCCGGACCCGGTGGCCTCGGCTCGTGACATCCGCGAGACCTTCGCCCGGATGGCGATGAACGACGAGGAGACGGTCGCGCTCATCGCTGGCGGCCACACCTTCGGCAAGACACATGGTGCCGGCGACGCCGCGCTGGTCGGCCCGGAGCCGGAGGGCGCCCCGCTCGAGCAGCAGGGCCTCGGCTGGAAGAGCAGCTACGGCACCGGCAAGGGCATCGACGCGATCACCTCCGGCCTGGAGGTCACCTGGACCTACCACCCGACTCGCTGGGACAACGAGTTCTTCCACATCCTGTTCGGCTACGAGTGGGAGCTGTTCCAGTCGCCGGCCGGCGCGAACCAGTGGCGTCCGAAGAACGGCGCGGGCGCTGGCCTCGTGCCTGAGGCCCAGGGCGACGGCAAGCGCGAGCCGCGCATGCTGACCTCCGACCTGGCGCTGCGGTTCGACCCGATCTACGAGAAGATCTCGCGCCGCTTCCTGGAGAACCCCGACGAGTTCGCCGAGGCGTTCGCCAAGGCCTGGTACAAGCTGCTCCACCGCGACATGGGTCCGATCACGCGCTACCTCGGCCCCTGGGTCCCGGAGGCTCAGCTGTGGCAGGACCCGGTGCCGGCCGTCGACCACGAGCTGGTCTCCGACGCCGACGTCGCCGCGCTCAAGGCGAAGGTCCTCGACTCGGGGCTCACGGTCCAGCAGCTCGTCACGACGGCCTGGGCGTCGGCGGCCAGCTTCCGCTCGACCGACAAGCGCGGTGGCGCCAACGGTGCGCGCCTGCGCCTCGAGCCGCAGAAGAGCTGGGCGGTCAATGCAGGCACTGACGTGGTCGTCGCGAAGCTCGAGGAGATCCAGAGCGACTTCAACGCCGGGGGCAAGAAGATCTCGCTGGCCGACCTGATCGTCCTGGCGGGCAACGCCGCGGTCGAGAAGGCCGCCAAGGACGGCGGCGTCGACGTCACCGTGCCGTTCCACCCGGGCCGCACGGACGCGACGCAGGAGCAGACCGACGTCGACTCCTTCGCGGTTCTCGAGCCGCGCGGCGACGGCTTCCGCAACTTCGTCCGCTCGGGCGAGAAGCTGCCGGTCGAGACCCTGCTGCTCGAGCGTGCGTACTTCCTCAACCTGACGGCACCGGAGATGACCGTGCTCCTCGGGGGTCTGCGTGCGCTGGGCGCCACCGCCGGCGACAGCAAGCACGGCGTGTTCACCGACCGCGTCGGCGTACTGTCCACCGACTTCTTCACCAACCTCCTTGCCCCTGGCACCGAGGTGAAGGCGTCGGAGGCCGAGGAGAACGTCTACGAGATCCGCGACACCGCATCCGGTGAGGTGAAGTGGACGGCCACCGCCAACGACCTCATCTTCGGGTCGAACTCGCAGCTGCGGGCGCTCGCCGAGGTGTACGCCGCGGGCGATGCGCAGGAGAAGTTCGTGCGCGACTTCGTTGCGGCATGGGTCAAGGTCGCCGAGCTGGACCGGTTCGACCTGCACAACTGATCTGAGGGCTCCATCCGGCGAGGGCCGGTCCTGCGTTGCGGGACCGGCCCTGTGCCGTGTTGTGGCGCGCCCCGGACCAAGTGGTGGGTGACACGCCGTACCGGCCACCGTTTCGTCTGGGGCCCGCGCCTCCGGCAAACTACCCGCAGTCTCGACCGCACGCGACGGCGTCACACCGTGCCGGTGACCCGCCAGAGCCGATGCTCGCCGCTGAGACCCTTGAGCTCGGTGGTGGCGGCAAGCTCGAACGCCAGCCCCGGAGCGCCGCTGATGGCCTCGTGGGTGGCCTCGCTGACCAGCACCTCGTCCGCTGAGCCGTGGGCGGCGACGCGGGCGGCGAGCGCGACGTTGCGGCCGAAGTAGTCGCCCTCGTGGGTCAGGACGCGGCCGGTGTGGAGGCCGATCCGGACATGGATGTCGGCCGACTTCAGCCGGCGACGGGTGTGGATCCGCTGCTGGATCGCCATCGCGGCCCGCACTCCCGCCAGAGGATCCGGGAAGACCACCATGTAGCCGTCTCCCTGCGACTTCACCACGTGGCCGCGGCGGGCCTCGACGGCGTGGCGTATCACCGCGTCGTGGGCGTGGAGGACCTTCAGCCACCGCTTGTCGCCGAGCCGCTCGTTGCGTGCGGTGGAGTCGACGATGTCGGAGAAGAGGATCGTCACGGTGCCGTCCGGTGTGGCGATCCGCTCGATCTCGACACGGTCCTCGGTCACCCATCGCGTGAGGTCGTCGAAGGACGCGCTCACCAGCCCGCTCACACCGCCTTCGCGTAGGCGGCCGGCGGTCCCCACCACGGCGCGGGCCGCCGTCCGCGCGACCCATACGGCGCGAGGGTCCACGCGCGGCGCGACCCGCTCGGCCGCCCGATCGATCGGTGTGTCGGTGCGCCGCGGGGCGGTCGCCTCCAGCCGTAGGATCGCGGCTTCGAGCTCGGTGATCCGCTCCTGGGCGGCGGCGAGTGCCTCCGTCCGCCGCCGCAGGAGTACGGCGAGGGCAGCGGTCGCGACCAGCAGGGCGAGCACGATGAGAGCGCCGAGGACCGCCAACCTCATCGACCTCCGTGGTATGCCATGGGGTCAGTGTCGAGGTTGGCAGTCGGGCGGTCCAGCACCGGCCTGCGGGAGGTTGGTCACGGAGTGAACGCCACCAGCGCCACCGGGTTCGAGGTCGGGGCAGGGGATCCGCCGACCGGTTCCACCGTGATCCCGGCTCCCTTGGCTGTCGCTGCTGCGCCGGAGAGGGTGGCCGAGGTCGAGGCGCCGGCGGACAGGAAGCCGGCAGGGCGCATCGTGCCGGCGGGATCCTGCAACCACAGCTGGTAGACCTTGCCGTCGGGCGCCGCGGCGAGATCTCGTGCGACGACGACCGCCTTGTCCAGGCTGACCGAGCGGTAGACCGTCACGGTCGAGCCGTCCGGCCCGTGCGTGGTGAACTGCCGGGCGTCAGGAGCGTGCTGCACCTGGGCGACCGCACTGACCTGCGATGTCGAGGACGTCCAGGGATGCCAGACGACGCCGCCTGCGCCGGCGAGCACGATCACGGCCGCTGCCGCGGCCGCGAGCGTGACCCATGGGCGGCGTACGCGCGAGGAGTGGGTCGTGCCGCGTTCGACGACCGGGGGAAGGGGGCGCACGGTCCGGATGTCGGCGAGCACGCGGGACCGCAGGTCGGCCGGTGGCTTGACGGCGTTGACGTCGGCCATTGTGGCGGCGGCCTCGCGGAGGTCGTCGACTTCGGCCTGGCAGCTCGGGCACCCGGCCAGATGACGTTCGAACTCGGCGCGCTCGCCGTCGTCGAGGGCGTCGACGGCGTAGGCGCCCGACAGGGCGTGGATGTCGGTTCTCATCGGATCGGTCGTCATCGGACGCTCCCCACTCCCATCGTGTCTCGTAGTCGGATCAGGCCGTCCCTGATCCGTGTCTTCGCGGTGCCGACCGGCAGGTCCAGCATCCGGGCTATCTCGGTATGCGTATAGCCCCGCAGGTAAGAGAGCTCGACTGCCTCGCGCTGGACAGGTGTGAGGCTGGCCAGGGCCGACCGGACCCGGCGTGCCTCGAGAGAGGCGGTCGCCGCCTCGGCGGTCTCGTCGTGGCTGACCGGCTGGTTGCGGTCGTGGTAGGCGACCTCGCGGCGGGTGGCCGACTCCGCGGACCGGACCCGGTCGACCGCTCGCCGGTGGACGATGGTGAGGATCCAGGCGGAAGCGCTGCCGCGGACCGCGTCGTAGCGTGCGGCCATCCGCCACACCTCCAGGAAGGACTCTTGGACAACCTCCTCGGCCTGGGCGGGATCGCGCACGACCCGCAGCGCCATCCCGTAGGCCTTGGCCGAGACCGCGTCATACACCTGGGCGAAGGCGCTCTCATCGCCCCGGGCGGAGCGTTGGAGCAGGGCGGGTAGGTCGGGGCCGGGCGGCGCCCCCTCGTCGGGGGCGCCGCCCGGAACGGGCCTGAGGTCGTTCATCTGTCCTCGATCCCCGTCATAGGGCCCTCACATGCCCTTCGGCATCAGGACGGTGTCGATGACGTAGACCGTTGCGTTGGCGGTGGGGATGTTGCCGCAGAGCACCTTGGCGCCGTCGACGGTCATGCCGTTGGTGTCGCCACTGACCTTCACCGAGTCCTTGTTCAGCGTGGTCTGCTTGCCGACGACCTCGGTCGGGTCGAGCTTTCCGGCGACCACGTGGTGGGTCAGGATCTTGGTCAGCAGCGGCTTGTCGGCGAGCACCTTCTTGAGGGTGGCCTTGGGCAGCTTGGCGAAGGCGTCGTTGGTGGGCGCGAAGACTGTCAGCCCGTCGGCGCCGTTGAGCGTGTCAGCGAGGCCGGCCTTGCTGACGGCGCTGACCAGGGTGCTCAGCAGCGGGTTGTTGCTGGCGGCGGTGGCAACCGGATCCTTGACCATGCCGTCGAAGGAGCCGGCGCCGCTCGTGGGGATCGAGGAGCACGCCGGTCCGAACGTCTGCGATCCGGCGTTGGACATGGAGCCGCCGCTCATCGGGCTGGAGGCCATCGGGCTGCTCATCACGGGGCTGCTCATCGCCGAGCCGCTGTCTGCGGCCGAGCTGTCGGAGGAGTTGTTGCTGCTGCCGCAGGCGCCCAGGCCGAGGGTCAGGGCCGCGGCTGCGGCGGCGATGATGCCCGAGCGACGCAGGGTGGTGATCTTCATGGCGATTGCCTTCCGGTTGTGGCTCGTGGGAGGTGTTGTTCCTCTGCCGGTGATTCGGAGCGGGTACGCCGCCGGATGGGTCCGATCTCAGGACACCGAGACGCTGATGCTCTGCACGCCGCTGGCGCCGGACGGGAACGGCTCGGCCCGCACCGGCGTCTGGGTCTGGCCAGCACCGTCGATGACCCGGCAGGCCAGCTGGTGCGTCCCTGGAGCGGCCGTCCAGGGGGCGTACCACTGCCGCCAGTAGTCGTTGCCGGCGCTCGGTCCCAGATGTGCGGCGGTCCATGGCCCGCCGTCGACGCTGACCTCCACGCGGGCGACGCCGCCGTTCTCTTGTGCCCAGGCGACGCCTCCCATGACCTGGTCGCCGGCCTTCACCGTGGCGAGGGGGCGCGGAGTGTCGATCCGACTGGAGATCTTGATCGGTGCATCGGTCGCCCAGCCGCGTTTGGTCCAGTAGGAGCGCTCGCGCGCATAGGTGGTCAGCGTCAGCCGCGTGACCCACTTGGTCGCGCTGATGAAGCCATAGAGCCCGGGGATCACCAGTCGGGCGGGGAAGCCGTGCTCGCGGGGGAGAGGAGCCCCGTTCATCCCGACCGCGACCATGGCCTCGCGACCGTCGGTGGCCAGCGCGAGCGGCGTACTGATCGTCATGCCGTCGACGTCGGTGCTCAGGATCTGGTCCGCGGTGTGACCGACCCCGGCGCGGTCGAGCAGGTCGGCCAGACGCACGCCGAGCCAGCGGGCGCCGCCGACGTAAGGGCCGCCGACGCTGTTGGAGACGCAGGTCAGGGTGATGTCGCGCTCGATCATCGGCATCGTCAGCAACTCCTGGTAGCCGATCTCGAAGGGATGAGCGACGTCGCCGTCGACCCGCAGCGACCAGTTGCCGCTGTCGATGACAGGGACGTCGAGGCGGGTGTCGACCCGATAGAAGTCGCCGGTCGGCGTGCGGAACGGTGTGATCCCCGGCACCACCCGGTCGACGCCCGCCGGGAACGGCGGCGCTGGGTCGACCGGGACCGGCAGGGAGACGTCTTCGGCCCGCGCCTTGCGGGCGATGACCCGTCGGCCGGTCTCACCGACTGCGGCGGCGACTGCGGCGATCGCACCCAGCACGAGGACGGTACGCCGAGGCAGGCCACCGGATCGGACGGATGACGAGCCGTCGCTGATCGGGGTGCTCGCGGAGCGAGCCTCGAAGCCCGCGACACCCAGCAGCGCACCGATCGCTACCACGCCGGTGACCAGGCTGGGCACGACTGCGGAAGCCGAGGCCTCAGGCCGGTGCAGCGCACAGCCGGCCCCGATGAGGGCGAGCACCGCGAGGGCCGCGGCGCCGTACACCTGACGACGCCGGGTCAGCGGGCCGACCGCCGTCGAGACGAGCAGCACCACCACCAGCACCGATCCGACCAGCACGGTCTTGTCGTGCGTGCCGAAGTGCGCGATCGCCCAGTCCTTGACCGGTGTCGGGGTGTGGTCGATGACGGTCGAGCCGACCGCAAGCACCGGTGACGCGGCGGGGTTCGTGAATGCCGCAGCCAGGTGTCCCGCCGCCAGGCCGAGGCCGCCGACGACGGGACCGATCGTGAGCTCGACGACGCGGGGGATCAGGCGGGTGCTCCTCATGGGAGCTGTTCGGAGCCGGGCTCTGATCGGCTTGGTGATCCGCACCAATCCGTTGCCGGACCAATCCGTTGCCAGGGGCGGCTCCGAATCCTTGCCGAGACCACTTCCAGCACGGCAGGGGGACGGATGCAGCACAGGCAGAGACGGATCGCCGTGATCGGCTCGGGCGTCGCTGGACTGGTGGCCGCGCACACGTCGCGCGCGACCGCGCACGTCACGCTCTACGAGGCCGATAGCCGCCTAGGGGGCCATGCAGACACGCACGACGTACGCGAGGGCGACCTGACGCTTCGGATCGACACCGGCTTCATCGTGCACAATCTGCGCACCTACCCGGTCCTGACGGGGATCTTCGACGAGCTCGGCATCGCCACCCAGGAGTCCGAGATGTCGATGTCGGTCAGCGATGCCCGCAGCAGCCGGGAGTGGGCCGGTGCGCGCGGCCTCGCCGGCCTCTTCCCGACGCCCGCACGACTCGTCGACCTCGGTCATCTCCGGATGTTGGCGGAGGTCCCGCGCTTCCACCGTCGCGCTCGGGCTCTGCTCGCCAGCACCGATGCCGACGCGACGTGCGACACCGAGCAGACCCTGGCTGACTTCCTGGCGGTCGGCGGCTTCTCGCAGCGGTTCGTCCGCGACTACATGGAGCCGCTCGTCGCCGCGGTGTGGTCCTGCGACCCGCTCGTTGCGACCGCCTACCCGGCTCACTATCTGTTTCGTTTCCTCGAGCAGCACGGCATGCTCTCGATCGGTGGCAGCCCGACCTGGCGGACGGTGACCGGCGGCTCGCGGGAGTACGTCCGCCGCATCGCCGACGGCCTCGACGGGATCCGTCTCGGATCGCCGGTGATCGAGGTCCGCGAGCATGACGCCGGCGTCGCCGTACGCACCGAGGGCGGCAAGGTCGAGGAGTACGACGCGGTCGTCATCGCCACCCACCCGGCGCAGGCACTGCGCCTGCTCGCCGATCCGACACCCGCCCAGCAGAAGGTCCTCGGCGCCATCACCTACTCCCGCAACAGCGCCACCCTGCACACCGACGTCTCGCTGCTGCCACGGTCGCAGCGGGCCTGGTCGTCGTGGAACTTCCGCCGCGTACGCGAGGGCGCCGGCCCGGTCGTCGTCACCTACGACCTCACCCGGCTGCAGCGGCTCGACACCGAGATCCGCTATCTCGTCACGCTCGGCGGTGAGGACCTGATCGACCCCGCGACGGTGGTCGCCAGGATGGACTACGAGCACCCGATCTACACCCCAGACTCGGTCGCGGCTCAGCAGAGGCTCTCTGAGATCGGGACCGACCGGATCGCATTCGCCGGCGCATACCACGGCTGGGGGTTCCATGAGGACGGTGCGCGATCCGGGGTGGAAGCGGCGCGGCGGCTGGGCCTCGCGACCGAGCGGGTGCGACCGCAGATCGGGCCGCAGGTCACGGCACCTCAGATCTATGGCACGACCATCCGCCACCTTCGCCGTACCCCGTGGCGTCGGGAGTTCACCCACCGCTCCTACCTGTGGGTGGCCGACATCGACGCGCTTGCGCCGACCGAGTCGTTCGCCGATCGGCGGCGGGCATTCTGGCGAGGCAGCATCCAGGCCCGCGATCACCTCAGTGGCGATCCGCAGCGCAGCCTCCGGGAGAACCTCGCGCACTTCCTGAGCCTTCACGGCGTGGAGTTGGGGCAAGGCCGGGTGCTGCTCGCCGCCCAACCGCGCGCCCTCGGCTTCTGCTTCAACCCGATCAGCGTGTTCTGGTGCCATCGCGAGGACGGCAGCCCGCTGGCGACGGTCGTCGAGGTCCACAACACCTACGGCGACCGGCACGCCTATCTGCTCGATCCCGAGCACCCCGAGCCGGTCGAGAAGCAGATGTACGTCTCGCCCTTCCACGGCAGCGACGGCCAGTACGACGTCCGCGCACCTACGCCGACCGACCGCCTCCACATCGCGGTCCGGCTGCGGGCTCCCGACGGCACCGCCTTCTCCGCCTCGTTGCGCGGTGACCGCATCGGTCCCGTGGGTGCGACGGGTCTTCGCCGGGCGACCGCGGCTGCGGCCCGCGCCGGATTGCTCAATGCGCTGCGCATCCGGTTGCACGGCATCCGGCTGTGGGCGCGCGGCCTCCCCATCCGACCTCGTCCCGTCCACCATCAGGAAGGCGTGCGATGACCGCCACCAGCTCGACCAGCAACAGCGACACCACCGGCCCGGACACCAGCAACTCCACCGGCCAGCTCGACTGGACCCATCTCGACCACCTGCCAGCCGGCCTACTCTCAGCCATCTCGGCGGCGGTCGCCCGGCGGATCTTCCTGAATGCCGTCCGGGAGCTCGACGTGACAGTCCGGGTCGAGGGTCGCGTGGTCGGCCGTGGCGGTCCGGAGATGGTGATCCATCGGCCCGACGAGCTCTTCGGCCGGCTGGGCCGGGACAAGTCGATCGGCTTCGGCGAGGCGTACCTGACCGGTGCCTGGAGCGCCCCTGATCTGGCCGGCTTCCTGACAGTGCTCGCCCGCGACCTCGCCCAGCTGGTTCCGGCGCCGTTGCAGGCGCTGCGTCGGCTGGTGCTGCCGCGGACCCCGGCGCGGGACCGCGGCGGTCGGCAGGACACCCGGCGCAACATCTCGCACCACTACGACCTGTCCAACGAATTCTTTGCGCTCTTCCTCGACCCGACGATGACCTATTCGTCGGCCTGGTTCGAGACCGACGTCCTCGGGCGGCCGATGCGCGACGGTGACCTCGAGCATGCGCAGCGACGCAAGCTCATCGCCCTGCTCGACCTGGCCCGAGTGGAGGCCGGGTCGCGCGTCCTGGAGATCGGGACAGGCTGGGGCGAGCTGGCCATCCAGGCTGCGCGGCGCAACGCCCACGTCCGCACCGTGACCCTGTCCGTGGAGCAGCGCGACCTGGCTCGTCAGCGGATCGCGGCGGCCGGGCTGGCCGATCGCGTCGAGGTGGAGTTGTGCGACTACCGCGATCTCCGCGGCCAGTACGACGCAGTGGTCTCGGTCGAGATGGTCGAAGCTGTGGGATGGCGCCACTGGGGCGACTACTTCGGCGTGCTCGAGCGGGTGCTGGCACCCGGTGGAGCGGTGGCACTGCAGGCGATCACCATGCCGCACGCCCGGATGTTGGCGACCCGCGACAGCTACACCTGGATCACGCGCTACATCTTCCCGGGCGGCTTCCTTCCCTCCATCGAGGCACTGACGCGTACCGGCCGGGAGCATGGGCTCCGGTTGACCCACCGGACCTCGCTGGGTGCGCACTATGCCGAGACGCTGAGGCAGTGGGACGAGCGCTTCCGTGCAGCCTCCGACGAGGTGGCAGCGCTGGGGTTCGACGAGGTCTTCGCCCGGATGTGGCACTTCTATCTCGAGTACTCCCGGGCGGGCTTCGCCTCCGGCTATCTCGACGACGTGCAGCTCCGCTTCGAGCGTGGGAGGCTGCGATGACACCGGTCGCGCCGCGCCTCGCGAAGGTCGTCGAACCGCTGATCGGGGACCTGCCGGTGCGGCTGCGAGCCTGGGACGGCTCGGAGGCCGGCCCAGTCGATGCGCCGGTGGTGGTGATCGCCTCGCCGGACGCGCTGCGCCGCCTCCTGTGGCATCCCGGCGAGCTTGGCGCCGCCCAGGCCTACGTCGGCGGCGAGGCCGACCTGCCGGGCGACCTCGACGTAACGCTCTCGACGTTGCTCGCCGCGGGTCGCGACGCTGGCCGGCCGTCACCCGCCGCTTGTGCCCGGGCACTGCGCCGGCTGGCGGGGATCGCCCGTGAGCTGCACCTGCTCCGGCTCCCGCCGTCGGCTCCGGTGACCCAGGCACGGGTCCGTGGACGACTGCATTCGAAGGCACGAGACCGGGACTCGATCCACCACCACTACGACCTGTCGACCGAGTTCTACTCGCGCATCCTCGATCCTTCGATGGCCTACTCCTGCGGCTACTACGTCGAGCCGGACGACACACTGGAGCAGGCACAGCACGCCAAGCTCTCGCTGGTCTGCACCAAGCTCGGTCTCGGGCCCGGCTCCACCCTGCTCGACGTCGGCTGCGGCTGGGGGTCGCTGGCGATCCACGCGGCGCGGCACTTCGGCGCGCGTGTCGTGGGGCTGACCATCGCGGCTGAGCAGCAGCGCTTCGTGCAGGACCGGGTCCGGGCGGAGAGGCTCGAGGAGCTGGTCGAGGTCCGGCTCTGCGACTATCGCGACGCGGTGGGGACCTATGACGCAGTCGCCTCGATCGAGATGGGCGAGCACGTCGGCGAGCGCAACTATCCGGCGTACGCCGGGGTCCTGGCGCGCTCCGTCCGCCCGGGCGGACGCGTGCTCGTCCAGCAGATGTCGCGCCGCGGGAGGCATCCCGGCGGCGGCCCGTTCATCGAGTCCTTCATCGCGCCGGATATGCACATGAGGCCGATCGGGGAGACGGTTGCGCTCCTCGAGGAAGCGGGGCTCGAGGTGCGCGATGTCCACGCGCTGCGCGAGCACTATGTGCGGACCGTCGCCGGTTGGCTGGAGCGGTTCGAGGAGAACGTCGAGGCGATCGCCGAGCTGGTCGGACCCGAGATGGTCCGGGTGTGGCGGCTCTACCTCGTCGGCGGCGCTGCCGCGTTCCGCGAGGGCCGGATGGGCGTGGACCAGATCCTCGCGGTACGTCCCGGTGATGCGCACGGACTGTCCTGGCGGCGAGACCGGTGACGACGTGAGTACGGCGTGGACTCTCATCCTGACCACGCTGGCAGCGGCCGGCCTGGTGATGACGGCTGCGGCGGCATGGTCGTATCGGCGGCGCCGCTACGCCGTGGTGGACGTCGCCTGGGGCGCCGCCTTCGCGGTGACGGCTGTGGCGGCAGCCGTCACCGCGATGTTGGTCGGCGCTCCGGGCGGCCTGCGGCGCTGGCTGCTCGTCGGCCTGGTCGGAGTGTGGGGGCTGCGGCTCGCGCGTCACCTGTGGAGCCGGGTCGTTCGGTCTGCGCACGACGACCCGCGCTACGAGCAGCTGCTCGGCGGGCCGTTCCGCGAGGTGCCCTTCGCCACGGTCGTGCGCAAGGTCTTCCTGCTTCAGGGGCTCGCGGTGGCACTGGTCTCGGCGCCGGTCGTGGTGGGCCTCGGCACCGAGACACACTGGTGGTGGGCGGTGGCACTCGGCGTCGTGCTGTGGGCGGCCGGTCTGATCTTCGAAGCGGTGGGTGACGCCCAGCTCGCGTCGTACAAGCGGGATCCCGACCGCAGGCCCGTCCTCGACACGGGCCTTTGGGCATGGAGCCGCCATCCCAATTACTTCGGCGATGCGTGCGTGTGGTGGGGTCTGTGGCTGGTCGGTGGCGTCGGGGCGGGCTGGATCGCCGGGCTGGCTACCCTGCCGGCGCCGATCGTGATGACCTGGTTCCTGGCCGTGGCGACCGGCGCACGCCCGACCGAGCGGCGGATGGAGGGCCGGCCCGGCTGGGACGTCTATGCCGCCCGCACGCCGATGTTCCTCCCGCACCCGCCGCAATCCCGGGCTCAGCGCCGACGCACTTCCTCGTAGGCGGCCAGCGCCGGGTGGTCGCCCAGCCGCAAGTCGCGCCGGAACCACGTCACCGCTGCGGACACGGTCAGTTGCGCCGATCAGTCCGATCGCGCCCGCCCCAGCAGCGCTGGATCGTGCGCGTTGACCAGCAGCAGAGCCGGGTCAGCGGCCCGCCACAGCTCGGCCAGCCGTTCGTGGTTGCGCTGCACCAGCGACCAGTCGTGGGCACAGACACGTTCGGTGAGCAGGAGCGCGGGCGGCACCCGGTCGGTGCCGCTGAGCTGGCGGTGGTCGTAGAAGGCGTCCCCTGCGTGGAGTATCCAGCGATCGCCCGCGTCGACTCCGACCGCCGCGTGGCCACGGGTGTGACCCGGCAGCCCGACGAGCACGATCCCCGGCGCGATGTCGGTGAGCTCCCTGGCGGCGGAGAAGCCGTGCCAGGCCTCGCCGGCCACGGGGGAGTGCTCGACGAGATGTGGCCGATGTGACAGCTGGGCAGCGCTGTAGCGGGACCGCTCCAGGCGGGTCTGGGGTGTCTGGGCCGCCCGGGCCTCGCCGACGGTCACGTGCACCCGCGCGTCCGGGAAGTCGGCGATCCCACCGATGTGATCGACGTCGGCGTGGGTGAGCACGATGTTGCGCACGTCCGATGGTGCGAAGCCGAGCGCCTCGACCTGGCGCACCGCGGTCTCGGCTTCGTCGAGCACCGGGCGGATCAGGTGCCGGCTCGGCCCGAGCCGGGTCCCTGGGTCGTCGATATCGTGGAGTCCGAAGCCGGTGTCGACCAGGACCAGGCCGGCGCCGTCGGTCTCGATGAGCAGCACGTGCGCGACGAGCGCGGGCGCCAACGGAGGCCGCATGGTGCCGCAGTTCAGGTGATGGACCCGCATGGCGTCCAACCTATCCAGCCCCGGTCCGTGCCACACTCGGCCGCGTGAGAGCTGTCACCACGCACCAGGGCCGCCTCGAGGTGACCGAGGTCCCCGACCTCGTGCCCGGACCCGGCCAGATCGTCCTCGACGTGCTGCGCTGCGGCATCTGCGGCTCGGACCTCCATGCCCGCACCCACGGCGACCTGACCGCCGACGCACTCGGTGAGTTGGGATACGACGACTTCGTCCGGTCCGAGGACACGGTCGTGCTGGGCCACGAGTTCGTTGGCACGGTCGCCGCCTACGGCCCGAAGACACGGGGAGCCTGGAAGCCCGGCACCCGCGTAGTTGCACTGCCGATGCTCGGGACCGCGGACGGCGTGCACCTCACCGGACTCTCGCCGAAGGCGCCGGGCGGGTACGCCGAGCAGGTGCTGGTCTCGGAGGCTTTCACCTTCCCGGTGCCGGACGGTGTCAGTGACGAGCACGCAGCGCTGGTCGAGCCGCTGGCGGTAGCGCATCATGCGGTCCGGCGCAGCCAGATCGGCTCCGGCGAGGTCGCCGTGGTCGTCGGCTGCGGCCCGATCGGGCTGGCGGTGATCCTGTCGCTCAAGGCAGCGGGCGTGAAGCAGGTCGTCGCCTCCGATCTCTCCGCGGCCCGCCGCGAGCTGGCCCGGCGCTGCGGTGCCGACATCGTCGTCGATCCGCGGGCGACCGACCCCTTCGACGCGTACGGCGAGCGCCGCGGCCACATCCGTACCGCCTCCGGGCTCTTCGACCTGGCACTGGGCAGCATGCGGGCGCTGCGGCGCATCCCCGGCCTGCCGTGGGCACGGCTGATGCGACTGGCAGAGAGGACGGGGCAGGTGCCGAAGGGCCCGGTCGTCTTCGAGTGCGTCGGCGTACCGGGGATGATCGACGCGATGGTGAGCCAGTCGCCGCTGCGCTCGCGGGTGGTCGTGGTCGGTGTGTGCATGGAGCCTGACACGATCCGGCCATCGGTGGCGATCGGCAAGGAGCTCGACCTCCGCTTCGTCTTCGGCTACGACCCGGCAGAGTTCCACGAGACGCTGCAGTGGATCGCCTCGGGCAGGCTCGACCCCTCGCCGCTGGTCACCGGAGTGGTCGGGCTGGAGGGTGTCGCCGGTGCCTTCGACGACCTCGCGGACGCCGGCAAGCACGCGAAGATCCTGATCAAGCCGTGACGGACGTCTCGCTACCGCCTTTCCGGTGTGCCTCGTGGCCTGCTGGCCGTCCTTCGTTCACCCATTGGTCGGGTAAAGACGAGTGTTGATTCTCGGACTTCTCTAAGACTCTCCCCGGTCGCTCGCCGCGAGTGGCCGAGGAGAGGGCGAAGTGACTGGGAGTCAGAGCCGGGCGGGGCGTCCGGCGCGGGGCGGGCCGCTCCTGACGGGGCGACGAATCGGCGCTGCCGGGATAGTCCTGGTCCTGGCGGCCGCGTTGATCGCCTTCGGCAGGCCGCATCACTCGTCAAGCGCCCCGGCTGCGGCGGTAGCGCCGGCCCATTCGGACCGGGCGGTGCCGGGGGTGCCGGTCGAGGTCGGCGCCGACGTCTGCGGCGCGGGATGGAACGGCGGCAAGGCGGGGGAGCAGACCTTCGCGCTCTGGGACAACTCGAGCGTGCCGGTTGAGGTCTACTTGCAGAACGTCGACACCGGCAAGGTCTACTTCGACGCTGAGGGCATCGGGGTCGACGTCACCCGAAGCTTCAACGCGGTGATCGGGCCCGGGCACTATCGGCTCTACTGCAACCCGTCCGACGGCGATGGCCTGCCTGGCCCGACGGTCGACGTCACCGGAGCTGCCCCCAGCACGACGACGCAGGCGATGGCGCCCGTCACCAACGGAGACCTGCTCGGACCGATCGCCGCATACCACGCGTGGGTGACCAGCCGCTTCCCGATGTTGCTGCGCCAGGTCCGGGCGCTTGACGTGGACCTGCGCCGCGGTGACACCACCGCCGCGAAGCGCGACTGGCTCGCCGGGCACGTGACTTACGAGACGATGGGCGCGGCGTACGACGCGTTCGGTGACGACAACGATGCCATCAACGCCATGCCCGCCACCGGGATCGACCCGGCCACGGATCCCGATCTGCATGGGTTCCACAAGGTCGAGGCCCAGCTGTGGGGTGGCGCGGATCCGGCCAGCATCGTGCCAGCCGCGGGCCAGCTGGTGAAGGCTGTCAGCAAGCTGCGCACGGACTTCAAGAACGAGCGGCTCAACACCATCGACATCGGCCTGCGGTCGCACGAGATCCTTGAGAACGCAGTCCAGTTCGTGCTCAACGGAACCGATGACGCGGGAAGTGGTACGTCGCTGGCGACCCTCGATGCCAACCTCACCGGCACCCTCGCTGCGATGAAGCCGATCCGGCCGCTGCTAAGCACCCGCGATGCCGACCTGGCTGAGACCGACCGCTGGATCAAGCGCTCGCAACGGCTCGTCCGTTCCTACGACCACCACGGCATCTGGACTCCTCTCGACGCGCTGAGCACGCGTCAGCGGGAGGCCCTCAACGCGACCATCTCGCAGACCACCGAGCTCCTCTCGCGGGTCGCGACCATCACAGAGCCGAGAGGGGCCGCTGCCCGATGACCGACCAGGAATGCCCCTTCGGCCATGGCGTCAGCCGTCGCGGTCTGCTCGGTCGAGCGCTCGGCACGGCAGCGGGCGCGGCAAGCGTCAGCGCGTTGGCCTTCGTCGGCGGCGCAGCACATGCCGACGAGACGAGTACGCCGCCGAGCGCATCGCCGGGAGCGTTCGAGAGCACCACGCCGGACCGCGCGTCGTACCCCTTCCAAGGGCCGCATCAACAGGGCATCATCACCGACAAGCAGCGGCACGCGGCGTTCGTCTCGCTCGACGTCACCGCGACGACCCGGGGCGACCTGCAGGACCTGCTCCGGACCATCACCGCCCAGGCGCGATCCCTCGCCGCGGGCGGCACGCCGCAGAACGCCGGTCTGGCGCAGACCGACCCCGACAACGGGATCGTCGGCCCCACCGTCGCTCCTGACGGCTTGACGGTCACGCTCGGTGTCGGTGCAAGCCTCTTCGACAGCCGCTTCGGGCTGGCCAAGCAGAAGCCCGCCCGGTTGACCCGCATGGAGGCATTCCCCAACGACGCCCTCGACGCGTCCCGATGCCACGGCGACCTGATGCTCCAACTGTGCGCGAACAACACCGACACCGTGCTGCATGCCCTGCGCCAGATCACCCGGGTGACCCGTGGAGCGATGCAGATCCGCTGGCGCCAGGACGGCTTCCAGTCGCCGCCCCGGCCATCGGGTACGCCGCGCAACCTGCTCGGCTTCAAGGACGGCACCGCCAACCCGGCGGCCACCGACGCCAGCCTGATGGATCAGCTCGTCTGGACCAAGGGCGGTGGTGCCGAGCCGGCGTGGGCCGAGGGCGGCAGCTATCAGGCGGTCCGCGTCATCCGGATGCTGGTGGAGTTCTGGGACCGGGTCTCGCTCCTGGAGCAGGAGCGGATGTTCGGGCGGGCGAAGGACACCGGTGCACCACTGAGCGGGGATCGCGAGTTCGACACCCCCGTCTATGACCAGTACGGCGACAGCATCTCCTACTCGGCGCACATCAGGCTCGCCAACCCGCGGACTCCGAGCACCGACGACCAGCGGCCGTTCCGGCGCTCCTTCAACTACGACAACGGGGTCGACCCCAACGGGAACCTCGACATGGGCCATCTGTTCGTGGCCTTCAACCAGGACCTGGAACGGCAGTTCGTCACGGTCCAGAAACGACTGATCGACGAACCGCTCGTCGACTACGTGTCGCCCATCGGGGGCGGCTACTTCTTCGCGCTCCCTGGCGTCCAGGGCAGCAGCGACTGGCTTGGTCGGGGAATGTTCGCCTGACGGACACATCAGGCGCCCTGATCGGAACAAGGGAATGAAAGGAACCTGGAATGAGGAAGCCCACCATTCGGCTCTCCCGTGCCGGCAAGGCCACGGGAGTCGCCATCGCGGGCGTCGGGCTGATCGGCGGTTCGCTGGTCTACGCCGCCACCGGCGGCAGTGCCGACACCAGCACCCCCGCAGCTGAGGCGGTCTCGACCACCACTCCGATCAAGCACCTCGTGGTGCTCTTCGGCGAGAACGAGTCCTACGACCACTACTTCGGCACCTACCCGAAGGCCGCCAACACCGACGGAGTGCCCTTCACTGCACTCCCGAACACGCCGGCCAACACCAACCTGCTCTCCAACAATGCGGCCGCGCTGAAGAACAACCCGAACAGCGTCTCGCCGTTCCGCCTCGGCTACAAGCAGGCGCTGACGACCTCGCAGAGCCACGCCTACAGCAGCGAGCAGTTGGCGGTCCAGGGCACCTCGACCACGTCGACTCCGGGCATGGACAAGTTCCCCGAGTCGACCTCCTCGAACACGTGCTCCGCCCCGACGTACTGCACGTCGGGCACGAGCATGGGCTACTACGACGGCAACACCGCCACGGGCCTGTGGAACTACGCCCAGAACTATGCGCTGAGCGACAACTCGTGGGACGACAACTTCGGTCCGTCGACCAACGGTGCCCTCAACGTCATCTCCGGGCAGACCTACGGCGCGGTCACCTTCGACGCCACCACCCGCGGTGAGGACCCGACGCCGTCGGTGAACTCCGCTGATCCCACCAAGCCGGTCGCCAACAACGGCAACGTCTCGGACAACGCACTGAAGTCGGTCGTCCTGCCGACGTACAACGGTGCCGACACGGGCGCGGCCCAGTCGGTCTCGGTCGGCACCGACATCGGCGACCCGGACCCGGCGTACGACGATTGCGCGACAGGTGCCGGCACCGTGGCGGGCATGCTCGGTCAGAACATCGGCGACCTGCTGAACAAACAGAACGTCTCCTGGGGCTGGTTCCAGGGTGGCTTCACGCCGACCACCGCGTGGGACCCGAGCACCGCGGGCAGCCACGCCGCCTGCGCCAGCACGCACAAGAACATCGGCGGCCTGAACGAGTCCGACTATTCGCCTCACCACGACCCGTTCCAGTACTACGCGTCGACGGCGAACCCGCACCACCTGCCAGGTACGCCCGGTGTCGCGATCGGCGCCGATGACCCGCAGCACCAGAACAGCGACGGCAGCTATACCGGCGCCAACCATCAGTACGACCTGAGTGTCTTCGAGAACGCGATCGCCAACGACACGATCCCGGCGGTCTCCTACCTCAAGGCAGCCACCTACCAGGACGGTCACCCGGGCAACTCCGACCCGATCGATGAGGAGCACTTCTACGAGCGCATCATCAACGCGCTGGAGAAGTCCCCGGAGTGGAAG
>Ga0164242_10000798_pt1 | contig 37905 bp, 31 predicted proteins | sample OricomgcompostMG_FD_108783 | JGI IMG/M metagenome (GOLD analysis project Ga0164242, IMG submission 108783) | Miracle-Growth compost microbial communities from Emeryville, California, USA - Original compost - Miracle growth compost (MG) ... | reverse complement strand
CTTCGTCACGTTCCCGGCGTCTTCGTCACGGAAAGGGCCTTCAGAAAGGCTTTCCGGGAGAGACCTCGGGCGGAAGTGTGGAGTTCGTGCAGGACCTGTGACTTCGTCACGACCCTGTGCCCGCTTCCCGCCGGACCCGTGCCACCTTCCCGCCGATCCGTGTCCTCTTCCCGCCCGACCCCGTGTCCTCTTCCCTTCATCTCCCTCACGTCCCGGGCGTCTCGTGGCGGCCACAGCCTGCCCGGGCCGCCACGAGACGCCCGGGACGCACCTCGGACGGGCGGAGCACGCCGCGAAGCCGTGCGCGCGTTATCCCACGCGCGCGTCATCCTCCGGGCCTCGCGGGAACCGTAGGCGTCGGGTACAGCCGCGCCGCGCTATCGTCGGACGGGCGTGCGGGACGCGTCCGGTTCGCGGAAAGGGCCGCAGGCCCACCTGAGGTGACCAGTGCGGCAACCGGTGTCGGACGTGAACTCTTCGGCCCGGCGTGCGGACCCGTCGGAGGCCGAGAAGGAGCTGACATGTCCGAAACGCGTTCCCTGCCGCCCCGGCCCGATCTGCGCCACCTGCGTGACGAGGCCAAGCGCCACCGCAAGGCCGGCGAGTTCCCGACCCTGGCGCTGGCGCAGCTTGCGGTCGCCCGCGAGTACGGCTTCCGGTCCTGGCCGCGGCTGAAGTTCCAGGTCGAGGCGAGGCGGATGGACGTTGCCGAACGGGCCGCGGCGCTGATCGCCTCGGCGACCTCGTTCGACCTACGGCGCGCCCGCACCCTGCTCGAGGGCGACCCCGACCTCGGTCGCCACGACCTGGCGAGCGCCTGCGTCACCGGCGCCGCCGACGAGGTGGCACGGCGGCTCGCCGCCCGCCCCGCCGCGGCGAACGAGTCGACCGGTCCGAACGGCTGGCCGCCGCTCCTCTACGCCTGCTTCACCCGCCTGCTGCGCGCTGACCCCGAGCGGGCGGCGGGGATCCGCGAGGCGGTCCGCCTGCTGCTCGAGGCGGGCGCCGACCCCGACGCCTACTACGTCAACGGCGACCGCTGGCTGCAGGCGGCGATCTACGGCGCCGCCGGGATCAACGGCGACGTCGAGGTGACGCGGATGCTGCTGGCGGCGGGTGCCGATCCGACCGACGAGCGCGAGGGCCTACACGGCAACGAGGCCCTCTACCACGCAGCCGAGCTGCGCGACCCGACCCCGGCAATGCTGCTGATCGACGCCGGCGCCCGCCAGGACTTCGTCGACCACGACCTCGGCCGGGCGCTGAACTTCCCCAACGCCGAGATGGTCGAGATGTTCTGCGTCCACGGCGCCCACCCCACCGCCGCCCACCTCCACCAGGCGGTCTGGCGACGGCGCCCGGCGCGGACGGTGGCGGCGCTGCTCGACGCCGGCGCCCCGATCGACGCCCTCGACGAGCGCGGCCTCACCGCGCTGCGGATCGCCGTGCGCTGGGGCGACGACGAGGTGGCGGCGCTGCTGCGCGAGCGCGGCGCCGACGAGTCCGACGTGACGGCAGACGACCGCGCCCTCGGCGCGCTCCTCTCCGGCCCCGCGGCCGCGTCGCCCGTGAGCGCGTCGCCGGCGGCCGCCCCGTCCACGGCTCTCGACCAGATGCTGATGGCGGCGATCGAGGGTGGCCATCTCGACGCGACGCGGCGCCTCCTCGACGCCGGCGCCCGGGTCGACGGCGACCCCGAGAGCGAGGAGATCCCGCTCGGTCACGCCTGCTGGCGCGGGCGCGTGGAGCTCGTCCACGAGCTGGTCGGGCGCGGCGCCGCGCTCAGCTTCCGCGACGGCGGCTCGGCGATCGGCGCCGCCCTACACGGCTCCCGCCACTGCCAGGACCCCGAGGGCGGGCCCTCGATGGCCCCGGTCGAGGAGATCCCGCAGCGCCCCTACGCCGAGATCGTCCGCTTCCTGCTCGCCGCCGGCGCCCCGGTCCCGGAGCGGATCGGCGACGACGGCCCGCGGGCGACGATGCTGATCGCCGAGCTCGGCGTCGACCCGCCTGCCATCGCTTAGACCCGGCGGCCTGCGGGCGCTCAGGCAAGCGGTTCGGCTCAATGGCGGACCGGATCGCTCTGCCGCAACCGCGTTGGGCCGTTTTGGTCACAAACTCGGGCAGGAGCGGTATGTAGTTATTGATGGTTTTCCTACGGGATCGAGGCCGCTGGACCGATGAGCAGCTGCTGGCGTCAATCGCCGCCTGCGACGAGGCATCGTTCAGCGCCTTCTACCGTCGCCACCTGGGCACGGTCGTCGGCTGGTGCGTGCGACGGACGGGGGACCCGGAGCTGGCCGCCGACCTGACCGCGGAGGTGTTCGCGGCGGTGCTGGTCTCGGCGACGCGCTACGAGGCGAGGGGCGACTCGGCGGCCGGCTGGCTGCTCGGCATCGCCGCCAACGTGCTCGGCCACAGCGTCCGCAGCGGCCAGGTCGACGCGCGGGCGCGGGCGCGGCTCGGCGCCACACGGCTGGCGGTCGAGGAGGACGACCTCGCCGCGGTCGCCGACCTCGCCGACGGGAGCGCCGGAGCGCTGCAGGAGCTGCTGGTCGGCCTGCCGAGCGACGAGCGCGCCGCGGTCAACGCCCGCGTGCTCGAGGAACGCGGATACGGCGAGATCGCGCGCTCGCTGGGCTGCTCGCAGATGGTCGTCCGCAAGCGGGTCAGCCGCGGGCTCGCGCGACTGCGCGAAGGGCTGGCGACAGGGTGACCGGCGACTTCTTCGAGCGCCTCGAGGCCGAGCTGGGGAGCCTGACCCGCCAGGGGCGCCACCTCGAGCAGGCGCCCGGCGGGGTCCGCCGCGGCCTCGCCACGCTCGGCAGGCGGGGCGCCGTCATCGTCGTCCTGGCGGCGCTCTTCCTGGCCGTCTCGCTGGCGGGCGAGTCGACCACCTCGGCGGGCGGCAACATGCCGCTCGCCCACGTCCCGGTCGTGCGCGGACGCTGACCGGAGGCCCACGTTGAAGCTCTTGCCGAAACCGAAAGGGCGGGCGGGCGGCCTGGTCGAGCTGGTCGTGATCGTCGTCATCGCGATCGGCCTGGCGCTGGCGATCCAGGCCTGGATCGTGAAGCCCTACAAGATCCCGTCGGGCTCGATGGAACCGACCCTCGACACCGGCCAGCGCATCCTCGTCAACCGCTTCATCTACCGCTTCCACGAACCGCGGATCGGCGACATCGTCGTCTTCCACCCGCCCGCCGGGGCCGAGACGAGCAGCGAATGCGGCGTCCTCATCGGCGGCCGCCAGCCGATCGAAACGGGCAGCTCCTGCCCGCGGCCGACTCCTGAAGAGTCGAGCGAAACCTTCATCAAGCGGATCGTCGCGGTCGGCGGCGACACGGTCTCGGTCAAAGCCGGCCACCCGGTCGTCAACGGGGTCGAGAAGACCGACGAGCCCTACATCAACCCCTGCGGCAACGCCACCGAGTGCAACCTGCCGAAACCGATCACGGTCCCGCAGGGCTACTTCTTCATGATGGGCGACAACCGCGGCGAGAGCGACGACAGCCGCTATTGGGGCCCGGTCCCCGAAGCCTGGATCATCGGCGAGGCCTTCGCCACCTACTGGCCCCCGGACCGGATCGGCACGCTTTAGGGGCGGGGAGCGGCGCCCGGAGCTGCGAAAGGGACGGGCAAGGGACCCGGCCTTCTCGATCGCGGCCCTGGCAGGCTGTGGCCGCCATCGAGAAGGCCGGGTGTGCGGAGGGGGTGACGAGCGCCGGGGAGAGGCGCGGGAGATGCCACGAAGTGCGCTTGTCCCGTGACAGAGACTCCGGGAACGTCACCGATCCCCATGCCCTCGGGAGGTGCGTTCGTACTTGGGGCCGTATATGGCCCCAAGTACGAACGCACTGCCTGGCCCGATGCGGAGCCGTGACGGAAGGGCGGAGATCGTGCCGCACCCATGACGTTCCCGGCGCATTCGTGCCGAACCCTCAGCGTTCCCTTGACCTCCCTCACGTCCCGGGCGTCTCGCGGCGGCCACAGCCTGCACGGGCCGCCACGAGACGCCCGGGACGCAGCTCGGACGGCCGCGACCGGCGCGAACGACCCTAGCGGGCGAGCTCCTAGGCCACCGCGCTTCAGGGAGTCCGGGGACGCTCGCGGGCGGGGGTCCGGGTCAGGCCGCGGGCGGCGTCGTGGACGTGGCGGCTGAGGGTGGCGAGAGCGGGGCTGTCGAGGCGCCAGCGCTGCCAGTGGAGGCGCACGTGGACGGGGCGGGTGCCGGGGAGGCGGACGACGTCGGGGCCGAGCTGGGGGTCGAGGAGCATGCCCCAGCCGAGGCCGCGGCGGACGGCGTCCTGGAAGGCGTCGGTGCTGGGGACGCGGTGGACGATCGGTGGCCTGCCGGAGCGGTGCAGCTCGAGCACTTCGTCCTGCAGGTTGTCCTTCTCGTTGAAGACGACCATCGGCAGGGTCGACCAGTCGACGCCGCGGCCGCGGCGGTGGCGGTCGAGGAGGGCGGGCGCCGCGGCGGGCGTGTAGCGCAGGCCGCCGAGCGGCTCCACCGCGCAGCCCTGCACCGGCCGCGGTTCGCTGGTCACCGCCGCCAGCACCTCCCCGCGCCGCAGCAGGTCGTGGGAGAAGGCCTGGTCCTCGACGTGGAGGCGGAGCGCGGTGGCGGGCATCGCGGCGGCCCCGTCGAGCACCGGCCGAAACCAGGTCGCCAGCGAGTCAGCGTTGACCGCGACCGGGAGCTCGACGACCCTGGGATCGCCGAGCTCGGCGGCGGTCTCGGCGTCCAGCAGCCGCAGCTGGCGGGCGAGGCGCGTCAACGGCTCGCCCGCCGCGGTCACGGTGGCGGGCGTCCCCCGTCGCACCAGCACCTGCCCCGCCGCCAGCTCCAGCGCCCGCACCCGCTGGCTGACCGCGCTCGGCGTCAGGTGGAGCCGTCGGGCCGCCGCTTCGAAGGTCCCCTCCTCGGTGATCGCGAGGAGCGTCTCCAACTGGTCGGGATCGAAGCGCATCCGCACAGGTTAAGCGCAACTTCACGACGATAAGAAACATTCGTGGCGCTACAGGTCCCGGATCCCTACCTTCGGTCCGTGTTCGCGCCCGCCGCCCCCGCCGTCGCCGGCCTCCTCACCGGCTTCTCGCTGATCGTCGCGATCGGCGCCCAGAACGCCTACGTCCTCCGCCAGGGCGTGCTGCGCTCCCACGTCGGGCCGATCGTCGCCGTCTGCGCCCTCTCCGACCTGGTGCTGATCGCCGCCGGCGTCGGCGGGGTCGGCACGCTGGTCACCCAGACCGGCTGGGCGCTCGACGCGGTGCGCTGGTTCGGGGTCGCCTTCCTGCTCTGGTACGCGACGGGCGCCCTGCGGCGGGCGCTCCACCCCGAGACGCTCGCCGGCGCGACCTCGGCCGGCGAGTCACGCTCCACCGCCGTCGGCCGGGCGGTCGCCCTGACCTGGCTGAACCCCCACGTCTACCTCGACACCCTGCTCCTGCTCGGCTCGATCGCGGCGACCCACGCGGGCGCCGGCGGCGACGGCCGTTGGTGGTTCGCCGCCGGCGCCGGCCTGGCGAGCGTCGTCTGGTTCTCCACCCTCGGCTTCGGCGCCCGCGCCCTCGCGCCCCTCCTCTCCCGCCCGCGGGCCTGGCAGGCGCTCGAGCTGCTGGTGGCGGCGACGATGGTCTTCGTCGCGGTGAAGCTGGCGCATCCGTGACCGCCGGATCCGCGAACCCGGCGCCGTCAGGAGTCGGTATGCGCCAGCGTCCCGTCCGGGACGAGCCATTCCTGGCGAAGGGGAGCGACGGCGGCGATCCGCTCGTAGTCGCGGTCGTAGTGGACGAGGTCCACGTCGGCCTCTTCGGCCGCGGCCGCGAGCAGCAGGTCGGCGGGCGGGACACGGCGGTGGTCGCCGTTCGCCGACAGCGCCAGCTGGGTCTCGCGGGCCCGATCCCAGAGCCCGACAGGCATCGGGATCGACTCGAAGAGCGCGAGTCGGTCGGAGACCTCCCGCGCCCGTCCCTCGTTCGGGGCGAGCCGCGTCAGCTCGAGGATGACGAGATCACAGACCAGGACCAGCCCAGCCTCGACCGCGGCGTTGAACCAGGCCGTCAACTCCGGGAAGCGGCGGTCGCGCGACCGGGTCCAGGCACCGGTGTCAAAGAGCGCCGGCCGATCGAGCGGCGGGAACCGCCGAGCGGCCACGCGTTCAGCCGCGCTCGCGCCCGGCGGCGACTTCCTGCGGGGTGCCGTCGACGTCGCGGACGACATCGAACCCCTTCAGCGTGCGACGCCTCGCGGCGTCCCGCAGCGCGGCATTGACCGTCTCGCTGAGCCCCTTGGTACCGAGCTCCCGACGCGCCGCGTCGAGCGCCCTCTCGTCGACATCAACAGTGGTGCGGGTCATGAGCATCACCGTAGTGCATCACCGCAACAGCGCTGGCGGAGGCTCAGTCGCGCGGGAAGGCCTCGAAGCCGAGCTCCGACATGTCGCCGACGCCGGAGAACAGGTTGAGGACGACGCAGTCCTCGCCGCTCTGGTTTCGGACCTCGTGCCAGCGCAGGCGGGGGACGACCATCGCTTCCCCGACCCCCAGCTCGCGCGGGGTCCGCGCCTCGTCGAGCATCGTCACCGAGCCTTGCAAGGGGACCATCACCTGCTCGGCGTTGGGGTGCCGGTGCATGTGGTGGACGAAGTCGGGCTTGAAGGTGATCACTTCGGCGACCAGGTGCGACGTCCCACCGGTCGCCCGATCGAAGAGGCGGCGATTGAGCTGGACACCGTCGAATCCCGGCGGTTCGCCGACCACCTCCTCGCAATCCTCGAAAGCGATGAACCGGATCGGCGGGGTTCCCCCTGGGACCGGGTCGGGCGGAACGGCTCCGTGACTCATCCGCGCAAAGTTAGTCAGTCGTCGACGTGGTTGGCGACGAAGAGGCCCTCGGGGTCGCGGGCCCTGGCGATCGCCTCGAGGCGATCGGCGACCGCGGGGGTGAAGGAGTCGCGCATCGGGCGCTGCTCGTCGAAGGTGAGGATGGTGTCGCGGGCGTCGGAGAAGGGCGCGACGCGCTCGGCCACCTGGGCCTGGGCGGCGGCGATCGTCTCCTCGGCCTGGGGCGAGGTGACCGGGGCGGTCGAGTAGAAGAGGCCCTCGGCGTCGAGGGTGCCGGCGGCGCCGGGATCGGGATCGCCGTTTCGCAGGGCGCCGCCGAGGTGGCGGATTTCGACCGAGACGAGCGGCGTGTCGACGCCCGGCCCGGCGACGGCCAGCAGGGCGTCGGTCTCGACGATGCCGATCCGGTCGATCAGAGCCGCGTGCCCGAAGGCCGGGGTCGGGTTGGTCGGGTCGCCCGCGACGTCGGCCAGCCCCGCGGCGGGGATCGTCGCCAGGCTGTCGATCAGGGGAGCGGCGACCGCGCGCAGAGGGGCGACCAGCTCCGTCCCCCGCTCGGCGCTGCCGGTGAAGGCGAGCATGATCGCGACCACGGCGCGGCCGCGCAGCTGGTCGGGGACGGCCGGCAGCGGCGGGTAGCGGATCAGCTTCAGGGTCGAGCTCAGCTCGTCCGGGACCGTCGCGATCCACTCGCGCCAGGCGCCGACGACCGCCCCGGCTTCCTCGAGCGGCCAGATCAGGGCGCCCGCGAACGCCTCGCGCAGCTCGAACAGCCCGAGCTCGAAGGAGGTGACGATGACCGGCTGGCCGCCGCCGCCGCGCAGCGCCCAGAAGAGCTCCGGGTCGCTCTCCGCGTCGACCCGCCGGGCCTCGCCGTCGGCGCCGACGACCTCGAAGGAGCGAGCGTGGGTCGAGGCGAAGCCGTGGAGCCGGGTCAACCAGCCGATCCCGCCGCCGAGGGTGTAGCCGGCGACGCCGACCGTGGCCGAGAGGCCGTGCAGGCCGACCAGCCCGTGCTCGGCCGCCGGCCCGACCACGTCGCTCCAGAGGGCGCCGGCCGCGACCGTCGCCGTGCGCGCCGCGGGGTCGACCGAGACCGCGGTCAGTCGCGAGGTCCTCAAGAGGATCGTCCCCGCCAGGTCGCCCATGCAAGACGCGCCGTGGCCGGTCGACTGCGGGGCGACCTTGAGGCCGTTGGCGGCGGCGAAGCGCACGGTGGCGGCGACGTCGGCGGTCGACCCCGCGAGGACGACGAGCGGCGGGCGCTGGTCGGCGGTCAGGTTCCAGGCCTGCCGCGCCGCGTCCCAACCCGCGTCGCCCCGGGCGACGACGTCGCCCGCGATCTCCGCGCGCAACGAGCCGACATCGGGATTCGCCGCGCTCATGCGCCTATCTTGCCTAAGGTTTCCTTTTCATGCGGCCTTGGACGGGTCCGATCCGGTCAGGACGCCGGGCCGAAGGCGGAGTCCGACTGGAACCAGACGGTCTGCCCGGAGATCTTCTTCGGGATCGTGAGGCGCTTCGTGTAGTAGCGGCCGCAGCTGCCCGGGGCCCCCGAGATCGAGAAGCGGACCTTCATCGACTTCGTCGCCGCCAGCTTCGCGGCATCGTTCTGGTCGAGCTTCTCGTTCAAGCTGAAGGTGCCCGCGGTCTTGAAGCGCGCCGACGCGGTGCCGAGGGCGAGGCCGCCCTTGCCGCCCTGCAATGAGTAGGAGACCGTCACCCGGGCGGGCTTGTAGGCCTTGTAGCGGATGACCAGGCGGGCCTTGCCCTGGTGGGCGAAGGCGAAGACGCGCGCCCGCGCGACCTTGAGGACGCAGGCTTCCGGCAGGTCAACCGTCCAGGAGTACGAGGTGGCCGCACCGGTGAGGCCGCCGGCGGTCCCGCGAACTTCGAGGCGATGGTCGCCGGGCTGGAGCGGGCCGAAGGATTCGCCGCTCCGGCAGGCCTTCCAGGGGCCGCCGTCGATCGAGCACTGATACGAGCCGGCGGCGGCGAACTTGAACGTCGCGGTCTGGTCGGCGCTTTCCTTCGGCGGGCCGGAGACGATCTCGACCGCGGGCGGGGTCACCGGGCCGGGGCCCGCGGGCTGGGTGCCGCCGCCCCCGCCGGGTCCCCCGGTTCCGCCTTCGCCGCCCGTGGAGGAGAGCGCGAACGCGGCGGTGACGCCCTGCGCCGCGCCCATCGTCACCTCACAGGTCCCGGTGCCCGAGCAGCCGCCGCCGGACCAGCCGGCGAAGGTCGACCCCGCCGCCGGCGACGCGGTCAAGGTCACCGCCTGGCCCTGATCGAACTGGGCCGAGCAGGCGGTGGGGCAGGCGATCCCCGCCGGGCTCGAGGCGACCGTGCCCGAGCCGCTGCCCGCCACGGCGACGGTCAGGGTCTCGAGCGAGGGCGCGGCGACGGCGGTCGACTCGTTGCCGACCGAATCGAGCTCGACGCACTCGGCGCTCGTCGGGCAGGCGAGCGCCAGCGAGGTGTTGCCGCCCGCCACGGCCGCGGACGTCCAGGCCCCGGTCGCGGTCGGGTCGCCCTCCAGCAGGGTGTTCCGCGGCCCGGCGGCGAGGCAGTCGTCGCCTGCCAGGCAGGCGATCGGCCCCCTCGAGCCCACTCCCCGCGGCGCCGGCGTCCCCGGGCTCGCCGGGTCGAACGTCAGCGCGTCGCCGTCGACGTCGAGCGCGGTGCACCGGTTCGCGCCGGCGCAGGCGATCGCGTCCAGTTCGGTGCTGCCGTCGATGCTCGAGACCGCCGCCCCGGCGGGGGCGGCCGGTTCGAAGGTCACCTCGGTCCCGCCCCGCGCCACCGCGGCACAGACGCTCGCCGAGGGACAGGCGAGGCCGGTGAAGAAGGGCGAGCCGGTCACGGTGACGGCCGACGCGGCGCCCGGAGCGGCGGGATCGAAGGTGAGGATCTTGCCGTTGATCTCCACCGCGACGCAGCGCGAGGCGGTCGGGCAGGCCAGGCCCCGGAACCCTTGGACGTCGGTCGTGATCCGCACCGGCGTCGTCGCGGCCGGGTGGGTCGGGTCGAACTCGGCCGCCTCCTCGGGGATCGAGAAGTCGGGCATCTGGATGCCTCCCAGGGCGACGCACGCGGTCGTGCTCGGGCAGGCGACGAGGTACCCCGTCGTCGATTCCGGCAGCACGGCCCCGACCGTCGGCGTGCCGGGGTGCGCCGGGTCGAAGGTGACCGCCTTGCCGGCGCGATCCACCGTGGTGCACTGCGTGGCCAGCGGGCAGGCGACCGAGGCGAGCCCCGTCGCGGTGTCGACCGACGCCGTCGCCGAGGCGCGCGGGTCGAAGGTGACCTCCTGGTCGGCGGAGGAGTCGGTCGCCGTGCACTGCGTCGCCGAGGCGCAGGCCAGCCCGTCGGTGTCGTGGAGGGTGCCCGATCCGGCCGGCGTCGCCGCGGGAGCACCCGGGGCGGCGGGATCGAACGTATAGGCGGTCTCGTTCCGCGCCAGCGCCGTGCACTGGCCGGCGCTCGGGCAGGCGATCGCCGCCAGGGCCGGGGCGCCCGCCAGCGCGACGACGTGCGACGAGGGGGTCGGCTGGGTCGGGTCGAAGGTGACCAGGTTGCCCGCCCCGTCGACCGCCGCGCAGAGCGAAGCGGTCGGGCAGGCGAGGGCCGTCGGCACCCGGGCCCCGTCGATCGCCACGCCGATGGGTTCGGCGCCGCCGGTCGGGTCCCAGGTGAACTCCTTGCCGGTGGCGTCGATCGCGGTGCATTGGCCGGTCGACGGGCACGAGATCGTGTTCAGCGAGGTGCCGAAGTCGATCAGCCGCAGGCTCGCGGTCGGCGTCGCGGCGGTCGGGTCGAAGGTCTCGGCCACGCCCTTTTCGTCGATCAGGGTGCACTGGGTACTCGCCGGGCACGACACCCCGGTCCCAGGGAAGGAGGCGGAAAGCGTGTGCACGACCGCTCCCGACGGGTCGAGCGGGTCGTAGGTGACCTCGGCGCCCGCTTCGTCCACCGCCACACAAGTCGCCTGCCCCGCCGGGCAGGCGAACGCGGTGAGGCCCCTGCCCGCGTCGATCGAGGCGGCCGGGTGGATCGTCGGCCCGGTCGGGTCGAAGGCGACCTCCTCGCCGGCGCCGTCGACGCTCGTGCACTCGGTGGCGCCGACGCACGCCACCGCCGCGGGCGGCAGCATGCCACCCAGCGCCTGCTCGAGCGCGGCCGCGGCGGGGTTCCAGGTCAACGCGGTGCCGGCGCCGTTGACGTCGACGCTGGTGCACCGGGAGGCGCTCGGGCAGGCGACCGATGCCGGGGACCCCGTGACGCCGCCACCCGGAATCGACCTGGCGGCCGGCGTCCCGGAGGCCGCCGGATCGAACGTGTAGGCGACGTCGCCGTCGGCGACCGCGGTGCACTGGGTGGTCCCGGAGCAGGAGATCGCCCGCGGCGCGCCAAAGACCGTGGCCTGCCGCGGGGTCACCGGAACGGCGGTCGGGTCGAAGGTCTCGATCTTGCCGTCGCTGCCGGCGGCCGTGCACTGGCCGGCGCTCGGGCAGGCGATCGCCGCGGGGTCGAATGCAGGCACGCCCGCGTCGATCACCGCGCTGGTGGCGCCCGACGGGCTCGCCGGGTCGAACGTCCACTCGGTGCCGCCCGCGTCGATCGCCGTGCATTGATCGGCCCCGGCGCAGGCGACCGACCAGAGCTGCGCGGTGCCGAGCGTGCCGACGGTCGGCGGCGCCGAGCCCCGTGGGTCGAAGGTCAGCTCCTCGCCGGACCCGGCCACGGCCACGCACCGGGAAGCCGTCGGGCAGGCGACTGCCGACAGCGTGGTGCCGGCGTCGAGCACGAGCGGCACCGGTGGCGCCGGCGCCGTCGGGTCGAAGGTGAGCGCGTCGCCGGAGCCGTCGACGGCGGTGCACTGGGTGGCCGACGGGCAGGCGAGGGCGCTCGGCGAGCCGCCCGGGTCGATCGTCACCGGTGCCGGGGCCGGCGGCGGCGCCCCCGGGTCGAAGGTCGCCTCCTGCCCGCTGCCGTCGACGGTGACACACTCGCCGGCGCTCGGGCAGGCGACCGCCCGCAGCCCCACCGCGCCGCCGTCGATCCTGGTCGCCGCCGACCAGCCGAGCGGCGCCTGCGCGGCCGCCGTGGCGGCGACCACCAGCATCGCCAAGAAGACGACGCAGGCAGCGACCGCGGTGCCTCGCCCGAGGCTCGACCTCCCGCTCATCTGGATCAGCTCAGCCCTTCTTGAAGCTGAACGAGACGCTGCCGGCGCACCCGCTCTCGGTTTCACCCGACGCTTCGACGCTCGCGGTGCCGGCGAAGGCACTGGTGCCGGTGAAGTGACCGCTGACCTTGGCCGTGACGCTGGTGCTCACGCCGATCGGCGTCCCGGTGGTGGTGTTCTCCGTCGCCTTGAACGTCTTGCCCTTGACCGGCGCCGACACCTTGACCGGGAGGAAGACCGGGCTCCCGTCGGCGCAATGCGCGCCCGCCTCGATGCTCAGCTTGACCACGTACTTCTTCCCTTCCTTGGCCACGGGGACCGTGATCGCCGGCAGTTCGGAGCCTTCCACGGTCACGCTGCCGGTGTAGGAGCCGGTCTGCGGCGCGAACGCGGGCTTCGGCTTGGCGGCGGCCGAGGCGACCGCGATCGCTGCCGGAGCCGACAGACAGAGAAGGAGGGCGAAACCGCGCCGGAGGTTGAGTCTGGTCTTCACGTGGTCCTTTCCCGGCGCGTCCCCCGGTGGGTCCGCGCCTACGGATGTGCGGCGCTCGATCTTGCGGGCAACCGGCGCCGGACCGTTAGGACCACGGCGAACGATCCGAGCACGTAGATGCACATTGGGCGGTGTCCGTGCGTGGGGCCGTCGAACCGCCGCGATGCCAGATCCGGCGCGAAAGCAAATAGCCTGCGCCCGGTGAGCGGCGGAAGGGAATCGAGCTGAGGCGGGTCGGCACCGGCCTGCTCGGTCTGCTCCTGCTCGCGGGCGCGCTCGCCGGCTGCGGCTCGATCGCGGCCTCGGCGGGGAAATTCACCCCGGCCACGCCGGGCGTCCTCACCGTCGCCACCTCGGCCGTCCCCAGCCCCGGCTTCTGGGAAGGGACGCCGTCGCACCCGACCGGCGGCTTCGAGTACGAGCTGGCGAAGGAACTGGCGGCGCGCTTCGGACTCGACCGGGTGCAGGTGAAGGTCGTCCACTTCCACCGCATCGTCCGCGGCCACCTCGGCGGCGCCGAGATCGCGATCGACCTGCTGACGCCGACCTCCGAACGCGAAGAACACCTCGAATTCTCCGCCCCCTACCTCAAATCGGCGCCGACCGTCCTGGTCCGCGCCGGGACCGAAGTCCCCGACCTGAAGACGGCGCAGGAACTGCGCTGGGGGGCGATCCAGTCGACCACCTTCGTCGAAACGATCGAAGACCAGATCGTCCCGGAAGCGGAAGAGGTGCTCTACGACGGCCAGCAGGAGGTCGTCGCGGCGCTCGAAAAGGGGCAGATCGAAGCGACGCTGCTCGACCTGCCGCTGGCGGTCGCGATCGCCAACCGCTCGCACGGCAGGCTCGAAGCCGTCGCCCAGCTCCCCGACAAGGAGGCGCTCGCGGTGGGGCTGCCGAAGGGCTCGTCGAACCGCCAGGCGGTCGACTCGGCGATCCGGGCGCTGACCGCGAACGGGACGATCGAAGGCCTGCTCGAAGAATGGGTCGGCGACGAAGCGGCGAATGCGGAATCCGAAATCCCCCTCCTCCACACCACCCTGCACTGATGCTCGCCACCTTCGCCCCCGCCCTCGCCGGCGTCTCGCTCAAATCGCCGAGCGGGCCGACCTGGGAGTTCCTGATCCTCTTCCTCGTCGTCATCGTCGGGCCGCCGCTGATGACGCGGGCGCGGGTGCCGGGGATCATCGGGCTGCTGGTCGGCGGCTTCGTCATCGGCCCCTACGGGCTCAACCTGATCGGCGCCGGCAACACGACCGTGCCCGACCTCGGCCAGCTCGGGCTGCTCTACCTGATGTTCGTCGCCGGGGTGGAGCTCGACCTGGCGCTGGTCCGCATCCACCGCCGCGCGGTGCTCGTCTACGGCGTCCTCACCTTCGCCCTGCCGATGCTGTTCGGGACCGCGATCGGGCTGGCGCTCGGCTGGGTGCCGGCGGCGGCGCTGCTGCTCGGCGCGCTGCTCTCCTCCCACACCCTGCTGCTCTACCCGACCGCCCGCGGCGCCGGGCTGGCGGCCGACCGCGGCGTCGCCACCGCGGTCGGCGCCACCGTGCTCACCGACACCGCCGCCCTGGTCGTCCTCGCCGCCGTCTCCGGCACCCAGGTGGCGGGCGGCTCGCCGGGCTCGATCGCGGCGCAGATCGTCCTCGGCCTGGCGGTGCTGGTCGTCTTCACGCTCGTCCTCCTGCCGCGGCTGGCGCGCCTCGCCTTCCGCTACCTCGGCACCGATCGGGTCGTCCGCTACCTGCTCGCGGTCGCCTCCTTCCTCGCCGCCGGCACGGTCGCCGACATCTTCGGCATCGAGCCGATCGTCGGCGCCTTCTTCGCCGGCCTCGCGCTCAACCGGCTGGTCCCCAACGAGGGCCCGCTGATGGACCGCATCGACTTCTTCGGCAGCGCCGTCTTCGTGCCGATCTTCCTCGTCTCGGTCGGCCTCCTGCTCGACCCGAAGGTGATGGTCGAAGGCGAGACGCTGAAGCTGGCCGGGCTCTTCATCGCCGCCAGCCTGGCGGGCAAGGCCGCCGCGGCGGGGATCGCCCGGCTCGCCCTCGGCTACAGCGGCCCGCAGGCGACGCTGATGCTGGGGCTGACCGTGCCGCAGGCGGCGGCCACCCTGGCGGCGACGATCGTCGGCTTCAACATCGGCCTCTTCGACCAGTCGGTCGTCAACGCGGCGCTGGTCCTGATCCTCGTCTCGATCGTCGTCGGCACGCTGCTGGTCGACCGGGCGGTGCCGATCGTGCCGACCCCCGAGGCGGTCGGCCAGCGGCTCGGCGCCCGCATCCTCGTCGTCCTCACCGACCCCGCGCAGGCGGAGCTCGCCTTCTCCCTGGCGGCCCGGATCGCGGCGGCCGACGGCGGCGTCGTGCGCGGGCTGCTGGCGACCCCGCGCGGGGAGGAGACGGCGTTCGAGCCGCGCCTCGGCGAGCTGCTGGCGGCCGGCTACGCGGTCGGGGTCGACGCCGAGCCGCGCCTGCTGATCCACCAGGCGCTGGCCGAGGGCGTGGTCAACGTGGCGACCGAGCAGCGCGCCTCGCTGGTCGTGCTCGGCGCCGCCGAGGCCGGCGACGCCTCACCCTTCGGCAGCGACGCCGAGGCGATCGCCGGCGGCCTCGCGGTCCCGGTCGCGGTCCTGCTCGGCACCGACCCGGCGCTGCGCGAGGTCGAGGTCGTCCGCGAGGTCGCCGACCGACCCGGCGGCGCCTTCGACGCCGACGGCCTCGCGATCGACCTCGGCCGGCGGATCGCCGGCGCCGCGGTCGAGGCGCGCGACCTCGGCCCCGAGAGCGCCGAGCCACCCCGCCCAGGCGTCCTGCGGATCATGCCCGCGACCTCCTGGCAGCTCCTGGCCGGCACCGCCGAGCCCCGCTCCCGCTCCGCCGTCCTGCTGATCCCGGACCTCTGAGCCGGCCGGGCTGAAGCCGGCGCCCGGAGGGTTGCGAGGGACGGGAAAGGGACGCGGCCATCTCGACCACGACCCTGGCAGGCTGTGGTCGTGGTCGAGATGGCCCGGGGTGCGGGGAGCGTGTTGGGACTTCGTGACGAGCGCGGGGAGAGGCGCGTGAGATGCCACGAAGTGCGCAGGTCCCGTGACAGAGAGTCCGGGAACGTCACACATCCTCATGCCCCGAGGAAGCGTGGTCGACCTGCGTTACCCATAGGTTCACGTAGGTCGACCGCACTCGGCAGGGTGTCGAGGAACCCTCACGGAAGAGCGGAGATCGTGCCGTCCTCGTGACGTTCCCTGCCTATGCGTGCCGTCCCTGTGACGTTCCCGGCACATGCGTGCCGGACCCTCGGCGTCTTCCCTTCATCCCCCTCACGTCCCGGGCGTCTCGTGGCGGCCACAGCCTGCCACGGGCCGCCACGAGACGCCCGGGACCGCCACTCGGACGGCCGCCACGGCCGCGAACCACGGCGCCCCCGCCCCCGCGGAAGCCGACCACCTACCCCGCCGAGCGCTCCTCGTAGTCGCGGATGACGGAGACTTTTTCGTTCGAGGGGGTCGTCGGGTCGAACTCGTAGCCGAGCCACTCGCGGACCAGGCGGCGGGCCAGCTCGATGCCGACGACGCGTTGGCCCATGGTGAGGACCTGGCAGTCGTTGGAGAGGATCGAGCGCTCCACGCTGTAGGAATCGTGGGCGACGGTGGCGCGGATGCCGGCGACCTTGTTGGCGGCGATCGCGACGCCGATGCCGGTGCCGCAGATCAACACGCCGCGGTCGGCCTCGCCGGCGCGGATCAGCTCGCCGGCGCGGATCGCGACCTTGCCGTAGGAGGCGGCGCTGAGGTCGCTGGCGTCGACGCCGACGTCGACGACGCTCTCCACCCGCGGGTCCTCCCGCAGATCCTCGGCGATCCTCGTCTTGTAATCGAAGCCGGCGTCGTCGGAGCCGACGACCAGGCGCAGGCGTTCGGGCATGTGTGGTTACTCCTTGTCTCTTTGGGGAAAAAGCTCCGCGCCGGGATCGCCCGCGAGCGGGGCCGCGGCGGCCGCGGCCATCAGCGCCAGCGAGGTCGCGCCGGGATCGGGGGTGCCGACGCCGCGCGCCCCGAGCGGGCGGGCGCGGCCGATCCGGGCCTGCCAATCGGCGGTCGCCGCCGCGGCATCGGCGGCCGTCGCGGCGGCGGCGCGCCAGGCGTCGGCGGCAGTCGCGCCGCTCTCGACCTCGGCGGCGAGACACTCGGCGAAGGGGATCAGGGCGTCGAGCAGGGTCTTGTCGCCGGGCTTCGCGCCGCCGATACGGGCCACCGCCTCGGCGGCCGCGCCGATCGCGGCGGCGAACCGCGGGCCGTCGACGGCCTCCGCGTCGCCCAGCTCGGCGCCGACGGTCGAGAGGATCAGCCCCCAGAGGATGCCGCTGGTGCCGCCCGCCGCGTCGGCGAAGGCGTCGCCCGCGCGGGCGAGTGTCGTGCCCACCCCGGCGCCCTCGGGCGTCGCCGCGGCGACCGCGGCGCGCATCCCGCGGACCATGCCCATGCCGTGGTCGCCGTCCCCGGCGACCGCGTCGAGGCGACCGAGCTCCGCCTCATTCTCGACCAGCGCGTCGAGCATCGCCGCCAGCATCGCTCGGGCCGTCGCGGCCGCGGCCAGGGACTCCGCGCTCGCCGGACTCGCCGCCTCACCGCCGTCCGCCGACCCGGCACCGACCTCCGCGCCGAGCCCGGCGAGCGGCACCGTGACCACCGTGCGGACCTCATCGGTCGCCGCCCGGTGGAAGGCGGCGGTCGCCGCGGGCGCCCGCCAGCACTCCTCCAGCTCCCGGTCGAGCCAGGTCACCGAGAGCGAGCAGCCGGCCATGTCGAGGCTCGTCACCAGCTCGCCGACCTCGGGCAGCACCGACTCCACCCCGGCCGCCGCCAGCAGGCGCGCGACGTGCGAGTTCAGCCCGAAGAGCTCCTCGTACTTGGTCGCGCCGAGCCCGTTGACGAGGACCGCGGCGCGCGGCCCGGCGCCGGCGGGCCGCTCGGCGAGGACCGCGTCGACCAGCTTCGCCGCCAGCTCCTCGGCGGGCAGGATCGTGCTCTCGCCGATCCCCGGCTCACCGTGGATCCCCAGCCCCAGCTCGAGCGTGCCGGCCGGGACCGTGAACAGCGGCTCGGACTGGCCCGGCAGGGTGCAGCCGGCGAAGGCGACGCCGAAGGAGAAGGTCGCGGCGTTGGCGGCGCGCATCAGCCGCTCGACCTCGGCGAGCGAGTCGCCGCGGTCGGCCGCGGCACCGCCGACCTTGTAGACGGTGAAGGTCCCGGCGATGCCGCGGCGCGAGTCGGCCTCGGCGGGCGGCGCCGAGGCGACGTCGTCGGTCACGTAGACGACACGCGAGTCGATCCCTTCGGCGGCGAGGCGCTCGGCCGCGATCGCGAAGTTGAGCCGGTCGCCGGCGTAGTTGCCGAAGGCGAGGATCAGCCCGCCGCCCTGGTCGGCGGCGCGGCCGATGCGGTGGACCTGGGCGGCGGAGGGCGAGGTGAAGACGTCGCCGAGGACGCAGCCCTGCGCCAGCCCCGGCCCGACGAGGCCGGCGTAGGAGGGGTAGTGGCCGGAGCCGCCGCCGACGACGAGGCTGACCCGCCCCTCGCGGGGCGCCGCCGAGCGGACGAAGCCCGAGGCCCCCTCGACCCGGGCGACGTAGCGCCCGTAGGCGGCGGCGAAGCCGTCGAGCGCGTCGGCCCGGAAGCGAGTCGGATCGCCGACCACGTGCGTCATCGCGTGCCCCCGCCGCCGTGGACCGGAGGGCGCAGCTCGAGCGCTTCCCGCAGCACCTCCAGCAGCCCCTCGACGCGATGGGCGCGACGGCCGAGGAAGAGGCCGTCGTAGCCGGCGCTCAGCGGCGCCAGCGTCCCCGGCCCGGCGCTGCCGCCGTAGATGAGCCGCGCCTCGTGCGGGGTCGGGTCGAGCTCCTCGCGGAGCGCCGCGCCGACCGCGAGCACGTGCTCGGCGGCGGCGGGCTCGGCGGCGCCGATCGCCCAGACCGGCTCGTAGGCGACGACGACCTCGGCGACGCTCACCTCCGCCAGCGCCGCGAGCGTCTGCCCGATCACGGTCGCCGCGGCGGCATCGGCGTCGCGCCGGTCGGGCTCACCGACGCAGACGATCGGCACCAGGTCGTGCGCGACCGCGGCCGCCACCTTCGCCGCGACCACGGCGTCGGACTCGCCGAACTCGACGCGCCGCTCGGCGTGGCCGACGGCGACGTAGCGACAGCCGAGCTCGGCGAGCATCGCCGCCGGGACCTCACCGGTGTGAGGGCCGGCGGGCGCCGCCGAGACGTCCTGGGCGCCGACCTCGACCCCGACGCCCTCCAGCTGGCGCCGGGCCCGTTCGAGCAGCGGGAACGAGGGCAGCACCGCCAGCTCGACCTCCTCGCGCACCCCGGCATCGGGAAGCCGCCGGGCGACCTCGCCGAGCCAGTCGGCGGTCGCCGCGGCCCCGAGGTAGTCCTTCAGGTTGACCGCGAGGAGGCGCCGGGTGTCGCCGGTGGCGCTCATCGCCGTGCCGCCCGGACCCCGAACGCGAGGGCCAACGCCGCGCCGCAGCCGAGCGCCGCGGCCCCCCGCGCCCCGAGCACCCGCCCGGCCAGCCGCGGCAGCTCGGCGGGCTCGATCTCGAGGCTCGCGGGCCAGGTGCCCATCGACCCCTCGACCCGGATCGTCCCCGAGCTGAAGCTGACGGCGTCGATCTCGTACGGGAATCTCCCGACCGGGGAGTTGATGATCATCGTGTCCTCCTTGTGAGCGAAGCGATCGAGCGGGCGGCGTGGCCGAGCACCTCGTCGGCGGTGACGCGATCGGCGCAGAGCTGCGCGAAGGTCACGTCGGCGGCCTCGACGATCGCGCCGTCGACGTTGCGGAGCGGACGCTGGTCGGCGGCGAGGACGACGCAGTCGCAGGGCAGCGCCCGCTCCTCCTCGCCGCGGCCGACGAGGAGCTCCTCGACCCGGTCCCGCCCCCGCACCGCGAGCGGGCGCCAATCCGACCAGGCGGCGGCCTCGGGACCGCTCGCCGGCGCCGCGCCGACCCGGGTCGCGCGGGCGCCGTCGCCGAGCTCGGCGAGGACCAGCTCGGCCCAGTAGCCGTCGCCGCAGACCACCGGCCGCTCGCCGAGGCGGACCTTGCCCTCGAGCAGGTGATGGGCGACGGTGCCGGCGAAGACCCCGGCGGCGCGGGCGCCGAAGAGCGGCAGCTCGGCGGCCGTGGCGGGGCGGGTGCCGCCGGCGAAGACGAGGTGCTCGGCCTCGCGCCAGGCGCGTTCGCCGGGGCCGACGAGCAGCAGCCGCCGCTCGCGCCAGCGCAGCGCGGTCACGCCCAGGGTCAGCCTGACGCCCAGCTCGACGCAGCTCCGCCGCAGCTCACCGACCAGCGGATGCTCGAATCCCCAAGTCCCGCCGACTTCCGGCAGGCGCTCGACCAGCTCGACCTCGGCGCCCACCGCCAGCTCGCGCGCCGCCGCGAGCCCGGCGATCCCGGCGCCGACGACCACGATCCGCTCAGCCACGGCCGACGCTCCCGGTCCCCGGGCCCATCCCCACCTCGCCCGGCGCGACGCCGTGTGCGTTGGCGGTCAGCAGGATCACGCCGGCCATGCAGACGGACCCCTGGCAGCGGCCGCCGGTCGCCCGGCAGCGCTTGCGGACGCCCTCGACCGAGCGCGCCGGCACCGCGCAGCTGACCGCGGCGGAGATCTCGGCGGCGGTCACCTGCTCGCAGACGCAGATCACCGTGTCCTCCTCGATCCGGCGCTCGCGGCGCTCGGTCGGATCGGCTTCGAGCAGCAGCCGCGGCGTCCGCTCGAGGTGCGTGACCCGGTCCTCACGCGGCCGGGTCGACTCGCCCCGCTCACCGAGCAAGGCGAGGACGCGGCGGCCGAAGGCTGGTGAGGTGGAGACGCCGGTCGAGCGGTTGCCTGCCTGGATCAGGTTCGGGACCTCCTCGTCGAAGCGCAGCCGGACCGCCTCCTCGGCGGCCGGCCGGCTGCCCGCGTAGGTCTTGATCGCCCGGTCGAGGGAGATCGACGGGATCAGCCGCCGCGTCTCCTCAAAGATCCGCCCGAGGTTCGTCGCCGCCGTGCCGCGGTCCTCGGCCTCCACCCCCTCTTCGGCGTCGGGACCGAGCAGGACCGAGCCGTTGGTCGTCGGCGCGACCTCGATCCCGCGCGTCGTCGCGGTCGGCACCGGCAGCACGATCCGGCTCATCCGCTCGCCGAAGTCGCGATCGAGGATCCAGTACTGGCCTTTGCGCGCCCACATCTCGAACTCCTCGCCGCCGGCCAGCGCGCTCAGCTCGCCGGAGCGGACGCCCGCCGCGTTGACCACGTAGCGACACCCGACCACCCCGCGGTCGGTGCGGACCGCGGTGACCTGACCGTCCTCGGCGTCGAAGCCGACGACCGGCGCGCGGAAGTGGAAGGTGGCGCCGTTGCGGGCCGCCAGCTCGGCGTAGGCCCAGGTGAGGCGGACCGGGTCGATGATCCCCTCGTCGGGGTAGCCCAGGGCGTCGATGCAGGCGTCGCTGAGCAGCGGCTCCTGGGCCCGCGCCCCCTCGCCGGTCAGCCGCTCGACCGCCACCCCGGCCGCGCGCACCTGCTTCTCCAGCCGGTCGAGCCCGGCGACGCCTTCCGCGTCGAAGGCGACGGTCAGCGCGCCGATCCGCCTATAGGGGACGCCGAGCCGGCCGCAGAGCTCCTCCCAGCCGCCGTTCGACTCGTTCAAGAGGTCGCACTCGAGGCTCGGCGGCGGCGCGTAGAAGGAGCTGGTGATGCCGGCGTTCGCCTTGCTGGCGCCCTCGGCGACGTCGCCCGCCGCCTCCAGCACGCAGACGCTGAGCCGGGTCTGCGCGATCTCGGCGGCGATCGCGCAGCCGATCACGCCGGCGCCGATCACGACGACGTCGACCGCGGCCGGCAGCCGCTCGCCCGGCCGGGTCACGCCGACTCCGATCCGTACGCCTCGAGCACCGCCCGGCAGAGCCGCGTGAAGGTCTCCAGCCGCTCGGCGTAGGCGGCGTGCCGCGCCGGATCGGGCTCGACCGGCTCCTCGAAGGCGATCATCTCCGCCACCGCCGTGGGCAGGTCGGGATGGATGCCGGCGACCACCGAGGCGATCGACGCGGCGCCCATCGCCGCCGCGTCGAGCACCACCGGGGTCCGCACCGGCCGTCCCAGCACGTCGGCCTTGACCTGGTTCCAGAAGCCGCTCGCGGCCTCGCCGTCGACGATCGTCAGCACCTCGTCGCGGCCGCCGCCCATCAGCTCCCAGGTCGGCACGTAGAGGTAGGCGACCGACTCGACCACCGCGCGGGCGAGGTGGGCGGGGGTGTGGCGGCCGGTGATGCCGAGGAAGGCCGCGCTCGCCCCCTCGGTGAACCACGGCGCCCGCTGCGCCCCGTCGAGGAAGGGAAGGCACCAGGCGCCCTCGGCCCCGTCGGGCACCGAGGCGGCCAGGTCGAGGATCTCGGCGTAGCTACGGCCGGGGAGGATCTGGTCGCGGAACCAGCGCAGGGTCGAGCCGACGCTGTCGATCGTCGCCTCGTGGATGAAGAGCCCGGGGACGGCGTGCGGAGAGCAGTCGAAGCGCCCCTCCGGTTCGGGCCGGAAGCCGTCGATCACGCGCCGCCAGGAGCTGCAGGTGCCGGTGCCGACCGACCAGGCGCCCGGCGCGACCGCGCCCGCCCCGACGGTCGCCGCGTGGTCGTCGGCGCAGCCGAAGGCGAGCGGGATCCCGGCCGGCAGCCCGAGCTCCGTCGCGGCCGCGTCACCGAGCCGCCCGGCGACCGCGGCGGCCTCGCCGCCGATCGGGTCGAAGAGCTCCGCCTCGATCCCGACCGCGCCGAGGATCTCGGCGCTCCACTCCCCCGCCCGCACGTCGAAGGCGATGCTGCGGGTCGGCGTCGTCGGATCGGTCCCCCGCTCGGCCCCGAGGGCGCCGAGCAGGTAGTCCTTCGGCGCCGCGAGCCGGCGGGTCCGCGCCCAGGCCTCGGGCTCGTGGGCACGCGCCCACATCGCGTTCAGCAGGCCGCCACCGACGACCGGCCGGCCGCCGGTGATCTCGATCAGCCGCTCGCGCCCGACCGCCGCCTCCAGCTCGGCCAGCTCGGCGCCGGTCCGCTGGTCGGTCCAGCTGATCGCCGGCGCCACCGGCTCCCCGTCGCCGTCCAGCAGGACGAGCGGATCGCGCTGGGCGACCAGCACCAGCGCCCGCACCTCCGCCCCGCCGCGGTCCAGGCGGCCGCACAGCTCGGCGACCACCTGGCGCAGCGCGGCGAGCCAGTCGCGCGGGTCGTTCTCGTTCCAACCCCGGTGCGGGCGGTGCATCGGGTACTCGGCATGCGCCCGCGCCAACAGTTCGCCGGCGGGGGTGACGGCCACCCCCTTCAGCGAGCTCGTGCCCAGGTCGGCACCGAGAACGACCTCACGCAACGGACCGACCTAGACCGGGACGTCGCCGCGCATCGACTCGATCGCACGGGCCGCGTCGGAATCGGCGCGGTAGCGTTCGACGCCCGCCTCTTTGTTGTTGATCCGCCGGCGCAGCACGGCGAAGTACCAGATCGCCGCGACCACGCCACCGCCGACCACGATCCGGTCGGCCCCGTGGAACTGGGCCGGGATCGCCAGGTTGAGGATGGCGCAGACGATCCAGAGCAGGCCGAACCACATCAGCGGCGGTCCCCAGCGACCGAGGTTGAAGCCGCCCTCGACCTCGGCCAGGGTCGAGCGCCCGCGGATGTAGGCGCCGACGATCAGCAGGTAGACCACGTAGGGGGCAAGCGCGGTCGCCCCGATCAGGGTGGCGAAGGCGTCGCTCTGCAGGTAGCCGTAGAGCATCAGCGCAACCATGATCACACCGCAGGTGACCAGGGCTTTGATCGGCGTCTTGGTCGAGTGGTCGACCGAGGCCAGGTGACGCGAGGCGGGCAGCATGTTGTCGCGGCCGAGCGAGAACACGAGGCGCCCGGCGCCCGCGATCGTCACCACCACCAGCGCGTACATCGAGAACGCGACCAGGAAGACGAACACCCGCACCAGCCCGGTCGGCAGCCAGGCCTCGGCGATCGTCACCAGCGGCTGTTCGGATTCCTGCGCCGCGCCGAGGTTGGTGATCGAGAGGGTGAAGCTGATCAGCGCGAACATCCCGAGCAGGGCCGAGATCGCGACGCCGGCGACGATCCCGCGGGGCACCGCTCGCTGCGAGTCGATCGCCTCCTCGCTGAGGTCGGCGGAGAGCTCGAAGCCGACCAGGGTGTAGATGCCGATCAGGCCGGCGATCGTGAAGCAGTAGAAGCCGGAGCCCGAGAGGGTCCGGGTCGAGTCGGTGAGGATGCTGAGCGAGGCCGCCTTCGAGTCGCCCGAGTGGACGCCCCAGACGATCAGCAGGAGGATCGCCAGGAACATCGTCCCGGCGATCTCGGCGAACACCGCCATGTTGTTGACCCGCGAGGCGAGCTTCACCGAGATCACGTTGATGCCGATCGCGCTGATCAGCAGGAAGGCGGCGACGGCGAGCACCGGCCCGCGGTCGGGGTTGTCGATGCCGAGCGCGGTGAACAACAGCGGGCCGATGCCGAGCAGGCTGATCGCCCCCACCGTCACCAGCATGTAGACGAGGGCGAAGGCGGCGACGAACCAGCCGTACGCCGAGCCGACCAGGCGGCCGCCCCATTGGTACGCGTAGCCCGCCAGCGGGATCTTCGTCGCCAGCTCGGCGATGATCAGCGCCATCACGATCTGGCCCACGGCGGCGATCGGCCAGGTCCAGATCGAGGCCGGGCCGAACGAGTTGATCGCGAAGCCGTAGTTCAGGAACAGGCCGGTCGAGATCGAGACGATCGAGAACGACACGGCGAACAGGGAGAAGAACCGCAGGGTCCGGTTCAGTTCCTGTTTGTAGCCGAATTTCGAGACTACGCTGTCCTCCTCACCCAGGTAGGCGCCCTCGCCTATCGGGTGCGACTGCTCTTTGTTGGTGACCTCCATCGAGCCTCCTCAGGGATTGGTGTGCACGAGACGCCCGCTCGCCACTGCGGCGTCGACTTCCGAGAACGCGGCGGCCGTGGCCGCCAGCGCTGCGTCGACGACCCCATCGTCATGGGCCGCCGAGAGGAACCAGTTGTGGCGAGGATGCAGGTAGAGACCGTGCCGGAGGCAGGCGACCGCGAACGCCTCGATGCGCTCGTGGCCACCGTCGTCGTCGAAGACGACGTAGGGCATGGTCACCGGCCCGGTGTAGCGGGCCTTCGTATTCTCGAGCGCGCTGATCTGCGCCTCGATCCCTTTCCGCAGCCTCTCCCCTGAGGCCGTCATCTGTTCGAAAGCTCCTCCCTCCCTGAGGATCTCGAGCGTCGCCACGGCGGCGGCCATAGCGACCGCGCCGGTCCAGAAGGAGCCGGTCAGGAAGACGCTCTCCGCCGCCTCGCGGAGGCCGTCGGCGCCGACCACCGCGGCGAGTGGGTAGCCGTTGGCGATCGCCTTGCTCCAGGCGCTGAGGTCCGGGGCGACGCCGAGCGCCTCCCAGCTGCCGCCGACGTTGAGCCGGAAGCCGCAGCGGACGTCGTCGAGGATCAGCACCGCGCCCTTGGCGTCGCAGGTGCGGCGCAGGAGCCGGGCGAACTCGGGGTCGACGTCCTCGTTGGCGATCCCCTCGACGTGGCGGAACGGCGTCACCATGACGCCCGCGAGACGGTCCCCGGCGCGCTCGACCGCGGCCTCGAAGCTGGCCGCGTCGTTGTACTCGAAGTAGTCGAGCGCGGCGCGGTCGCCGGCGGTGACCCCGGCCGGGAAGGGCGTCGCCCAGGGCGCGGCGCCGTGGTAGGAGCCACGGGCGAGGAGGATCGTCTCGCGGCCGGTCGCGGCGCGGGCGATCGTCAGGCAGGCGGTGGTGGCGTCGGTCCCGTTCTTGCCGAGGACCGCCCAGTCGGCGTGGTCGATCGTCTCGACCAGCAACTCGCAGAGGTCGACCAGCACCGGCGCGGGGCCGTTCTGGGTGTCGCCGAGCTCGGCCTGGGTGCGGGCAGCGGAATCGACCGCGGCGTTGCGGTAGCCGAGGATCATCGGCCCCCAGGCGCACATCAGGTCGATGAACTCGTTGCCGTCGACGTCGGTGAAGCGGGCGCCCTCCGACTCGGCGACGAACTGCGGGTGGTCGGGGGTGAGGAAGCGGGTGTGCTGGTGCCCCCACAGCCCGCCGGGGATCACGGCCGCGGCGCGGCGCGCGAGCGCGTCGGAGACGTCCGTCGTGAGCGGCCGCCCGCTCATCGGCGCTCCAACATGAGGTGTGTGAGTTTCTCAATCACTATTGGGAAAAATCTCCTGAATGAGCGATCAAAGGCGTCCGGGACGCCCGTGCATTACCTGATCCAACCGCAGGGCAAGTGCGATTGCGGAGGTTTACCCCACAGCTGTGGCTACGTCAAGGCCGAATGTGAAAATCTCAGCTAAGAGTGAGAAAAATGCTCGCCGGAGACCTCGGCGATCTCCAGCAGGGGCTCGGCTTCGCCGAGATGCGCGCGCCCCTGGGCGTCGATGCCGGAGTCGACGATGATGTGGTCGAAGCGCTCCAGCCCGGTCACCTGGTGGGTCGCCGAGCGGCCCAGCTTGGTGTGGTCGGCCATCAGCACGCGCTGTCGGCAGGCGCCGATCATCGCCCGCTTCACCCCGACCATCTCCTGCTCCTGGTGCAGCATGCGGCCTTCGTAGACCGCGGGCGTGGTCATGAAGGCGATGTCGGCGTGGATCTGCCGCAGCATCTCCTCGCAGAGGACCCCGACGACGCAGTCGTGCCGGCGCCGGTAGTTGCCGCCGAGCGGGATCAGCTCGATCCCGTCGACCCCGCGCAGCCGGTCGAGGATCGGCGTGAACCCCGACACCACGGTCAGCGGCGTCAGCTGCGTCAGCCCCGCCACCATCGGCAGCACCGTCGTCCCGTCGTCGAGCATGATCGACATCCCCGGCTCGACGAACTTCAGCGCCGCCTTGGCGATCGCCTCCTTCTCCGCCAAGGCCACCGTCCGCCGATATTCGAGGCTGCTCTCGTAGACGCTCGAGGGCTGGCTCGTCACCCCACCGGGAATCCGCCGCAACGCGTTCAATCGCTCCAGCTGCTCGACGTCCCGGTACACCGTCATCAAGCTGACCCCGAACTCGTCGGCCAGGTCGGTGAACGTCGACCCGTTCCGCGCCGCCACGTACCGCACGATCGCCTCGTGCCGCTCGGCGCGCGAGCGCGTTTTCGCCTGCCCCTCCATCAACCGCCCCCCTCTCGGACCGGCGCCACAGCGCAGAACGGGATTTTCACGCCCATCCCTGCATGCTACGAGGGCGCGGGACGGGCAAGGGACCCGGCCTTCTCGATGGCGGCCCTGGCAGGCTGTGGCCGCCATCGAGAAGGCCGGGTCCATGGGGAAGTGATGGGACTTCGTCACGAGCTCCGGGAGAGAACCCGTCGCCCACGGTGAGTTCGCAGTTCTCCGGACTATTTACGGCAAAGTGCGAACGCACCCGGGGGACCTGCGACGGAAGGGTGGAGATCCTCCCGTCCCTGTGACGTTCCCGATGTATGCGTGCCGTCCCTGTGCCCTCCTCCCTGCATCTCCCTCACGTCCCGGGCGTCTCGCGGCGGCCACAGCCTGCCCGGGCCGCCACGAGACGCCCGGGACCGACCTCGGACGGCCGCCACCGCCGCGAACCGACGCCCCTCGGCGCTCGCCCTCGCGCTCGGCCGCGCTCACCCCCGCTCCGGCCGGGGACAACCCGAAGCCACGAACATACTTAACGGTTGTAAACTAAACGGTCGAGTCGGCCTCGGATCCATCGGGATCTCGTGGCGTTTCGGGCCAGGGCGCAAACCAGAACGGAGGGACGAGATGCAGCATCCTGTCGAGGATCGTGGTCAGGCGGACGGCGCGCCGGAGCGGAGCGCATCGGGCGTGAGCCGGCGCCGGCTGCTGACGGGCGCCGCCGCGGGGAGCGTGGCGCTGGCCCTACCGCCGCTGGCCGGAGCCGCCGACGCGGTCGCCGCGAAGTCGGGCGGCGCGGCGGCGAGCGGGGTGAAGCCGAGCGGGTCGCAGTCGCTCAGCGGCACCCAGTACGAGATCCGCAGCGGCGACCGCACCGCCGTGGTCACCGAGCTCGGGGCCGGCCTGCGCAGCCTGACCGTCGCCGGCCGGCAGATGCTCGACACCTACCCGGCCGACTTCTACCCGACCGGCGAGACCTACGGGCAGCTGCTGGCACCGTGGCCGAACCGGATCGCGGGCGCCACCTACGAGTTCGAAGGCACGAAAGAGGAACTGCCGATCAACGAACCGTCGACCGGCAACGCGATCCACGGCCTGACCCGCTGGATGAACTGGGAGCCGGTCGAACGGCACCGCGACCGGATCGTGATGGGCCTCACCCTGCACGCCCAGCCCGGCTACCCGTTCGTGGTCGAGATGCGCCAGGAGTACGCGCTGCGCGGCGGCGGGCTGACCGTGCGCAACACGGCGACCAACGTCGGTCCCTCGCCGGCGCCCTACGGGGTCGGCAACCACCCCTATTTCACGGTCGGCAGCGCGAAGATCGACTCCGACCTGCTGAAGCTGCCGGTCAGCACCTACTTCAAGACCACGAAGGGCAACATCCCGATCCTCCCGGCGGTGTCGGTCCAGGGAACGCCCTACGACTTCCGCACGCTGAAGGCGATCGGCGACACGGTCATGGACACCGGCTTCGCCGGCCTGATCCGCGACCCCGACGGCTGGGCACGGGTGATCTACGCCGCCGCGGCGGGCTCGCCGACGATCACCGTCGCCCTCGACCGGGCTCATCGCTACCTGCAGGTCTACACCGGCGACACGCTCTCGAGCAAGCGCCGCAAGGGCCTCGCGATCGAGCCCTACACCTGCGCCTCGAACGCCTTCAACAACCACCTCGGCCTGCGCGTGCTGAAGCCCGGCGAGAGCTTCAGCAGCACCTTCACGGTGACCGTCGCCTGAGCTCCGGCGGCGCGATCTCCTCGACGTGGCCGGTCACTGGGAGTGGCTCGTCGGCAGGCGGGAGACCTGTGAGGCGATGCCGACCGCGGAGCGGTAGATCGGGTAGCCGCAGAGGACGCCGAGGGCGATGCCGGCGATCGCGCCGAAGGTGCCGAGCAGGTCGGCGAGGCTGCCGGGGCCGTGGATGCCGAGCAGCTCGGTGACGCCGACCAGGCCGAGGGCACCCGGGACGAGCAGCCAGAAGGCGGGCAGGAAGGTGACCAGCGCGGGCGGCCCGGAGGCCTGCCGCTCGACCAGGTAGGCGACCGGGGTCATCACCAGGGCGCCGCAGAAGGCGCTGACGTAGGCACCGAAGAGCTGGTCGCCGATCACCTGGCCGACCCAGGCGGCATAGAGGACGACGCAGAGCCAGAAGAGCGAGGGCCCGGAGAAGTAGATCCAGACCCCGACCCCGAAGACGAGCACGCCGAGCCAGGGCGACCAGTCGCCGAGCAGGGCGGCCGGCGCCGTGATCAGGTGCGCTTCGGAGGGTTCGCCGACCAGCTGCGCGCCGGCGATGATCCCGAAGGCAAGCAGGAGGAGCTGGAGCGAGCCCGAGATCAGCCTGCTCGACCCGGCGACCATCTCCCCCGCGGCGATCTCGATCGTCCCCATCGTCAGCGCCGCGCCGGGCAGGAAGGTGACGAGGGGAGCGAGCATCGCCCGCAGGTCGACCTTCCAGCCGGCCCGGACGAGCGCCATCGCGACCGCCGAGACGAGGGCGGCGGCCAGCACCGGCATCAGCACCTGGATCGTCGGCCATCGCGACCCGAACTGCCGGAAGGCACCGACGGCGGCGCCGAGGACCACCGCGACGGCGACGTCGGCCGCGGTCGGATGGAGCACCAGGCAGACGCCGAGGGTGAGGATCGTGTGCCCGGCGATCCGCGTCCAGGGCCGGAAGCGCGGCCGGCGCTCGATGATCTCGGTGAGCGTCGCGAGGCCGTCGGCCGGGGCCACTTCGGCTCGTTCGGCGCGCTTCAGCAGGTCGAACAGGGCGGCGGTCTGGTCGAGGCGGAAGGCGCCGCCGAACTGCCGCGTTTCCTCCAGCACCGGGGTCTCGGCCGGGCCCAGGGTGATCGCCAGGAAGGTCGGCAGCACCATCACCCGGGCCGCCGGAGCGCCGTACGCGGCGGCGACCAGCCGCAGCCGGTCCTCGATCTCGTTGACCGCCTCCCCCGCGGCGTTCATCGCCCCGCCGAGGGCGACCAGCAGGACCCGCAGTTCGTCCGGGTCGACCGCCGCGGCCGTCCCCGCGCTCGCCGCGACCGGGCCGCCGGGCAGGGCCCTTGCCGAGGCGGCGCTCATGCCGCCGGGCGCCGATGGCGCGGGTGGAGTCCGGGACCCGGCACGCGGGGCAGCCGCGGCACGCTCCAGCGGGCGGCGCGGCGACGGATCCGCCGCTCGCGCCGTGGCCGCGGCCGCGCCACCGGCGGGCCGGCGGTAGCGGTCCGCCAGAAGTGGCGGACGCCGACCTCGATCAGCAGCAGGTAGGCGACGATCATCGCCGCCAGGGCGCCGAGGAAGGCGGCGGGCGGCGCGGTGAAGCCGAGGTCGGAGGCGGCCGGCGAGAAGGGCAGCGCCACCCCGACCGCCACGCAGAGCAGGGTCGAGACGATCAGCGGTGTGCTAGGCCGGCTGCGCCAGAACGGCACCCGCCGGGTGCGGATCGCGAAGATCACCAGGCTCTGGGTCGCCAGCGACTCGACGAACCAGCCGGAGCGGAAGAGCTCGGCGTGGGCGTCGAACCCCCAGATCATCACCGCGAAGGTGACGAAGTCGAAGAGCGAGCTGATCGGCCCGAAGAAGGCCATGAAGCGGCGGATCAGGGTGATGTCCCAGTGCGCCGGACGACGCAGCAGCTCGGCGTCGACGTTGTCGGTCGGGATCGTCATCTCGCTGACGTCGTAGAGCAGGTTGTTGAGGAGGATCTGCGTCGGCAGCATCGGCAGGTAGCTGAGGAAGAGCGAGGCGCCGGCGGCGCTGAACATGTTTCCGAAGTTCGACGAGGTCCCCATCAGCACGTACTTGATCGTGTTGGCGAAGATCCGCCGGCCCTCCATCACGCCGCCGGCGAGGATGCCCAGGTCCTTCGCCAGGAGGACGATGTCGGCGGCGTCGCGGGCGACGTCGGTGGCGCTCTCGACCGAGATGCCGACGTCGGCGTCGTGCAGGGCGACGGCGTCGTTGACCCCGTCGCCGAGGAAGCCGACGGTGCAGTCGAGACCGCGCTGGGCGCGCAACACGCGCGACTTCTGCTCCGGGGTCACGCGGGCGAAGATCGTCGTCGTCGGCAGCGCCGCCTTCAGCTCCTCGTCAGAGAGCCGCTCCAGCCGCGCCCCGGTCAGCACCCCGGTCACCTCGAGGCCGAGGTCGCCGCAGACCTTCGCCGCGACGCGGTCGTTGTCGCCGGTGATCAGCTTCACTTCGACGTCGAGCGCGGCCAGCTGCTTCAGCGCCGCGGCCGCCCCGGCCTTCGGCGGGTCGAGAAAGGTGAGCAGGCCGAGCAGTTCGAGGTCGCGCTCGTCGGCCGGGCCGAGCGTGGTCGCGCCAGGTGCCGGGCGCGAGGCGATCGCGATCACCCGTGCCCCCGCGGCGAACTGCCGTTCGAGGACCGCCGCCCCGCGCCGCCGGTCGCGGCAGCGTTCGAGCACCAGCTCGGGCGCCCCCTTGACGATGATCCGGCGCTCGCCATCGACGTCGACCAGGACCGAGGACATGCGCCGCTCGTAGTCGAAGGGCAAGATCGCGACGCGGGTGCCGTCGGCGCCGAGGCGGGCGGCGTCGGGCGCCGCCCAGAGGGCGCGGTCGAGCTGGTTGCCACCCGACGGCTTGCCGTCGACGACGCGCGCCTCGTTGCAGAGCAGGCCCGCCCGCAGCACCGCCGAGGAGTCCTCGCCGTCGGGATCGAGGGCGGCGACGAAGTCGATGCTCCCCTCGGTCAAGGTCCCGGTCTTGTCGGTGAAGAGCACCTCGATGTTGCCGAGGTCCTCGATCGCGACCAGCCGCTTGACGATCACCGAGCGCCGGGCGAGCCGGCGGGCGCCGGTCGAGAGGCTGACGGTGACGATCGCGGGCAGCAGCTGCGGGGTCAGCCCGACCGCGATCGCGAGGGCGAAGAGGACGGTCTCCAGCAGCGGCCGGCCGAGCGCCAGGTTGAGGACCAGGATCGCGCCGGCGAGCATCGCGGTGATCTGGACCAGCATCAGCGAGAACCGGCGCAGACCAAGCTGGAAGGCGGTCCGCTCCTGGCGCCCACCGAGCCGCATCGCGATCTTGCCGAACTCGCTCGCCCCGCCGGTCGCCACCACGACGCCCTTTCCCGACCCCGCCCGGACCACCGTCCCCATGAAGGCGCAGTCGGGCAGGTCGAGGCCCTGCGGCGGCGCCGTCAGCGCCGCGACCGACTTCTCCGCCGGCATCGACTCACCGGTCAGCACCGCCTCGTCGCATTCGAGGCCCGGCGCCTCCAGCAGGCGCAGGTCGGCGGCGACGACGTCGCCCACCGTCAGCTCGACCACGTCGCCGGGGACGAGCCGGGTCACGTCGACCGATTCGGCCCGCCCGCCGCGGACCGTCCGGGCGCGGTGACGGAGGCGGGAGTGCAGCGCCTCGACCGCCTGTTCGGAGCGGAATTCGTTGAAGAAGCCGAGGCCGACGCTGAGGCTGACGATCGCCAGGATGATCAGCGCGTCGGTGCGTTCGCCGACGAAGATCGAGACCAGCGCGGCGCCGACCAACAGCACCAGCAGCGGGTTGCGGAGCTGACGGACCAGGACGGCGAGCGGGCGGGCGCCGTGACTGCGCAGCGCGTTCGGGCCGAAGCGGGCCAGGCGCCGCTCCGCCTCCCCCTCGCTCAGTCCCTCCGGGCCGCTGCCGAGCGCCGCCAGCACCGCCTCGGGGGACTCCGTCGCGGCGCCGAGCAGGTCGACCGGCGCCGGGCCCGCGGGCCCCGGCCGAAGGGCGGAGTCGATGGTCGCCATCGGCCCATCGTCCCAAGCTGACAGCGGACGGAAACCGTCCTCGACCACCCTCACCATGGGGTGATCTACGGATCTCCGCATCCCCGCGGACGCCGACGATTCTCCCCTTCATGAGACCGGATCCGCCGTGAGCGATGCACTTCGAATCGTTGCCCTGCTGGCGCTGGTCGCCGCCAACGCCTTCTTCGTGATCGGCGAATACGCGGTGATCACCGCCCGCCGGGGACCGCTGCGGGCGCGCGCCGACGCAGGCAGCGCCGGAGCGCGGACGGCGCTGCGGCTGATGGACGACCCGGTCAGGGTGATCTCCACCGTGCAGGTCGGGATCAGCGCGATCGGCATCCTCAGCGGCTCGGTCGGCCAGCCACTGGTCGAATCGCTGCTCGGCGGCTCGCTCCCCGGCTGGCTCGACTTCGCGCTCGCCTTCGTCATCGTCACCTACCTGGCACTGGTCTTCGGCGAGCTGGCGCCGAAGGCGCTGACGCTCGACCGCGCCGAGTCGCTGGCGATCCAGGTCGCCCGCCCGATCGCCGTCCTGGCGGCCGTCCTGCGTCCGGTCGTCTGGGTCCTGCAGGGCTCGGCCCGCCTGCTGCTGCGGCCGCTCGGGGTCCGCGAGGTGACGGTCGGCGACTCGATCCGCTCACCGCAGGAGCTGCGCGACCTGATCGACGAGGCGGAGGCGACCGGGCTGATCCCGGCCGCCCAGGAGGAGCTCCTCCACAACGTCTTCGAGTTCTCCGACCGCGAGGCGGCCGACGCGATGGTGCCGGCGCCGGAAGTGATCTGGCTCGACGCCGACCTCGGCGTCGGCGCCGCGATCGACCGCATCCTCACGGCCCGCCACACCCGCTACCCGGTCGGCCGCGGGACGCTCGACCTCCCCGTCGGCCTCGCCTACACCCCGGAGATCGCCGCCGCCGCCCGGCGCGACCCGAAGCAGCCGGTCGGCTCGCTCGCCCACGATGCCCTGATCGTGCCCGAGAACAAGGACCTGGGAGCGCTGCTGCGCGAACTGCGCGAACGCAACCAGCAGCTCGCGCTGGTCGCCGACGAGTACGGGCACACGGTCGGCATCGTCAGCCTCGAGGACATCGTCGAGGAAATCATCGGTGAGATCGAAGGCGAGTTCGACCTCCCCGACGACCGGCTCGAGTGGCAGGGCGACGACACCGTGGTCGTCGCCGGGTCGATGACGGTCGACGACTTCAACGAGGCGCTCGGCACGCGGCTCCCGGTCGGCGACGAGCGGACGATGGCGGGGCTGCTCTTCGCCGGCCTCGGCCATCGCCCCCAGGTCGGCGAAAGCCTCGAGGTCGGCCCGGCGCGCCTGGCCGTCGCCGAGCTGGACGGCCTGCGGATCAAGCGGGTCGCGGTCACGCTGCCGATCGGTCGGCCCGGGGCCTCGGCGGATTGAGGCCGGCGCCCGGGACGGTCGGTGTCCGCGGCCGTCGCGGCCGTCCGAGATGCGCCCGGCCTTCTCGATGGCGGCCCTGGCAGGCTGTGGCCGCCATCGAGAAGGCCGGGTCCATGGGGAGTGATGAGAGTTCGTCACGAGCGCCGGGGAGAGGGGCGGGAGATGCCACGAAGTGCGCGTATGACGTGACGAAGAGTCCGGGAACGTCACAGATCCTCATGCCCCGAGGAAGCGTGGTCGACCTTAGTTACCCATAGGGTTACGTAGGTCGACCGCACTCGGCAGGGTGTTGAAGAACCGTCACGGGAGAGCGGAGATCGTGCCGTCCTCGTGTCCTTCCCGGCGCAAACGTGCCGTCCCTGTGACGTTCCCGGCGCAAGCGTGCCGTCCCTGTGACGTTCCCGGCGCAAGCGTGTCGGACCCTTGGCGTTCCCTTCATCTCCCTCGCGTCCCGGGCGTCTCGTGGCGGCCACAGCCTGCCCGGGCCGCCACGAGACGCCCGGGACGCGACTCGGACGGCCGCCACCGCCGCGAAGCACGGCGGGCGCCACGGACCGCCGGACCGCCCGCCCAGCCGAACCAACCCCCTAGCCCAGGGTCGCGACCAGGATCGCCTTGATCGAGTGGAGGCGGTTCTCGGCTTGGTCGAAGACGATGCTGCGTGGCGATTCGAATATCTCGTCGGTCACCTCGAGGCCTTCCTCGAGGCCGAACTCGTCGATCGCTTCGCGGCCGACGACGGTGTCGCGGTCGTGGAAGGCGGGCAGGCAGTGCATGAACTTGACCCGCGGGTTGCCGGTCGCCTCGATCGCCTCGCGGTTCACCTGGTAGGGCCACAGCAGCTCGACCCGTTCGCGCCAGATCTCCTTCGGTTCGCCCATCGACACCCAGACGTCGGTGTAGACGAAGTCGACCCCGGCGAGCGCCGCCTCGCGGTCATCGGTCACCGTGACCCGCGCCCCCGAGTCGCTCGCGCGCGCCGCCGCCAGTCGCCGCACGTCGTCGGGCGGCAGCAGGCCCGCCGGCCCGCAGATCCGCACGTCGGCGCCCATCACCGCCCCCATCGCCAGCAACGAGCGGGCCATGTTGCCGCGGCAGTCGCCGAGGAAGCAGTAGGAGAGCTGGTCGTAGGCCTTGCGGCTCGACTCGCCCATGGTGAGGAAGTCGGCCAGCGTCTGGGTCGGGTGCCACTCGTCGGTGAGGCCGTTGTAGACCGGCACGCCGGCCTTCGCCGCCAGCTCCTCGACCGCGGCGTGGGCGGAGCCGCGGAACTCGATCGCGTCGTACATCCGCCCCAGCACCCGCGCCGTGTCGGCGACCGACTCCTTGTGGCCGAGCTGCGACCCCGACGGATCGAGGTAGGTGACGTGGGCGCCCTGGTCGTGGGCGGCGACCTCGAAGGCGGAGCGGGTCCGGGTCGAGGTCTTCTCGAATACCAAGGCGATCTCCTTGCCGGTCAGCCGCGGCACCTCGTTGCCCGCGTACCTGGCGGTCTTCAAAGCGGCGGCGAGCCGCAGCAGGAAGGCCAGCTCCGCGGCGCTGAAGTCGAACTCCTTGAGGAAGCTGCGGTTGCGCAGGTTGTACATCGCCCCGCCTCCTCAGTACGCCGCGTCGCGCTCGACCGGGCAGCTCAGGCAGTGGGCGCCGCCACGGCCGCGGCTGAGCTCGAAGCCGGAGATCGTGATCACCTCGATGCCGGCCTTGCGCATGCGGGTGTTGGCGTCGACGTTGCGGTCGTAGCCGATCACCACGCCGGGCTCCAGGCAGAGCACGTTGGTGCCGTCGTCCCACTGCTCGCGTTCGCTCTCGAACGGGTCCTCGCCGGTCGTGATCACCTGCATGTCGCTCAGCTCGAGGGCGAACTTGAGCGCGTCGACGACACCGCCGCCGAACGGCTCGACCACCGGCAGCTCGGGGTCGTCGCCGGGGCGGATCGACCAGACGCGGGCACCCTCGACGACATCCGGGAACATCGTCACGGCTTCGTGGTCGATCATCGTCATCACCGTGTCGAGGTGCATGTAGGAGCGGCGCTGCGGCAGCCTCACGGCGAGCACCAGCTTCGCCGAGCCGGCCTTGAAGAGCTCCCGCGCGATCAGCGTCACCGACTGCGGCGCGGTCCGCTCACCCATCCCGATCATCACCGCGCCCTTGCCGATCGGCATCACGTCGCCGCCCTCGACCGTCGCCCGTCCCCAGTCCTGCTCGACGTCGCCGTGCCAGATGTGGAAATCGCTCTCGGCGACGAAGGTCGGGTGCCAGCGATAGATCGCCTGCATGAAGGCGGTCTCGCCGCGGCGGGCCGCTTCGCCATCGGGTTGAGCGTGACGCCGTCGTAGATCCAGGCCGAGCAGTCGCGCTGGAAGATGAAGTTGGGCAGCGGCGGCAACAGCATGTCGGTGGCGGAGTTGGAGTCGTAGGTGAGTCCCTCCCCCTCGGTCACGTCCTCCTTGGTCAGCCCGCCGATCAGGTACTCGGCGACGTCCTTGGTCGGCGCGCTCTCCGCCCACTCGCGCCGCGTCCGCGCCAGGTAGACGCCGACCTGGCGCTCGTCGAGCACCCGGTCGAGCAGCCAGTCGCGCGCCTCGGGCACCGCGAGGGTCTCGGCGAGCATGTCCTTCACCTCGAGCACCTCGACCCCGCGTTCGCGCATCGCGTCGCAGAACACCTGGTGCTCCTCGCGCGCCCGTTTGACCCAGATCACGTCGTCGAAGAGGAGGTCGGCGGCGTTCGACGGGGTGAGGCGGTCGTGCTCGAGGCCCGGCCCGTGCACGAGCACGCGGCGCAGTTTCCCTACCTCGGAATCGACGTGAAATGACATCAGGGTCTCCCTTCCTTCGGTGCGAGGTTCATTCGATCAGCGCCGCACCGGCCAGGAACACCGCGGTGACGACGAAGAGGATCGCCATCAACGGGGCGATGAAGCGGATGTAGCGGTTGTAGCCGACCTTGGCCAGGGCGATGCCGCCCATGACGACGCCGCTGGTCGGGGTGATCAGGTTGATCCAGCCCGACGCCGCGTTCCAGCCGGTGATCACCAGCGAGCGGCTGACGTGGGCGAAGTCGCCGAGCGGCGCCAGGATCGGCATCGCCAGGGTCGCGTGACCGGAGGTCGACGGGATCAGGAAGGCGAGCGGCAGGTTGACCAGGAAGATCAGCGGCGCGAAGATCGCCTTCGAGGTGCCGCTGGCGACGCTCTCCATCGCGTGCAGCACCGTGTCGGTGATCGCGTTGTTGTGCATGATCACGGTGATCCCGCGGGCGAAGACGATGATCAGCGCCGGGGCAAGGATGTCGGCGGCGCCGCGGGACATCGTCTCGGTGATCCGCTTCTCGCCGAGGCCGCCGAGGATCCCCAGCAGGACCGCGGCGACGAGGAAGAGGACGGTCAGCTGCGGGAACCACCAGTCGAGCTCCCACGAGTACGGTTCCGCCCCCGAGCCGGAGAAGATTTCCGCCCAGGGGATGATCGAGAAGATCATGAAGGCGAAGGTGAGGACGACGCCCGCGATCACCAGCTTGTGACGGCCGGTCAGAGCCGGGGGCTCGGCCTCCGTCGCCGTGGCTTCCGCCCGCTCGCGGTCGCCGGGTTCGAACCCCACCAGCGACCGGCCCGGCTCGGCCAGGACGCGGTGGGCGTAGCGGGCGACGTAGGCGATCGCGATCGCCGTCAGCACCACCCACATCAGCACCCGCAGGCCGATCCCGTCGCCGATCGAGACCCCGGCGAAGCCGGAGGCGATGCCGATCGAGAACGGGTTCACGGTCGAGCCCATCACACCGATACCGGCACCGATCATGATCACCCCGACCGCGACCATGCGGTCGTAGCCGAGCGCCAGCATCAGGGGCACGATCAGCCCGTAGAAGCCGAGCGTCTCTTCCGACATCCCCTCGACGCTGCCGAGGATCGAGAAGACGATCATGATCGCGACGATCATCAGCCAGCCACGGTCGCGCACCCGGTAGGCG